>Ga0302326_10003191_pt1 | contig 38855 bp, 34 predicted proteins | sample Palsa_T0_3_FD_202264 | JGI IMG/M metagenome (GOLD analysis project Ga0302326, IMG submission 202264) | Peat permafrost microbial communities from Stordalen Mire near Abisko, Sweden - Palsa_T0_3 | ecosystem: Environmental > Terrestrial > Soil > Palsa > Peat permafrost | place: Sweden: Abisko... | reverse complement strand
ACTCAGGGCAGTGGATATCCGGAACCAGATGGCAATCAGCGTCGCGATCAAGGCGAGGCCGACCCAAACAGCGGCCATTACCCACACGTTCTCCATGAAGGGCCACCTCGACTAGTTTCTGCGGATGGTTGCCGGCACCATGAATCCGTGACAAGGCAATCCGCTTGTCAGGAGTCATCAGCTGTTCCGGCTTAAGAAGTGGGACAGCGGTTGGCGGTGAACTCCTTCACCGTGGTTAATATTCTAAGTACAGCAAAAATGCTGATCGAAGTCAAACGGCATTCATCCCAGCTTGGCGAGCCGTTGCAAGCTATCTCGGAGTATCGCTGGTAGCCGACCGAACATATCGCGAGATGCGACAATTTCTGGAATGGCTGAGACGCCAGAGCAGCAGGGCGCGGCGTTACGGCTCAGTTTGCACCGGCGCGCTGGTTTTGGCCGACGCCGGACTGCTGGATGGGCGACTCGTGACCACTCATTGGAATTGGTGTCGAGAACTGGAGGCAAAAGCATCCGAAGATGAGAGTTGATCCGCGGCCGATCTATATCAGAGACAAGAATCTTTTCACTTCGGCTGGCGTGACTGCTGGATCGACCTATCTCTCGCCCTGGTTGAAGACGACCTGGGCAGGACGCTCAGGCTTTTAGTCGCCTCTTTGAGGGTTCTAATGGCTGACGCCAAATCTCGACATCGTGGAAGCATCCCCGTGGCGTCTCGCGGGCAATTCAACAAAAGATGCGCGCTGTGCCTCTCGATAAACAGTCCACGTTGGCGTACCCTCTTTGGGATAACGTTGATAAACGTCCGCGTCGGCGCCGGCCAGCGACATTCGAATCCGATGGCCCTTTCTCAGCAAGACGGAGGTGGCGTACAGCGAGAACCGAATTCTCGCCGGCTCGCCGGGCACGAGTGGTTCTGCGTCTTTTCGAAGGAAACTGTGCGCTGGTCCTAGAGGCTCATATGGAAGACTCTTCGGATCAACTTCCTTCCGGTCGATTACCCGAAAGATTCCTTCATCCAGGTACGTGACCCGTCCTTCTGGTGACACATCCTCGAGGTAGACATAAAGGGCTGCGTCGCTCGTCGTTGACGACATTTCCAGAGTCGCGACTGGTGAACCCGTAATTTCGAGATCGCTCTCGAGTGGTGCGCTGGTGTAGACGAGAAGCTTCTTGTCCTGATCGGTACGGTCTGGATACACGACGTCGCCTCCGCCAAATCCTGTGTGCCAACGTGTCTGCTTGCCGGTGGAAGCCGTAAAATCCACAGTGTAGGAGTCGCTGGCGCTTGTTTCCGAGGGTGCGACCGGGCTCAGAGCATGGTCATCCTTAAAGTACAGACGCTCGGGCGAGATTCCGGATGGCGGCCACGTTTTGGTCGTGTGCCATTGTTCCTCACCCATCGTGTAATACTGAATTGACGACTCGATAGGCTCTGACTTCCCCTGCCGCAGCGTACGGTCAAAGAAATCCGCCTGCATCTTGAACTGTTCTTCGGCCGTGGGGACCGGAGGTTTATGCTTCGAGGCGAATGGATCCGTATTGAATTCACCGCCGTGAGATAACGGACCGATCACCACCACCTGTGGGTTCGCGAATGTTTGGTAGCGAATCAAGCTCCCATCGGAATCGCTTCCGTCGAGCCATCCTTCCCAGACCATCATGGGAACTTTCGACGCTTCAATCTTCGCGCGCAATCCACATGGGCTGACATCTGCAAGACTAAACGTACCTGCCTCGGTGGTCAGCGTATCGTCGTAGAACTCCAGCTTGTCTATGGCATCAATGTAGTGCGGGTTCTGGTGTTGCTGGACCAATTTCTTTAGATGCTTTTCCCGAGTGTCTCCATCCACCGGGAGCACGCCCGGGATCATTCGACGAACCACCCAACACCTCGATCCTTTCAGTTCCAAGGCACCGCATACATCATCGCGGTCGAGGGCCGCGACTTCGTCGCTCCACTCGTGCAGCAGCGACTTAAGCGCGACTCCCCTTTCCCCTTCATCCTCTGTGTTATCAAAAGTATCGTAAAGCGGCATTAGCGCACGTATCGCAGCCTGGTTGGGAACTGCTGCAAGCTCTGCCGTGTTGCCTTCGTAGGAGACTCCGAACGTGCCGACGTGGCCGTTAGACCACGGCTGCGCCGCGGCCCAAGCGGCAACTTCTCCCATGTCGGCGACTTCTGCAGGCGAGTATTCGAGAGCCCGATGACCGCCCGACGCCCCGCTGCCGCGGGCATCTACCAGCAGCACCGCGAAGCGACGCTGGTTGAAGTATTTGACCTGCGGGTCCATGACGAGATCGGAATGTACAAGGTGCAGCCCCAGCAGCATCTTCAGCATCCAGCTCTTCTGTGGCTCGCGCCAGTAGCGCGTAGTCCGCATTAGCACGGGGACGCTCTCATTGGCATTCAGATCCCGGGGCAAATGGACAGACACTGCAATCTCCACTCCATCGTGCATCGTCACGTAAACAGAGCCGGAGTGCGCGATCTCGGCTGTCTTCTCTTCCGGATTGCTTGCCCGTGCTGTGGCGGCAGCCACCACCAGCGCTGCGATAAGGATGACGCTGAAAACTCCGGCACCGACCCAGGTCACACATCGACGCATAAACCACTTCCATCCAGGCCCTCGTACCGGCCGAATTCCCGCTTTTGTTATCTTGTGGCGCAAACAGCTCTAGAATCCTCCGGGCGATGTTTCATTGAAAATGTCCTCGAACATTGATTGCGATTTCGTTCCACTCACGAACAATATTCCAGTGAGGATGAAGACTCTCACCTAATTCGGCCAGCTGCTACAGGAATTCGATGGCCTGAGGGTTTTGAACGACGAGGCGAAGATGAAAAATGCGGGCATGCGTGCGCTGATCCGCCGGGCACGCACTCTGGAAGCAGACGGGCTCGATTCAGCGCGGAACACCCGGAGCAAATTGATTTCTGGTGACGGCGGTCGATTTCGGTTGGCTTTGCTCGACGTACCCATAGAGTCGGAATTCTGACACAATCGAGGACCGCTCGGATCTTGAATTAAATTAGGAGGAAAAGAACGTGGTATTCTCGCGGCTGGAGTCAACCAATGGAACCGACAAAACCCAAACTTCCGCGCGAAGCCATCGAGCTCTACAACGATTTCATTCACGGTGAAATCAGTCGTCGCGCCTTTATGGAAGGCATACAGCGACTAGCGGGCGGTCTGGCGGCAACTACGGTTATCAATACATTGATGCCGAATTATGCGCTGGGCCAACAGGTTTCCCGCACCGACGACCGGATCAAAACCACTTACGAGACTGTTCCCTCCCCCAAGGGCAACGGAAGCATCAAGGGATATCTCGTGCGGCCGATCAGCGCCGACACCCGCTCCGAGACGGTAACGAAGTTGGCCGGCGTAATCGTGGTCCATGAAAATCGAGGCCTGAACCCGCATATCGAGGACATCGCGCGGCGGTTCGCCTTGGCCAACTTTATGGCATTTGCACCGGATGGGCTCACCTCTCTGGGCGGCTATCCAGGCGACGACTACAAGGGCGGCCAGATGTTCAACAAGGTCGACAAGGAAAAGATGTCCGAAGATATGGTGGCCGCAGCCATGTGGTTGAAGTTGCGGCCTGACTGCACGGGAAAGATCGGTGCTACGGGCTTCTGCTATGGGGGCTCGACCGCCAACATGCTAGCGGTGCGGCTCGGAGCCGACCTGGCGGCAGCAGCCCCGTTCTATGGCGCTCCTCCAGCCCCGGAGGACATTCCGAAAATTAAGGCGTCGATCCTGGTGCATCACGGGGAACTCGACACACGACTGGCAGCGACGTGGCCAGCTTACGACCAGGCCCTAAGCGCGGCGCACGTTCCACACGAAGGCTACATTTACCCGGGTGCGGGACATGGCTTCAATTGCGACGCGACGCCGGAACGGTATAACAAGGCCGCGGCCGATCTGGCGTGGCAACGCACGATCGACTGGTTCAACAAGTACATGCGCAGCTGATTCCGGTTCCTCTGTGGGAAACTGCACCGCGCAGTTGGCCAAAATGAACGGGGGGTAGTGACCGGACACCTGCTGTTCGGTTGGTGGCGTTCTTACTCACGCGACCCGAAGAGATCCGCCTGAGAACCATTGGCTTCGCGGTCCTGAAAGTTGCTCAACCCGACGCCCACCAGCCGAAAACGCTGCTGCGGCTGAAGGCCCACCCGCTCTTGCAACTTCAGCGCGATGTCCGTCAGTTCCTCGCAGGACGAGGGAGGTGAGCCCGGTGTATGGCTACGCGTGAGAATTTTGAACTCGCTGGTCTTCAGTTTGAGAACCACCGTACGGGCGATTCTTGCTTCCTTGCGCGAAGCCGACCAGAGCTTTTCTGCCAGGCGCCGGATCATGGGCTCGGTTTCTGCCAACAGAACGTCGTGCTCAAACGTATCCTCGACGGATACCGATCGCGTCGGCCGGTCCGGGACAACTTCACTTTCGTCGACGCCCCTGGCGAGTTCATGCAGGCGAAGGCCATAACGCCCGAAGCTAGCTTCGAGTGTGGCCCGATCCAGGGTTCGTAAGTCCCCGACAGTCTGGATTCGCAGTTTTGCCAGCTTGTCTCCTGTAACGTTCCCCACACCCGGCAGCCTTCCAACGGGCAATGACACCAGAAACGTATCGATCTCCTCGGGTTGGATGACAAAGAGCCCATCTGGTTTGCGCCAGTCCGAAGCGAGTTTTGCCAGGAATTTGTTCGGTGCGACGCCGGCCGAGGCTGTCAGGTTCAATTCCTGGTGGATTTGCTGGCGAATCGTGCGCGCCACAAGCGTTGCGGTCGGTAGCCCGGTCTTGTTCTGGGTGACGTCAAGGTACGCTTCGTCGAGCGACAGCGGCTCGATCAGGTCGGTATGACGCTGGAAGATTTCTCGCACGCTCTTTGATACGGCACGATAACGTGTAAAGTCCGGAGCGACGAAGATTGCGGCGGGACACAGGCGTTCCGCGCGTACCGCGGGCATAGCCGATCGCACCCCGAAAGCCCTCGCCTCGTACGAAGCTGCGCAGACGACGGATCGGTTGCCTTTCCAAGCCACGACCACAGGCTTGCCGCGCAATTGCGGATCATCGCGCTGCTCTACCGATGCGTAAAACGCGTCCATGTCGACATGGATGATTTTTCGCACGATCATTTCGCGATCCAAACTAACCGCTTGCCTTGAGGCGGCGCCTGTCGTCGCTCGGAAAGTAGAGCACAACTTCGTGCCGCGCCTCCATTGTCGAAAAGCGGTCTCAGTGCTTCGATGCCGAATCCCATTTCGAACTTGCCGACCGCGAGGACCGATATACAAAACACTAAAAAGCAGCCTCCCAGAATGGTACCTGCCATCATGATCCTGCCGACCTGCCAGGAATTTCGCATAGATGATGGCCGCACTCTGTCCGTGGTCAACGACATGGCAAGAAAGTCGCCTGTGATCATCACAATGACCATCAGCATGGGCGTCAAAACCGCGTGTCCGGTTATGACGAGGCCAATTAGCAAAAGCACCTGCACGATCTTCTTGAGGACGGAGTTCAGCGTGTAGGTAAGAATGCGCTGAAACGTAGTCCTGCCCTCTTTGACTGCGGCGACGATGCCGCCAAGCCCAGCCTTCGTCAGCACAATGCCAGCCGCCGACTTGGCGACATCGGTTGCGGTCGATACCGCAATGCCCATCTGTGCCGGACGTAACGCCGGTGCATCATTGGCGCCATCACCGCACATTCCGACTGTACGTACGTTCTTCTGAAAGGCCTTGACCAGGTTAAATTTTCCTTCGGGAAGAATGCTTGCGAATGCCGCAAAATCCTCTGGTTTCACGCCTTCGGGTATCGCTCCGGGCGGGCAAACAGCCCCATCCAATCCCACAGCATGGGCAACGATTGCGGCCGTAGCCGCCGTGCCCCCGCGGCAATTATGCAGCAAGAGCTCAAGCACAATCGACGCTTCGAGCAACCATGGGACGGGTGCCCAGAACTTGGCCAATGCATTTCGAAGTGGATGAGCGGACACATCGGGCACTGCATCGGGCCCGTCTTTTTGAAGACGACTATGCTTCAGCGTTGGTGAGTCCGGAGCCATCCGAATCGCGCATCCAACACTCCCAATGGTTGGGGCCGAAACAGCTAGGGCTGCGATCCACTTTGAAACCGCAATGCGGCAAGGTCGGCTTCATAGTCAAATCGGGCATTGGCCTCGGCGATCTGCGCCTGTGTCTGTTGTAACTGGGCCTGACTTAACTCAACAATCGAGCTGAGCCCCAGGCGATACCTTGTATCGGCCAGGTCCAGTGCGGTGTTGGCCTCTTGCAGGAGCTCCGCGGTCACACTCATTTTTTGTTGTGCAGTGTTCGCTCTCAGCCACGCGGTGCGGACATCCCGTACGATGCGATTGATGAGCACTCGGCTCTGCTCGTCGGACGCCTTAGCACGCAGGTCGGCTTCCGCGGCCTGGGCATGGAATTTGAAACCTTCGAAGATCGGTATGCCTATGTTCACGCCTGCCGCTCCATACCAATCAGGGGTGAAGTAGGTGTCGGATCCGACGGGGGTGATGCCAACTGTGCCCAACCCGGAGATCGTAGGTAGCAGTTGCTCGTGTTGCGCCCGGCTGAAGCGCACATCCGCGTCGTGATTGAGTTTGAGAGCAAGAAGATCGGGGCGCTGTTGCAAGGCGAGAGCAATGACTGCGTCCGCTGAAGACGCGACCGGCAGCGGAGGCGACGGGTCGTCGACGAGTTGGTACTGCTGGTTGCTCGCGGTTCCAAGCACCTCATTGAGATTCGCCATTGCGGCATCGAACTGATTTTGCGAATCGAGATCCAGCAATTTGGCCTGCGACAGATTGACTTGCGCGAAACTCTGGTCGAGCGTGGACTTGAGCTTGCTCGCAGTTAGTGCATTGACCTGATCGCCGACCGCTTGCCGGGCCTTGACGGTGCTTTTCGCAACCTGCAGCGTGGCCTGCGCCTCCAGAGCATTGTAGAAGGCAATGTCCGCCGCCAGGACGATGTCCTCCCGCGTCGCCTCCGATTGTTGCTCGGAGGCTTTTGCCCCATAGGATGAGGAAGCGACCAAATTGCGCGTGCGACCAAAATCCGTAATCAACTGATTGAGGTCAACCCCTCCGCCAACGTGATAGAGAAGCCGTGAGGAGTCCAGCGACCCAGCCGAGATGCGGCTTGCTTCCTCAGCGTCAACCGCAGTCACATTGCCATTCAGCGCCGGAAGCAACGCCGAGCGAGTCTCGCGGACGACCTGCTTTTGTGCCAGGGCAAGCAGCGCCGCGACACTGATTCGTGGGTTGTTTTTCAGCGCCAACTGCTCCGCCTGTTGACGCGTAAGCATTTCTCCAGTTGAATCTGGCGGGAGGGAGATCGGAGAATTCGTTGTCGCGGAATTTAACGCGGGAGTTCGCTGCTGTGCCTGAGCCTGAATCTGCGGCGCATCTGGAAGCTGCGCGACGATCTCCTGTGCGCGCATGGTGAGGGGACAAAGAAGAAGCCAGAGCGGCAAACATAGACTTCTGTTACGCATGGGTCACCTCACCGGAGCGGGGCTCAATTTTGTCATCACGACTCTTCTTGCGATGAATCAGCAGGTACGCTGTCGGCACTAAGAAAACGGTTACGATGCCGGAAACGGTCAATCCTCCCAGAATTGCTCGTGCCAGCGGCGCGTACTGTTCGCTGCCCGGCTCCAGAGCGAGCGCCATTGGAATGAGGCCGAGGATGGTGGCTAGCGTGGTCATCAGAATGGGACGCAAACGCACCTTGCAGGCTTCGGCCAGGGCTTGCTTGAGGGGACGACCATGGGCGCGGAGCGTGCCGACGAATTCCACGATAAGGATGCTGTCGGAAACGGCGATTCCAGTCATCATGACGACTCCCATGAGCGACATGACGTTGAGCGTCGTGCCCGTAGCCATCAGGAATAGGATCACGCCCGAAAGCCCCGGAGGAATCGCCAGCAAGATAATGAAGGGATCGGAGAACGAAGCGAACTGCGCCATCAGGATGAGATAAACCAGCACGATCGCGAGGATGAGACCGATGCCGAAGCTCTGGAACGAACTGTCCATGTCAGAGATCGCTCCGCCCATCGACACGGTGATCTGGGAAGAGTGGTGCATGCCATCAAGGACGTGTTTGATCTGACCGCTCACGCGGCCGAGATCTTCCTTCTTCGGCATGACGTAGATGTCGAAACTGCGACGCAGTTGGTAGTGATCGACCTCGGTCGGAGTATCGATCTGCTTGATAGATGCCAGCGACTCAAGCGGTGTTGTGTTTGTGGCCCCGGGGGCGCGCAAGGGAATCTGCTTTAGGTCGGTCAGAGTTTTAATTTGATTGTCGGGATATTGCACGCTGAGAAAGTAATTATTGCCGGTCTTCGGATCCACCCAGAAACTCGGGGCAATCATCGTGTCCGATGTAAGCGCAGTGATGACATTATCAAGCGCCGCCTCCGGCGATATGCCGAGCAGCGCCGCATGTTCGCGATCGATATTCAATTCCAGCCCCGGATAGTCGAGGTCCTGCGGAATCAGCACATCGTTAACCGAACTCAATGCTTTCACCCTCGCAGCCACGGACCTGGCGAAAGCAAACGGTTCATCCAGGTCACTGCCCCCGATTCGAATATCGATCGGAGCGGGTTGCCCCTGGTTGACGACGGAATCAACCAATCCGCCCGTTTGGAAATAAGTGCTCACTTCTGGAAAGTCGTTGCCGAACCTTTCGCGCAGACGTTGCATGTACGCGAAGCTGCTGGTCTTATGATCCTCCCTGAGACTGACCTGAATGAAGGCGGTATGCATTCCGGAATTGCTGGTGTAGATGGCCGAAAGATCTGGCGTAATGCCAATGTTCGACACGATCATATTCATGTCGCGCGGTGACACTACATCGCGGATATCCTGCTCCATCTTCCCGACATATTCATCAGTCACCTCAAGACGAGTTCCTGGCGGGACTTTGACATTGACGACAAATTGCCCGGGATCGGTGCGCGGAAAGAACGCCACGCCAAGGAATGGAAACAACGCGAAACTCAGCGCCACGAAACCAGCAAAACCGCATACGACCAATACGGGTCGATCCAGACAAACGGCGATAGCTTTTTCGTAGGCTTGCTGCAGCCGCTCGAATTGCTGATTGAAAGCGATGACGATGCGTCGAAAGAGGTTCGCGTGCTTTACTCTTTGTTCCTCTTCGACGTCCTCTACCGCCTCCTCGGCGCCGCCTAGGGTACTGTAAGGAGCGACGCTGTGTTCAGGCTGCAAGCGAATAAACTTTGCGCAGAAAAGTGGCACCACCGTCATGGCGACGGCATAAGACGCAAAGAGCGCCAGCACGACCGCGAGGGCCAGAGCGCTAAAGATATATTTGCTGACCCCCGAGAGCAGGATGACAGGAAAAAAAACGATGCTTGTGCTGCATGTAGCTGCCAGCACGGCGAGTTGGACCTCTTTGCCTCCGTTGATGGCGGCTTCAACCGCGGGTTCACCCAACTCCATATGACGAAAGATGTTCTCAAGAACGACCACTGAGTTGTCGATCAAGCGGGAAAGGGCGAGCGCGATGCCGCCGAGCACCATGGTGTTGATGGTGCTCGCGCCCAGGTTCAACGCAATGAAGGCGGCAAGGCAAGAAATGGGAATAGAGAGTAATACCGAAACCGTCGCGCGGAGATTGCCGAGAAAGAGAAGGATCATCAGCGCAGTGAGGCAAAGTCCAATGCTGCCCTCGTTGATCACGTTCTTTACCGCAATCTTTACGAAAACGGATTGATCGAAGACGACCGCCGTTCTCAGCGTCTTCGGAATATCGAGCAGATGTTTCACGGCCTCTCGAATGCCGTTCACAATACTGATTGTGTTCGATCCCCCACCCTGCTTTAAGATCGGAATGTAGACGGAATGCTGACCGTCGACTCGGACGATGTTGTATTGCAGCTGGCCTGAGTCGACCGCTTTCCCAACATCGCCAACGAACACGGACTCACCGATGTGGTCCTGTTTGTCCGTCTTGATCGGCATGGCATTGATTTCGTCAACCACCGGAATCTGGCTATTGGCATAGACGTTGTAGTCTTTCGCTCCGATGCGCACGTCGCCGGCGGGCAGAATTAAATTCGATTCATTCACCGAGCGCACCACGTCCATCACCGAGAGTTGGTGAGCTTCAAGTTTGACGGGATCGACATAAATCTGGATTTGCCGGTACTTGCCGCCGTAAGGCTGCGGTACGGAAGCGCCGGGAACGTTGGCGATTTGATTCCGTACCTCAAACTGCGCCAGATCTTTGAGCCGCGTCTGGTCGAGACCCTGGCCTTCGAGCGTGACCAGACACACTGGAAGATTCGAAGCGTCGAACTTTAGCACCACCGGAGGCAGGGTTCCAGGCGGAAGTCGCCGTAAATTCGCCATGGCCAGATTCGAGATATTGCTGACCGCGGCGTTAGCGTCTGTGCCCGGCTGAAAGTAGATCTTGATCAGGCTCACGCCGGGCAGCGATCGCGACTCGATGTGATTGATTCCGCTTCCCAGCGTAAAGAAACGCTCGTAGCTATCTGTGATATCCGCCTCGATCTGCTGCGGCGGCATGCCGGCGTAGAAGGTCGCGACCACGACAACCGGGATATTAATTTCCGGAAACAGATCGACGGGCATACGCGCGACTGTGGTAACACCCACGACGATCACCATGAGACAAAGCATCAGGATGAAGAACGGATGCTTGATGGCAAAAGAGGACATTACTCGCTTACCTCCTGCGCCGCCGTTGGAATGAACGCCGCATGCGGGGATACAACTTCCCCGGGCTGATAGCCAGTCTGTCCAGCGGCGATCACGTTGTCCCCAGTCTGCAGGCCGCTGGTAATCTCCACGCGGTTCGAGGTTTGGATTCCGAGAGTCACAGTCCGTTTCTCGACATGGTTCGTCGCATTCACCACCAGCACGTAAGATTGATCGCCATTTTGCACAACCGCCTGTGCCGGCAGGATAAGAGCGTCATTCTTCTGCTGGAGTTGAATCGTCGTCTCCGCGTACATCCCTGGATTCAGACTCAGATCACGGTTCGGGACATCGACCTCGGTGAGCATGGTTCGGGTGTTGGTGTCGAGTGCGCGCGAGAAACGGATGATCTTGCCTGCAAATGTGTGCCCAGTCGCGCTGACTGTCACCTGCACATCGCCGCCGACCTGAATGTAAGGTACGTCGCTCTCCGGCACGGGCATGCGGAGCCGGAGCAGGTCGCTCTCGGCCACTTGCACCACGGGAAGTGTGTTCGTATTGTTGTCCTGTCCCGCTTGAATCAGCGTGCCGGTATCGGCGTAGCGCTTTGTGACCACACCTGTAAAGGGAGCGACGATCTGCTCGTATCCGGACATCGTTTCGAGCCGGCTGCGGGTCGCGTGAGAAACGCCGAGTTGTTGCTGCATGGCGTCGAGCGAGGCCTTGGCGACGCCGACCTGTGCCGCAGATTCCTGGTCTTTGGCTCGTGCGTCATCCAACTCCTGCTCCGCGATCAGCCCCGGTCTTTCTTTGGAAGCTTCTTCCAGACGGGTATACTCAGCGTGCACGGCGGAGTACGTCGACTCGGCGCTGACAACTTCGCTTTGTGCGCGAGTGATATCAGATTGGCTGTGGCGGACCTCGGCCTGAGCGCCCTCCACTTGATTCTGCAACTCGGGAACTTCCAGCAGAGCCAGGACTTCGCCCTGACGAACGCGGTCGCCTATATCGACTTTGATCCAGCGAATATATCCCGACACTTTGGCGTGAAGATCCACCTGTTGATAGGGCTGAAATTGACCGGCAACCGAAAGCGAACTGGCCAGATTGCCACGGGTGACCGCGACGACTGCGGCCGCCCTCGGTTGCTCGGGGGAGCCTTTACCGTAGTGACCTCGAACGATCAAGAAGAGAGTTGCCAATAAAAGGCAGAGAAGCCCCGCAATCCAGAGGATTCGCTTACGATGCATGGAGCCACCTTACTTTCAATCCCGCAAGTTCGGGATTGGAATCGACGACAGTACATCTCCTTAAAAGGACTGGCGATCAGCCAACGGCTCTATTCGATCTTTGAGAATATGCGTTCGCCGTAAATATATCGCCGCGGAGGGATTAACGGAAGGCTGGAGGAGGGCGTTGCGTGAGGTGCGGAGACTGAAAGTCCCATCTCGGAGACCTGCAGAGGTACATTCCAACTTGATAAAACTTGAAAGTAAGAAACAAAATCGCCTGGGCCAAAACCAATAGCGGAATCAGGTTCAACGTCTCCCGAGCCGTATCTCGTTTGAGGGCCTTTTCAAGCAAGGCCATCGTTTGGGCGGAACGCCTCTCCGTCAAAAGTTTGGCAACTGTGACAGTAGACGGAGATTGCGGGGTCTTGTAAAGGGACAGCTTTGCCTGCAATCCCCAACTGAATACGGCACACCCCAAAAAGAGAAGAGCACACTTGAATGCGTATGTAGCCGCAATTTGATGTCGCTTTGACATCAGTCTTCTCCTTTCCCAAACAGCCCTGTCAATACTGTAGCAAAGAATGGCCTGGTGGGGTTGCGGGAAGAAGGCCCCAAGGTGTGGGGGCTTGCGGCCAGGCTGACCACTTCAGGACGTGAGGATGAACGAGAGTGAGTGACAGGGAAGATTGAGTTTGTTGCGGGACAGGCAATTGGAAATCGATCATGTCAAACGCGCAGAATCATCACTTCCGTGGCTTTTATGAGGGCGGCAGCAGTCTGCCCTGGCTTTAGCTGCATTTCTCGTGCGGAACGCGCTGTAATAATCGACGTAATTTGCTGGTCGCCGATTGAAATCCTCACTTCCGCCATCAGACCGCTGATTCGAACAGCATCTATTCGACCCACTAGCTGATTGCGTCCGCTAACACGACGGATTACCTGCTTGCGTTCCTTCTCCGTTCTGCCTCGCGTTCGGAAAAGCAACCTGTCCAGTTCACTCTGTGGAATGCGGTGATGTCCTCCAGCCGTCTGGATGCTGCGAATTTTCTTCTTGTAAATCCATTGCTTGATCGTCGGGAAGCTGATCCCCAGTTGTAACGCGGCGTCACGGAGCTTCAGCAACTCCTCATTCTTTCGCACTGTTTTGTCGTTCCTCCGCATCGGAACGAAATCGTACAGTCAACGCAAGGTGCCGTCAATAACCTAGTCCCGGCGCTCGGTATAGACGCACAAAAGGCTTGCAAGTGCCTAGAACCGCATACTCTTAGACATATGAAATGTATTTGATATACACTTCTGAGTTCTGTTAGGCACGCGTTCATTGGAGGCTTCGTGCGTAAAACTGCTTTGTTCATTTTGTGGCTTGCGATGGCGGCGTTCCCGGCGTGGGCCCAAACGGGAGCGAGCCTTTCCGGCATGGTGACGGACCAAACCGGCGCAGCCCTTCGCGATGTCGCGGTGACAATCAGGAACGTCGACACAGGTGCAACGCGCACCATCGCAACCGACGGCGCGGGGCGCTTTCAGGCGTCCGGCCTGCCTCCGGGGCACATCGAGATTCGTGCGGCAAAATCAGGCTTCGCCGATGAAACGCGCACTGGAATAAACTTGGCGGCTGGTCAGGACACCACCATCGACATCAAGATGCAGCGGACGACCCCCGACGCCTGTGCGAGCGGCCACGAGTTCGCCACCACCGATTGCACGCTGACCTGGCACGGCATCACGCTCTACGGCGCGTATGACGTCGGCGCCGGCTGGGTCACCCACGGCTTACCGGAAAACGGCTATAACTACGAAGGCGAATCTCTGGTGAACCGAAACGGCTATCAACATCGATTCGTCGTCGCCCCGAACAACCTGCAGCAGACGGGTTTCGGCATTAGAGGCAAAGAAGAGTTTCTGCCTGGCTGGTCGGTTGTATTCAACGCTTCAACTGGCATCAATCCGCAGTCCGGACTGCTGGCCAACGCGTCAAAGACTGACATCATCAACAATGGCCTGCCCAGAGCCAGCTATTCGATCGCCATCGACGGCGCGCGCGCGGGCCAGCCCTTCAATGACGAATTCTATGCCGGGATATCGTCCACAAATTTCGGCACGCTGACTTTCGGACGTCAGCGCTCTCTCGGTACCGATGCCATGCTCCTTTACGATCCAGCCGGCGGCGCCTATGCCTTTTCCTATATCGGGTATAACGGCACGATGGCCGGCGGCGGCGACACCGAAGACAGCCGTTGGGATGACGCCGTCAAGTATCGCCTCGTCCTTGGCCCGGTGCATTTCGGCGCGATGTATAAATTCGCCGATGGCTCTGGCGGCTGCTACTCCGCCTCCGCAACCTGGACAGACACCACCTGTACGCCAGAATCGGTGCATAACAATGCCTATGGATTCGACCTCGGCGGACACGCCGGCAAGTTCTCCGCCGACTTCGTCTTCCAACATTACAACCAGGCGATCAGCGTATTGAACCCCTTGCTGGGGCCGCAGAGTTTGTCGGCGCCATATCAGTCGACCACCGACAGCATTAATACCAACCCCATCAACGGCGGGCCCGGCCTGGGGCCAAATCTGATCGATCCGAACGACACCGTGTATGGCATCGTGACCGACAACAACGCAGCTCTGTTCGCCGCCAAATATGCGTCGGACGCGTGGAAGTTTTTCGTCGGCTACGAATATATCTGGCAGAACAACCCGAAGGACCCGCTGGGCGTGGGCGCCTCGGACCAGGGCGGTTATTACATGAGCGGGGTCGAAGACAACAATCTGGATTCTGAAAAGTTGGTGAATATCTGGTGGACGGGCGCGAAGTACACCTACCGCAAGAAAACCGACATCACTCTTGCCTGGTATCAACAGCGGCAGAACGACTTCCGTGTTCCGCAGACCTGCTCGGCCTCAGCCGGTTTCCGCGCTTCCTGCGCGGGCACCCTCAACGAGGGGTCGCTCTATGTGGATCATCACTTCACCAAGCGCTTCGACGGTTTTGTCGGAATTGCGTATTCCTGGGTGAGCGGCGGTCTGGCCATCGCCATTCCTCATGGCCCCGGCGTTCCCTATAACTACAACAACAACTGTGCTCCGACAGTCGGTGGCCGTTTCACCTTCTGATCGTTTCCGCGGCGGGCTCAGTCGAGAGCCCAACATGGATTGTCGTTCATAAAACCTCGCGGCGGGTTCGAAATCGCCACGACTTCATTCCACCCAAAAAACGACATTCCCATCCTTTCGATTCGCTCTTCTAGGCGCTTTAGGAATGGGGCACGCAAACATCTCGGTCACTCTGAACGTCTATGCGCAACCAATCACGCAAACCAAGCGAGACGCGCAGAGCCGAGTTGTGAGTTTGCTGCTCGACAAAAACGAAGAAAAAACAAGCACCGAGGCTTATCGGACTGTAAGGGACCTACAAAGTTCTGGAGGGCATTTGCAAGTGGTTGAGAAGGTTGGCGTCCCCGACGGGATTTGAACCCGTGTTACCGCCGTGAAAGAACAACCACGATAAGGAAATACAACGACTTGCAAGAGGCGGGCGGCCACCTAAGTCCTTGCTAGTCTGTACAAGCCAACACGTCTACGTACCGTAATCCGTACCGCGAAAAAGAGCGTCGGGGTAAAACTATTCAGGATTGCAAGCACAAGGCGATGAATTCTCCTTAGTTCTGACCCGGCATTGGCGCAAGCACTTGTTACTGATAGTCACTGCAGGAAAGGTCAACCGCAGGTAAGTTCTATTCGCCTTGCCTCGCACGCTTGCTGTTGTCTGCATTTTACAGGGGTTCTTCTATTCCACGAAATCCACTCCCGTCCTCAGCGGTTCGCGCCCGTTCCATTTCATGTGGGGTGTCTTGCAGGCGCCGCGAAAACCCGCTGTTCAGGAAATTGAGCATGTCTGATGCTCAGGAAAATGCGAGCGAAGAATCAACCTAGGCCGGTTTTCATTCTTGAATGGTGAGCTTAGAAAAAGGTAAAAATATTTACGGCTGGCTGAGGAAACGAAATTTGCGGGCTCTCTCTACTTAGTGCATGCTGCGCAAGAAATTGCGAATACGGTGAATGAACTAGATTGATCCGGCGGCCAGTTGGCTGTCTTCCACAGTTGACTCGGCTCTGCTTCTACCGTCTCTTCCGCCGGTTTCTGAGAGTAAGACGGCTGACCTCCTATCTCGGCTATGCCGGTTATGTACTGCCGACCATCGAGGGCGTAAGTAATCGGATGGGAGAGCATTGTATAAAATACAGGCACCACTTCCTTGTGAGGATCAGTCCCGCGAAAAGGACAATGCGTCCCTTGTGCTGACGAAACGACCTCAGAGCGGCTGTTAAACGTGAAAGCATCGATGCAACCTGCTCGATACAAATGCAAATCAAGTCCATAGATTTCCAATTTGCCGTCAACTGTGCCGCCAATTACCAGGTTTCCATCCGTCGTGATTAAGCCCGTCCGTTGCGGATGAACCGCATTGTTAATATCGACTGCCATACTACCTGCTTCATGAAGGGTGCTTGGGCAGTCGTGCAGGATTGTGTGTGTATCTCCCTGTTCCCCTCCTACCTTCGCGCTGAGTCGTTTATTGAAAGAGCCTTCCAGGAGTACGGATGTGTAGAAGCCACAGGAATGTACGGTGCTAAATTGTTTCCAGGCGTCGGATCTGAAAGATCCGACCGGCGCTGCCAAGACAAAGTTCGCGTAGCTAAAGCTCTGAACATTTTGGTTGAATGGGCAGTTCGTCCCCGCCCAGTGTCCTTCAGAGGTCGTCCGGTAATATGTGGGCCAAAATAAAGCTGGTATGTAAAATGTTGCCTGTTGCGCGCCCCGATCATTGACTGTAGGAAAAAATGCCATACTGGCCCAGTCGGTGCCGCCGAACGCTCCTGGCGAGATACAAACGCCCTCAGTTGTCGGCTTCGAGAATCGAGTTGTTGAAAAAGGCACATAGGTCGTACTGGTCGGCACATCCTGATGATTGCCGCTATCAACATCCACAATTGTGTCCGTCGGGAGTACGTAGGACCCATCCTTTGCGTTCAGAACGTAGAGCACACCTACCTTGCTCGCAACAGCGACAAGGACTCTCTTGTCAAATGCAACAACGACGGGAGGAGACGAAGCGGCATCGTAGTCCCATAGATCATGCCGCACCAACTGTGTATGCCAGTTCTCTGTGCCGGTACGTAGGTCAACTGCAATCAAAGAACTTGAGCAACAGTTTGCACCTTTTCGTGCCGCGTCGTCGACGTAGTCTGGATATGGGTTTCCTGTGCCGACGATCACCTGCCGATCGTATTCATCTATCGCTGGGGTGCCCCAAGGGGCACCACCACCACTGATGTAGCTAGACTCCAAGTCTTTAATTGGCTGGCGAACTTTCCCCAAGCAACTCCACCGATCAGAATTAGCGGGCACAGGCGGAACTTGTTTGCCGGACTTAACTGTCACTGGTTTAGTTGGCGGGACGGTATAAAAGCGCCACCTGCATTCGCCCGTCGCCGCATCGTAGGCGGTTAGAAAGCCCCTGACTCCAAATTCCGATCCTGCTATGCCGACCAACACCTCATTGTCGTAAACGATCGGAGGTGCAGTGTTCGAGTATTCGGGTAAACCGCTCGCGATGGACACGATTCCATTCCCGCGAGGGCCGAAGCCTGCCAATGGCAAACCCGTCCGCGCATCGAAAGCCATAAGACGGGCGTCTGGACTCGCGATGTAAACGACGTATTTTCGTTTTCCTCTTAGTCGAATGAAGCCCAGCGCGGCACCGCGATTTGTTTTTGAACAACACATTCTTTGAATTCTTGTCCCCAATCGACGCCACCAGAGCAAAGGAGGCGGACAAGGTAATTCGGCCACCGTCCCGCAAGACTTTAGGCCGGCGATTTGATAGGCTGACATCAACGCAGAAAGATCAGCTTCTTTGCTCACCAATGCTTTGCGTATATCGATCGCATAGAGGTCATTCCACGTCGAGACGTACATCACTCCATCGTGGACTACCGGAGTTGCCTGCATTGAGGTCCGAACAACACCAACGATCCCTGAATTTCGCCATGTCGCCGCTACAAGATCCGGCAAAGTGACCTGCCAATACTCCTGTAAGGAACGCAATTTGGACGCATTCCCGCCGTCGCCAGTGATCATCGCAAGCGGTGAATGTCGTTGATTGTCGGGGGTCCTGTTTTGCAGGGGCCAATCGCTATCCGAAAATCCGGCCTCTCTGGCTCCCTTCTCGTTTACCGCTTTCTCCGTTTGCGGGAAACTCTTGGTGCCCAGAGAGAGCAAAAGGAGCACTGCAAGCGACGCTCGGATAAGATGCATAACGCGCCTTTTCACCAACCATCGTTCTAAAGAACTGGCCGACAGTTTAACACCTCGGCCCCCATACTCCATGGTCACTTCGCAATACCGCTTTGTAGGCGAGGCTACCTGTCGGAGCGATCAGTTTGCTTCATCCCGGCCCCTAAAGCACTCGTTCGATAAGCATCGCGCGAAGTGGGCGGTTAATCGCACTCACTGTTTTGTGACAACTCAATCTCAAATCGGGCACTGAGGAGCCATTTAACCGCAGCTCAGAGATTGACACTCTGAATGCCGTTGAATCTATATGGCTTAGAATGCGTCTCTTGAATGCCTCCAGGTCGTAAACTCTCGCATAGTACCCTGAGCGTTTGCCGCCAGGCAGCGACGCGCTGGGATCAATTAGCACTCTTGAGCCGGGATCGAATTGTCGAGAAAAGGTGAACTCATTCGTGATCTCAACATAATGATCGGCAATGAAAATGGGGACGATACAACAGCGCCCCATCGGTCGGAGAAGACGCTGGACTTCCATTATGAATAAAGTATCACCGTTACCCTGGAAGTGTTCGAATGAGTGATGGACAGAGATCTTGTCGAGAGTGCCATCGGCGAGCTGTACAGACGTTGCGTCACCTTCGATGTAGTCGACCGCATTTCCTAGAGCGTCTCTAATATCCGGTGTGATGCTAGAGTCTTGCAAATAGCGTGTTTTACAATTCAGTCGATCGATATAGGTCTTTCGCCCTCCAGCAGCATCCATGAATGCATCGTCGATCTTAGGATTTAGCAGGGTGAAACTGGCGTAAAATTCGAGCAACTTCTTGTCTCGCAAGTCCCCGACACTCCCACGCCATCGAGGATGATAATGTTGGATCCATTCGTGATGCCTAGTATTGTCTAAATCAAGATGCCCGACGGCCACGCCAGACATCTTTCGCAGGTACTCGAACGTTGCTGCTTTAATCATCTTATCAATGATGAAATTCGGCGGCAGGCGTGTAGAGATATTGCTTTGTGGGTAATATCGGAGTCGTTTGGCCATGTCTTTCGCACGTCAACAGGAGGCAACAACCTCTGCTGAGCGCCACCATACCAGGTCGAGGTACTAGGTTGTCGAGTTGCTACACTGTGACTCTGAGAGCAAGTCGTTCCAAATCCGGTCTCTAAGCACTCGGGTAATTCGCTCACCATTTCGCAGGTTAAGGTCAAACGTACGGCGAGTCCGACCATCGATCAGCCCGATCACCGTGGAGATAACAGTGTCGTGAGAAACGATGAGCATCGCATCGTCGCATGGGATCTTGCTGAGGAAACCCACAACGCGGATAGCAACGTCTCTACGGCTCTCGCCATCCAGGGGCCGGAAATCCCATGACTTAAGGCGGCCAAGGACCCCGTTCTCCTGAAGTTGATGCTTCGGCGTTCCTGTCAATGATCCCAGGCACCGTTCGCGGAGTTCTGTGGCTAACGTCAATGCAGCATCACTCCCGAAGATTAGGTGCTGCGCAGTAATGACAGATCGGGACAAATCTGACGATAGAACGTGTCTCACCTGTAGGCGCGTTGCCAACCCAACTAAGGCGAGGCATTGCAGATGCCCGAGCGGTGTAAGAGGCGTCTCTGTATGGCCAGCTAGCCATTCATCGGCGTTGGATTCTGCTTCACAATGCCGCACGAAATGCCAAGTGACCATTATCGGCGCCGATCCTTCGGGTGGCTACGAATGACGCCCCCCTCTTCCTTTCCATCGTTGTTGTACGTCAGAAACGATTGTCGCAAATCGATCTCTCTGATCATCGAACTGTCTAGCAAACCAGCAATGTAGCAGGAAAGGCCGTTGCTCGTGATCCTTGAGAATGACGGCTGGATCTGTGGGCCGCCAAGACTCTGCACCAAGTCTGAGGAATCGAAAGCGCCGCTTTATGAGCCAATAGAAAAAGCGGTAGTATGGCTCATAAAAATAGCCATGTCTAGGACTACAGAGACGATATCCTGCAGTCAGTTCGCTCTGATTGATCATTTGCTCCCAATCCTTGCAATACTCCAAACGCTCGATCTCGTCGATGTCAAATTCTGCTCTGATCGCTGCCAAATGCAAAATATTGAAAAATGCGTTGAACACTAGCGGACTGTTTGTTCTCTGCGCGCATGCGCCACCATCCGGCATTCCGCAGCAATGCAGTCCCTCTTCTTTCATAAACGCTAAAAGCCTCATCAATCGCTCGTTGTCAAAAACAAATGCATCTTCGTCGATGTTTACAATCCAATCAGCATTTAATTGACATAACTGGAAGAAGTACGTCAACGCTCCTGACCGACCAGTATGGTTAAACAGGAGCCTGTGTTCATACGGCACATCCAAAAAGGACTGCTGCAGCGCACAAAGAGCTGGCGTCATCGCTCGCGTGACAATCAAGACAGAGTCTTCTCTCATCTCGGTTTATTCTGTTACGAACATCCGTTTCACGCACGCCTTCATACACTCCGCTCCGGCCAATGATAGAGATACTTCCGGTCGGGCCCCTTCCAGGCTGTCGAGAATGGCTCTCTTCAGATCCGCCACCTGCAATGTCCGAGCTGACATTGCAAGGCCAAACCCTAACTCCTGTAGCCGGATAGCCCGTCGTTTCTGATCACTGACGCTGAGACTCGGTATGAAAATAGCTCTAATCCTAGCTTGCATCACATCGACACACGTATTGTAGCCAGCGCAACTAATCGACAAGTCGGCCACCGAAAGAAGCTGCCGAAATGTGCTTGGAAACCTAAACGCTCTAATGTTAGGCGTTCGTTGAACTTTAGTAAGCAGCACATCAACTTGTTCTTGCGGCAAAAAGGCCCCTAGACAGAGCACCATCAGTCGATTGTCGAAGCCCTCCCTCTGAAGTTCCTCCCAAGTATCGATGCATGTGGCTAACATGTTGTACGAATCCATTCCGCCGCCAGCGCTGACTATTACGCTGCCTCGGAAACGTTCCAGGTCGGATCCGGACAAATCTGACTCATGTCTGTCTCGCCAGCTCGCAGTGATGTAGCCAGTGTAGGTGACTGGAATCACGACGTCTTTTAGCAGAGAAAACGCATCGACGGATGTGCCCACTGCCGGGTCTGCGTGGACGAACAAATGAGAAAAAGTGTCATTTAGAGTATCAACGATGCGCCTCCGTTCTTGTTCCGTTTCAAACGGCCGCGGAAGATCTCGGACCGAGCAGCAAATGCGAATGTCGGGGTTTGCGTCCTTCATGAGGCCAATTAAGAAGAAGATTTCCGACGCAAATTCCCACCGCTGGAATGGAAAGTATTCAATTAAGAGCAGGTCCACACGCTGACGCGACAACTGCGTTTCGAGAACACGGCGCCGCAAGCCCAGAGTGGCATCGAGCGTGTTGAGGGCCAATTCAGAGTGAAGAGCGCCGGTATCGGAATTGCGGAAGATCCCCGGTAGATCGAGCAACCGCGCTCCTTTGGGCGGTTGAGGTTCAGTCACTGCGCGTCCCGCGTTAATCAAGATAATGTCAGCGTGCGTGCACAGGGCAGCCGCGATCGAACAAGCGCGAACGTAGTGGCCCACGCCGTGTAGGCACTGAGAATAAATGGCGATTGTTCGAAACTTCTTCACAAAGATGTCCTGGCAGGTCACGGTTGATTGCAAATTACTGTTTCAGAATCGGTTCTCATTATGTCAACCGTAAAACTTCGAGGTACTTGTCTGAGTGATTCAAGAACCTGAGATCTCTTTTCCTTGGTCTTAGTCACACTTTCGGCCGGAACCCTTGCGACCAAAGATGCGAAATGGAGATTTGCAAGTTCTCGCGTAGCATCAGTCAATCCAAGGCCCCCGGTTGAGTCCACAAAACTGAGGACGAGTCTGTCGGTCGCAACCCCTTGCAGCATTGAAAGGGCAACAGAGGCATTCGTAGCAAGATCATCGGTCCCTGCCGCCCCTATCTCTATCTCCCACCAAAATACATTGGGGTCGGAGCCATCTGATCGTAGAGTTTGCACAACAAGTGACAAAGCATTCCACGAGACGCGGATCACGGGATAACTGATCGCTGTTGTTGCCGCGAAGGCGCTAGCATTACCCGGTCTTCCCCGCTCCGAGAGATAGTTGAAAATGCTGTATCCACCTGTCAAGCTGACGATGCTCTCAGCGGCCAGGCGGCCGCCTGAAAACTCTGCGGGTTCTGGGCGAGCCTGTGCCAGCAATTCTTCGTAGTAGTGTTCATAGTTCTCAACTGGTTCGTCCGGATCCACAATTCTAAGGGCTGGTCGCGATTGCAGACGCTTCAGACGAACGCCCTGATCTTCAGTCAGTCTAGGTATGGGAGCGATCATGGCGCGAGCACCAACACGCATTATTTCGTTCACAGTATTATATCCACCATGCGAAACGACAATATCCGCACGCGCCATTAATGCCTGGAGCGAGGATAAGTGCGGCACGCAAGTTGCGTCCGGACACAAGACGTCAGTCCGAGAGAACGGCCCTCCGACGCAAACGATCTTCACGTTCCTCCGCGTGCGACGAAGTCTTGCCGCTGCTAGTGACGCATTCTGTGCGAAGTCTCCACAAGCAAATTCGAATCCTCCTCCGCCCAAAGTAATAAGAATAAGAGTGTCTTCGGCGTGGATGTTTAGCGAGGAACAGGCTGAATCGACCGCAGCGCTATCCAGTAACGCTGGATAGACAATGGGACCCACGAAATCAATAAGGTGGTTCATCGCTTCGAGTCGCGTCTGTGCTTTGAGGTCCAATGCTAAATAGAATTCTTCCTTCGTGTGCGGAATGAGTAATCGATCTAGTTCTTCGAAACGGCCAGATTCGTAACAGGCGTTAAAATAGCTGTCGCGGCACTCTCGGAATACCAACGCGACCCGCGTGCCGGTTTGTCGGACTGCTCTCAGGAGTTTAGCTGAAGCATAGGTATCAAAAACGGAGACGTTGGGACAATATTGCTCGGCTACGCCTGAGACTATTCTTTGAAGGAAACCGTTGGAAACGGATCGGAATCGATGCCCGGGGTAGCCATCCGGAAGTGTACTTGGCAGCGGTAATACAAGCCATGACACATTCAACCTCTGGAAGTGGTCCGGATAATTAGATCCCGTGAGTATCAATTGATGCGCCATGGGTGCTACGTCGATCGCAGCATGCGCAATCGCGGAAAGTCGCATCAGATGTCCAAGGCCCCTTCCATTGACGGCGTAATACAATATTCTCATTTGTTTGCAATCGCTATCAGTCAAATAGATCCGGCGCCTGACGTGAGATGAAGTTGAAAATCGGCTGGAAATTTCGCCACCCGGCAGCCTCGGTTCCGACAACAGAGCGCGCCTTCAACGCTTCCGCATCCGGAATCCTCAGCGGAGTTCCGCACGACTCGCTGAGGACCTGGACCTGACAACACCTTTCCATTGCGATGAACCACCAGGCGGCAGAATCGACGGTTTCCCCTACTGTTATCAGACCGTGGTTCGAGAGAATTGCAGCCTTGTTTTCCCCGAGACTTTCAGAGAGCAGCTGTGCTTCCGAAACCGAATCTATAATGCCTGTGTAACGCTGGAACACGCTGTGATTCCGGAAAAAGGCACAGGCATCCTGAGTTATAGGATCCAGCATTCGACCGGTGGTCGACCACACCTTTCCATACGTCGAATGGGTGTGCACAGCGGCAACCACTTCAGGTCTTGCCTCGTGGATTGCCGCGTGGATAACGTACGCGGGAACGTTGACTTCGCCAGATCCCTGAACAATCGTACCTTTGTGATCGACTAGTAGGAGTTGGTTGGGTTTGATGAGTCCAAAGTGAACCCCGAAAGGATTCACCCAAAACAATTCCGGAAATTGAGGATCACGCACGGTGACGTGTCCGGTGACACCATGATCGAATCCCATTTGAGCAAAAAGGCGAAACGCTGCCGATGCACGCTGTTTTCGTCGAAGTCTCTCTTCTTCAACACCTAAGACTATCGGGGGGCACAGGGCAGTCACTGATTCGGTCACCGAAATCCTCCCGTTACATGAAATTCACACGAGCCAATGCTACCCTAGATCACCAAATTGTATGCAACCTTCTAAAACCATATGAAGCGGTTCGTCGAACGGGCACAACCCCCCAAAAGGCGCGCGGCCATGGTGCTCATCGACAACGAGAGTGCGACGAGAAAATCGCATCTTTAGGCGAACACTCTGGCCTCTGTCAATAATCGGCTATACTGCGGTTGCTGGTTTCGCAATCTTGATATGCGGGCACCTACGGATCGGTTATTTTAGCCTCGATTCCGTTCCCGCCGCCAGTGTCATGGAGATACGCTGATTTCATGGCAAAGAGTTTCCTGGAAAGAGTTCATCGGGGATCAGGAACTTGACAGCGACCGTCACTATGAAGTTCACCCAAAAGGGGCGCACGTGGAAGCTCAATCTGTTCCTTTTAATGCACGTTGCAAACCAATCTCAGACACGCCGCCGACTGCTAGCGAGTGATGACCAACATATTTAGATGCCTCATCGACAATGAGTCTTTTCTCTTTGAGGATGCAACGAATTCGCACTGTTGCCATTACATCGAGAAGGAACTGAATGAGGATTGCTACGGACTCAAGAAAATGCACTTTGGTGAGGGAGACGTTGTCCTCGATATCGGTGGGCACATTGGCATGTTCGCCATCCCTTTAATCAGGCGCCACCCAAATCTCATCGTTCACTCTTTTGAACCAATGCCTATCAATTATGAGCATTTCCAGAAGAACATGCGGCGAAACGATGTGAAAGGAAACCTCAAATTGCACAGGCTCGCGATCACTAGTGATGGAAGGGATGTTCTCTTGAGTGCGAAGGACGCTAATTCCGGCAGTGCGAGTATTTGCTTTCGTCAGGGTTGTGCCCATCACGGCTATGCTCATTCAACCACACTCGCGGCCTTCCTCTCTGACTTCAAGATAGATAACATAAAGTTGCTGAAGGTAGACTGCGAAGGAACCGAACTAGAATTATTGACTGACAACACGACCATTCTCGAGCGAGTTGAGTTCCTGGCGCTAGAAGTTCATAAAACAAAGTTCCGACGTATCGGCATAGACTGCCAAGCGTTTGTCGACACATTGAGACGCTCTTTCGTCGGGGACAGGCTAACGATAAAAATACTGTAGAATAACGATCCTAGCTAAATGTATAGCTTATCCCTGCTGAGGACCGATCGTACTGTGGTATCAACAATATCTCGGAATGACTGAAATGTGAATCGCGTATTCGCGATCCTCCAAGCAGTGAAAGATAGCGAACAATTCAACTTATGGTTGCACAGTAGCGTCACGCAGTGGGAGGCGAACTCCTCCATGTTGGAAGCGACCATGCAAGCTACTCCGGCAGGCAGCGTTTCCTCGTATCCTTTGTGCGCAAGCGCAGTCGTGACACAGGTTCTCCCACATGCGCACGATTCTGCTACTTTCACATGTGTTCCCCTCTCTGTAGACACGGGCACGATGCTAAAGCTAGAGTCCCGATAAACGCGATTGACGTCCTCAACGTAGCCAATAAGTTCAACGTTTGATACGCCACTCCATTCGCGTTTGGCCCACTCATCGAGTCCATATCCAACAATCCGCAAGTGCGCGTCCGGGCACTGCAAGAGAATTAAGGGCCAGGCAGTGCGAATGAATGACGTCAAACCCTCGACGTTCGACCGATTCTTCAATGCGCCGACGAACACAATTGTTCTGCACTGCCTCGGTTCACAATATGATGGCGTCCGATAGTAGGGTATGTTCGGAAGGACAATCGATCGTTCCAATCCGTTGAATCTCCGATCATTTAATTTTGACACCCACAGTGCTGCGCAGGAAGTCAACACTCTAGCGACGCGAGACTCTAGCGATGCATCTATATGACCTGGATTCGGGCTCCGGGATCGGGAATCTGAAAGAAACGACGGCACATCATCGACGTCAATAATCAAAACAGGATGATCAAAGGAGCCAGCACGAACCACTGAGGCAATATATCGTCCCACAACCAGATCATAGCGTCGCTTCGCGAGGCATCGCAACAAAGCTGAGCGACACTCCTCATCCGCGTCACATTGGGTAGTCCCGTCGTCCAACGTGAGTTGAGGTGAGGTGTTAACTGGTCTTACCCATTCAACCACACGGTACTCAAGCTCGATCTGTGACTTCGCTTGGTGACTGATCTTCGCGCCGATGTCTTGCAGAAATATATCAACATCTCCAAGAGTGCTCAGGGCTTCGTAAATGAAATGCGTTCTCTGACGCCCTCCGGTGATCGCCGGAAATGGCCTACTTTGTGTGATGAGCAGGATCTGAAGGCGCATGGAAACTCACAAGGCGGAGACTCTTATGGCGTCTGCAAGGGACAGGTTCGCCCTCCATTTGCCATGATACGGGTTATCCGAATGCCACGGCTTTTCCGATGTGCCCGAGAAATGCAATATTGCAGCATTTCTGCAGAGAACCGCATCGAGATATTCACGCCGGACCTCGGTGCTCAGTTCGCGCGTCAACAGGTTTCGCAATAGGTTGTACCGGGGATCTACGGCCGACCAGGTCTTTCGGAAATAAATATTCAGAATCGCCTGCTCAGGCAGCTTGCAAATTGGAAGATATATTTTTGTGAGCGCGATCAAATCATTGAAGGTATCATCGCCAATGATCTCCGTACTAAAGGCCATGACGCCGCTGTTAAAGAACAACCCGCTTCGCGAGTTTTCCGATAAAAGCTTTTCATAGAGACCTGCTGGTTGTTGATGAAAATGGTCCCTCCAGGCCTTCTCCGCTGAGAATGGTGTAGCGACAGCGGCGAATCCCACCGTTCCAGTTAAATGCTCCACCGAACTCTGGATCATCGCATCACCTTCAACGAAGACTACTTGGCGCCACTGTTTCATCTTGACAGAGAAAAGATAATACTTAGAGAAGACCACCGATTGCCAACGCGTCCGAGAGGTGAATAGCGTGTCGCATTCGTGCACGCAAATTCCGCGTTCAACAAACCACTGAAGGCTCGTTCTGGGAATGGAGTGTGACAGAAGCAATAAATCGCCGTTCCACCCAGAACAATGGACGGCAGACGAGAAAATCTGCTTCGCCTGTTCAATGTAAGAGTGATCCGCTAACGTTACAAGAACCTTTGAGGGGTCATGCATATGAGTTGCAGGTCACTCGTACCCGTAGCTGTTGAGCCAGTCATCGAATTCCACGTTGATGGCAGTCACTGTTTTGGAACAAAGGGTGGACTGAAAGGTACCGACACGTCCGTCAGTAACATGATTCGGCCAGAGCTTTGTTGTGCGATCATAATGTGCGCGGATCGGCAGTTCTGCGACTTGCCTTTCCACTCGATCCACATCAGTCTGCACTCCCAACTTGTCAGCAATAATAGCAGTGAAGCGAAGCTTGTTGTCTACGACCTCCTCGTATGGAATCTCGAGAGTAGAGAACTGCCTCCAAGCCTCAAAGTGTGTGATTTCGTTTTGCAAAAACGGTATTATCTCTTCCGGGTCGTCCAAAACCATGCCGCGTCGCACAGCCGAGGCTGCGATGTCTCGAAGGTCACGGCGGCTCACAAACACGTGCTTTGCCAGAGGCTTAATTTCGTGGATGAAGTCGTGACACTTGATCACATGAAACGGCGCAAGGTTTGCATGTTGATATCGATTGCTAAAGCAACTGTAAACATCGGCTTGAGTCGCACACAGTTGCCGGAGGGTGTTAAAAAGCCATGTGCTTCCCGATCGTCGCATACCTGCCGAAACAATCACTAGTGCTACCATAACGAACCGTATGCCAGTCTACACGACCTTTAAGGGTGGTTTTGGAGACGCGTGGGGCGCGGCAAACTATTTCCTGAGATTAAGCGAAGAAACTGGCGAACCGACCAAAGTGTTTAATCTGGATCCGCGGATCCGAGAGATTGTACCTTTGCTCGATTCAGTCGGTAGCGTCGTTGAGGTCGAGCAGAGTGCTGATGTTTTGGTTCACTCCCATCGCGATCCGTCCGTATTGCGCACACTGTATCCGTATCAGATACCGCCGATCGTGATCCCTTGGGGTGTCGTTTTTGCTCGGGAATTCTTCAAAACCAAAATTGCAATCTGGCAACCAAACAGCAGCCGTACGATAGCTATTCAGTTAATCCCCAGGCATGCCAATGACAAAAAGGGATGTCCTGCTGAGCATCGCGCATATTTTTGTGAGAGGATGAAATCGGCCGGATACGAAGTCGCCGAAATGGGGTTGCCTGCGAGTATTGTCGAAAACATCCAACTCGCTTCCAAAGCCCAGGCGTTCATCGGAATTTGTAGTGGGATGTCGCATCTGTGTTATAGCGTACGTATTCCCGTTCACCTCCTGAGGAACGATCAGGATTCGAATACATTAGCTATCTGTCATCAGGGAAACCCGCATAGAGAATATGCAAACGTTTTCGATGTCATCCGGGAATTTTGTCCATAGGCATTGGTAGTCTCGAGTGCTGACGAGACGATTGGCTTCGGGTGACAGAATGAAAGTCACAGTAGTGCTGACGGGTTGCAGCGGATACACTGAAGGCCCTTTTCTGTCTAGCGCGTCCGTCAGTGTCATGTGCTGGCCGGACGGCAAAATCGACCTAGAAACACGGGTTAAGCTGTCCGGTACAATTTCATTAGCCCCAGCACGTACTGATGCCAACTCCCTATTTCATGCACGTGCGCCTTGGCTGCACGCGACATTCGCGCCCTCGATATCTCATCGCTTAGGAGACTTTCGATGGCTAGTGCGAGTTGTTGAGGATCTCCGGGCTTCACGAGCAGACCGGTTTTCTTGTTCACCACCGCTTCACGGCATCCAGCCACGTCCGAAGTGATAACAGGTCTTCCACAAGCAGCAGCCTCGTAGAGTACGAGACCAAAACCTTCAGTTTCGACCGTTTCCTCGTGGGCGATCTCGAAAGGCATGGACACAAAAATGTCGCAAGCGTTGTAAAGACGTGAGAGTTCCGTTTGTGGGAGTGCGCCTACGAACGTTACAGAATCGGTCTTGCGCAGCACGCTTGCACGCTCCTTAATAACGTGGACCTCTCCTTTGTCTTCTCCTACGACTAGCCAGTGGACCGGACGGGACAGCAGACATAGAGCTTCAAGAATGGTTGAATGCCCTTTACGCGGGATAACGCGCCCGGCGGTCAACACTATTGGAACATCAGTTGGCAGGCCGTATTGGGCAGCGATCTCAGTTCTATTGACCTGCATGGGTTGGAAGATGTTCAAATCGGTCCCCGGCCTGATGGTAGTAGCCGGAGTTGTTATGCCCCTCTGCCTGCATAGGGAGCTACAGTGTTCACTCAAAGTGGTCAAATGGCTGCACTGCTGCAGGCCGGCATTGACATAATCCAGAGCAGAGCCTGCGGGAACCCTTTGCCACGGTTTTGTAAGATCATTTCCGTGAACTGTCGCAATGCTGGACACCCGGGAAAGATGGTTCGACGTTAGATATGCACAAAGGCCAGCATCGCCGAAATGAATCAGGTCCGGTTTGGAGGCCGCAACAGTAGTGATCAGAAGTTCCTCATTCCGAATCCAATCGTCCGCCGTTTCTGGCCGCCCTAGGTTGGATGCCCACACGTACTCGACGTTGGAGCAAACCGGTAGCCAAGACGATCGCTCGGCCGCGACAATCAGGTCCAGTAAGGGGGCGAGCTCTCGGATCACGTTCGCCGTATACACCTGAATACCTCCATATGCCCATCTATAGGACTGCGTGATGAACAGAACTCGCATATCAACCTGCGCCCGCCCCTCTGATATCCCAATCTTCGCCGTTCACGCCTCAACCCCTTGATCCCTTTTGTTAATTCTTGGGATACAATCGAGGCTTTTCGGGTTACTGAGTATAACCCCATAGCAGGAGTCGGCAAGATGTCCGTTTCTCTAATTGCAAATCCCCAGGTAGATCGTTTACGCGAATTCGAGCCAGAAAGATTTGGAGGGCTAACTACTGAGGGATTCGAGCGTGCTCGCGACTACCTGTGCGCCTTGCCCGAATACGCTCCCACTCCCCTTCTCCGGTTAGACGCTGCTGCAAAGCAAGGCCTGATAGCGGGTCTTTGGTACAAGGACGAAGGACTACGGTTCAATCTTGGCAGCTTCAAGGCCCTTGCGGCCCTCTATGGCCTTCGTTCTGCCCTTTCGCTCGAACGACTACGTAGCCCTCTACCTAAGCTCCAGGGAGAGAATCTCCATCAGGAATCGATTCGGCGCATGAGTTCGGTCCCAATGACTGTGTGTTGTGCATCGGACGGAAACTATGGATATGCTCTCTCGTGGGCTGCTCGACGATTTGGGTGTGAAGCCGTCGTGTTCGTTCCTGACGCGTGTAGTGAAGCACGCCAGTCATCCATCGGAGAGGAAGGGGCTAGAGTCATCCGAATTCCTGGCACTTACGAGGACGCGCACAAGGAGGCAATCCGATGCAGTTTGGAAAATCACTGGGTTTTAGTGTCTGATACGGCGTTTGATGGCTATGAACATATCCCACGACAAATAATGGAAGCGTAGCCATCGTCGAGAGCAAGGCACCCCCTAGCAACCGCGCCGCTCGTCCGGGATTTCCTTCAAGAAAGGCGACCAGTCCCAATTCGCCTGAAGCCCGAGTTGCCCATTGCTTTTCGCCCAGCACATTCGCAATCTCTTGGGCTTCCAACCAATCTCGTTTCGTAGCCCGATAATCGATCTCGATGTCCGTATAACCCTTTGCGACCAAGCACCAAAGCCGGAGTTTCTTGTCGTTCTGCACGATGGGATTCTGGAGCTGTTCGTCCAAGAACCGTGAGAGGTCAACAAACGACATTGTTTCGGCTTGGGATCTGAGGCGGCCTACCTTGGCGTGAAGTTCGTTTCGCGTATCTCTTCGGTCCGAGAACAGTTTCTCTGCTCTGGCATAGAGCGGCGCCGCTGCGGGTCCGTTGTTTAACCAGTAGAAGTGATCGGCGGTGCCAAGTAGCGCCTGCGAATCGGTGGACTGTTGTAGGGCCACTGAATCAACTGGAGAACCAGCGGCATTGCCTAAGGCCGTTCGGTGGTGGTGAGTGTAGGCGTAGTAAGAGCAGATTGTCAGGAACACCACAACCGGGGCGGCTGCAAAGCCCGCCCATCCTGGGACACGTCTGCCCACTGAGAAACCACGCAAGTAAGGAATCTACAAAGTCGTAACGACGAGGCGGCGCAAAGAAGTGGCGATGTGGATTGGAACCCAAAACCTTCCCAATAGTTTCTCATTGGATAATAAAACACAAAAGGCGGTTTTGCCCGGAACTGCGCCTTGGGCAACCGTTTTGGCGGAAACGACGTTTCGGAGTCAATTGACCAATCGGCAGTGGCGGTCAAACCACGAACGGTTCACACGGTTGCCCGGAATTTCGGGCAAGTGGCGCATTATGGCCGTGTACACCAAAGGAAGCCATGAAAGCCTTACAATATGGGGGCAAGCTGAGGGGGTAGTGAGCCGCCCGTCGCAGCGCAGCGTAGCTCCGGGCGGCTCTCGCTTTTGTCCACCGAACAATCGAACCGTGCCGCAGGGCTAGCGAACGCCCCGAGGCCCGTTGCATCTCACAAGTACGTTTTTTCGAGGAAAGACCGCTTTTATCAGAATTAGTAGGCTCCTATCATGGTAGCTGTGAGATCAACGAATCTGCATCGTCCAGCAGCGCCGCCTGCGCGCCGCCGATGATTTGCTTGTTGAGCTCAGCTTCCACAAGCGATTTAAAACCGTTCAATGCTTCGCTTGCACCATAGCTGTCGTGCTCATTTACTGCTAAATCCGCGGCTCGAATTCGTTGCGTAAGCGCGTCCGCTACTCCTGCACTTTTGATCTCTCCGACTTCAGAATAGATCCTGATATCGGTTAGAGTGCTTTCGAAGGTGGCTACGGCCATACTCTGTTCTCCAGGTTGAAGTTGTGGGGCTGCGTTCTGCGACCCCGGTTGCTGCAGAACGACCAATCTACACCTGTCCCACTCCACCATCAATGTTCCCCCTGCCGAAAAGCCCTTTGTTCATCAGTGGGGAAGTGACCTGCTCATAGAAAAGTCGCCTATTGTTCTCTACTTCGGACTTGTCAAACCGTCCGGAAGCAATCTGAGATCGATGGAGCACGTGGTGAAAAACTAGGGGCTCAGTTGGTGTGCCCTCCAACTCCCGACAGCAGGTTCGCGCGATTGTTTGTCGGATGATGGGCAACCCGGAAGTAATTCTTCGATGGGAGTCCCGCTCCAGAATGCAGGTCTCCATTCAAAGAACAAAAAGCGGAGCACAAATTAGCACTCCGCCGCAGATCAAGAAAATGGGTCGACTCAGTCTGCCGTCTTGCGAACCTTCTGCTTGAGTGCTTTCTGGTCTCGTTTCACCGCAAACTCTTTGCCCACGGCTTTCTGGAGTTTTTCTGTGTCCACGCGATAGCGTTTCGCAGCGTCTATCAGAACGTCGTCGCGGCTTGCGGTGGATCGCTGATAAGCCGAATCCAGCAGGCTGATTTCGAGAAGCAGCTTGCAAAGTTCGGACTCATCATACGTGCCTACTTGCTTGGCCAGAAGCTCCTGTGCGGACGAAAAGTCCTTCTTCGCCTCTACCTTGTGCCGTTTCGCCAGAGCCGGGACTTGGCCGCAGGAGAGATGGCCAATCAGGTAGTGGGCGACCGCCAGCAAGTCGGCTTTCTTCAACGGAGCCGATACGCGTTGGAGGATCGTAGCCAAGATACGATGGCGAGTCGTAATGGCCAATTTCTCCTTTTCGATGCGCTTTCGTTCCTCGGCCCGCTCCCGCTCAACTTGCTGCGGAGAAGGCGTGTCAGGATGGTGGACTCGGCAAGCCGGATCGGCACAAACCTTGACGACCTGCCCGCGCTTGCCGCCGTCCATGACGATGGCCTCAGCCATCTTGTCGCATGGCTTCTGGTTAGCAGGCAGCTTGGTGCTTGCGCCGTTTGGCTTGGGTTTCTTGATCTCCAACTCCACATACTGATTCCGTCCCAAGGGAGCGCCCTCGCGGGAATTCCACGCCGCCGAAATCTGGATGAGCTGCGGCTTGGTTTCCAGAGTCCTTTTCACGCAAGCGTCAATCTTGGCCCGGAAACAATCGGGCGAAGTGCAGGAATCCTTGCGCACGTCGGGGAAGAGTAGCTTGTTGAAGCCAGTTCGTTTCGGGCAGTTGACGCACGAACCAGCCTCGGGAACGAGCGTCTCATCCTGCTTGTCAAAGGGCGCAGACGCCAGTTGTAGCAAGATGTTCGATTCAATCCACGATGCCAACTCTCGCACTGGAATCAGGACTTGGCTGTTGCCTTCGCTTGTCCACAAGCCCCGAAAAGCAGCCGAGAATGCTTCCTGCTGTTGCGACGCCGGGAGTTTAGCGATCAGCAAAGCGTGGCCAATGGTGATCTGGTCTTTCAGGAATGCCTCAGCCACGGGCGGTATGAGGTCTGCGAGTCTAATGCGACCGTAAACGTAAGCCTCGCTCTTGCCAGCACGTGAGGCAATAGTGGCGATGGTATAGGCAGGCTCTCCGAGTTCCAAGAGTGATTTGAAACCCAGAGCTTCCTCAAGCGGGTGAATGTCCTCGCGTTGCAGGTTCTCAACTTATCTTTAGTCCTGAAAGAACATTCCACGACGTACACGACGGTGGAGTGCTGCACGATGCAGAATCGTTATCTGTAGTCGATTCCACGACGTGAAACCAGTCCGCGTTGGCGCAGTTGAGCGTAGCGAAACTGCGCCAATGCGGACTGAGCGCTCACTTTAGGAGGATCAATGGTCAGAGTGCAACGAATCATTGTGCCCGATACGCAGGAGCGTTGCTGGGTGTTGTTCAACTCCAACCAGCCGCTCATCGCTCCGAACCAATACTTGTCGTACCTCCATCATCTGGGGCGGTCGCCAAACACTGTGCGAGCCTATGCCCACCATCTCCAGGCATTCTCAAAATTCTTATGTGAAGAGAACCGAGACTGGACGACGCTCAGCCTGACTGAACTGGCGAAGTTCGTGGCGTGGTTGCGTCGAGTCAGTTCATCTAACGGCAAAGCACGGTCCGATACGACGATCAATACAATCCTCGCCGCGGTTGGCTCCTTCTACGAATATCAGGACAGGCTTGGGGTTGAGACAAACATCAGCCGGTCGCGGCGGTTCGGAGCAAAAAGTCCATACAAGCCGTTCTTGCACCACATAAGCCGGAACCGCCCTTTGCGGCGCGCGGTTATGCAGGTGCGTGCGATTCGACGCCTGCCACGGGTATTCTCAGCGCAAGAAGTCCAGGCCCTACTGAACGCGTGTGCGCGGCAGCGGGACCGTCTCCTGGTGAGCCTGTTGTATGAGAGCGGGATGCGGGTCGGCCAGGTGCTGGGTTTACGCCATGCCGACATCCGTTCCTATGATGGGGAGATCGATATCATTCCTCGCGCAAACAGCAATGGCGCCCTTGCCAAATCGCGATCTCCCTATACCGTGCATGTCTCGAAAGAACTGATGGAACTGTATGCGGACTACCTGGTACACGAATACCAAGAGGCCACTCACGACTACGTTTTCGTGAACTGGTGGGGCGGAAGCATCGGAGCGCCGATGACCTACTCCACGGTGATCGATCTGTTCCGCAAACTCAGCGCCAGGGCTGGCATTCATGCGACGCCGCACATGTTCCGCCACACGCACGCAACCGATCTGTTGCGGGCCGGTTGGGACCCAGCCTATGTCCAGCGGCGTCTCGGGCACGCGCAGATCCAGACCACCGTGAACACCTATGCACATCTTTCGAACGGCGATCTAGGGAAAATGTTTGCACGCTATCAAAAGGAGCGTGCACGATGACGAGAATAACTTGGAGTCGTGAACGACAACAACAATCTTTGCTGGGCCAGCTCTCTGGGTTCTGGAAGGGAGACATCTGGGACATGCGTGCCAGCCCGCTGCCGACTCGGTTTTCTCCAAAGACGAAGCAGCGCCGTCTACGTTTCGACTGCAAATCTGCGACCATCAACGGCGAGCTCAAGTATGCATGCTGGAAGAAGTTTTCCGACGGCGATTGGAGAAACACCCAGGAACTGGGCAGAGTTCACCGCATGGTGAAGTGGCTGAATAGTCTTGATGCACTGCCAGCGTCCCTGACAAGTCGAGCCTTGGACGAATGGCGAGGCCTTTACACGACGTATCTGAGGCAGCGCGGCATGTATCACCTGGGCACCACATCCCGCATGGATCGGGAGCAACGGCCGTGTGTGACTTCACGCGACAGTCACTACATCAGCACTCTTCGGCAGGTCCATACCACCCTGGAAAACGCATATGATGACCGGCCCGAGCACGAGAAAGATGTGTGGAACCTGCAGCGGATGGCGGTCCCAATCAGTCTCTCCCTCTCCAATGTCACCCTGAGTTTCCATCGCATCCAACAACCGTGGTTACGGAAGACAGTCAAGACTTACATACGGTACTGTCTGCCAATCTTCGCGGAAGGGACGTGCCGCACACGATTGCAGTCGCTGACGTGTTTCGCGGAGTTCCTCATGCAAGAACGACCCACAGGCACGGCCAAAGCCATCACCCGCAAGCTGTTGATCGAATATCTGAGCTACCTGCCCACGCGGGTCTGCATCTCGGTTCGCAAGTGTCATTTGCTCAATCTTCGCAACTTCCTGGAAACAGCGGCTCGCGAACGCTGGCTGCCGATTCCATCCGAGCGAATGATCTTTGATGAAGAAATTCCGCGCCCACCCAAGCCCCAGCCTCGTTACCTGCCGGCTGCCATCTTAGACCAACTGAACTCGCATCTCGGCAACTTGAAGGCTCCGTGGATGCAAATGGTTCTCATTCTTCAGGAATGCGGAATGCGTATCAGTGAACTCCTGCAACTGCCGCTGAGCTGCCTGACGCAGGATACTCGTGGCACGTTCTATCTGCAGTTTTTGCAGGGAAAGATGAAACGAGAACATACGATTCCGGTTTCACAGGAGATCGCGCGTGTCGTACAGGAACAACAGCAAGTAGTGCGCGCCGCCGGAAATGCGACGACTTTGCTGTTTCCTAGTTCGAAGGGCCGGGTGATCAAGCAACAAAGCTTTTCGCAACGAATCAACCGTCTGGCCTTTGATCATCAAATCCGAGACGCAAATGGCAAGCTCTTCCGCTTCCAGTCACATCAGTTCCGGCACACCGTTGGGACGCGAATGATCAACCTCGGCGTGCCCCATCACTTTATTCAGCGTTATCTAGGCCATCTCGGGCCAGAGATGACGAGCCGGTACGCACACATCCATGACGCAACGATGCGGGATAAACTCTCCGAGTACCTGCAAGGAACGTTGGTCGATGTGACCGGCAAAGTGGTGCCGGACGAAGGGCCGCTCGATACAGGTGATCTGCGTTGGTTCACGCGCAATGTGCTCGCTCAAGCCCTGCCCAACGGTTACTGCGCGATTCCGGTGATTGCCGGGCCATGTCCCCATCCGAATGCGTGTTTGAATTGCGCGCATTTCCGCACCGACGCCAGCTTTCTCGATGTGCATAAGGCGGAGCTGCGCGACACCGAGCGAGTCATCACCAAGGCCAACGCGAACGGATGGACTCGGCAGATCGAAATGAACGAACGGAAGCGAAACAACCTAGTCAACATCGTCACATCTCTGGAGCGACCACATGCGTAGAAATACTGACGGTCTCAAGCGGAGCGTGCGACTGCGCAGCGAGAGTGTAATGCAGCGGGCTTTGGCAGCTTTGCAGCGAATGGACGCTTCTGATCGGCAGATTAACTTCCGAACAGTAGCCACGCAAGCAGGGGTCTCGACGGCATGGTTGTACAGCCAGGAGGAACTGCGGGGCCATATCATGCGATCGCGCAGTACCACGACTAGCGTTCTACCTCCAGCGTCGCCCTCACGGGATCGAGAGCGCGCGTCTAGGCAGAACATAGTCGCGACTCTACGGCTCCGGATCAAGAATCTTGAGGAGAAGAATCGCGAACTGACTGGCCTGCTGGAGCTTGCATATGGGGAGCTTGCCTTGGCACGCGAGCAGAAGGCCTCCGTAGGCGCCGCATCTTGAGCGATCTACAGAACCTCGTCGCTAACACGACTCTGCAATCTCGTTGGTTAAGGAGTACGGAGGATTGCAAAGAGTTGCCAACTTCCGGGTTGCTCGTGATACGGGAGGAACCGGCCGCGCTGCGCCGAGCTAGTCCAGAGTGCGACAGTACGAACATATTGAATCAACTGTCAACTGATGGCGGTGTGCTTATATGGAGTGTCTTGGTTCAGCCTGAAATGGAGAAGCGACGTTCTCCGTTAGTGAGTATTCCGCCCTTCGGGCGGGGATTTTCAAGGCATGGAGTCTTTCGATCCGATGGAGGTTGGGCGGCGCAAGAACGAGCTCTCACGCCCCCGTTCATCGTCTCGATGAGCCCACCGGGATATCCCTCGGCATGGGTGCGTCCCCGCAGTGCCCGCTTCCGTTTCGCCCGGCACAATCGTTGTAACTCCGCAACGAGCTGCCGCTTCTCAACATCCGGTTTGCCCGTGACTCCGCCGGAACCCAGACCAGCCAGACCCGAATCGTGAGTTGTGATCGCCTGGTTTCGACAACTATCTATGCTATTTGGGGTCTGCCAATAAACGAGTTGTACACGCCAGGCCCTTGCCGTCCATTGATCCGATATCCGTCCGAGGCAAATCTTAGCGTGATTTTTCGGTCAAAAGTTGAGTAATCCGCCGGGGTTTGATCGTATACAGGATATATGTCGGCTTTTCCCATGACATTAATCACGACAGCTGAAACCGAAACGGCAAAGATTGCGCGAGGCTTCCGTGAGAGAGATATGGAGCTTCTTGCAGACCTGGTGGAGCGCTATCAGCATCGACTGGTGCGCTACCTGCTATACCTCACCGGGAGGCGAGAGTATGCGGAGGACCTTGCGCAGGAGACCTGGATTCGCGTGCTGCAACGGGGCAGCCAGTACAACGGGCGGCAGCGCTTTGATCCATGGCTATTCGCGATCGCCCGCAATTTGGCAATAGATTACCTCCGGAAAAAACGAAAAGTGGTACAGACAGCTTCCTTGCCAGATGATCGCGATGCAATGCTGCAGTTACCCTCCCCCGGCCCTTCCCCATTCGAAGCCGCGGCTCGAAGCGAAGACGCAATGAGTCTGGCCGGCCGGCTGCAGATTCTGTCACCGCTGTATCGCGAGGCTTTGCTGCTGAGGTTTCAAGAAGACCTGTCTCTTGCGGAGATCGCTCAGGTCTTGGGCGCCCCTGTGACAACGGTGACGTCCAGAATCTATCGCGGTCTTGCAGCACTGAGATCCGCATTTGAGGAAGGGGGTGATTCGCATGGAGGGTGACAAGAGATTTCGCGAGCTTATCGACAGGTCTTTCGTAGAAGAGGTTTCAGAGGGCGAAAGACAGCTCATCCGTGACCACATCCGCGACTGTGATGGCTGCAAGCGCTACCTCGAGCTAACTGCGCGTACGATTCGGGGGTTGCGGGAATTCACCTTTACGAGTGAACCAGATTCGAATGCCCAGGTCCGTGAGATTCT
>Ga0302326_10003189_pt1 | contig 38862 bp, 36 predicted proteins | sample Palsa_T0_3_FD_202264 | JGI IMG/M metagenome (GOLD analysis project Ga0302326, IMG submission 202264) | Peat permafrost microbial communities from Stordalen Mire near Abisko, Sweden - Palsa_T0_3 | ecosystem: Environmental > Terrestrial > Soil > Palsa > Peat permafrost | place: Sweden: Abisko... | reverse complement strand
CGACCAACGCGAGCGACCGCGTCTACAGCGACGAAGTCGACGGTCAAACGCTGCTGACGCTCTCGGGCAGCTACGCTTCCGGATTCTCGGCGACGTACACGATCGGTCTTCCGATCACGACGTTGCCTTCAAACACATCCTCGATCCGGACTCCGAGATCGGCCGTTCGCCGGCGCTAGGCGCCCGCCACCACATCGCACTTTCGTGACGACCAGCAGCGAGGGCTTATGGCACACTCTCACGCGATTCGCTTCGGAATCTTCTCGATCGCAACGGTCGCGGTCGCAGCCTGCAGCGGCGGCGGTGGCAGCGGGAGCGCCTCACCCTCGACCGTGACGGCAAGCGCGACGGCGGCCGGTCAATTCGTGGCCACGTCGGTTGCGCAGCAGCACATCGCCGCGGGTTCGGCGCTGCAAGCCGCATCCGCGAGCATCGACATCAATCAATTCGGCACGGCCGACGGCGCACTGATCTCCGCCATCAACGAAGCGCGCAGCGCAGCTGCCGCCAACGCCTCGTCCTCCGGCGTGACGACCTGCCACCACGGTGCCGAGTTCGCTTTTTCATCGACCGGCAGCGACTCCGCCGTCGTCACCATCGACTATTTCTACGACCCGCAGTGCAGCGTGCAGTATAAGACCCTCGTCCTGGACATCACGTTCTCCGGCACGGGCGGCGCGGCAACCGGCACGGAGCAAGTCTTCACCCCGAGCGGCACGACGATCGACTATCAGACCTACACGATCTCGTTCGTCGACGCGAGCAGCGGCAACCAGCTCGCATCGCTCACCGTTGCGAAGACCATCTCGGCGCAACCGAGTGCGTCGCCGTACGCGTCGGCCGGATACTCGTGCGCCTTCGGCAGCGACCGCAGCACCGATTGCGGAAACGGCAACACGATCGCGCTTCCTTCTGCTTCTCCGTCGCCGTTCAGCGTCGGATTCGAAGACACGACGGTCGGTTCGATCGTTACGCCGTCACCGTCGGCCTCGTTGTCGGCCGCATCCGCGGGCAACCAAGGGGCGCAAGCACAAGTGCAGCTCAAAATCGACGGGGCTGGTTACATCAGCTCGCTCGGAGGCTTGACCCTGGCCGCGGGGACGACGCCGGCCTGGACGATCGGCGGCGGACAAAAAGTCACGACCCTTGCCGGTACCGTCACCTCAAATTTCGGCGGACAAGGCATGGGCGGAAACTGCGGATCGGGCGCGATGTCCTCGATCGACTTGACGCTGACCGACACGGCGGACGGGCTCGTCGCGACGTTGAGCTCGTCCGGCACCAAGCTGACCGGCACGGTCACGAGTTCGGGTGCTACCGTTGCGACGATTTCTCTCGATCGGTCCGGCAGCGGCACGATCTCCTTCACGAATGGAACGACTGCAGCGGTAAAGGACTGGGTCATACTGAGTTAAGCCTCAGCGGCTACGGGCGTGCTGTGCGGTAAGGTTCAGGGTTTCCCCTGATACCGGGCTTCTGGTTTTCGTGCTTCGATGGCCGCGAAAGTGGGGGTCGGTTCTTATGCGCATGTCAGAAAGAGAGTGCCATCCGGCCGCCATAGGAATCGTGGCTATCGCTACGCTTTGCGCCGTCGTCGCGTGCTCCGGCGGCACTGTCGTGCTCAACGAGACCCCGGGCCGCGCGGCGTTCAGCGGGTTTGCAACCGCCTCGAACGTCGTGTGCGTTCAACCGGCCGCCACATCGCAGGCCGTCGCGCTTCCGCCAACCGGCGGCGTTTCCGCAACGATCTCGTTCGGTGCATTCCCCGCCGGAGCCAGCGGCTGCGACGAGGTGAAAATCGCGACCGGCGCCGACGCCGAGACCGCCGCATCGTCGGCCCGTTCCGTCTTGGAAGCACGGCTCGCGGGAGACGAAAGCAATCCGCCCCCGCTGCTCACGATCTCGGTCGGTGAGGGCATCGACGGCAATCCGATATTCGGCTACGAATCGATCGTCAGCGGCGCGCAACTGAACACGGGTTCGAACCTCAATTTCCCGGACGGGACGTACTATGCGACGATGACCAACCCGAACGGAACGACGAGCCAACTGTACATCATTCCGTTTACGGCGAAGAACGGCGTGCTGACCGTTTCGACCATACCGCTGCCGAACGGCAAGCAGTTTCCCGTCATTATCGTCGCCAACACGTCGTCGATCCTGACGCTGTATCCACGCGGCTACGTGCCGGTCGTTCCGGTTGAGCCGACCCCAGCTCCAAGCCCGACGCCGGTGGCGACGGCGACTCCGTCGCCCGGACCGAGTGGCAGCCCGAGCCCCTCGCCCACCCCGCTAACGTTCCAGACCGCCTCACCGCAGCCCGGCTGGGTTGGCAATCCGCCGCCTGCAGTCGACTCGATCATCGGAAGCTACTCGTTCAACGATCCGTCCACGACGTCGTGTCAACCGGGTCAGATGCTGTGCAATGGAATGAACTTGCCGATCGAACAAGTCGACGGCAGCGACGCCGCTATGTCGATACCAGCCAACTTTTACGGGTCGATTACGTTCTCGGCGCAGATCGGCTACATGGGTCTCTATCTCGGTAATCCGCTCAGCAACTGCCCCTCGGATTGGGAGGTCGGCGCCACTATCGGCGGGAGCGGGACGATAAGCATTCCTCAGAACGATCCAGCCGGCTCGGCGCCTTGCGAGATAAACTTTCAGACGAACCCGCCCGGCAGCGTCAACATCAGAGGGTACTACGAGGGCATCGCTCTGCAATACGTTGACGGCGTTCCGTGCGGTATCACGTGTACGTCCACGGCGAGTAGTCGGCGCCGGCGCTGGTAGAGCCGGCCGTCCGGGGCGCTAAGCGGGAGCCGATAAAGGCGGGGCCGGTACCATCGATCTGCGCGAACGAGGTAGACATGCGCCGATAATCGTGGGAAGGGGGTCGCCGTGTCGCTTCGACTTTTACTCTGTATAGCAGCTCTCGGACTCGCCGCTTGCAGCGGCGGTGGAGGCGCAGGCCCAGCACCCAGCGCGCCGTCGGCGACCGCAACACCGGGACGGACGGCTACAAATGCCCCAACGGGCTCGCCGACGGGTGCCTCGAGCAGCTCGCCCAGCGGGCAGCCGACGTCCGCACCGACGGGCGGGGTAAGCGCGACTCCGATCCCGACGACTCGACCGACGAGCGCACCGACCGGGGCGCCGACCGCGTCACCCACGGCGAGCGCTTCGCAGTCGCCGAGCGCTGCGGCGACGGCTTCGGTGACGGTCCACAACGGGACGCAGCTCGCGACGATCTCACGTTTGATCCTTGGCGCGAACATGGCCGGTTGGGTCGACATCACGGAGTCGGGGCTTGCGACCGCCCTTGGGAACGCCGACTTTACGGCGACGCGCTGGCCCGGCGGTTCGGAGTCGGACGAATACCATTGGCAGACGAATTCGAGCTGCAACGGTGGCTACACCGATACGAACTCGACGTTCGACAATTTCGAACGCGACGTTGCGCAGCCGGCGGGGCTCGACGTGGCGATCACGCTGGACTATGGATCGAACGCGGCGTGCAACGGCGGCGGCGATCCGACCGAAGCGGCGGCCTGGGTTACCGAAGCCAAGCAAAACGGCTACGGCGTGAAGTACTGGACGGTCGGAAACGAAGAGTACGGCTCGTGGGAGTACGATCTCCACTCCTCGCAGCACGATCCTTCGACGTATGCCAACGCGGTTGCGACAGGATATTATCCGGACGTCAAGGCAGCGGATTCGAACGCGCAAGTTGGCGTCGTCGTCGAGGGTGATACGTCGTGGGATTCGGCGGTGCTCGCGAATGCGAAGTATGATTTCGTCGAGCTGCATTACTACGCACAGGCGCCGGGGAGTGAGAGCGATTCGGGATTGCTGCAGACCGGCGCGGCGAACCTGACGACGTCGGTGCGCCAAGTTCAGAGCGAACTCGCAAGTGCCGGCCATGCGAGCACGCCGATCTACGTGGGCGAACTCGGCTCGGTGTACGGAAGTCCCGGCAAACAATCGATGTCGATCGTCCAGTCGCTCTATGCGGGCATGGTCCTCGGCGAATTGATGCAGGACGGCGTGTTCCGCGCTACCTGGTGGCTAGGGTTCGGGGGATGTGACGATGCATCGTCGGGCGCGAACTTCTCGTCCTCGCTCTACGGGTGGCAGAACTTCGGCGGCTACATGATCCTCTCCGACGGCACGCCCGAATACGGCTGCACGAACGCGACCGCGGTTCCGCGGGGTACGATCTTGCCGACCTCGCGCGCGTTTCAATTGATGTCGGCCGTCGCAAACAACGGCGAGCACTCGCTCTCGGTCACGACGAACTCGTCGCTCTCGACCGTCCGCGCCTACGCGGCGACGCACGGCAGCGGATATGCCGTCGTGCTCTTCAACCTCGACGAAAACAATTCGCATACCGTCGGCGTCGGTGTCGACGCGCTGAAATCGGGCTCGAGCGCGACGATGACGACGTACGGGAAAGCGCAGTACGACAACTCGCAGCAAAACGTCTGGACGGGTCCGGTCTCCCAGAGCTACGGCGCGTGGAGCGGGGCCTTGCCCGTGACGCTCGCGCCGTGGAGCATGAACGTCGTCCTTCTCTCACCGTAAGCTCGCCAGGACGCCCGGGGCGGGCTACGAACCGGAATCGCATGTCAAAAATGGGTGACGTGCTGGCGCTCTTCGACGTCAAACCGCTGCTCAAGCGCAGCCGCCTCCGCATGGGGCCCTTGGACGCGCGGGGCGTCCCGGCGATCCTGCTCGGCGTCGCCGCCGTCGTTGCGGCGCGAGGCCTGAGCGGTGCGCTCTACAAGTGCGCGGCCGTGCTGCCGGAGTCGCTGCACGAGGCGCGCGCTCTATGGTTGACCGTGCGCGCCCCGCGCGAGATGTTGCACAATCCGTGAAGGCGCAGAGCGGCTGGACGGTTGTTCCGGGCACGCTCGCGTGCCTCGCAAGCGCATCGCTGTTGATGGGACCTTCGAACGCCGCGTATACGCCTGGATTGTATACCGTAGCGCAGGCACGAAGCGGATCGCACGAGTACGCGGCACACTGCGCGCGTTGTCACGGTGCTACGCTCGATGGGGCGCTGGGAAGTCCACTGCGCGGGGACTCGTTCACGTCGCTCGGACGCGAAGGCGACCTGCACATCGGCGAATTCTTTCACTTCATGATTACCGAAACGCCGGTCGGAGAAGGCGGCAGCTTGTCCCACCGGCAGTACGTCGAGATCCTCGCATTCGTTCTTTACAAGAACGGCTACCGGTCGGGTCCTCGCCCGCTAACCTTCGACGCCGCACTCCACTCCAAAGAGCTTATCGCCGCACAGGCGCGCCATGCCGCCGATTAGAATCGCGCTATGGGGCGCCGGGCTCCCGCTAGCGTTCGCGTTGCTGGCCGCCTTCGGACCGGCCGGCGCGGCGCCGGCGGACGTCTCGTACGACCAAATTCAAATCATGTACTTTGGCGCCGCAAGCGCGCCGTCGCCGGGTTCGTTCGAAGCGATTCGTGCGGGCCTCGCCTCGCAAACGGCGCAGTCCGACGACTACCCGCCGCCGGCCGCGAACTATATGGCTACGTCACTCGCGGCCGTGCAGCGCATGCAACACGGCGTTTTGCTGCACGTCAGTTACCTCGGCGATCGCTCGCGCGTCGACGATCCGGCGACGCAGCGCGCCACGATCGTCCAATCCGACAAGAACGAGGTCATCTATTTGGACCTCGCGGCCAAGACGTATCGCACCGTCACGGGCGACGCGGCAACCCGGCTGCTGGCACCGGGGACCGTCGACGCCCTCAAGTCGGCGATCGCAGTGCCGACGAACGCAGCCTCGGCCGATCCGCAAATCGGAACGGAAACGATCGCCTCGACGGTGAGCGCCGGGGAGGTCGAGGGTACGACGATCGACGGCATCGCGACGCATGGAATAAAGACCACACTGACCGCCGCCTCACAAGCAGCGACGGGATCCTGCCCGCAATTCTCGACGGAGATGACCGTCATCCAGTACGTGGATCCGGCGCGCGACGAGCGCCCGAAGAACACCATACCGTCGGGCGCCGTCGACGCGATCCGCGGGACGCTCCATGGCCTACCGTCGCTCAACTGCAACTTTACGTTCGCCCCTGGGCCCTCGCCCGCGCCGCTGCCCGACAGCAAGCGCTTCTTGCTCTACGCCCGGACGGACTCCAGCACGACCCTTCCGATCCTCGCCGCGCCCATCACCTACTCGATGATCATTGCGCGCGGCAACCTTCACGATCTCGGGCCCGGCGACGCGGCGCTCTTCGAGATCCCGGCCGGATTCACGGCAGCGGGGACCTGACCGCGGCCCCCCGAACCGCGCCTCCCGTGAGATTCGTAACGGCAGCAGAGTTCGGCAATGGGCGCGCGAGTGCGCGCCCGGGGGGGATCGGGGGGCTGCGCCGCCCCGATGTCAGATGATCGAGAACGACGCTATGACGAGCCTCATTCGGGAAGCGCTGCCCGATGCGAAGGTCGAAATTGTCGATCTGACCGGCACCATGGACCACTTTAACGTGTTGGTGCGCTCGGGGGCGTTCCGGGGCGTAGGCCTCTTGGACCGTCACCGTATGGTCGAGAATGCCCTGGCCGAGGCCCGCGCCGACGGCCGCATCCACGCAATGTCCATCCGCACCGAAGTTCTGGAGTAAACGAAATGTCAGCCGAAGCAGTCCGTGAAGAAATCCAACGCGAAGTCGCAAACAACAAGATCCTCGTGTACGGTAAAGGCACGAAGGACATGCCGCGATGCGGGTTCACGCTCGAGACCATCCAGTTCTTTAGCCGTTTCGGTTACCCGTTCGAAGTCGTCGACGTGCTGGAAAACATGCCCAAGCGCAACGTGCTTTCGGAAATGACGAATTGGCCCACGTTACCCAAGGTCTTCATCGGCGGCGAGTTTTACGGCGACACCGACATCCTCGCGCCGATGGCGGAAAACGGCGAACTGCGCGCGATCCTCGCGAAGGCGTTCCCCGGCGTCCCGGAACCCGCACCGGTCATCAATCTCCACTAATTGCTCGCGCTCTACGAACCGGGAAACGAGGCGGCTTGGCTTGCCTCGTTTCACTTTTCCGTCGAAGTGCGGCCGCGATATTGCGAGTGCGACGGACAGGGACACGTCTCAAACGTCGTCTATCCGGAGTATCTCGAGTTCTCGCGACTGCAGTTCTTTAAGACCGCTGGCGATCCCGAACCCGGAGATTTCGCTTTTCAGCACGTGACGGCCGAACTGCGTTTGCGCTATGTCGCGGCATGTTTTTACGACGAACCGATCGCGATCTATTCGAAACTGATGTCACTCGGCCGCTCGAGCGCGGTGATGGACCAAGCGATGGCCGGCGCGGACGGGACGATACGCGCGATCTCGCGCGTGGCGATCGTGCGTTCGGGGGGTGCGGGCGCTACGGCGTGGTCGCCGGCGCAGCGCGCGGCGCTCGAGCGCTTTTGCGGCGGGCCGTTGCCGAGCGCGCCGCCGGAGGGCTAAAGCTTGACGACGGCGGCTCTTCGACTGCGCACTCGGTGCGTAGCACCGAGTGCTTCGCTCAGAGTGACACGCGGGGCGGGGGAGCGCCGTGGGGGTCGGCGTAGGCGCCGGCGGGGGATGCGAGTAAGCGCGCGATTTCTTCGGGATCGAGTTCTTGCGAGAAATCGCGAAGCGACGACACGATGCAGTAGAAGCCGAACGTCTCGGTCCCGCGGTTGACGAACTGGTGCGGTTCCCAGGGCGCGACGTACACGACGTCGTGCTGGCGAATTTCGCGCACGTCGCTCCCGACGATCGCGTGCCCGACGCCCTCGCCGACGATGACGAAATGTTCGTGCTCGTGTTTCTCGAGGCGGGTCACCGCGCCCGGAGGCACCGCGAAGTAGCGCACTTCCTGCGAGGGGCCCGCTTCGTCTTCCGTCTCCTTGCGGCCGCCGATCAGGGTGTGGCGGACCACGGCGGTTTCGATGCCCGGGACGTATCCCTCGCGCTCCACGCCTTCCCACCCGCCGGCCGCTCGCCGGATCACTCGCCGCTGCTCCATAACGCCCCCCATTGTAACACCATGCGAACCCGCGTCAACGCGAAAAGGCGGCGGCGCGCCGGCCGCCGTAGCGAAGCGGCATCGACTACTGGCTTTTTAAGAGCGAACCCGACACGTTCGGCATCGACCGCCTCGAGCGCGACGGTCGCACGGAATGGAGCGGCGTTCGCAATTTCCAAGCGCGCAACAACATGAAGGCAATGCACGTCGGTGACCTGGGCTTCTTCTACCATTCGAGTACGAAGATTCCGGCGATCGTCGGCATCGTCAAGGTCGTGCGCGAGGCCTACCCGGATTTCACCGCGCGCAAGCGCGGGGGCGAATATTTCGATCCACGCGCGACGGAAGTCAATCCGATCTGGGAGATGGTCGACGTCGAATTCGTGCGCCGGCTAGCACGCCCGGTAACCCTTGCCGAGCTGCGAGCCAACGCTGCGCTCGCGCCAACGATGGTCCTGCTCAAACGCGGGTCGCGCCTCTCGGTGCAACCGGTCCACAAACGCGAGTGGGACATCATTCTCAAACTTTCAGAAAAACCGGCACCCGAACCGGAGTGAAAAAAAGACCGGCGTTGCCGCCGGTCTTTCTCGCTCGTCTTCGGGCGCGAAGGTTTACTTCGGACCGAATTTCTTCGAAAGCACGAAGTTGAAGTACTGGGGCCCGACGGTGTTGCCGTTGGTGAGGCCGGTTTGCCCGTTGGCGAGCGGAACTCCGACGCCGCCCGCGAGGGTGACCAGCGCCGAGTTGTACACGTTGAACAGGTTGTAACCGGAGATCTGAACGGTGTAGCTGCCGTCGCCGAACGGGAAGCGCACGCTGCCGTCGGCCACGAGGAACGCCGGCTGCTCGTACGAGTTGTTCGAGCCGTAGTAGGTCTCGCCGAACTCGATCAGTCCGCCCTTAGGGGTACGGAAGTGGATCGATCCGTAGCCCTGCGAGTAGGGGATCGAGTGGTTGTTGACCGAGTTGAAGTTGCTGCCGGCGCCGTTCTTGGAGTCGCCGTTCGAACCGCTCGAACCGCTTCCGAAGAAATTCGGGCCGCCGATGATCCCGAGGTTTGTCGTCTTCGCATTGCAATCTTGAACGCCGCCGGTGAAGACGTTGCTGTAGAGGCACGGCGAGACGTCGTACGGATACGCGCGGATCAGCGCGCCCTGTACGGTGAACCCGAGGCCGACGCGCGGATCGCGGTTGATGCCGAGTTCGACGCCTTCGTAACGGGCGTTGTCCACGTTTGCGCCCGACGAGAAGAACAGCGGCAACGTCATGAGCGTATCGCCGGTTGGGCACGTTCCCCCGACCACCGGATGCCCCGTCGTTCCACTGACGCACATCGGCGTCTGGCCTTGTGAGAGGAGTTCGCCCGAGACGAACTGGTTCTTGACGTTATTGAGGTACAGGTCGCTCGTTACGACCGTCAGACCGTCACCCGGAAGCCGGAAGTCGGCGCCGAGATCGTAGCCGAACGCCGTTTCGGCCTTGACGTTACCGGTGTTGTGGGTGGCCGACGCAAACGTTCCGCTCGAATCGATCTTGTACGACGTGACCGGGGACGAATCGAGAAGCGCGAGGTAGGGCGGCGCGAGCGCGGAGCCGGTCGACGCGCGTAGCGACAGGTCGCGGGTCGCCCGGTACTGGAGCCCGAGCCGGCCGTCGTATTGACCGTACGTTTGGGTCGTGAACCCGTTGCCGGTGGTGTAGTGCTCGTCGTAGTTGTCGTAGTAGTTCGACAAGGTCAGATTCAGCTTGTCGGTCGGGTTGAAGATCGCGCGAATGAGATAGGTCGATAGGCGCTGCGACGAGCCGGCCTCGACGAGCGGGAAGCAATCGGGTTCGCACTCGTATGAGTTCGTCGTCGCGTTGCTTTGATTGAAGTCGAACGAGAGGACGTTGCTGCTGTTGCCGAGGTAGTGATCGTATTCGAACGAACCGCCGTGCAGCTTGTCTTCTTCGGTCTCGCGGAAGTACTGGCCGTTCAGCGATACTTGGACCGGCTGGCCGTTGTACGTGAACGAGTTGGGGAACGGCGTGCCGCTGCTCCCGGTTGGAACGCACATGCCGCCGCTCGACTTATAACCCGTCGGGCACGAGGTGCTCACCGTTCCAAAGAGATCGAGCGTCGGGTCGAGCGGCGAGTCTTCGCTCGGCAGCGTGTTGTACTGCAGACGATTGATCGAGGCGGTGTAGTAACGGGCGAGGATCGTGTCGTTGTGATACGTCGAACGGATCTCGCCCTGGAAGATCGGTTCGTTGTTGATCTCGTACTCATCGTTGGGAAGGAAGATGTTCTGATACGTCGTCACGGCGCCCGGCGTTAAGTTGCCGTTGTAGGTCGATCCGGGCTCGAACAACGTAGAGATGCCGTACACGTGGTTACCGTTTTGGTCGGTGTACGTCTGGCTTCCGAGAAAACTGATCGTCGCGACGGTCGAGGGCGAGAACGAATAGCGCAGTTTCGCGAGTTCCGTCTTCGCGTTGTAGTTCTGGTTGACGATCGCGCAGCACGCAACCAACGTCGCGGTCGACGAGAACGGATTGTTGATGTACTGCGGATTGGAGTTCGCGTTGTCGGAGAAACCGTACGAGTATCCGTTCGGCGCGATCGTGCCGCTCGGCAGCGTGATCAGGCCGTGCGAATCCTTGAGCGGTCCGGGAGTGCCGTCGATCGCGTAGTCGAAGACCATCGCGAGCTTGTTGTTCAGCCCGGGAATGGGACCCGAGATGCGGTAATTCGAAAAGACGCCGCTGTAGCTGTCGACGCCTTGATCCACCGCCGCGGTCAACGTCGGCGTCGGATCGAGCGTTCGGAAATTCACGGTTCCGTTGATCGCGTAGTACGTCTCGGGAGCGGCGGCGCCGGGTCCCTTGATGACTTCGACGTCCTGGAGGACGTACGAGTTCAGGAACGTCGTGACGTAGTCACCGAACGTCTGCACCGAAACGGGGTGGCCGTCGATCAGCGAAGCGGTCTCGAAACCGAGGCCGCCGCGGATGCTCGGGAAGGTGATTGCGCCCGGGGATGCGTCGTTGGCGCTGGTGCCGGGGTGGTCGATCACGATACCGGGCGTCTGATCGAGGACGTGCTGGAGTTGTTGCTGCCCTTGATCGGTAAACGTGTCTTGGCTGATCGTTTGAACCGATGCGGCCGAGGTATTGAAGCCGCTGCGTCCGCTGGAAACGCCGACGCGTCCGATCGTCTTGAGCGACGTGAGCGTCGCTGCAGTCAACGTAACGTTGAGCGTAACGTTGGTGCCGGCGAGAACCGGATAGTCGGAGATCGACGCGCCGTTATATCCCGGTTTAGTCGCCGTCAGATTGTAGATACCGGGCGTCAGCGTTAGAACGTACAAGCCGGCCGAGTTGCTGACGGTCGTCGCCGTCGCCGGCCCTTTCGCCGTCACGGTGACGCCCGGGAGATTGGCGAGGTCGGCGCCGGTAATGACGCCGCTTATCGTAACGGTCTCGGTTGGAACTGGTACCGCTGCAAGTTGTTGCGCCGTATCGGTTGCCGCCGCGCTGACGGGTCCGGCAGTAAATGCGAGCGCAATAAAAACGCAAACGACACGATGGACAATGTACATACGTGCTCCTTCGTAGAGGATGGCCCGTCCGGGCCGCGTCTTACTATATGGAGGCGAACTTAAGAACGACTTAAGTCAAGGAGTCCTAAAATGGTCCTAGGGGGATTTTGCAAGTTCCAAGAGCGCCGCTTGCGCGCAAAACATCGGTTCCCCCTCCTCGACGGTCCGGCGCACGTAGGTCCCGTCGGACCGAAGCCAACGGGTCTTGCAGTTGTCGCGCTCGAGGACGTCGAGCACCCCCGTATAAATCGCTTCGCGCAGCACGGGATCGAGGACCGGGACGATCGTCTCGACACGTCTGTCCAGGTTGCGGCCCATCCAGTCGGCGCTGCCGATATACACTTCGCGGTCGCCGCCGTTGGCGAAACAGAACATACGCGAATGCTCGAGGAAGCGCCCCACGATGCTGCGGACGCGGATCGTCTCGCTCACGCCCGGGATGCCCGGCCGCAGCTCGCACATTCCGCGCACGATCAACTCGATCGGGACGCCCGCCTGCGAGGCCGCATACAGCGACTGCACCATCCGCGCGTCGCTGATCGCATTGAGCTTCGCGACGATGCCGCTGGGGCGGCCGGCGCGCGCGTGTTCCGCTTCGCGCTCGATCAATCCGACAAAACCGGCACGCATCGTGGTCGGAGCCACGAGGAGCTTGCCGTACTTCGTGGTCTTTGAGAAGCCGGTGAGCCGATTGAAGAGGTGCGTGACGTCCTCGCCGAGTTCGGGGCGACACGTGAAGAGCGAGAGATCGGTGTAGATTTTTGCCGTCTTGTCATTGTAGTTGCCGGTGCCGAAGTGCACGTAGCGACGGATTCCCTCGGGCTCGTTGCGCACGACGAGAATCACTTTCGCGTGCACTTTCATGCCGGGAAAACCGTACACGACGTGAGCGCCGACGCGCTCTAGGTTGCGCGCCCAATGGATGTTGTTCTCTTCATCGAAGCGCGCTTTCAGCTCGATTAAAGCGGCGACTTGCTTGCCGTTTTCGGCCGCCTCGACCAGCGCCGCCACGATCGGCGAATTACCCGAGGTGCGGTAGAGCGTCTGTTTGATCGCAAGCACGTTGGGATCCGCGGATGCGGCCTTGAGAAACTGTACGACCGGATCGAACGACTCGTAGGGGTGGTGCAGCAGAATGTCACCTTCGCGAATCGCGGCGAAGATGTCCGGTTCGCCGACGAGACGCTTGGGAATCGCTGGCGTGAACGGCGCGTCGTGCAATTCCGGGCGATCGAGGTTGACGATCGACCACAAGTCCGAGGTACCGAGCATACCGTCGATCGCGTAGAGATCGACCTTGCCGAGCGAGAGCGCGTCGAGCAGCATCTCGCGCAAGTGCTCGGGCATGCCCGCTTCGACTTCGAGCCGCACGGGCTCCCCGAAACGGCGCTTGCGCAATTCCGATTCGATCGCGCGCAGCAAGTCGTCGGCTTCGTCCTCTTGCAAGTCGAGGTCGGCGTCGCGCGTAACCCGGAAGCAATACGCGGCTCGCACGTCCATCCCGGGAAAGAGCGCGTCGAGGTTGTGCGCGATCACGTCTTCGAGCGCAACGAAGTGCTGGCGACCCTCCGGCGCATCGATCGCAATGAGCCGCGGCAGACTCGGGGGCACTTTGAGGCGCGCGAAACACAGCAGCGGTCCGTCCGGCGTCTGCTCGTTGAGTTCGACGCCAAGCGAGAGCGAGAGATTCGAGATGTACGGAAAAGGATGGCCCTGATCGACGGCGAGCGGCGTGAGCACCGGAAAGACGCGCGCGTCGAAGAACGTCTTGAGCGCGGCCCGATCGGCGGGGGCCAGATCGTCGTAACGCCGGATCGCGATGCCTTCGTCCGCCAGCGCCGGCAAGAGCTCGCCGCGAAGCAATTCGGTGAAGCGCGCGAGCGAAACGCGCAGCCGTTCTGAGACCGCAGTGAGCTGCTCCTCGGGAAGGCGCCCGTCGTTCGAGCGCCGGTGAACCTCGGCAGCGATCTGCTGCTTGAGCGCCGCAACGCGAATCATGAAGTACTCGTCCAGGTTGGTCGTGTAAATCGCGACGAACTTGAGGCGTTCGAGCAGGGGATTGCGTGGGTCGATCGCTTCCTCGAGCACCCGATCGTTGAATTCCAGCCACGAAAGTTCGCGACTGAAGTAAAGCGACGGATCGTCCAGCGCCGGAGGCACCGCGGCGCCCTCGGTGCTCAGCTCGGCAGGCGAGAGCGGTTCGGGGTTCAGAATCATGGAAGGGGCCGGTTCGCCGCCGTCCGGCGAAACTCCACGTTAACTGTATCTTATGCTCGATCTCGCCATCCACGTTCGCGACCACCTCGCGCTCGCCACATCGGCGCTGGCTATCGCATTGCTCCTGGGCGTGCCACTTGGTTCCGCGATCGCCGGGAGCGTCCGGTTGCGAGCGCCGTCACTCGGCGCAATCTACGTCGCCCGCGTTGTCCCGAGCCTCGCGGTACTGGCGATCATGCTGCCTCTGGTCGGCATCGGTTTCTGGCCGGCGCTCGTGGCTCTGACGCTGCTCGCGATCCCCCCGATCGTCCTAAGCACCGATATCGGCTTGCGCGGCGTGCCCGAAAGCGTGCGCGACGCAGCGCGGGGGCTCGGGATGACGCGCAACCAAATCGGCGCGCGGGTGGCGTGGCCCCTCGCACTGCCAGTCGTCTTCTCGGGAATCCGGACGGCCGCCGTCGAGGTCGTCGCGAGCGCGACCCTGGCCGCGTTCATCGGCGGCGGGGGCCTGGGCGAATACATCGTCAACGGGCTCGCCGAAAACGACCGTCCACAGTTGCTCGAAGGAGCGCTCTCGGTCGCGGTGCTCGCACTCGCGACGCAATGGCTGCTCGGAGGCGTCGAGCGGCAGCTCGCCAATCGCGCGGCATGAGACGCTCGGACTTTCTCTTCGCCGGCACGGCGTTGGCGTTCACCGCGTGCGCCGGTCAATCCAACCCGAATGCCGTCGCCGTCGGGTCAAAAGATTTCACCGAAGAATCCATCCTGGGCGAAATGTACGCCCAAATTCTCGAGAAGAACGGCATCGCGGTGACGCGCAAACTCGACCTCGGCGGAACGCAAGTCGCGATGGAGGCCCTGCAACGCGGCGACATCGACCTCTATCCCGAATACACCGGGACCGCGCTCATCACGGAGCTGAAGGAAAAGCCGAGCAAAGACGCGGCCGCAAATTACCAGACGGTCAAGCGCGAATACGAGGCGCGCTACCAGCTGACGTGGTTGGCCGCCGCGCCGTTCAACGACACGCAAGCGCTCGCGACCACGCAAGCCATCCGCCAACGCTACGGCCTCACGACGCTCAGCGACCTCGCGAAGGCCGCACCGCAGCTTCGGCTGGGCGCGATTCCCGAATTCACGAAGCGCGAAGACGCGCTGCCGGGGCTGCAAAAAGCGTACGGCGGCTTTCAGTTTAAGGACGTGAAGCTCTTCGACATCGGGCTGAAGTACAAGGCGCTCGAACTCGGCCAGGTCGACGTCGTCGTGGCCTTCGGCACCGACGGCCAGCTCCAAGTCGACAACCTCTACGTCTTCGTCGACGACAAGCACTTTTGGCCGAGCTATCAGGCGGCGCCGGTCGTGCGCGACGCGACGCTTCACGCGCACCCCGAAATCGCGGGCTATCTCGACAAGCTCGCACCGCTGCTCGACGATGCGACGATGCGCGGCCTCAACGCGCAAGTCGACGGCGACAAAAAGGACCCCGCCGAAGTGGCGCGCGCGTTTCTGACGCAACACGGCCTCGCGTGACGGCAGGCGCGCCCGTGGGCATCCACGGCGTCGTCGTCACCTACCCGGGCTCCGATCGCCGAGCCGTCGACGACGTTTCGCTCGACATTGCGGCCGGAGAATTCGTCGTGCTGCTGGGGCCGTCGGGTTGCGGCAAGAGCACCCTCATGCGCGCGATCAACCGCCTCGTCACGCCCGATTCCGGCACGATCGAGGTCGCCGGACGCGACGTCGCCGGCGAAGCGCCGGAAGTGCTGCGCCGCAGCATCGGTTACGTGATCCAAGCCGTCGGTCTCTTTCCGCACATGACGATCGGACGCAACATCGGCGTCGTCCCCGAACTCCTCGGCTGGACGCGCGAACGCATCGCGGCGCGCGTCGACGAACTGCTCGCGCTCGTGAGGCTGGATCCGCAGCGCTATCGCGGCCGCTTTCCGCGCGAGCTTTCCGGTGGCGAGCAGCAGCGCGTCGGCGTCGCTCGAGCCCTCGCCGCGGAGCCGCACCTTCTGCTGATGGACGAACCCTTCGGTGCGGTCGACGCCATCGTGCGGACGGCATTGCAGGATGAAACGCTGCGCATTCATCGCGCGCTCGGTACGACGATCTTGTTCGTCACGCACGACGTCGACGAGGCCTTGCGTCTGGCCGACCGCATCGTCGTGATGAATGCGGGCCGCATCGTGCAAGCCGACACGCCGCTCCACGTGCTCGCGAAGCCGGCCACGCGGTACGTCGAGGACTTGATGAACGCGAAGGACGCCGTGCGGCGGCTCGCGCTGATCAGTGTCCGCGACGCCATGACCCGCGGCAACGCGCAAGTCGCCACGCAGGGCAGCATCGAAGCCGGCGCCACGTTACGCGATGCGCTGACGTTGTTTCTCGAAGGCGCGGACCGCTTGGCCGTCGACGATGCGGGAACGCCCGGGACGCTCGGATTTGACGACGTACGGCGTGTGATCGCCGCGGAACAGACGTGACGTACGCGCTGCGTCACCCCGCGGAGCTCGGGCTGCGCCTGCTCCAGCATCTGGAGATCACGGCGCTCGCGCTTACGATCGCGTTCGCGATTGCCTTACCGCTCGGGGTGCTGGGCGCGCGCAACGCTCGCATCCGCGGTCCGCTGCTTACTATCCTCGGAATCATCTACACCTTGCCGAGCTTGGCCGTCTTCGCACTGCTGATCCCGGTGTTCGGCTTAGGTTTGATCACGACGGAGATCGCGCTGGTCGCCTACGCACAACTCATCCTCGTGCGCAGCATCGTCGTCGGCCTGCGCGGCGTGCCGGAAGCGATGCGCGAGGCGGCCCTCGGCTTGGGAATGACGCCGTGGCAATCGCTCTATCGCGTCGAGTTGCCGCACGCGCTTCCCGTCGTGATCGGCGGCCTGCGGCTCGCGGCCGTCGCCACGATTTCGATCGCGACGCTCGCGGGAAAAATCGACGCGGGGGGCTTGGGCACGATCCTCTTTGCGGGCCTCGACAACGACGATCCCGGCCGCATCGTCGCGGGCAGCATCGCAGCCGCCGCGCTCGCGATCGCGGCCGACGCAAGCTTGCGCGGCCTCGAGCGCTTCGCTTCGCAGCGCGCGCGGGGTTAACTCGCGCACGGCGAATAGTTCGCTTCGATGGAAGACGTACTCAAAGGCACCGCGGCGCTCGTGACCGGAGCGAGTTCGGGAATCGGCGCAGCGACCGCGCTCGCACTTGCAGCGCGGGGCGCAAACGTCGCGATCGTTGCGCGCCGGCGGGACCGGCTCGACGCACTCGCCGAGGAGCTGCGCAAACTCGAGGTCACCCCGCTCGTTGTCGAAGCCGACATCACCGATCCCGCGCAAGCGAGCGACGCCGTCGCACGAACCGTGGCGGCGTTCGGCCGGCTCGACACGCTGGTCAATAATGCCGGCGTCATGCTGCTCGGGCCGATCGTCGGGGCTCCCGTCGAAGAATGGGACCGGATGCTCAGCCTCAACGTCGCGGCGTTGATGCACTGCACGCACGCGGCGCTCCCGCACCTCCTCTCCGCGGCGAAGAGCGAGCCGCGACGAGTGGCGGACGTCGTGAACATCAGCTCGGTTGCCGGCCGGTTGGTGCGCAACGGAAGCGGCGCGTACAACGCGACGAAGTGGGCCGTGAACGCTTTCAGCGAGTCGTTACGTCAAGAGGTCACGAAGTCGCACGTCCGCATCAGCCTCGTCGAACCGGGCGCGGTCGAAACCGAGCTCATCAGTCAAAACCGTCCTGAGGTCCAGGGATTCATCAACGCGCGGCTCGGGGACATGGAGAAGCTGCAATCCCAGGACATCGCAGACGCCATCGCCTACATCGTGACCCGCGCGCGCCACGTCGCGATCAACGAAGTGCTCGTGCGGCCGACGGAACAGGAAATTTAGCCGACTCCGCTCAGCCGCTCGGCCTCGATGTCGGTCACGATGCCGCTCTGACGACGCTTGGCTGCGTACATCAATCCATCTGCACGGCGCAGCAACGTGGTCGAATCCACCGGCTGCGAGGTCGCTGCGACGCCGACGCTCGCGCCGACGCTGCGCTGCTGGCCCGCAATCTCCATCGGCCGGCCGATGGCCTTGACCAGGCGCCTCGCAACAAACGTCGCGTCCTTACTGCTGCAGCCAGGTAACAGCACGGCAAATTCGTCGCCGCCGAGGCGTGCCGCGATCCCGAGCGTGCCGACGCTGCGTTCGATGCGCCGCGCGATCTCGCGCAGAAATCCGTCGCCCGCTTCGTGACCGTACGTATCGTTGATCTCCTTGAATCCGTTGAGATCGATAAACATCACCGCGACCGAGCGGGTAGCCGCGATCTGGCCGATCTCTTGCTCGAGGCACGCGAGGAAATGCGAACGATTCGGTAGTCCGGTCAGAGCGTCGTGCAGCGCTTGGGTGCGCAGGAGTGCTTCAGCGCGTTTGCGCGAGCTGATGTCGCGGCCGCTGAACACGATTCCGCCGACGGCGCGATCGCCCAAATAGTTCGTAGCGCAGACGTCGAATACGTGCGGGTTGCCGTCTCCCGAAAGCAGCGGCAGCTCGAAGCGCTCGGAGACGCCGCTCGCGGTCATCGCGTGCGCGAGGCTCCCGCGCAGCATAGCCTCGTCCTTGGAACCGAGCATGCGACGATACCCGAAGCCGAGCAGCTGCGCCGGATCGTAGCCGAGCAGCTTCTTGAACGATTCGCTCGCGTACGTTGCCGCACCGTGGCGATCGACGACGAGTACGATATCGCTCAGGTCCGACGTGAGCGCGCGAAAGCGCCGTTCGCCGAGCCGCAAACCGCGTGCGAGCACGCGCAGCTTTCCGATCGCGACGCCGGCCACGAGCTCGACGGCAAACATGCCGAAAGCCTCGGGCACCGTCACGAGCCACGTGCCGAAGAAATATACAAAACACACGTAGTAGAGAAAGATGGCGAGCGGCGCAAATAAGCCGCCGTAGATTCCGTAGTCGAACGCCCACGCGAGGACCACGACGAAACCGCCGAGGCTCGCAACCGGGGCGACGACATCGGCGGGTAGATGCGCGATCAGCGCGAGAGCGGGAACCACGGCAAGAGCCATCGCCGCGGTGATCGCGGCGGCGCGGTACGTGCGCAGGGGTGAGCTTGCCTTCCGTCCCGACTTCATTCTGTACAATCGTCGGAGGCCGGCCCGGATCAGTTTATACTTTTGTAAGCAGTGTGCGCGGGGCCTCAGCGACCGCGTTCCGGAGCGTGACGGCGCTCACCGTGCCGCGGCTACGAGCCCCGCGAAAAGCCGGCGGCTTGGCCCGTCGTCGAGTTCTTCAGGGTGCCACTGGACCGCGGCAAAGAACGGATGATCGAAGGTACTCTCGACCGCCTCGATGACGTCGTCGTGGGTGTGCCCGACCGCGACTAGACCGTCGCCGAGCACGCGAAGCGCTTGGTGGTGCATCGAATTCGTGCGGAAAGTTTGCGTGCCGCAGATGCTCGCGATCGCACTGCCGGGCGCGAGCGTAACGTCGTGGTCCGGCGCGTAGTCCGCACGATCCAGCCCGTCCTCGTAGGTTTGGCGATGGTGGATCGTGTAGCGCTCGCCGAACTCTTCGTGCACGTCTTCGATCAACGTGCCGCCGAACGCGACGTTCATCACTTGTATTCCGCGACAAACGCACAACGTCGGAATCCTTCGCTCGCGCGCCGCGCGCACGAGAGCGATCTCGAACTCATCGCGGTCGCCGCGATACTTCCCGGCTTGTGAACGCGCGTGTTCGGCCCGGCCGCCGTAGCGCGCCGGATCGACGTCGACTCCGCCGCTCAAGACGATCCCGCCGAAGGATGCAAGCACGTCCGCGATCGCGCTCTGGTTCGAGAGCAACACGGGCTCCGCGCCGGCATGCCGCACCGCATCGACGTAAGGCCGCACGTCCGGATGCACGCCACCGGACTCGTCGCTCGCTTCCGAACACGTGATGCCGATCTTCACCATGGCTGCGATTATAGAATGACGAGCAGCGAGACCGCGAAGCGAGAGCCGCCGTCGGTCCACGTCCGTTCGACGCGAAAACCGCTCTCGGCGGCGAGCCGTGCGATGTCGGCGGTGTCGAACTTGTAGGACGATTCGGTGTGAATCGTTTCCGCGGCGCGCAGTCCGACCGCGATACCGACGTCGTCGATCGCGACCCGCATGCCGCGCTCGGCGACGAGAAACGACTCGACGACGCCGCGCCGCGAATCGTAGCGCGCCGAGTGCACGAATGCATCGAGATCGAAGTGACCGCCGAGCTCGCGGTTGATCCGGCCGAGCACGTTTTTGTCGAACGCGGCGGTGACGCCCGTCGGATCGTTGTACGCGCGCTCGAGCACCGAGGGATCTTTCTTGAGATCGGTGCCGAGCAGCAGTCCGTCGCCGGGCTTGAACGATGCCGACATCGCGCGCAAAAGCCGGGTGGCCCCGGGCGGATCGTAGTTACCGATGTTCGATCCGAGAAACAGCGCGAGCACGCGTTTCTGGGTCCGCAGCCGCGCGGACGCGAGCACCTCGACGTAATCGCTCGCGAACGCCCGGACCGTCAGGCTCGGGTACTCTGCCACGAGACCCGCCGACGACGCGATCAGCGCGTTTGCGGAGATGTCGATCGGGTGATAGTCGAGCGCACCCTGGGCCTCGATCGCGGCTCCGATCAGCAGGCGCGTCTTGCGCGCGCTGCCGCTGCCGAACTCGACCAGCTCGATCGGTCCCGGAAGCGCGCGGACCATCTGGGCCGCGTTCGCCTCGAGGATCTCCGCCTCGACGCGCGTCAGATAGTACTCGGGCAGCTCGCAGATCGCTTCGAACAGCGCAGATCCCAAGTCGTCGTAAAAGTACTTGGCGGGCAAATGCTTGCGCTCGGCAGAGAGACCCCTCCGAACGTCCAGCGCGAAATCCGCCGCCGAGGCGGGTTCCGGCGCGCGGTAGACGTAGAACCGGTCGCCCCCGGATTGGTCGCGTGCCGCGCCGTTGTTCGTATGGATCATTTCTGCGCCCCGTAAGCTGCTCGCCGCTGGGGCGAGGGGGCGCGACGCGCTACCCCAGAGTTCTCAAAGCCGTATACCCGGCCAGGGTTGCAGTAACCCTACGCTGGACCCGTCGGAGCCCGCCCTGAGTTTATCGAAGGGAAGGGCCGAGTTCCCCGAAGAGAAAAGCCCAGCGGTCCGCAAGCTCGGCCACGACCTTGGTGCGGGGCTTGCCTACGCCGTGGCCGGCGTTTGGTTCGACATAGAGCAGGATCGGAGCGTCGCCGGCCGTCGCCGTCTGGACGCGGGCTGCGAACTTGCGCGCGTGCATCGGGTCGACCCGGCTGTCGGATTCCGCCGTCTGGATCAACATGGCCGGATAGCGCACGCCGTCTCTCACCCGGTGATAGGGGGAGTACGCGCGCAGGATCCGCGCGTCGGCCGGAACGTCGGGATCGCCGTACTCCGCGATCCAGAGCCGGGCTATCAAGAAGTGGTGAAAGCGCAGCATGTCGGTCAGCGGCACGACGCAAACGACCGCGCGCAACAGCTCGGGCCGCTGGGTCGCTACCGCGGCGACGAGCAGACCGCCGTTGCTGCCGCCGTATATCGCGATGCGCGCGGGATCCGCGATCGCGCTCGTGCCGAGGTACTCGACGGCCGCGATGAAATCGTCGAAGACATTTTGCTTGCGTTCGCGCATCCCGTCGTGGTGCCACAGCTCGCCGAATTCGCCGCCGCCGCGCAAGTTGGCGACCGCGTAGACGCCGCCCGCGTCGAGCCAGGGAGTCAAGGTCGGCGAGAACGAGGGCAGCAACGAAACGCTGAAGCCGCCGTACCCGTAGAGCACGGCCGGCGCCGTGCCGTCGCGCGCGAGATCCGCACGCGAGAGGACGTCGATCGGAATGCGCGTTCCGTCCGGCGAGACGCACCAGTGCTGCTCGACGCGATAGCGCGTCGCATCGGCCGGCGAATCGACGGCGGCCCAAACCTGCGCCGTCGCCGCGTGTTGCGAAATCTCGATCCTCTGTACGACCGGGGGCGTGAAATATCCGACCGATAGCGCGTACAACTCGGCGCGATCCTCGCTTGCCCACCAATCGCAGAGCGTCGCCCCGGCGAGCCCCTCGAACGCCGTAACCGTGCCGTCGTGCCGGCGAAAACGCAGTACGGAGCGCACGTTGTCGAGGTAGTGGAGCGCAAGCGCGTTAGCGGTGATCGCGAGGCCCGAGAGCACGGCCGTTTCCTCGGCAAGGATCTCGCGCCAGTGCTCGCGTGCCGGCCGATGGGGATCGACCTCGAAGAGCCGGAAACGCGGTGCGCCGTCGTCCGTCCGCACGTACAACGCTCCGTTTCCCGGGCACACCTCGAAGAGGGCGGGGATGCCCTCCGCGAGCGGGACGAAACTCAAGATCTCGGCGTGCGTGTCAGCGACGTACGCGTCCGACCGGTTCCAGCCCAGACTCGCCGTCGCAACGAGCCAGCGGCCGTCGGCCGAATCGTCGAGGGAGATCGTCTCCTCGGGCTTCCGCCCCTCGCCGAAGATGCATGGGTCGTCCCCGAAATCGGCACCCAGTTCGTGCCGGTACGCGCGCGCGCCGTAGTGGGCGCCCGGGGGGTAGCGCGTGTAGAAAAATCCGCTTTCGTCCGCCAGCCACGAGACCTTGGAGTAACGCGTATCCGCGATTGCCTCCGAGAGCCGGCGTCCCGACGCCACCTCGAGGACATGGAGGGTGCTGCGCTCGTCGCCGTTCTGCGAGAGCCCAAAGGCGACGTAGGTCCCGTTCGGGCTCGGGTACCACCAGTCGATCGCCGTGAGCGCCGAGGGATCCAGCGCGGCCGGGTCGAGCAGCACGCGGTCGACGTCGCCCTCGCGGACGTGCAGGGAAGCCTGCTCGATTTCGCCCCGCCAGATCATCAAGAACGAGCAGTTCCCGCGCACGACGGGCACCCCGAGCTGATCCACGCGTGCGAGCTCCTCAATCCGCCGGACCAGCTCCGGGCGCGCCGCGATCCCGTCGAGGACTTCGCGCGCCCGCGCGTTCTGCGCGGCGGTCCATTCGATCGTCGCGGGGTCGTTCGAATCCTCGAGATAGGCGAACGGATCGGCGACGGTGCTCATCGCCGTCGCCCTTTGCGAGCGGGCCGCCCGCATCCCGTCGCGTCGCAGACGATGCGCGCCCAGCGGTCGTAGATGTCGTCGATATAGCCGCGCGTCTCGTGATAGGGGGGAACGCCGTGGTAGTAGTCGACGGTCCCGGGGCCCGCGTTGTAGGCCGCCAGCGCCGCCGCATACGGATCGGGATAGAGCCCGTCGTAGGCAGCGACGTAGCGCCCGAGCAGCGCGGCCGATCCCCGCATGGAATCGTCCCAATCGAACGGATTCACTCCCTCGTCCGCGGCCGTGTCGAGAGTGAATTGCGCGATCCCGACGGCCCCGGCGGCAGACATGGCATCCGGAGAAAAGCCCGACTCCTGTAGCAGCGTCGCGCTGAAAAACCCGTAGGATAGGTGATGTTCGCGAGCGATCGCGAGCGCACGCGTCGCAAACCAGAGCGCGTCGAACGGGTCGAGACGGTGGTTGCTGCGCACGATCGAGTGCACGATCGCCAGCGTTGGGCCGGCTCGAATCGGGGTATCGTACAGAAGTCGCAAGCCGCGAAGTTCTTCGTCGGCGCGAGGCATGCGGTAACTTTGTACGCGGTCCTCGAGTATCACAAAGCTAACGGACGTTTTCGCAAACGCATGCGACGGCGCCGGAAGCGACGCCAGAGCCCCCCCGAGCGCTAGGGCTACGGGAAGGTACCGGCGGACGGTCGGCCCAAAAGCGGTGGGAAAAGAGCTGGATGCCAAAGACGGTCGGAGTTGTTAGTGTGGTGTGGGGGGGATCGGGGGGCTTCGCCGCCCCGATGTTAGGGGAGGTGGCGCTGTGATGTTCTTCATCTCGCTTCTCATCGTGCTGGTCGTGGGCGACCTTGCCTCGACGTTCCTCTATCACGTGCCGCAGCATCTTTGGGGCAAGCTCCATTTGAGAACCCATCACGACCGAAGCCGGTCGTACTGGGATCATGCGGTCCTCTCGAAGGACCCGCAGGTCATGCTCGACGGCGTGCTCGGCGCGTTGCCCTACATTGCGATCGCCGCGCCGCTTTGCTGGCTAGGGCCGTGGTCGACTGCGGGCGCACTCCTCGGGCTCGTCGTCGGCCAGCTCCACGTCTGGTGGCGGCATACGACCGATCTCGGCTGGGTGAGCCCGCCGATCGTCCGCCGAATCTGCGGTGCGCTGCAAATCGTATTACCGGAAGACCACGACGGTCACCACCGCAACCCGGACATCGAGTTTGGCGACATCTTCCGCTTTTATGATGCGCCTGCTCGTGCGTTTCTCACCTACGTTCGGGCCGTGCAACGGCGCCGCCGAACGGCGTTAAAACGATTGCAACGGATCCGCGCGCTGCGCCTCCTGCGTACGACGCAGCGAGCGTAGTTCGCCAGAACAGAGGGTAAATGACCAAACGCGTCCTGTTATTGATCTCCGATACCGGCGGCGGGCACCGCAGCGCGGCCAATGCCATCGTCGCCGCTCTCGACGAGACCGACACCGGGCCGAACGGCGTGCCGCTCAAGTTCGAGCATCGTATCGAGGACGTCGCCTCGCATTGCAGTTTCCCGCTCTCGCAATTGGGGCCCGCCTATAGCGCGGCCCTTCGTTTCGCACCGCCCGTGTACGGCGCGCTCTATCACGCGACCAACGGCCGGCGCCGCTTCCGCAGCGTGATCCGCTTCTGCGAGCCGCTCTATCGCCAGCGCCTGCGCGATCTGTTCTTATCGTACCGCCCCGACGTCATCGTTTCGGTGCACCCGTTGCTCAATCACGCTGCGTTGCGGGCGCGCGCCGACGCCCACCTCACGGACGTTCCGGTCATCACCGTGGTCACCGATCTCGGCAAGGTTCACGAGGGCTGGCTCGTTCCCGAAGTCGATGCCGTCGTCGTGCCGGCGCGCGAAGTGTATCATCGGGCGCGCGAGCGCGGCATTCCCAAAGAACGCATCTATCATCTCGGGCATCCGGTGCATCCGAAGTTCGAATGCGTCGCCGACAGCAAAGCGCAGCTGCGCGTCAAGCTTGGGCTCCCCGCGGAAAAGACGATCGCGCTGCTGATGGCGGGCGGCGAAGGCGGCGGCAAGCTGCTGCCGACGACGCTCGCGCTCGCGAAGTCGAAGCTGCCCCTGCATATGGTCGTCGTCACCGGACGCAACAAGGCGCTGCGCGCGAAGCTCAACGAACTGGCTCCGACGCTGCCCACGCCGATGACCGTACTCGGCTACTGCGACAACGTGCCCGAACTGATGCGCGCATCCGACCTGCTGGTCACCAAGGCGGGCCCCGGCGCAATCGCCGAGGCGAGTCTCGCCGAAGTTCCGGTCGTCGTGTACGACTTCATCCCGGGCCAAGAATACGGCAACCTCAAATACGTCGAGAACAACGGCATCGGCGTCGTGGCGCTGAGCGCTTCCGACGTCGTGCGCTCGACGCGCCGTATCGTTGCCAACATGGAGCGCTTGCAGGTCATGCGTGAAGCGCAAGCGATCGTCGCGCCGCGCGGAAGCTCCCGCCGCATCGCCGAATTGATCGCAAACGTCGCGTTCGGCGTCCTCTCGGATGCGCCGCCGCTCAAGCCGCTCAAGCCGCTCAGCATTGCAGCCGCAGCTCTGTAAGCAACGTCCGTTTGTAAGTAGCGCTAACAAAATGACGGCTTCAGCCGTCATAAATGTGACGTGGCGCACATTTGGACCAGTGTGACTAGGGTCGCTTTTATTCTTGGTAAACGGGCACTCTAGAGATGCCGATGAAGAGAAGTGTCAGTCCGAAACTAAACTAGGGAGCCCCTCGATTGGTTCCTCACCTTGCCCTTGCCGTAGAACGAAGCAGCACGGAAGCTGACCGCTCCCAGGCGCTGCTGCGCGACGTCATCTCCAACCACGAACGTTTCCCCTCGCTGTTCGACGCGAATGCCGCCGGCATGGTGCTCTTCGATCATACGGGCAGCCTGGTGAAAGCAAATCGCGCCGCCCTCGCGTTCTTGGGCGTCGAACTGGAAGATATCGCCGAACGGCGCTACGGCGCGTTCCTCGATCGCGCGTGGCGCGACCGCGCCCGCGAAGCATTCGCGCGCGCCGCGGCCGGAGAGATCGTCGAGACGACGAGCCGCGTGACGGTCGCGAGCGGCGAGGTCGTGGCAGTCGGCATCACGTTGACGCCGTCCGTCGTGGACGGCATCGTCGCCGGCGTGTACGCGGCGGGGCGACTCGCCGATCAAACCGAGGACGCAGCGCGCAAAATTCAACAGTTCGCTTCGCTCTTCGGACACAACGTCGACGCCGTTCTCGCGCTCGATTGCGAAGGTCGCGTCGTCGACGCCAATCGTGCCTGCCGGCGCATCACCGGCTACTCGGCCCGGGATCTGCGCGGGCGTACGTACCTCTCGCTCATCGCACCCGACGCGAGCCTCGCCGCACGCGCGGCATTCCAACGCGTATTGCGCGGAGAATCGTTTGCGACCGATACGACGCTCATCCGGCGCAACGGACGGCGCATCGAATTGACGGTAACGTCGGTACCGATCGTCGTCGACGGTCGCGTAGAGGGTGCCTACTTCATCGGTAACGACGTCACAGAGAAGCGCCGGCTCGCGGCTGCAGCTCGCGAACAGTCGGAACGTATCCGAGAGCTGTACCTGGTCTCGGCTGCTTCTCCGAGCGGCGACGTGGAAACGCAGGTCGCCGCGGCGCTCGAACTCGGATGCCGCCGGCTGCGTTGCGAGGGCGCTGCGGTCGCGCGCCTCGAGCGCGACAAGATTCGCTATCTTTTCACCGCAGGCCAAACGGTTCGCGAGGCCGGCGACACGGAATCCCTGGACGGTTCGCTCCACCGCCTCATTCTCGACGCCGGCGCTCCGCTCGTCATCGAAAAGAACGACCGGCGCGGCCTGCCCGCGCTCATCGGCGCGCCCGTACCGGCGCACGGCGACGACGCGCGCGTGACGCTGTTGTTCACGAGTCCTCGAGGGGCCGCTTTCGGCGACGCGGATCGCGACTTTGCCGGTCTTATCGCGGGGCTCGTCGGCACGATCGTCGAGCGCTGGGAACAGCGCCAACGCGCGGAATTGCTCGCGTTCTACGATCCCCTGACCGGGTTGCCGAACCGTACGCTCCTGGCCGATCGGCTCGCGCAGACGATCGCTAGCGCCGACCGCCACGATTCCCAGTTCGCCGTGCACTTTTACGATCTCGACGGCTTCAAGGCGGTCAACGACGACCATGGGCACCTCCGCGGCGACGAAGTGCTGCGCATCATCGCGCGCCGCCTCAAGAATGCGGCTCGGGCAGAGGATACAGTCGCTCGCTTGGGTGGCGATGAATTCGTCGTGCTGCAACCCGACGTGCAGTCGCGCGCCGCGGTCGAGGCCCTTTCGGCGCGATTCTTGGCCGCGCTAGGCGAGCCGCTCGTCGTCGGTGGATCTACCTATCGATTGTCGGCAAGCGTCGGCGTCGCCATGTATCCCGAGGATGGGCGCGACGGGCGCACGCTGCTCGCCCGCGCCGACGAAGCCCTCTACCGCGTCAAGGAGCGTGGCGGAAACGCTATCGAGTTCGTTAGCCCTTCGGCGTAGCCCCCAAGCAGGTAGGCTCGCCGGCCGCTACGGAACCGCACGGTACGTGGGGTTCACCGACGATACGTCCCGCAAGATTCACGAGCTCGCGTCGCTCTTCGAGCATAACGCGGACGCCGTTGTCGTGTTCGATCGCAACGGTTTTTGCGCCGGCGCCAACCCCGCGGCCGAACGTTTGGCAGGCGTCGGCCGCAACGAACTGAACCAGCGATCGTACTTGACGTTCGTCGCCCCCGACGCGCGGCACGCCGCGCGCGCGGCGTTTCGGCGCGTCATGCGCGGTGAATCCTTCGCAACCGATTCCGCGATCGTCGATAGCCACGGAGAACGGATCGAAGTGAACGGAACGTCGGTGCCGATCGTCCTCGACGGACTCGTGGCCGGCGCATATTTCATCGGCAGCGACGTCACCGAAAAACGGCGGCTCGAGGCTGCGGTCCGCGAACAAACCGAGCGTGTGCGCGAACTCTACCTCGTGTCGGCCTCTCCGTCGGGAAACGCCGAGGCGCAGATCAGCGCCGCGCTCGCCGTCGGGTGCAGGCGCCTCCACTGCGCGGCCGGGTACGTGACGCGCGTCGATCGCGGGCGAGTTCGCTACCTCTACGCGTACGGGTCGCCGCTTCCCGGACCCGGCAACGACCCCGTCGACGGTTCGTTGCACCGCTTGGTGCTCGAGGCCCGCGAACCCCTCGCGATCGAAAGCCTGCGGCGCGGTGAGGTGCGTGCGTTCGTCGGCGTGCCGATCTCGATCGAGGATGCGGACTTCGGCACGTTGTCGCTCGTATCGACGCAACAAGACGCGTCGTTCGGCGAAGCCGATCGCGATTTCGTCGGCCTGATCGGCGGACTCGTCGCCTCGATCATCGAGCGTCAGGAGCAGCGCCGCCGCGCGGAGCTGCTGGCGTTTTACGATCCGCTCACCGAGCTGCCGAACCGGACGCTGCTCTACGATCGGCTCGCACAAGCGATTGCGGGGGCCGAGCGCCACGCTACCGTCTTCGCCGTGCACTTCTACGATCTCGACGGCTTCAAGGCCGTCAACGACTCGCACGGCCACCTGCGCGGCGACGAAGTCTTGCGCATCGTCGCTCGACGGCTCGAGCGGGCCGCGCGCGCGGAAGACACGGTGGCGCGTTTGGGCGGCGATGAGTTCGTCGTTTTGCAGCCGGTCGTGCACTCGCGCGCCGACGTCGAGGCGCTCTCGGCGCGCTTTACCGCGGCGCTGGACGAACCGCTCGTCGTCGGCGGAACCGCATACCGCATGTCGGCGAGCGTCGGCGTCGCGATTTATCCAGGCGACGGCCGTGACGTGCGAACGCTGCTCGCACGCGCGGACGCCGCGCTCTACCGCGTGAAAACGCGCGGCGGCAACGGCATCGAGTTCGTCAGCCCGCCGTAGCCGCCACTACGAGCCGCTCGTCGTCAAACCGCCGCGGCGGGCCATCGTCGCCGCGCCGATCGCGCCGGCGTCGTTTCCGAGTTCCGCTACGACGAGCTTCGTGTGGCCGCGCGGGACCATCGTCGTCAGCTCTTCCACGCGCGGGCGCAAACCCGAAAGCATGAAGTCACCGGCCGAGGCCACGCCCCCGCCGAGCGCGATCATCTCGGGGTTCACGAACGCGATCACGTTGGCGACCCCGCGTCCCAGATCGTCGAGATAGCGCGACCAGGCCGCAAGCGCATGCTGATCGCCCGCTTCCGCAGCCTTCCGAATCGCCTTCGAGCCCAACTTCTCGGGTTTGCCCGAAACCAGCGTGCTGCGCGGAAATGACGCGGCCAGCGCCATCGCGTGGCGGATCAACCCGGTGCCCGATGCTTGCGCCTCAAAGCATCCGATCTTGCCGCAGCCGCAGATGAACCCATCCGTCGCGCGGATTTGGTGATGGCCGAATTCGCCGGCACCCGCCATCGCACCGATGACGAGCATCCCCTCGGCGACGATGCCGCCCCCGATCCCGGTGCCGAGCGTCAGCAAGGCGAAGTTGGCCGTTCCGCGCCCGCACCCGTGCGTGTACTCGCCGAGGGTCGCGCAGCGCGCGTCGTTGCCGATGAACACGGGGACACCCGGGAAGCGCTCGCGCAGCTGCGCACCGAGCGGTACGTCGTGCCAACCGAAGTTCGGCGAATAGCGCACCGCGCCGGTCGCGACGTCGATGTTCCCGGGAGACCCCACGCCGATCCCGGCAACCGGTTTGTCTTTGGCGGTTGGGAGAACCACCCGAATGGCGTCTTCCATCAGCTTCACGACGACGTCGGGCGCGTGGTCGTCGATGTCGTAGCCCTGGCGGGCGACGATCGTTCCGCCGTCGTCGACGAGCGCCGCCATGACGTGCGAGCCGCCCAGATCCACACCTATCGCCGTATTCGCCATGCGCCGCCCTTCGAGCCGAAAGACCGGCCCCCTCGAATGCGAGGGAACGTCCCGTCTACGGGAGCAATCCGAGGCGCTGCAGCTCTTTCATCCTTGCAGATTTCGGGATTACGATGCAAACCCGCCTAGGGGCCGATGTCCCGTGTATCCTCGTCTTGGACGACGATCCGATCGTACGCCGAGCGCTTGCGGCGCTCGCGGAGCGGCATTCTTTCGAGGTCGTGGCGACGGACACGACGGAGGACGCGATTCGCATCTGCCGCGAGCGCAGCGTCTTCGCCGCCGTGTGCGACGTCCATCTCGCCGGCGGCAAGAGCGCGCTCGAACTCCCCGCGAAACTGCACCGCCTGCCCGGCTACGAGAACTTGCCGATCGCGTTTCTTTCGGGCGACGCAAGCGAAGTGACGCGGATCGCCGCGGCGCGCACCGGCGCCATGGTCTACCTGACGAAGCCCTTCGAACCCGAAGCGCTGGTCGCCGTCCTCCATCAACTGATTGCGAACCGCGAGGGCGGCACGGTGCGCGTCCTCCAAATCGGCAGCGCGCTCCGCGACCCGGGCGAATTCGCCGCAGCGGCGCGCGCGAACGGCTTTGCCATCTCGTTTCATACGCCGCCGAACGACCTTTTCGAAACCCTCTCGCGCGTCCGGCCCGAACTGCTCTTCGTCGCTCTCGACGACCCCGCGGCTGCGCTCGACGTGTGCCATCTCATCCGCACGACGCCGATCTGGCGCGAACTCCCCACCGTCCTCGTGGCTACCGACCTTACCGCGAGAGCGCAACTCGACAGCTTGAGGGCGGGCGCGGATGCCGTCATTCCGCGCGACGCGAGCGCGATCGAAACGCTCGATCTGTTGCGGCTGCGTGCCGAACGGGCGCGGCGCGCGCGACTTCTCGTAGATCGCGATATGGTGACGGGCCTTTCCGTGCGCCGGTCGTTCCTCGACACCGCGGCGATTCGTTTCGACGAATGCCGGCGCCACGCTCAGCCGCTGACGCTGTGCATCATCGACATCGATCGCTTCAAAAGCATCAACGATTCGTACGGTCACTCCACCGGAGACCGCGTGCTCGCGTCGTTCGGCCGGCTGATGCAGCTGCGCTTGCGCCAATCGGACTTGCGCGGACGGCTGGGCGGCGAAGAATTCGCCATCGCGTTCCCCGTCGAAGACAGTGAGGGGGCCTACGCGATCGTGACCCGGCTGCTCGATGAATTTTCGGCCCAGCGCCAGCGCGCGAGCGATCGCACCGAATTTCACGTTACGTTCTCCGCGGGACTCGCAACGTTTCCGGCGGATGGAAGATCACTGTCCGCTTTGATAGAACGCGCAGACTCGAGAATGTATGCCGCAAAAGAAGCCGGGCGAGCCCGCGTGGTCCGCGAGGATTAAGACAAAGCGCATCGGTCGTAGCGTCGCGCTGTTAGCGTTGGCGGGGGCGCTGCCGTGCGGGTGCGGCGGTGCGTCGGGCCCGAGTTCGAGCCTGACGCCGGGGCCCGTTCCCTCTGGGAGCACGATAACGCTCTCGCTTGCGATCCAGCAGACCCTCCTCGCCGCCGCGAACGAACGCGCGGCAACGAACGCGGGCGACTCGCGCGTCGTCGAAAGCGTTCCGGCGCTGCTGCTCGGCGTTCCCGACCCGTATCTCAAAGCCGCGCCGCGATCGCTGAGCCTGTACGCCATGGCATCGCTCGAGGTACCGCCTGGATCGATCCCGCCTTCCACGTTGCCGGCGCTCACGTGGAGGCAAAAGGGCAACCGCGTGAGGTTCGATACGAACCCGGGCTTCGGTCAAAACGCGACCGCTCTCGGTGCTATCCTGGTCGGGCCGCCGGCGACCCCCGGCGTCACGAAGATCTTCGCGACCGCGCCCGGAGCGGGCGACTCGGAGATCGATGCGTACGCGTATCGCGCGCTCGGGATCGTCTGCGTTCCGGGCGGCCTGCCCGGCAGCCGCTCCGCGCCGCAGGGCGTCGCCTTCGATGCGCAAGGGCGAGCGCAGCCCGCAAAAACGCTCGACGCGAGCGACATCGCGCTGACCGGCACCGGCTGCGCGGGCTCGTTCGCCGCGCCGTGGTCGGTGTCGATTTCGGTGCCGCACGGCTCGACCCGGGCGTTCGCGACCACCTCCGCTGCGACGTCGTTTACGAGCATGACCGCGCAAGCGTTTGCCGACGCGACGACCTTGGTCGACCCGGGCGCGCTTAGCGTCGTTTACGCGGCCAACACGACGGCCGACAAGCTCTTATTTAAGACGCGCGACGGGCGGCTCGTGAAATTTCTCGCCGTCGACGAACGATTCGCACCCGATCGGACCTCGCCCACGGCGTTCGGCCCGCTCCGCGGTCTCTACGGCTTCTACGCCGTCTCGAGCACCAAGCACCGCTTCGCGTTCTAGGGGCTATTTGGGGACTTTGATCGCGATCGAGGGATCGTTGTAGTCGGAGTAGAGCAGGGTGAGTTCGTCCGCCTTGCAGCGCGTGACGAGAAAGGTCGCAAGGTCGTAGTTACACGTCTCCTCGGTGCCGTCGTCGAACGTATACTCGAACGTACCGACGCGTTTGCCGTCCTGCATCTCCACGGGCAGCGGCGTCAAGACCGCGTTCGGCGCGCCTTTGACCGTGTGGATCAACCCGGCGATATCGACGCGCAAATTGTTGGAAGCCGTCCCCGACTTCTCCCACTTCCCGTCGACGTATTGCCAGAGCGTACCGTCCGCGATGATCGTCTTGACGGCCTTGCCGTTGAATTCCGTCGTCATCTGGTACTTGCCGGGAGCCTGCCAGACACCGAGCGACCGCACCGAACCTAAGACGGTGACGCGATACGACTTGACGCCGGTAAATGCTTGTAAGACCTTCGAGCGCAAGTTCGTGCCGGTCGCAGCGGCGACCGGGGCAGCGGCTGCCAACGCGCATCCGAGCATGATCATCGCGCCACCGCGGGTCCGAACCGGCATCGAGCTTCCTCCGGGCATATAACGCGTGCTTCGCGCGAAATGTCGCGCGGCCTCGCTGGCGAATCTAGCGAGACTATGCCCGAAACGATCGACCTCATATCACACGCGGCGGCACGCGAGCTAGCCGCGTTCACGAAGCGTACCGATCAGCCGACCGCCATCGACCTGATGGACCTCGAGCCGATGACGCAAGTCAGCCAAATAGAGATCGACGAAGAGCACGTCACGATCACGTACAACGAGAAGATCTCGCATCGCTACAACGCAAAAGAGATCAATCACCGGCAGTGGATCTATAAATACAATGTAGATCCCGAGTTCGTCGCGGCGGTCAAGACCGTGATCGATCTGGCGCGCAAACACTTGCGCGCGTTGCCGGACAATCTCGCGTGCCCGCCCGGCTGCGCCGAGTGCTGCAGCGGCTACGAGCCCTTCGTCAGCGTCGCCGACGTCCAGCAAATCGCGGACCACTTCGCGATTTCGTACGAGAAGGCGCTCGAGGACTACGTGGTGCAACGCCCGTCGGCCGACGGGTTCTACGTCGGCTACCTGCGCAAGATCGACGACGACGTCGCGAGCAAGTGCATTTTCTTGAAGGGCCGGGGTTCGGGCAGCTACTACTGCGGCATCTACAAGGCCCGCCCGTTCGATTGCGGTGCGTTCACGCCGATCGGCTGCGACGACGTCGATGCCGAACTCTCACACGACAGCAAGTTCAAGCCCGGTTCTCCCTTCGGGCCAAAAACGCGCCCGATTCCGCCGCGCAAGCGACGGATGTAGACGAACGAAGCCGCTCCGCATGCAACAGGTGGACGCCGGACCCGCGCCGCGCCCGGCGCACTACGACGCGCTCGTCGTCGGTGCGGGTCACAACGGCCTGGTCGCGGCAGCGTACTTGTCGCTCTTCGGGCTGCGGGTTCTCGTGATCGAGCGCAGCGACGTGATGGGCGGCGCCGCCGTCAGCGAACAGGTCTGGCCGGGTTGGACCGTCTCAGCAGCGTCGTACGTGTGCAGCTTGCTGCACCCGCAAATCATCGAGGATCTCAGTCTGACGGCGCACGGCTACCATGCCTATCCGAAAGAACCCGCTTCGTTCACGCCGCTCGCCGATGGCCGTTCGCTGTTGCTCGGCTGCGACGCGGAGGCGAACGCGCGCGAAATCGCGGCCTTCAATCCGGCCGACGTTGCCGGCTTTGAAGCGTTCGAAGCCGAGGCGGTGCGGCTAGGGGCCCTTCTGTTTCACGCCTTCGAGCTCGACGACACCGCCGACGTTCATTTCGACGACGCGACCCGCGCTACGCTCGAGGGCTCGGCGGCGGACCTCGTGGAGCGGTACGTAACGACACCGGTGCTGCAAGCGACGCTCGCAACCGACGGCCTGATCGGCACGTACGCGGGCCCGCGCGAACCCGGAACCGGCTACGTGCTCGCGCACCATTACGCCGGGCGCGCGCTCGGGAGCCAGGGCGCTTGGGGGTTCGTGCGCGGCGGGATGGGTTCGGTGTCGCGCGCGATCGCGCTTGCGGCGCGCAGCGCGGGCTGTGCGTTTCTGGTCGGTCGTAGCGTCGCGCGCATCCTCGTTCGCGGCGGTCACGCGTATGGGGTCGCGCTCGAAGACGGCACCGAATTCGAAGCGCCGATCGTGCTCTCGAACGCGCACCCGAAAACGACCTTCGAGACCCTGCTCGACGCCTCGGACCGTCCGCCCGCAATCGTTGCCAAACTGCGCGCGTGGAAGACGGAAGGGGCCTCGCTCAAACTCAACCTCGCGCTCGGCGAACTGCCGAACTTCACCGCTCGTCCGGGAACCGGCGTGCAGCCGCATCACAAGGCGACGATTCACGTCGCGCCGTCGATCGAGTACCTGCAGACCGCGTGCGACGACGCGCGCCGCGCCGGCGCGTCGCCGGCCCCGATGCTCGAGTGCTTCATGCAAACCCCGACCGAACCGAGCCTCGTCCCGCCTGGCAAGCATTTGCTATCGATCTTCGCACAGTATTTCCCATACTCGCGCGCCGACGGACCCTGGGACGCGGCCAAACGCGCCGCCGCCGCGGACACGATCGTCGCGACGCTCGCGCAGTATGCGCCCAATCTGCCGGGCGCGATCGAAGCGCAGCAACTGCTCGCGCCCCCCGACCTCGAGTCGCGCTTCGGACTCATCGGCGGCCACATCTTCCACGGCGAGCTGCTGCCGGGCCAAATCTTCGGCGACCGCTTCGCTACGGCCACGCCGATCGAGGGCCTGTACCTGTGCGGCTCCGGCGCATCACCCGGCGGCTGCGTCAGCGGGATTCCGGGCCTCCGTGCGGCGCGCGCGGCGCTGCGCCGCGCCGTGCATTCCGCGAACTAGGCGGAGGCCGAGCGGTCGCGAAGGGCCCTGGATGGCACTTCCCGAGACCCTCAAGGAAGACGTCGAACGCTGGCGCGCGGACGACTACGGGAACTACATGGGCAACCCGCCGATGCGGCTGGCCGAGTGGTCGTTCGCCGGCAACGACGCCACGGCCGGCGAGAAGGCGATGCTCGACGTGCGCGCTGCGCTCGGCAATGCCGCCCTGGGTAACGCACAGTTCGTGCAGTATCTGGCTGCCGCGCAGCAAGTCACGATGCGCTCGGCGGATCCGAACGTCAACGAGAACGCTCACGCGGCGTTTGCGAAAGCCGTTGCCGGCGGCTCGATCGGGGTGGGCGACGTCAAAGCGCTCGTCGACGGGCAAGCCGGCGGCGGCCACCACGAAACGACCGGCCGCGAGAACGTCGAATTTTCGTCGTACATCGACCACCTTGGGCACGATGACAAGAGCAACGCTTTCCGGACCGCGTTCGAGCGCGCATGCATCGACAAGGCGATGGCGTTGACCGCAACCTCGCCGGCGGTGAGCGCGGAGCTGTACGCGGAAGCCGCCAACGCCATGGCCGACATGCCGCCGGCTGAAGTAAAAGCCGAGCTTGCCGAGATCTCGCGCAAAGGCGGCGATCAAGCGCTCGCGCACTTTGCAGCGGGTGCGATGGCGGGAACGGCCGAGCGCGCAAAGCCGGAGGAGGTCCCGACCGGCCGCTACGAATTTCGGGCTGACGGCTTGGCTACCGTCATGCAGAAGCTCAACGGACAGATCGAGCAAGGCCAGCAGTCGGGCAAGCGCGACGTCGCTGCCGAATCGATGGGCGGCCAACTTTTCACCGGAGCAACGAGGTATCTCACCGACGCACGCGGCACGCCGCAAGATCGCGCGCTCGGCGACAACGACGAGCGAACCGGGTTGCGACGCGCGATGAACGAGTCGGTGCGCACGAATTTCGAGTCCGTATTCCGGCAAAACGCAATGAAAGACGGTGAAGGCCTCACGTTTCCAAACGGAGGCTTCGACACATTTTCCTCATATGCGCGCTTCGAATTCGGCGCAAAAGATGACGCGCATGGGCGCTCGACGTCCGACGAAGCCGGCCGCGTCCTCGGGCAGAAGCTCGGAATGCTCGAAGCCGACTTGATCAAGGCCGGGCGCGACGGAGGCGCGGACCTGCGCCGCGACTTCGGCGCGGGCACGTTCGGCAACCGCGAGAACGAACAAGCGAACGTCGCGCTCACGATCGGCCAGATGATCGGTGCCACGCGCAACGGCATCAATCAGGACTTCTACGTCCGCGCGGATCATTCGAAGAGCGAACAGGCCGAGATGAAAGACGGCTTCGAGTTCGAGGCCAACGTCATGAAATATGCGGGCAAGGTCGCGGGCGAAGAGGTCAAGCCGTTCTTCGAAGCGGCCGAAAAGGTTTTCGACGCTCTCAAAGACGCGACGCCGCAGAACATCACGGGCGATAGCGGCCAGGACAGTCGCTTCAAGCAGCTCGAGGGCACGTTCGCCAAGGCCCTCGCGAACTACCGGCCCGACAAACGCTTCGTCAATGAGTTCGAAACGGGCGCCGCGCACGCGAACACCGAGTGGACCGATTACAAAGAAAATCGGATGCACAACGAAATAAACGATCAGGAACGCGCTTCGCAAAAGGGCTTCCTCTCGAAGCTCATGACCAAAGAACTGGTTCCGCGGCCGGACGATCCGGCCAAACCCGCGCCACATCAAGAGATGAGCAAAAGCGACGTCGAGCGCAAGACGGCCGAGGCCGTCGAGCAGTACAACGAACATCACAAGCCGGCGTTGCCGAAACCGGCTCGCGTCGATGAGTGGAACGGAACGGATCAGAAAGGCGGCGTCGTGCTCAAGATCGGCGACGACGACTACGTCATCTCGACCGGGCGCGGCGGCTACAAACACTTCGACACCGAACAGACGCATGGCGTCCATCCGGTGCCCGACAAGCCTGCCGACCTCTACAAGGACGGCACGATCCACCAAAACGTTCGTGGAACGGAAGCGCTCGCGCGCTAGGCGCCCTTCGACTGCGCACGAGGTGCTGTGCACCTCGCACTCCGCTCAGGATGACCGGGCGGCTAGGCGGCGAGGACCGCCGGCATTTCTAGTTCTTCACGCAAGCGGCGCTTGGCTCGCGAGATATAGGTTTTGACGGTTCCGATCGGGATCTCGAGTTCGAGCGCGATTTCGCGGTAACGCAGGCCCGAAAGGTAATAGAGCTCGAGCACGTCGCGATACTTTGCGGGCAGCGCTTCGAGCGCGGTGTGCACGCGCAGCGCCTCATCGTTGCGCAGGGCGACTTCCTCGGGACCGGGCTCGGCGCCGGCGTTGCCCTCGGGTTCGACGAGGCTCGAAGCCCGGCGGCGGCGGCGGATCGCATCGAGCGAGGCGTTGCGGGCGATGACGAACAGCCAGCGCGCGAACGGCCGGTCGGGATGGAATTCACCCAAGCGACGATAGGCGCGGAAAAAGGAGTCTTGGGCGATGTCTTTGGCTTCATCCGCATCGTGGGTGAGCCGGTAAGCCAGCCGCACGACGGGCGCGCGGTAGCGGTCGACGAGGGTCTCAAACGCGGCTTCGGAGCCCGCGCGGGCAGCGTCCACAAGGGCGCTGTCGCGGACGGCGAGGGCAGCTACCGGCATGGGTTGCGCACCGGCGCGCTCGATTCCACACTCACGCGGAGGCGGTCAAAGTAGTCGCCTTGGGCGGTCACCGGGCCGCGCATCAGGTCGCGAAACCACGAGGTAATCGGGGGTGTCGGGCAAGGACGGGGGCTCGTTTCGAGGGGTTGCACATCTGCCTCCGGTTGACGAAAAGAACTTCACTGGGTCAACCAAATACTTTATAACCTAAAACATTTACAGAGTCAATATCTTGTATTAAGAAGCTTTTTATGGTACGGTGTGGGCGTGACCGACCGTAGTCCGACCGTTCCGACCGTCGCCCCCGGGGCGCGCGCCTGGCAACTCATGTACGAAGTTTTTAAGGCGAGCAAGCCCTTTATGGAGGTCATGGCTGCCGGGTTTGAGATGACTCCCCAGCAGATATACGCGCTACGATCCTTGAGCAACGAACGGCCGCTCGCGATGAGCGAGCTCGCCACCTCGCTCGGTTGCGATGCCTCCAACGTGACGGCGATCGTCGACAAACTCGAGTCGCGCGGCCTGGTCGAACGCCGCGCCGCCGACCGCGACCGGCGCGTGAAGGCCTTGGTCATGACGGATGCCGGCGTCCGGCTGCGCGAGCGAATCGAAGAGCGGATGCAGCAGCAACCGCCGCCCGCCATCGACAACCTGAGCGAAGCCGATCAGCGCGCGTTGGCGACGATCCTCGAGCGCGCCCTCGCATCACTCTAAATCCGGGCTCGACACTTGGTGGAGATGGCACTTCGCATCGCCGACGATGTCCAGGAAACGCTGCGTTAAATCAATCGCTTCTTCGCGATCCGCGACCTCGAGCAGCGCGTAGCCGCCGACGATTTCCTTCGATTCGGTAAACGGGCCGTCGGTGACGGTGTAGTCTGCGCCCTTGCGCGTGACTTGCAGCTCGAGCAGTCCATCCATGACGCCGCCGGTATCGATGAGGGCGCCTTTGCTTCTCAGTTCGGCGATGAACGCTTCCATGCGCTCGATGTTGGGCTGGCTCGGCGGCTGTGCGGTCGTCGAATCGAGCGTAAAGATCGAAAGA
>Ga0302326_10003186_pt1 | contig 38896 bp, 37 predicted proteins | sample Palsa_T0_3_FD_202264 | JGI IMG/M metagenome (GOLD analysis project Ga0302326, IMG submission 202264) | Peat permafrost microbial communities from Stordalen Mire near Abisko, Sweden - Palsa_T0_3 | ecosystem: Environmental > Terrestrial > Soil > Palsa > Peat permafrost | place: Sweden: Abisko... | reverse complement strand
TTCGGCTATTCGCGATTCTCCAAACCGACTGCCCGACCTGCCGGCTGATCACGCCGTATCTCAATACATTGGCGCGCGACGCGACGCCGGTTACCGGCATTTCGCAAGACGCCGAAAGCGCGACTAGCGAGTTTGTCCGTCAGATGGAGGTTCGGTTTCCGCTTGAACGCGATCCGGGCCTGGAGCTTTCCAAGCGCTTCCAAGTGGTCACAGTTCCGACACTCTATGTCCTGGATGAACACGATCGAATCGTGCGGCAAGAACCGGGATTCGATAAGCAGGCGCTCAACGAGATTGCCGGACTGTTCGGACATCCGCCGGTAGCGACTCCTTACGACGGCGCTCCGGCGAGCAAGCCGGGCTGCACGTCGCGGCATCTCGAAGCACCTACCGACGAAGCGGGAGCGGCCGCGCTCAATCTGAACTCCCGGCGAGGCGCGAAGGCGTCGCTGATCGATCTGGCGGGGGGCGAGGACATCAGCGAATATTGTTTTCGCGTTTTCGGCGACGCCCTGCCGGTGGTTCCGCCGACGGTGGAGCGCGTCGAGAAGATTCTGCGTGTCACCGGCCGCGACGCCGACGAAGTGATCGCGCGCATCCCGCCCTGCTACGGCGAGGCCACGGTCGAAAAGATTGCCGCTAACGCGGTGATGGCAGGCTGCGTGCCCGATATGATGCGCGTGCTGATTCCGCTGACGCGCGCGATTGCCGACGAGCGATTCAACGCCCACGGCGTCCAAGCGACTACGCATTTCGCTGCGCCGCTGATTATCCTCAATGGTCCGGTGCGCCACGAGCTGAGCTTCCATTCGCGCCAAAACGCGTTCAGCAACGTGGCTCGGTCTAACAGCACGCTGGGGCGCGCGCTCCAATTGATTCTGCTGAATCTCGGCGGAGCGCGTCCGGACGGCATCGACATGTCGGCGCTCGGAAATCCCGGCAAGTTTTCTTTCTGCATCGCCGAGAACGAAGAGGAGAATCCCTGGGAACCGTTGCACGTCGAGCATGGCTTCGCCCGGGATCAAAGCGCGGTTTCGCTGTTTGCCGCCGAAGCGCCGCACGGCGTGAGCGAGCACAATGCGCGCACGGCCCGCGGCGTGCTGAAATCGATCAGTTATGCGCTCGCCACCGTTTGGAGCTATCGAAACTTGATGGGATTCGAGGCGGTGGTGGCGCTGGGTCCGGAGCATGTCCGCACCATCCATCGCGACGGCTTCAGCAAACAGAATGTCCGCGATTTTCTTTTCGAAAACACGGGCGTCCCGTTGCGCTGTTACGACCACGGCGAGCCGGGCGAAGGCGTCCAGCAGCGCGCGATGTATAAAGAAATCAGCATCGACGGCGAGCCGTGCTATCAGAAGTTCCGCGCTCCGGAAGCGATCAAGATTGTGGTGGCGGGCGGCACGGCCGGGAAGTTCTCGGCGGTGCTGGGGAGCTGGTCCACCGGCCCGCGCGGCAGCCAGATGATTACGTACCCGATTGGAAAACCCACATGTCCATCCGACTGGTAAATCCGTTGAATGAAACCGCGACGCATGCCGCTCCGGCCGCGCCTCGCTTGGCGACTCTGGAAGGCAAGACGATCGCGTTGCTCGATATCAGCAAGCCCGGCGGCAGCATCTTCCTGGATCGCCTGGAGCGACGGCTGAAGGAACGCTACGGAGTGGCTGTCGTCATTCGCGCGATGAAGCCGACCTTCGCCAAGCCTGCGCCCGCCGGCGTGATCGAGAAGATCCGGGGCGCCGACGCGGTGATTGAGGCGCTGGCCGATTGAGGGTCCTGCACAACGTGCAGTTTGCACGACACGGTGGGACTGGAGAATATGGGGATCGCGTCGGCGCCGGTGGCGACGCACGAGTTCATGACCGCCGCTCGCGCGCAGGCGGCCGCGCTGGGGCGTCCCGAGTTCGACGCGGTGTACGTGCCGCATCCGATCCAGGATCAGACGCCCGCCGAGATCGAGGCTAAGGCCGATGCGGTGGTGGAAGAACTGGTGCGGCGTTTGACCTGACATTTATTTCGGCGCGCTCGCGAGCATCGCCATCAGCGGATCGAGCAGCGCCGGCGATCCTTGGAAGATTGAGACCGGCGGATGGCGATACTGAAGCATCTTGCGGTATAGGGGATCCTCGATTTCGGAATTGATTCCCCATCCAGCCAGGTACGACAGGCGCAAATCCTTATCGGTGTTGATCGGCGCGCCCTGTATCCACGGCCGCATGTCGGAGGCGCTACCCGCGTACGTGGAAAAAAGATCGTTCACTGAGAGGATGTCCACGTCGGCTAACGACTGCTGGACCGGCGCGTAGCCGGGGCTTTTGATTCGGCCCAGCACCTCGTCCAAATTGATTCGCAGCGGCTCGAGCTGGCCGAGGAAAACCATGTCGTAGCCTTGCCCCTCGCGTGTGTTGGCCCAGAGCGTGCCGTTCGGAAAGGCGTCAAAAAACGTCGCCAATTCGCTGCGGATCGTGGTCTCGTCGGTCTCATAGAGAGGCACGTAGAGCGTGAACATCCCGCCCGGATTCAAGTGCCGCTTGACGGCTTCGAAATATTCTTTCGAGTAGAGCGCGGCGGTCCCTTTGACGAACACATCCAGGGGATCGGAGGCGATGATGTCGAACTTTTCGGTGGTGGTTAACAGATAGTGGCGGGCGTCGTCGAACACGATGTGGGTTTTCGGATTGCGCGCGACCTCGTAATTTTGCGCGGCGAAGAAGCGCGTGGAAGCGGGCGGGATCAGCGGCTCGATCTCGCAAATCGTGATTTTTTGGATGCTCGGATAGCGCGTGAACGTGCCCGCGGAAACTCCGGCGCCGAAGCCGATGCCGAGCACGGATCGCGGATCGGGGTGCAGCAGCGCGGGGAGATGCCCGACCATGCGCTGTAGCGTCATGTCGAAAAGCTCGGTGGTCGCTTCCACGTGCCCGTTGACGTTGATATAGATGGTGCTGCTGCCCCAGCGCGAGATCGCGACCGAAGAATTCCTGCCTTCAGCGGCGTAAAGAATGGTAGAAGAACCAGCGTTGACGGCCATGCGTCGGCCGTAGGCGATGAGGTCGCCCGGAATGGGATCGACACGCCAGACGAGCAGCGCGACCACTGCTAGGGATGCCAGCATCGCCAGCGCGGTCAGCTTGGAGTTTCGAATTAGCGGCGCTAGCATTAAGCATCCGGCGACGGCCGACACGACAATCAGGCAGCGTTGCGACTGCTGGGAACCGATCCATGGGATCAGCACCAGGCTCATCAATAACGCGCCCGCGATTCCGCCCGCGGTATTCGTCGCGTAGACTTGGCCGGCCACGATGCCGGGTTCTCCTCCACGTCGCGAAACAGCCGCGCACGCTAGCGGAAAGCTCGCGCCCCACAACAGCGGCGCGGGCAGAATCGCGAGCAGGCAGCGGTTCAAGTCGAGCGCGTACATACTCCAGGCATTCGGAGTGACCAGGACGGCGTCGTGCCAGTACGGCAGGACGTGAACGATGCTGTACGCTGTCCAGGCGATGGTCAGGGTCAGCAGGATCTGGCACCAACCGAGGGCGGCGCGCGAATCCAAACGTTTGAGGAGCCACGAACCGATGAGGCTTCCGATCGCGAGTCCGACCAAGAAGACCGCGAGAATGATGGAGAAAACGTAGACAGTGCCGAGCAAGAGCATGCTCAGCAAGCGCGTCCAAACCACTTCAGCGCCCAGGGCGCATGCGCCGGATAGAGCGATGGTCAGATAGACGGTCCAGTTCGCCGCTGGCGCGGCCGGCGAATCCATTTCAGGGATTGTTTCCTTTGGGTCGTGAGCGCGTCGGGCCAGCACGAGGCTCGCGACGGCTACGGCCAAATTGATCGCCGCGGCGATGTAGGTGGCCGTCGGCATATTGTAGAGGCGCAGCAAGTAAAAACCGGCGAATAGGCAGCCGAATACCGCACCGGCCGTGTTCGCGCCATACAGGAATCCCCACCAGCTCACATGGCTCCGCGTCTCTTCGACCCAGCGGATCATAACCGGAAAAGAAGCGCCCATCAGGATGGTCGGCGGAAGCAGACAGATTCCGGCGAGCGACCCGCGTAGCAGCATTCCAGGCAGTCCGTGTTCAGCGCCCGCGATGTAAATACGATTGAGAGATGGAAGAGCGAACAGAACCCCTATCGCGCAGAGGGCGATTCCGAGATCGAGCAAGGCGTAGATGCGTAACGGATGCCACGCGGGAAGGACACGCGGCAACCACAGGCTGCCGATGCACAGGCCACCCATGAAAGCGGCCAGCAGGAAGCCGAGCGAGACGGACGTGGATCCGATGGCGAGCGGGAGCAACTGGTACCAGACGACTTCGTAGATGAGCGCGGAACAACCGCTCGCCGCTACCAGAAGTAACAACCAAGGCAGACGCTCGCGGCCCTTCGACAAGGGCCTTACTTGAGCTCCGTCATCATGCCCGGCAAGCTCCATTGCATTTGCAGGCTGTTCGCGCCCCAGCCGTACTCGGCCATCATGACCTTGCCGACTTCATCCTGAGTCTTGCCCTCGCGAATCAGACTGGTGACGCGCGCGCGTTCCTTGTCGACGTTGTTGCGGTAGGTGGTGAGGCCGGCTTTCGTGGTGACGGGGCCGTGGCCGGGGATGACGGTGTCGAAATCGAGCTTGAGGGCGCGGTCAAGTGTGTTGGTCCATTCGGCCAGGCTGCCGCCGCCGGGATAATCGATGAGCGGAGTGGTCCCGGCCATCAAGTCGCCGGTGTGGAGGGTGCGCAGCGCGGGAAAGTAAATGATCGCATCGCCGTTGGTGTGGCCGCGTCCGAAGTAATAGGCGCGGACTTCCTTGCCTCCGAGGAACACGGCCGTCTGGTCGGTGAAGGTGATGCGAGCCGGCTCCATGCCGGGCGGCGCGTTGGCTTGTTTGTGCTCGACGATATTGGCGCGCGCGTTGGCGGTGGAGATGATCTCGGCGGTGGGAAGGAACTTGGCGTTGCCGCCGCTATGGTCGGCGTGATGGTGCGTGGTGAGAATGTACTTGATCGGCTGGCTGGTGACGCTCTTCACTTTCGCGACGATGTTTTCGTGGTCCTGATCGTACTTGTCGTCGATCAGGATGACGCCCTCGTTCGTGATGTAGACCGCGACGTTGCCGCCGTCGCCTTCGATTTCGTACAGATCGTCCTTGACCTGGTTGATTTTCAGCTCGGGCGGGGCCTTGCCCTGGTTCTGGGTGTACGCGATCCAGCAGCCGAGGAAGAAAAGGGTGGCGGCGGAAATGCGGGCGAGGAATGTCCGGCTCATGGCTGGTTACTATATCAGATTTTCATTGGCGAGGACGGGTTGTCGGCCCGCGTCGTTGGGTTCGTTTTGTAAAAATTCTTATCGCGCGGAATTCGTGCGAGGCCGTTTACATTTTGTGGGCTGGTCATCAAGACAATGGTACGCGCGGCGGATGGAGATGGCGGGGAAGGAAGGATGTGACTCGTTGTGTACGAAGGGAAAATAGTCGATCGAGGGGCCGTGACTTGACGAAGACCTCCTACTGCGCCGTCAGCCGCTTCCGAATGTGATCGTTGATCCAGTGCTCGTCCCACCACTCCACCGGGTTCACTTGGACGCCGGAGACTTGCATCGAGAAATGCAGATGATCGCCGCCGGCCAGGCCCGTCGATCCGCTCTTGCCCATGCTGTCGCCGCGCTTCACCATGTCGCCCTCCTTCACCGCGATTTCGCTTAAATGGCCGTAGATCGACTGCAACCCGTAGCCGTGATCCACCACGATGCAGTTGCCATAGATTCCAAGCGGCGCCGCCCACACTACCTTGCCGTCGTTCGAGGCCACCACCGGCGTGTGCGCGGTAACCGCCAGATCGAACCCCAGGTGAACTTGCTGGTCCACCTTCTTGCCCTTGTAAATATAGCTGCGGACATCGGCGAATTCGGATTCCACTTTGGAGTTCGCGAGTTGCATGAACGGCTGCGTCCACAGAAATTTATCGGCGGTTTTGAGACGCAAATCGGCTAGCGTCTTATTGTTCTTGCGCCGCAGCTCGCCGTTGATTTTCAGGAAACGCGTGAGCAGGTCGCCGGAGCCGTTCGGCTCGATCTGGTTGACCACCTTTTCGAGAAACTGGTCGTCGATGACGAGATCGCGAGAGCGGAATTTCTTGGGAAACACCTTGACCCAAAAGGTCGCGGTGGCGAGCATGCCCGCGGGACTCTTGGCATAAACGATGGGAATCGTGTCGGCGGGCGTGTCCCAGGGGAAGGCGAAGAGAGCCAGGCGCTCGGTTTTGCCGGCGGCCGCGCGGAAGCTGGGAAACGAGAGGCTCGCGAGGCGAACTCCAGCCTCCGCCCACAAGCCCGACGCCGTGAAGAGCACCATCTCGGAGCCGCCCTGATTGATGTAGTGCTGGAACGAATCGGCCGCGACCGCGGGAGGGCGCAGGATGACATCGACGTCGGTGGAGATGGTGTCTTTCGCGGCGCGAAGATCGTTCGATTCGGCCTCGACGATCAAGCGCGCCTTGCCGTCCTTCAGTTTGGCCGCGAGATCCCTGCCCGCGGAAAAATGGACGATTTGCGGTTGTTGGTTCTTCCGCCAGAAGGTGAACTTGTCGGGTGGGTTGCGGCTTTCGAGCGTGGCCGTCGAAGCGCCGTTTTGCTCGATGGTGAGCGAGATATGACGGAAGCCATGCGGATTGGCCACGCGGACGCCGATGGGTGTAGCGATGCCGATCGCTTCAGGCGCCGGCGAAAAGGCCAGCGTCGAATGGGTGGAAAGAAACCACAGCGCCGCTCCAGGCAGCACCACCAAGATCAGCAACAGAACGAGGACCACTGCCAGGATTCTGTTCAGCACTGCTTCGGATCATAACGCACTGCCGGCCGGAAAACCCGCAAGCTAAAGCATGCGCCACTCTGGAGCGTAGTCTACTTCGATTGCGCTTTGGCGGCCGCAGCCTGCTCTTCCGCGCGGGCACCCGCCAGGATGCCGACCATTCCGGTGTTGCCCTCGTGGCAGGCATATTCGAAGATTCGATCGGAAGTCTGCCGCAGGGGGATCATCAAGCTCCAGGGCTTCGTCCAAGTGTCGGGATCGTCGATCGTGATTTCGTACTTCAGCGTCTCGGGACCGCCGCGGGAGAAGCGCTCGACCACGTGCAATTTATCGCTCGAGTTCATGAAACTTCCAGGCTTGTAGTTGGTGGTATCGACGACCAGCGTGTCGCCTTCCCAGTGGCCGCGGGAATCACCGTGCCAGCTCTGGATGTTGGATGGGACATGCGGACCGCCGTTGAGCGGGATGACGCGAGCGTCGTGAATCATTTCGGTCAAGATGACCACGGAGTCGTGCGTTTGGAAAATCTGATAATAACTTTGATAACCGGCGACGAGCTGGGGCGAGCCGTAGGTGATGCAGCGTTCCGACAACCCTCGATCCTTGGCGCTGCGAGCCGGGCGCAGGAAGGCCGCGATCATGGCCGCGCTCCGCTTCTTGCCCTCCGGCGTCATGGTCGGAATTTTGCCCTCCGGCGGATCGGTGATGAGCGAGGTTCGGTTGTCCCAGTCCCGGGCGACGATCCAGACCGAGCTGTAGTCGCCTGTGCCGCCGTCGAACTCAGTGGCGGCCTTTTTGTGCGGACCCGATTCCGATCCTTTGACGCTGGCCCACACCAGGCGGAAGTAATCGTCGCCGAAAGCGGCGTCTCCATCGCCTCCGAAAAGCTCGGCGGCCTTCTTTTTCAGCGCGGCGACTTCCTGATCCGTGAGAGTGGTCCGTCCCTCGAGCTCCTTAGGCCGCTCGAGCGGAGTGGCGCTGTTGTTGTCCCAGACCCCTTGCAGATCGGGCTGGCCGTCGCTGGTTCGGGGCAGCGTCCAGCTGGAGGCGGCGGCCTTGGTTTCAGCCTTCACCGCTTGCGCCTGAGCCGCCGCGGTTCCTTGCGACAGTGAGAATGCCACTGCCAGCGCGCCGACGACAGCGAGATATCGATAATTCATCTCACCCTCCATGTACGTGTCAATTATATAGCAGCCAGCTTGGGACTGCGCGGCCGGGTTAACATACAAGCGTGTTCGGTCGGCTGATTTTCACCTTTTCCCTGGCCCTCAGTCTGGCTGCCGACGACCACTGGGTGGGCATGAAATCGGGGCAGTTCGAGGTGCTCACCAATGGGTCCGAGAAGAGCGCCCGAGAGAAGCTGATGTTTCTGGCGCAGTTCGGCGAGGCGCTGCGGCAGATTGCCGGGAAAGACGAACTGCGCGTGGTATGGCCGGTGCGCGTGCTGGTCTTCAAGAATGCCAAGCAGCTGCCCGGCGTAGATCCGCATTTCGCTCTGGGACGGGATGCGCGGATGCTGGCCGTTACCGAAGCGGACGACTTCTCGCGCGATGTCCGCAAGGAACTGGCGCGCATCCTACTTTTCGAAAATACTAGCCGTTTACCGGACGAGATCGAACAAGGGATCATCGAACTGCTCTCGACGCTGGAGGTGGAAGGGCCTAAGATCACGGTGGGCGCGCCAGTGCCCGAAGTCGAACGATCGTACGGGTGGGCGTTCATGCAGCTGGTGACGGTGAATCCGGCGTACAGCGGGCGAAGCCGCGTCCTGGTTTCGAATCTCGAGCAGAGCGGGGATTACGAAGCCGCCTGCCGCAATGCCTTCGAGAAAAGCGCGGCGCAGATGAAGCAGCAGGCGGAGGCGTATCTGAAGGGCGGCAGTTTTCCCACCGGGTCGATGTCCGGCCGCGCGCTGAGCCTTACGCGGGATTTCAAGCCCGCTAATCTTAGTCCCGAAGATGTCAAAATCGCGCTGGCGGATTTATTGTTCGCGGCGGGGTCCGATCAGGCCGAAGCGGCTTACGCGGCGTTGAACGGCGTAAAGGCCGACGAAGGATCGGGGCTGATCGCGGTGAAGGCGCACAAGGACGAAGAGGCGCGCAAGCGTTTTGAAAGCGCGACCGACGCCGACAGCAAGAACGCGCGAGCCTGGCTGGAGCTGGGGCAACTCGAAGCGGGTCCGGCACGGGCGGTGGCGGATTACAAGAAAGCGGCGGAGCTGAATCCGCGTTGGGGCGAGCCGTATTTTCACATGGCCGACGAGGAAGACAATCCGGACCAGCGGGTGACGCTGCTGAAGAAGGCCGCGAATCTGGATGTCCGCAACTTCAGCTACTGGGAAGTCCTGGCGCGCGCCGAGATTTTCGCGAAGAACTATCCGGAAGCGCAAAAGGCTTGGGCCGGCGCAGAGCGAGCCGCCAATACCGACGAAGAGCGGGCGCGCATTCATAAAGTGCGCCTGGACGTGGAGCAGGACCGCGGCGATTACGAAGCCGCCGAGCGCAAGAGAATCCGCGAGGAGCGCGAACAGGACATCGCGCGCGTGAAGGCGCAGAGCGAGGCCGCCATTCGCGCGGCCGAGGAGGCTGCCAATAAGAAGCTGAACCCGAACGGCGCCGCTCAGAGGCAAGCCGCGGTTTGGATGGACGAACTGAAAGGCGGCGCGAGCGTCGAAGGCGTGTTCGCGCGACTGGATTGCGTCGGTAGCGCGGCACGGATGGTGATCCAGACCGACGAAGGGAAAACCGTGCAGCTTCTGATTCGCGATCCGGCGGGGGTGGCTCTTTCCGGCGGCGGCGAGAAGACTTTCGGATGCGGCGTCCAATCGTCGTTGCGCCGCGTGCGCGTGGAGTTTAACGCGAAAACCGACGCCAAGCTGCATACCACCGGCGAAGCCACCACCATCGAATTCCGTTGAAGGCCGCGCTTAACAGCCTGTGGCAGAAGTCGTGGACAAGCTAAAGCATGTCCCACAAGCCTTGTAGTGTGGGACATGCTTTAGCTTGTCCTGTTCGGCGCGCAGAGAGGCTTCTGCGACAGGCCGTTAAGCGATTCGTATTTCGAATCCTGGGCAAAGATCCGGAAGCGATCGTCGTTTCATTCGCCACCGGCGATGACGGTTTGGCGCGGCAAATGTTCGCGGAAATCCAGCGGTTGGAACCGGGGCGGCGCCACTTTTTCGTGACGCCGGATGAGTTTGGATCGAGCTCGACGCTCGCGATTTATGGGCGGCTTCGCAAACGGTTTCGTCATTACCGGATCGGCCTGGCGCCGGTGCTGCTGGAAGCGGGCGGCCGGTATGGCGCGTTGCGGCGCGCGGCATTTCTGCTTGGTCCCACCAAGATCCTGGCTTACAACCAGCGGCTGGAACGGCATCATCTTCGTCCGGGGACATGGATCTCTGCGTGGCTGTTCGTGCGCGGCGTGCCGCTGGATCGGATCTTTCTGCGTCCCCAGTGGCTGGCGCCGTGGAAGCGCGACCGGTCGGTTTATTCGGCCGAAGTCCAGGAATTCGAGGGCCGGCCTTTGTCGGCGCGGCGGCGCAGGATCGCGGTGCTCAGTCCCTATTTCCCTTATCCGTTGTCGCACGGGGGCGCGGTTCGCATCTTTCATTTGCTGCGCGAAATGGGGCAGGAATTCGATATTTTCCTGTTCGCGTTTCGAGATCGGGAGACCCCCGACGACATCGCGGCGATGCTGGAGCGATGCGCGCGAGTGATCCTGGTTCCGAAGACTCGTTATCGAGAGCCGCGCTGGTCGACGCTGCTGCCGCCCGAGGTGCACGAGTTTCGTTCGCCGGCCATGCTGGGCGCGCTGCGGCGCATCCGGAACGAGTATCGGATTGAAGCGGTGCAGGTGGAGTACACCATGCTCGCGCCGTATTCGGGCGACGTGCTGGTGGAGCACGACGTTACCTTCGAACTGTATCGGCAGATCAAGGCGGGGTCGTGGGATCACCGGCGCTGGCGAAGGTTCGAGAGGAAATGGATTAAGCGGTATCGGCGAGTGGTTGTGATGTCGGAACAAGACCGGGCGTTGCTCGCGCGGCCCAACGTGATAGTAATCCCGAACGGCGTGGATCTGGACCGGTTCACGCCGGAAATAGAACGGCCGGGCCGGCGCTTGCTGTTCGTGGGGTCCTTCCGGCATTTTCCTAATATCGTCGCCTATCGATTCTTTGCGGAGCAGGTATGGCCTATTCTGCGGCCGCAAATCCCGGAAATCACAGTGACGGTGGTGGCCGGGCCCGATCCGCTGGTTTATTGGCGCGAGCACACCGGGCTGGCGGACTTGCCGGATGTCGAGCGAATTCGGGTGTTGAGCTTTGTCGCCGACGTCCGACCGTTGTACGTGGAAGCGAACCTGGCGATCGTGCCGACCCTGGCTTCCGCCGGCACGAATCTGAAAGTGCTGGAGGCCATGGCGATGTGCCGCGCGGTGGTGTCCGCTTCCTCCGGATGCGCCGGGCTGGGGCTGGAACACGGCGTTAATGTTTGGATCGCGGATTCGGCGGCAGATTTCGCCGGCGGGATACTGGCGCTGCTCGGCGATGATTCACTGCGCGAGAGAATCGCCGCCGCAGGCCGCGCTCACGCCGAGCAGCATTTCGACTGGAAGCGGATTGGCGCTCGCCAGCGAGGTATGTTGCACGAATTGCTGCCGCCGCGCGTCCAAATCCGGCCAGCGCAGGCGGCCGACCTTTCGCGGATCACGGACATCCAGGCGACGGCGCTCGAAGCCTCACAGTGGCTGTCTCGGGACTACCTTACGTTCGACTGCCACCTCGCGAGCCTGGACGGAAACATCGCCGGGTTCATCGTATCTCGACGCGTCGCCGACCGTGAGCGCGAGATCCTGAATATCGCCGTACATCCCGACTTTCGCCGCCTTGGCATTGGTACGGAGCTGCTGCAGGCCGAATGCGCACGCTGGCCAGGGTCGCACTTTCTGGAGGTCCGGGAGTCGAACACCGCCGCTCGGCGGCTGTACGAGCGATTGGGCTTCGAAGTGATCGGCACGAGACCGGGGTACTACGAGAATCCGCCGGAGACAGGTATTGTCATGAGGATTTTTTCATGATAATGTCACAATTGCAGGGGGCCATCGGTGACCCTCCGCTAGACGAATGCATTCGATCAACTATCCCACCGAGCAAGTCAACCCTACCGACTCGGCGTGGCAACCTCACAAAGGAGAAAAAGCCCTGATGGAGAACACGCAGGATGAACTTAAGGCGCACCTGATGAAGACGGACGAAGAGTTTCGCCGTCTGGCCGAAGAACACGCGGCGTATCACGTCCAGCTTGAAGCGCTGGAAGCTAAACCGCATCTGACTCCCGAGGAGGAGTTGGAAGAACATCGGCTCAAGAAGGTGAAACTTCGGCTGAAAGATCAGATGAACGCGATCATCAGCCGGTCCCGGGCGCACGTAGCCTGACATTGGGTGCGCGCAACAGAAGCAAACGGACCCGATCCTAGTTACTGGATCGGGTTTTTCATTTTGCCGATTCGAATCCAGCCGATTGCAGGAGGAAACCCAGCTTCGCGCCATCCGCGGGGGCGATATATGGATTTGCGACTTCCATCTTGACCACCGTGAAGCCATTCGAGGGGATCCATTTCGGGGGGACAGGCTCTCGAAAAATCTGCTGTCCGGGAAGGTTGTAGCGGACCTGGTCCAACAGGCGATCGTTGATGTAGAAACGGATGGTCACCGGTCCGGTCTTCTCGAAGGTCTGTCCGGGAAGATAGAACCGCACCCTGTAGGCGTAAGCGACCGACGGCTTCAACGCGAATTTGAGCTGGGGAGCGTCGAGGGTCCAATATGCTTCCGCGTGCGGTTCCCCTGTGAGGACGTCGGCCACGTAAAAGGCATCCTGGTCCTCGCGGCCGACCACCAGCATCTCGCCGCCGGCCGGCTGGCCAGTCTTTTCATCGAGCAGCATGTGAAGACGAACACTGCGCGCGGTGTTGGAATGATCCATTTCGCGATAACGTCCGCCTTCGTAGGTGAAGATATGGTCGTACTTGGCATCGAGATCGGCGGCGGCTTCTTGGGCGGAGCGGCCCTCCAGTTGTGCGACTTCGAGTTCCTTTTCGTTGTATAGCAGGCTGAGCGTATAGAGCAATTCATACGATCCGCCAAACGCATCTTTGACGAACAACAGCTCCGTGCCAGGACGAACATCCGGCAGCCGACTCCTGAACTGTCTCGCGGTAATTCTCACAGGCGACGACTCGCGCGGCGTCCGCCAATGTCTCGCGTGGACCACCGCCAGTCCGGCGGCGGTGACAAGAAATAACAGCGTTCCAACAAATGCCGGCAAATGGGTAGCGGCTTGGTTCTTGATTCCCGCTAGCAGCGCGGCTGCATACAAGGCCAAGCCCGCCAGCGGCAGGTACAGCACGAAGCCGAGCCGCACCGACACGAACGACACCGGCAGCAGCGTAATGACGAAGAACAGCAGCCCGAAACACAGAAGGCGCGAGCGCGTTGCAACAGCCAGCGCGCTGAGGACGCCGTAGAAAAGGAACGCCTCGGAAGCGGCGAGCGGACGCGGCGAATACACCAGATAAGCGAGATACTGGGCCGTGCTTTCGAGCCACGCGTGCGCCGAGACGTGGGGGACGTAGGCCGCGGAGCTGGCGAGGCCTTGCGGCGAGAGCTTTCCAACGGCGTAGGGAATCAAGAGCAGCAGGAGAATGAGGGCCGTTCGCGCTTCATGCGTTAGCCAACGCGACAGCGTTCGAAGACGCCATTCTCGGGGCCAATGGAACGTCGCTTCATAGAGCAGTAGGATCGGGGGAAGAGCGGCGCCCACCTCCTTCGAGTTGAGACAGCAAATGAACAAGACCAGCAAGATCGCAAATTCTCGCCAGCCCGGATATTCGCCCCGATCACGGATGCGCAGATAGACCAGCAGCATCGAGAAAAAGAAGGTGAAGCAGAAGACGTCGTACAAAACGCCGATGTTGTTGTAGAGATAGCTCAGGCAGCCGTGGACGGCGAACACGAGCGTCGCCAGCCGCGCCACTTCATCCGAGTGCGCCAGGCGCTGGAAGACCGCGTATGCCAGCCAGAGATTGAAGAGCAGCGCGGCGTAGTAGAGAATCGCGAACGGCCGGGGGTGAAAGCCGAAGATCCCAAACATCGTCCGGTAGACCGCGCCGCCGAAGGGACGGTAGTGGTGCGACCAGAAGAACAAATTGGCTTGGACGATTTCGGCGAGCGGAGGCTTCCAGGCGAAGTACAGGTTGCTGACGTCGTCGCCGCTGAAGTAAACGAAGATGCCGCGCCAAGTGAATGCCAGAAAAAACGCGGCCAGGAAAACGGCGGCGGTTATTTTCTGAGCGGAGTCTCGGCGGGACATTTCGCGACCAAAAATCGCCGGACGCGTTCGAGCGCGGCTGTCAGGTTCTCCTGCGAATTGGCGATACTGAACCGCAAATAGCCCTCGCCGTAAGCGCCAAACGCCGTTCCGCTCAGACAAGCTACGCCTTCTTGGTCGAGCAGCGCGTCGGCCAGCGCGTTGGAAGTGAATCCGGTTCCCGTAATGTTGGGAAAAACGTAAAACGCCCCGCCGGGGATGGCGCAGCGGACTCCGGGCAGTGCGTTCAAGCCCGCGCAGAAAGCATCGCGGCGCCGCTTAAACTCCCGAACCATTTTCGTGACGCCATCCTGCGGGCCGGTGATGGCGGCGATTCCGGCGCGTTGCGTGAAGCTGGCGGTGCAGGAATTGGAATTCACCATCAGCTTGTTGATCGCCTCCACCAGCCACTCCGGCATGACGCCGTAGCCCATGCGCCACCCGGTCATCGCGTAAGTTTTCGAGAAGCCATCCAGAATGATCGTTTTTTCGAGCATGCCGGGGAGGGAGGTGATGGACACGGGGCGGTCGGCGAAATAAATACGGCCGTAGATCTCGTCGGCCAGCACGATCAAGTCGCGATCCCGAACCATTTCCGCGATGGCGCGAATGTCCTCAGGCGGGATCACGCCGCCGGTGGGATTGTGCGGCGAGTTCAAGATAAGCATCTTGGTTCTCGGCGAGAAGCTGTCGCGCAGGCGATCCAAGTCGAAGGAAAAGCCGCGCTCCTCGATCAGCGGGATCGGCACCGGCTTGGCGCCGAGAAAATTGATCATCGACTCGTAAATCGGGAATCCAGGATTGGGGTAGATCACTTCGTCGCCGGATTCCAGAAGCGCAAGCATGGGGAAAAAGATGATCGGCTTGCCGCCCGGGACGACGCAGACGTGCTGCGGCCCCACGCTCACGCCGCGAGTTTCGGAAACATGGGCGGCGATGGCTTCGCGCAACTCGGGCAGACCCTGCGGCGGACCGTAATGCGTCCAGCCTTCGTCGAGCGCCTGTTTGGCGGCTTCCACGATGTGGCGCTCGGTGGGAAAGTCGGGCTCTCCGATCTCAAGGTGAATGACGTCGCGGCCTTGGGCTTCGAGAGAGCGCGCGCGGACCAGTACGTTGAAGGCGCCCTCGACGCCGATGCGGTTCATCCGTTGGGCTAGTTTCATTGGTTTTTGTGGAAGAAGGCTACGCCGTTGCGGAACTCGTCGAACGATACCGGATCGCCGATTTCGGCGCGCGGTCCGGCGATGCGGCCCGTCAAACGTCCGCCGCTGTTGAGCTGGATGATGGCCAGTTGGTAGGGAACGTCGTTGACGTAGGCTTCGGGCGGCGAGTAGACCACCGTCTCGGTGTAGACAATCCCAGGTCCAAGGGCGTTCATGCCGCCCCCAGGATGCTCACGACGCTGGTTGCGCCGGAGCCGCCGAGATTCTGCGCCAGTCCGATTTTGTTGCGCGACACTTGCCTCTCGCCCGCTTCGCCGCGGATCTGCTGAACGACATCGCAGATTTGTCCGACGCCGGTGGCCCCCACTGGATGCCCTTTCGCCTTCAGACCGCCGCTGGTATTAATCGGAAGCTCGCCCTGGATGCAAGTCTTGCCGGCCAAGGTGTACGGTCCGCCCTGTCCTTTTTCGACGAAGCCCAAATCCTCGATGGCGATGATTTCCGCGATGGTGAAGCAATCGTGAATTTCGGCGAACTGGATATCGCGCGGGCCGAGCCCGGCCATCTTGTAGGCCTTTTCCGACGAGGTGCGCACCGCGCGTAGGGTGGTGATGTCGTCCTTTTCGTCCAGCGCGACGTAGTCGGAAGTTTGCGCGATGCCGAGCACGCGCACGGGCTTGTCGGTGAACTCGGCGGCGCGCTCGAGCGGCGCGATCAGGACCGCGGCGGCGCCGTCGCTGATGAGCGAGCAATCGTAGACCGTGAGCGGCTCGGCGATGGGCTTGCCGTTCAGCGCCTGTTCCATGGTGATGACCTTGCGCATATGCGCCAGCGGATTTTTCGCGCCGTTGCCGTGGTTCTTCACCGCGACCGCGGCCATATGCTGGCGCGTGGTGCCGTACTGGTACATATGACGCCGCGCGATCATCGCGAACAGCGCGGGAAAGGTGGCGCCCGCGCGGACCTCACCGCACAGGTCGCCCGCGCCCGCCAGAATCTCGGTGACCTTGGGGGTGGTCTGGGAGGTCATCTTCTCAACGCCCGCCACCAGGACCACGTCGTACAGGCCGGCGGCGACGGCGGAAACCGCGTGGAAGAACGCCGCGCCGCTGGATGCGCAGGCGGCCTCAAAACGGGTGGCTGGAACGCCCGCGATTCCGATCGCCGACGCCACGTAAGGAGCGAGATGATTTTGCCCGACGAAGGACGGTCCAGCGAAATTCCCGAGGTAAAACGCTTCCACCTGCGAATGTTCGGCGCGGCCGTTCTCCAGCGCCTTCTGTCCGGCTTCCACCGCGAGCGAACGGAGATCGCGATCCGGGAAAGCGCCAAAGGCGGTCTTCCCGATGCCGACCACGGCAACTTGTCTCATATGTTTTCAGGATAGCGTGAGCGTGCGAGAATGGCGACATGGCCGGCGCCGTGCTCTGGGATTTGGATGGCACGCTGGTGGATTCCGAGGAGTATCACTGGATCTCGTGGCGCGACACGATGGCGGAGGAAGCAGCGCCTGTCACGCGCGCTCAGTTCGTGGAGACGTTCGGTCTGCGCAACGACGAAATCCTGCCTGAATGGCTGGGTCCGGGCGCGACCGCCGAGCGCATCCAACGCGTCTCCGGCGCCAAGGAGGTTCTCTATCGAGAGCTGGTTCGAAGCGGCGATCTGAGACCGCTGCCGGGCGCCGCCGAATGGGTCCAGCGGCTCCGCGAGGAAGGCTGGCGGCAAGCGATCGCGTCTTCAGCGCCGCGCGAAAACGTGGATGTCGTGCTCGAAGCGCTGGGACTGGCTCGCAGCTTCGACGCCGTGGTTTCCGCCGAGGACGTAACGGCCGGCAAGCCCGACCCGCAGGTTTTTCTCAAGGCGGCTCAGCGGCTGGGCTTCGCGCCGGCGCGGTGTGTGGTGGTGGAAGACTCGGCCGCGGGCGTCGAAGGAGCCCGTCTCGCGGGAATGAAGAGCATCGGAGTGAGCCGCAACGGCCGGCTGGCCGCCGACCTCGGGGTCCGATCGTTGGAGGATCTCCCAGCGAGCGCCTTCGCCGAACTGGTGAGCGGAAATGGGTGACTGGCCGGGCCGGAAGCTATATACAATTGAAAGAAGGGAGTCGATTGGTATCTGGTGACCCTAATTACCTTGCACGTTTCTAGGGTTTTCACGTCAGCCTATTATAGGCATGACGGCGACAGTGCGCAGCTTCGAGGCACTCATGAGTGAACGCCGCGTCTCGCCTGAAATCGACGCCCTGCAGCTGGCTGCGCAGGAGCTGCAAAGCCGCTTTATTTCCGATAACTTACAGCGTATCTTCCGGTTGATTTATCGCATTGTCGGGAACGTGGCGGACGCGCAGGACCTTACCCAGGAGGCCTTCATCAAGGCCCTACAGCGGCAAGATCAGCTCAAGGACCTCGACAAGGCCACCCATTGGCTGTCGCGGATCGCCAGCAACACCGCCATCGATTTTCTGCGGCGAACCAGCAAGGTCAACTTTTGTGAGATCGACAGTCTGATGGAACCGCTGAGCGAGCCCGGCGAGAGTCCGGAACAGGCTGTGCTTCGATCCGAACATCGCGCTTACCTGGAAGAGGGCTTGATGGTTCTCACCGATCGGGAACGCACGGCGCTGCTGCTGCGCGATGTCGAGGGCCTGGCGGCCGATGAAGTGGCGGAGCACATGAATTGCTCGAAGGCGACCGTCCGCTCTCACATCGCCAACGCTCGGATCAAGTTCAAGCGGTACCTCGAGCGCAGCCGTCGGTCGGGCGGAAGGAAAAAGCCATGAGGCATCCGAGCGACGTCCAACTGGCGCTCCTGGCGGGCGGCGATCTGCGCTCTTGGGATGGCTGGCGTGTCGGACGGCACGTGACGCAGTGTGCCCGTTGCGAGACGGAAGTGCGATCGCTGCGCGACGTAAGCGGGCGGGTAAGAGAGCTGACTTCGGAACTTCCCCAGGATCTGAATTGGAATCGCCTGGCGCAGGAAATGGCGGGTAATATTCGAGTGGGCCTGGCGGCCGGAGAAGCGATCGCCGGCTTTGACCGGCCCCTGCGCAGCCGTCCCGCGCGTCTGGGTTTGAACGCGGCCATGGTGCTGGGCTGCGCCACCGCGGTCTTCCTGGTGGCGTTTTCGGTGAGTCTGCCGAAGCCGCAGGTGGAGCATCTGATCGGGGCGTTGAACCGAATTCGCACGGAACGAATCGGAAGGCTGGCGCCACATTCGGCCGCGGCGGAGGACGTGGTGCTGGAGGCGACTTCATCGTCGATCGAAGTGAAGGAAAACGATCGCGCCATGTCGCTGATGCATCCGCGCTCCGATGGCGCGACGGTATCGGTAAACCTGCAAGGTTCGGCGGGCGTGCGATTCGTGGATGCGGACACCGGGCAGGTCACAACCAATAAGGTGTATTATGGCGAGCCGTAAGCTGCTGCTCCTCGCTCCGGTTTGGCTGGCCGGTTGGGGCGCGTTCGGCGGCGTAGTCACGCAATTCAATTTGGCGAAGGACTCGCCCGTAAAGCTGCTGTCGGCCGAATACGGGGAATCCAACGAAACCGCGCGCGGCGGTGCGCTGCTGCTGGACCTGCACGCCGCTTTGTCGTTCGAGAATTCCAGCCATCGGCGCATTCGCGGAATCACGCTGCTGGTCACCGCTCAAGATGTTACTCCGGGCGGCAAAGGCTCGGTCACGATAACCAGTCTGGATGTCGCGCCCGACCAGACCTTTCCGGTGCGAATCGATCTGCGGTTGCTGCGCCCGTTGCAGGCTTCCGGCAACGTTCCCGTCCAGATTTCTCTGGATGGGATTTTGTTCGATGATCTGAGCTTTTATGGTCCGGATAAGCTCAGCTCGCGCCGCACGCTGACTTTGTCGGAATGGGAAGCTCGGCGCGACCGAAAATACTTCAAATCGCTTCTGGCCGAGGGACCCGAGCGACTGCGGCGGGAGATCCTGGCGAGCATGACGCACCAGGCGGATCGTCCCAACGTGGACGTGCAGGTGGTCCGCGGCGGCCGCGCCACCAACTTCGAGCCGGAACAACAGATGCAATTCGCGTTTTTGCGCCTGCCGGACGCGCCGGTGGATCCGGTGGGCGGGATGGCTCGTATCGCGGGCAACGAGGCGAGAGCGCCGCGCTTGGAAGTGAAGAATCGATCGGACCGGTCCATTCGCTACCTGGAGATCGGATGGATTCTGCGCGATCATAACGGCCGGGAGTTTCTGGCCGGATCGGTCCCCGCGCAACTGACGCTCGCTCCGGGCCAAAACAGCCAGATTCTCGAGAACACGACTCTGAAGTTTCCGCAACACGGCGGGCAGCCGCTGGCGATCGAGGCCATGACCGGTTTTGTGAGCAGCGTGGAGTTTGCCGACGGCAGCGTGTGGATTCCCAGCCGCGCCGATTTGAACGGCAGCGAGTTGCAGCGCGTCATCGCGCCGTCGGACGAAGAACAGCGTCTGGTGCAGATCTACCGCAAGAAGGGGATTGAGGCGCTGGTCGCGGAGTTGAATCGATTCTAGCGCGGAAGCCTGCCGAGACAGGCGGGCTTTTCGGGGACTATGCTAGAAGCAGCCATGCGCGGAATGAAAGTGTGTTCCATTTCTCTGGTTTTGCTGGCGGCGGCCGGCTGGTTGTTCGCGCAGCAAAGCCCATCCAATCAGAATCCTTCCAATCAGCCGAATGTTTTTCTGGATAATAAACCCAAGACTCCCAAAGGCACGATTTTCAGGACCATTCAGGGGATCGTGAAGGATGAGAAAGATAACCCGGTGCGGTCGGCGATCGTGCAGTTGAAGGACACCAGAAGCTCGAAGGTGATCGATTTCGCCACCAAGGACGACGGCAAGTTCGTCTTTCGCGAGCTCTCCATGACCATCGACTACGAATTGACCGCTCAGCACGGCGACATCAAGTCGGCGGTGAAGAAGGTGAGTCCTTACGACACGCGCAACAGCGTGACGCTGACGTTCAAGCTGGAGCCACCCAAACCGCCTGAGCAGTGAGCGTGGAGTCGGATAGATGGTTGGAATGCTATACTCGTGGTGCGAGAGTTTTCCGTGCGCATTTCGGGGCGTGGCTCAGCCTGGCTAGAGCGCCTGGTTCGGGACCAGGAGGTCGGTGGTTCGAATCCACTCGCCCCGACCAAATATCCTTTCATTTCATTTTCCTGAAGCACCGCGGCTCTACGCCAACAACGGGGGCAAACCCCGATCCCAAACTGATTTCTAAGAACATAACACCGCTGACGCGCGAGCGCCACTGATCGGGCGTTTCGGAAGTGTGCCAGAATTGTGCCCGCTGTACGCTCCATGGCCGCCCGGACTGTGTGCGCTTCTTGAGGATGAGTGCACCTCCGGATCGTGGAGAAATCGCTGTGGCCGGCTAAGTAGGCGAGAGTGCAGGGGTCCATGTAAGCGGCCCATCGCGTAACGGAGTATCGGGGATGAGGCGAGGAGAACGAAAGGAACAAAGGGCACGTGCCTTCTTGATTTCGCGATCCCAGGTTATGCGAGAGGATAGGATATGAGCTCGGATGTGGATCAATTGAAACTGGCAGCCGCTGAATCGGCGGCGAAGCTCGTCGCTGACGGCATGATTGTTGGCCTCGGGACCGGCTCCACCGCCGCACAAGTCGTGACTGTTCTCGGCAGCCGGGTACGGGAGGGCCTGCGCATCGTGGGCGTCCCAACGTCGGAGCGTACGGCGGCTCAAGCGCGTGCCGTCGGAATTCCATTGTCCAGCTTGGCGGAGCAGCCTCGGATCGACCTTACCATCGACGGCGCCGACGAGGTCGAAGAGGGCACATTGAATCTTATAAAAGGGGGTGGCGGCGCGCTGTTGCGGGAAAAGATCGTGGCAACCGCCAGTCAGCGGCTAATAATCGTGGTTCACGACAGCAAGCTGGTGAACCAGCTCGGCCACAAATTCCCGATGCCCGCGGAAGTCGTGGCATTCGGCTGGCAAGCCACCGCGCGGCAACTCGAGCGCCTGGGAGCAAAGCCCGTACTGCGGCGAGGTCCGGATGGTGAAGCCTTCCGAAGCGATGGCGGCAACTACATCCTGGACTGCACATTCGGAGGGATCGCCTCGGTGGAGGCTCTAGCAGAGCGGCTCGATCATGTGGTCGGTTTGGTGGAACACGGCTTTTTCATCGGGATGGCCTCTGAGGTTCACATAGCGGGAGCAGGCGGTGTGCGCGTCCTGAAGAGCCAACCCCATCCATAGTTCGGCGAGGGCTCGCGATTCCGCGCTTGCTGGACCCGTTTTTTGGCGGCACTTCGTAAGCATAGATTCGGCGCCTTGCCTGGCACTATGATGGCGTCGACGTCCTGATACTCTGACGCATAGTACGCGGCCGATGCTGAGCTTACCCTGCGTCACTCCGGAGCTTTTTGCCTGGTAGCGAGGCAGAGACCAACACCCATGAAACACGACCTGCCTCCTGTAGCCCGGATGCCACCTGATAGAGCGGCAAGCCAGTCACCACGAGTTCGAAAAGCGCGGACGCCGCCGTAACGGGCACCGGCGTGCAATCCCAAGAACGATAGGAAGGAAGAAATAGCATGGCAACGAATACAGCAGTGTACGGTTTATATAAGGATCGTAGCGGCGTCGAAGAAGCAGTGGAATCTCTGAAACGCAGCGGCTTCCGGAACACGGACATTTCCGTTCTGTTCCCGGACAATCAAGGGTCCAAGGATTTCGCGGTCGAGAAGAGCACCAAGGCCCCGGAAGGCGCGGTTGTGGGGGCCGGTTCTGGCGCTGTTGTCGGCGGCGCACTGGGATGGCTGGCCGGCATCGGTTTGTTGGCGATTCCCGGGATAGGCCCATTCGTGGCTGCCGGACCGATCATGGCGTTGCTGGCGGGAGTCGGCGTGGGCGGGAGCGTCGGCAGCATGGTGGGCGCCCTGATTGGGATGGGCATGCCGGAGTACGAAGCCAAACGATATGAAGGCCGGATCAGAGACGGCGGCATTCTCTTCTCGGTTCATTGCGATAGCTCGGAATGGGTAACTCGCGCTAAGGACCTCCTGGCAAAGACCGGCGCGGAAGACATCGCGTCCGCGGGTGAAGCCGGCGCCGATTTCATGGTGACAGACAAGCCAGTGGCTCGAACCACAGAACACGCCGCTTAGTTCACTAGGGCTCAACATAATCGCGCGGCGGCCCCTGGTCAAACGACCACATATGGTTACCGGCAGCGTGCAAGGGAGCGGAATCGAGGCTTTGCGGGAATGCAATGGCAAGTTGCGCCACACCCGTTGGAACGGCCATGCACATGCCCATTCCAAAACGCCTATGGACACGTTTCGTCGCGAAGTTCCAAGCGACAACAAAACGGAATCCAGGCTAGAAAGAAAGGCATAACCCCCTATGAGAATGAATTCGAGACGCTTGATCGGTGTCCTGGCGTTAGCAGTGGGCATCGGTATCAGTGGAGGCACAGTGCAAGCTGTGGCAGCTCCATTTTTCCAGGACCACGACCAGGATTATTCGAAAAACAAAACATACCAACAGGGCATGCGCGAGGGCCACGACGATCAGGCGCATAACCGGGACCACTCCAAGAAGAGGCACTTCAAGAAAGACGAAGACCAGAAAGCGTACGAGGCTGGTTACCAGAAGGGCCGCGGCAATTGAAGTCGTTGTAGCGAATGAATCCATGCATGCTCAAGGAGCTTAGGCCGATCCGCTTTTGAATTCCCGCTTTGCGCATCCCCACACTCTCCCCCTCTATTTCTCTTCTTCGTATCCCGCCCGGCCAGCTCCTTGAGGTTTTTTCGCCCCCCCTCCCCAGCGGAGGGTTGGAAGCTTGTCGCCAATGGTGATGCGGGTGCACTCAAGTCTACGGGTGACGTCCACACGTCGAATTCTAGAAGGGGGCTGGTTTATTCCTAGTAACCGCAGCGCTGGCAGCGGGCCAGGACTGCTTGGCGGTTGAAAACGCCAGCGTTGGCACGAGCGTGAGCAGGAGCGACGATGACCGCCCCATCACAGCCCAGGAGCGCGCTCGGTGGGTCGTCTGCAATACCCTCGGACCGCAGGCTATTATTGGCGAAGTTTTCAGCGCGGGGATCGGGACCTGGAGGGATAGGCCACCCGAATTTGGATCGCATTGGGATGGCTTTGGCAAGCGAGCGGGCGCCGACCGGAGCGAAGCTGCGGTGAGCCGCACCATGGAAGCGGGTCTGGGCGCCATCTGGGGCGAAGATCCAAGATATTTTCGCGATGCGGGTGCTCCGTTCAAGAATCGATTGGCTCACGTGTTCAAGATGACGTTTCTTGCACGGAATCGCGATGGCAACCTGATGCCGGCCTATGCCAGATTCATTGCAATTCCCAGCAGCAGCGCGCTCGCCAGCACCTGGCGGCCCGAGAGTGAGCGCTCTATGGGTAATGTGGGCGCGCGCATAGGGCTGGGTGTAGTGGGCCGCATGGGGACCGACGCGTTCACCGAGTTCTGGCCGGACGTCCGCCGGCTCATCCTTCGAAGAAAGCCCCCACAAGCGAGCTTCCGGGACGCGCAGACGCACTAAAGGTGGCGGTTTTCGTCCAGAACCCAGAACGCGTCTTTCTCGTGGCAAGGGCGCGCGGCAAGGGCGCGGCAAGGGCTTGACCCCCCATCGTCGATCGACCATAAATGGTCATCCAGCAGACGACTCGCCCTATCTCAATCGCTCCGCCGTCTATCCACAGCGAATCGGCTCAACAGAAATAAGGGTTGGAGCGAATCGTGCACTTGGAGAATTGTCGCCCAGCGTTCTGGATTGCTAGCGACGCGGTATAAACCGGCACAAGGTATCGACAAAGGCTAAATAAGGAGATAACAAAATGTCTACAGCTGAATCCGTGGTAGCGGTGTATAACACCCATTCACAAGCCGAAGAGGCCGTAAAAGAGCTCCAACGCGCGGGAATCGACATGCACGCCTTGTCGATTGTCGCGAAGGATTACCATACCGATGAACAAGTGGTGGGTTACTACAACGTTGGCGACCGAATGAAGCGGTGGGGCAAGACGGGTGCGTTTTGGGGAGGTTTTTGGGGACTGTTGTTCGGCTCCGCCTTCTTTGCGATTCCCGGTCTCGGGCCGCTACTCGTAGCAGGACCCTTGGTTGCATGGATTGTGGGCGCGCTCGAAGGCGCGGTGGTAGTTGGTGGGCTGAGCGCGCTCGGCGCTGGCCTGTTCAGTCTGGGCATCCCGAAAGACAGCATCCTGCAATACGAATCGGCGGTGAAGAGCGACAAATTTTTGCTGATCGTGAGTGGGGCCGCATCGGAAGCCGCGAAGGCCAAGGGCATCCTCGAGACGACGCAACCTGCTCATCTCGCCTTGCATCCGCACGAAGAACTAGTAGCAACCAGATAACATCGGGAGGAAAACGTCATGCAAGAAGCGCATCGGAGAGCAGCAGAGCAGCACGAACTTGCGGCGCACGCGCATCGTACCGCCGCGGAACACAACGAAAAGGGCGACAACGAAACGGGAAACTGGCATTCGCAACGAGCGCTGGAGTACTCGGATCGCGCTTATCAGCTCGCTAAGGAAGCCCACAACAAATCAGGGAAGATAGGGACGGTTTAAACTATGTCCACTCGTTACAACAACGGATCACACTACGAGAACCACCAACGAGCCGCGGAATTACACGACGGCGCCGCGCATGCCCACCGGGTTGCCGAGCACCAGGAAAATCAGGATCACTTGACCGGACACGAGTCTTCCCGGAAAGCACTCGAGCATTCTCAAGATGCCCACCAGCATAGTCAGGCGGCCGCTACTGCACATGGCATCGCCTCATTCGGGCATGACGATATCGCGGCGCTCGCCCATGAACTCTGGCAAGCGAGAGGCTGCCCACAAGGCTCGGCGGAAGACGATTGGTTCCATGCCGCGGAAAAATTGCGATCTCGCGCTTACACGGGCTGACCCCATGCTCGCGGACGGGTGCCCAAAGTGCGGCGTTGAAATGGAGGCCATCGGGATAGGCGTGGAAGGGCCGCCGATTCAGCAATTGCAGCTTTGCCCTGGCTGCTACCTGGTGACGTGGAGCGATCATGACGGGCTGCACGTCCGGCAAGGTGTGCCCGTGAAAAAACGCGTTACCGCGCCGGCCAAACCCAGTTGGTTGGTTGGCGACCCGAAGGAATGCTAACCTCCGCCACGCTCTCATCTTATATCAGGCGGGTGAGATGCCCTGGAATCACCCGCCGACATCAAGACTAGCTGCCGCTAAACCCCCGCGAATTGCTCGCGTCGCGCGCCGTGAACTGAAACCTCCACTGCGTGGGTCGCTTGCAGAATGTCCCTGGCCTTGTCCACCTCGTTCGCCGTGTCATGAGCCAACAGCAGGAACTTGTCGGACTTGAGCGCCGTCTCGTATTTCACAACGCTGTCCTTGGGAATGCCGATGCTGAACAGCCCCGCGCCGAGGATCCGCCCACCACAACCGCGCCTTCCAGCGCGCCGATGATCCAGGCGACTCTAAGGGACCGGCTACCAATATCGGCCCCAAACCTGGAATGACGAAGAAGGCGGCTCCGAACAGCATCCCCCAGATACCGCCCCAGAAGGCGCCCAGCTTCCCCCAATACTTCATTCTGTCGCCGGCGTTATAGTATCCGACGACCTGCTCGTCAGTGTGATAATCCTCGCCGACAATAGACATTTTCTTCATGTCGAACTCAGAACTTCTCCAGTTCCTTAACCGCTTCCTCCGCTTGGGAGTGGGTCTGGTAGATGGCTACCACGGAGTTAATTTCAGGCATTACTAGCGTTACTCTCTTTGCATCTCGTTCTCTGGGTTTAGTTACCACACGAAAAAGGCGGCGCCTTCGCCCGCCTGCCGGATCCGACCGGCCAGCACCGGACTGTTGTGTATCGGAGGCATGGTCTCGCGAGCCACACCGGGTAACTGGGGCTCCGAACCACGGATCTCCTCTATGTCTCTTGCGCCGTGCCGGTTCATGACATCCGCTGCGGCATCCACCCTTTCGCCCGCCCCAGTAGCGAATACAAGGGCGCCGCCCCGCCGCAGCCCTTCGACGTAAACTTGCGACTCCGCCTTGGTCGCTCCGATCCTGATAAGCTCCCGGCTCAAGTCGACCTCGAAATCGAGACGTGGGAAGCTCATCACCCCCGTGACCTCGAAGTTCGCGGGCTCGGTCAGGGTTTGAACTTCTTTCCGAGGAAAACCAAGGGCCTCGATCTCGCGGACGACACCGTCCACCTGGCCAGGTTTCTCAAATAATCCAACTGCTGTCTTCGGCATAATTAATCCCTCCATTTGCAAAAGTTCGATTACCGGCGACCGCCGCCGCCGCGAGATCCTCCGCCGCCGGATGACTGTCGCTGTTGCGCTTGCTGCGTCTGTTGCGTGTGTGTTTGCTGCAGTTGTTGCGTCTGCTGCTGATGCCGCTGCTCCACTTGCTGCGTTCTCGCCGGATCGGCCTTCTGCTTCGCCAGTTGCTGATGTTCCTTGTCCTGCTGCTGCTGGAGTTTCTGCCGCTCCTGGTTCTGCTGCGCTACCAGCTTTTCCTGCTGTTTCTGGTATTTCTGGTCCTGCTTCGCGTTTCCCGTGTTAGCAGCCGCGGGTCGCTGTATAGGCGGCAGGTCTTTAGGATGGGACGCCAGGTTAGCGCGAGGAGTCGCGGTGACGGGCGGCGCGCCGTGATTCGCGGAATAGCGTTGCTGGGGGTTGTTGCGGGCCGAGTACGCGTGTTGAGTTTGAGCGGTGACAGGCCCGATATGTCTGCCACGAGCCGCGGCCTCTTCTTCGGAAGTGGCGCGCGCGTTGATCCCGCCGTTGCCGCCGTTGTAGCTGACGCGGTTAACGTTCTCGTTTATCCTGGTGTTGTAGACGTTGTGGATGGCGTTGCCGTCCACGCGATTCACGGCGGTGTTGTAGAAAAAATGCCCGTTTTCCCAGCGTCCGCCTTCATAACCATGACCAAAGTATCCGAAGCCATAGTCGATCCCGCCGTAGAAACCGACTGACAGACCCCAGTACCCTTCATTGAAGAAAAATCCGCTGCCGCCCCAACCCCAATAGCCCGGAGTCCATAGATACCCGACTTCGGGAGCCACCACCCATGTGCCCGGCACCCAGTAATACTCACCGTCCCAAGCCCAATAGCCTGGCGTCCAGATGTAACCGTCGCCGGGGCACAGAGGCTGCTCATAGGCGGGCAGCTCAGGGGGCGCGATTGTTACGGATACGCCGACTTGCGCGAAAGACGGGGTCGGTAAGAGTAGCATTCCGACCATCAACAACAGCGAACCAATCTCGCAAATGCGCATTGCCGCGCCTTTCGCCGGCTTGGTCAGGGGGCGCTTCTCAAATAATCCAAATACTGTCTTCAGCATAGTAATCCCTCCATCACAAAATATTCAAACCACGTTTCTCCCGCTCGAAATGCACGCTACGCGTGAAATTGGTCGTCGAATAGACTCGGATGTCTCCGTCCGAGAGAGGTCCATTACCCACATGCACTGGCCTTCTCGAAGCTCCTGCAACCGCACCTCACGCCCGTTCTTGAAGCGCACCGCATCGCGATATCTGCCAGACCCGACGAGCTTGCCAAGGCCGCTGCCTGCCGGCGCGATCCGCGTAAAAGTCACCAATTCGATGGGCCCCACTCCGATGGCCCGGTGCAGGTGCGCCGGAATGTCCTCTACAACCAGCTGAGCGCCGGGCGGCATGCAGACCGCCCGAACAAAGTGTCGCTCTGGCGGTTTGAAGAGTAACTTCGGCCAGGCCCAAAAACGAGTGGGCCGTTCCGGGGGCGGATCGGCGTTCTCTAAACCTAACGGAGCCGCGAAGCCGAGCGACCCCGTTCGAAATCTGTGCACCACCAACTGCTCCCCCTCCACGGCCCTTCGATTGGGGACGCCCATCAGCGAACAGTCACACATGATCTAAACCTTCCTTAGGAGGCTGCTGACAAACTCTCTTGAGAGACGCGAGGGAGACAAGCTAAAGCATGTCCCACATGCCAGGTCAATATTTGGCGCGTCCAGTGGGGCATGCTTCAGCTTGCCAAGAGAGTTTTTCATCAGCCCGTTAGGTTTCCTCATTGGTGAGTACCGATTTGCGGAGGTCCGTTGAGCAAGCGCTTCAGCGCGTCCATCGACTTGCCGAAGTCTCCCCAATTTCCTTGCTGCATGGCTTTCTGGGCATCCTCGAACTGCGCCCTCGCTGGGCCCAATCCGGGTTGCGTACCGGGCGGGCCGGCCGAAATCGACGGTTGTTCGGTCCCGAAGACGGCTTGGATTGCGGCATCGAGGGTAGGCTCCATCGCTACCTTGTCCCCCGAAATCACGATTACGCGTTTGAGTTGGGGAAAGTCCGTGCCTTCCGCGGTGAGATACAGCGGAACCACATAGAGAAACGAGTTTTCGATCGGTACCGCGATCAGGTTGCCACGAATGACTCTCGACCCTTTTTGATCCCAGAGCGTCAGTTGCGCGGCGATCGCGGTGTTCTGATCGATCATCGCCTCGATTTGCATCGGGCCGTAGATCAGCTTCTCCTTGGGCAGTTGATAGAAGAGCATCTTGCCGTAGTCGGGGAAATCGGATCTGGCGGCCATCCAGGAGATCATGTTGTTTCGCTTCTGCGGCGTGAAAGGCGTCATGAGCAGGTATTCCAGCTGGTCGCTTCCGGGGAGCTTCATCAGGATGTAATACGGCTGCATGGGCGCGACCTTACCTGCGTACGTCTCGTTGGGGAGCACCCAGAGGTCTTCGCGGTTATAGTAGACCTGCGGATCCGTCATGTGGAAGGTTCGGTACTGGTCGGCCTGGATGGAGAACAGATCCTCCGGATACCGCAGGTGCGCTTTCAGATCCGCCGAAAGTTGACTCAGGTCGAGGAAGACTCCCGGCAACGCACGCCGGTAAACCGCTAGAACGGGGTCGTTCGGATCCGTGACATAGAACCGGACGCTTCCGTCGTACATGTCCACGACGATTTTTACGGAGTTTCGAATGTAGTTCAGCCCCGGCTCGAAGGCCGCGGCGTGAGGGCTGGAATAAGGAAAGTGATCGGAGACCGTGTAGGCATCCTGGATCCAGTATTGTTTACCCTCGCTCACCACTGCGTAAGGATCCTGGTCGAGACGCAAGAACGGAGCGATCTTGGTGATGCGCTCCTGAACACGCCTCCAGATTTGAATCTTGCTCTGCGGCTGAAGATAGGACGTGAACAGAATGTTGACATCGGCCTGTGTCCAGGCGAACAAGAGCCGCTTCCACAAACTATCCAGCGGGATGCCGCCCGTTCCTTGGTAACTCGTATAGACATTCTGATTTCCCTTGGGATAGTCGAACTCCTTGATGCCGGTCGAGACGATCCGATATCCGGGCATCGACTCGCCATAGTAGATGGAAGGCTGCTTCACGGTGAGCCCAAACGCGGATTCGGGCGGGATATTCTCGAGCACGTACTGCGGAAAACCTCCGCCCATGGTCTTCGAGACGAAGCTCATCACCACTCCATAACCATGGGTGAACTGCAACTTCTGGTTAACCCAGGTTTGAGCTTGAGCGGGGAGATCCGGGGATAGCTCGCGGGCCGAAAGCATCACTTGGTGATAACCATCCGGCAGATGGTAGCGGTCGACATCAACCTGATAGAACTGATAATAGAGCCGAATTTCCTGGGCTTGTTGGTACATCTGCAGCAACGGACGCCAGTCCCAGAGACGGATGTTCTGGATGGTGTCTTGATTTCGCGCAATCACCTCGGGCGTCAGGTCGGCTAGCGCCGGGTAGGATGTTTCCTGTATCGTGTCCAGGTTGTAGGCCTTTCGCGTGAACGCTATGTTGTTCTTGAGATAGGTAGTCTCGCGGGCCAGCTCGTTCGGCTGCACCGTGAACCTCTGAAATAGCGCCGGTACCAGCAAGACCGCAATCACGTACAAGCCGACGCAGAATCCGGACCCAACGAGTATCGCTCTGAATCGCGGGCGGAAGATATTGAGCGCCAGCAGCGCGCACAGCGCCACCGCAGCGCCTAGCATGATCCAGTAGGCGATCCTGGTCACATGATCCGCCGTGTAGCCGGCTCCGTAAACGACTCCCTGGGTTGAGTAAAGGAGTTCGAAGTGATCGAGGTAAAAACCCCATCCCCAACAGGCGACCAGGGCGAATGCGAGTATGGACAGATGGGAAGCGGCTTTCGCGCTCAAGCCCTGCAACTGTTTGCCGTGGCTGAACCGCAAAAACCCAAAATACGCGTAGAAGACCAGGACGGCGAGGAGTGTGACCAGCGACAACGAGGTCAGACTGTTCTGCAAGAGCTCATAAAAGGGCAGACGAAATACGTAAAACCCAGCGTCGGCCCCGAAGAGAGGATCGGACAACCCAAACGATCCCCCGTAACGAAAGCGGAGATACGTGTCCCACTGGGCATAGAAGATGAGTGCAAAGAACAGAGCAGCGACGGCAGCCACCGCTGCCATGGCCAGTTTCAAAATCGCGGGAGAGATCGGGATGCCGAGCTTCGTGGCGAGGGCAGACTCGTTCGTGAAACTGCCCGGGCCATAAGTGGACCCGTTTTTCGACGCGCGGCGTAGATTGATCCCAAGGTACAGAACTGCGGCCGCGAACGCCGAGCCAAACAGCCCCCAGCGCACCGACAGGAGCGTCCAGAAGACGCCGCCGTAGCCGAGCTGCCGCATCCACAGCCATTTCTGAATCGAGCTGGGGATGAACGCTAGGATAGCGATCGCCAAGATCGCGCCAATAATCATGAGCCCGATTGGGCGTCCCGTGCGGCCTACCTTTGGGCCCGTGTCTCGGATGACGCTGTGAGGGCCGCTGCCATTCGTTTTTCCGTTAGCGAGCGGCTTGGCCGGCTCGACGTTTGGTGGTTTCTCGATCATTTGACTTGGCGATAGTGCAACCGAAGATCCATTCAGTTCATCGCCGCAGGAGACTCAAGCCAGCGCGGGCCGCCAGCATCGCGCATAGCTGTCGAGCTAGCAGCGCGGCGCCGTGATTCGAAACTTCAGGTTGACCATGTTTGGTCATGTGACCGCTCATGGTCACCGATGCCGCGCCAACACGCTGTAATCGACGGAAAAACCATCCGGGCGTCCGCTTGCATGGAGACTGTCGTAACAGAAACGCCGGCAATCCATAAAACAGCCCAGGAGAGATAAATAAGATGCTAACGAACGCTACCTTCTTGGAAGGTCTTGTAGTCCACGCAACGGACGGGGAGCTTGGATCTGTTGATCAATTCTATTTCGACGATGAGTCGTGGGCCATCCGCTACCTCACGATCGAGACAGGCGGTTGGCTTAGTAACCGGCAGGTGTTGATCTCCCCATTCTCGATACGTCATGCCAACTGGCAAACCAAGCGACTGGATGTTGCGCTGACGAAGAAGCAGGTTCAAAATAGCCCCAACATCGACACGCACCTTCCGGTCTCCCGGCAGCATGAGGCCGCATACAACGGTTACTACGGGTATCCCTTCTATTGGCGCGGCCCCTTGCTGTGGGGTCCGGCGCCCTATCCGGCGGGCCTCACGATTCCCACAACCTCCACGGAAACGATGGCGAGCAGGGTCGAAAGAGAGTCGGCGGATTCGCATCTCCGTAGCACCGAAGGTATCACCGGGTATAACGTGCACGCGACGGACGGCGAAATCGGCCATGTGGACGGGTTTGTCATCGACGATGAAGCCTGGGCTATCCGTTACGTTGAGGTGGCGCTCCGGAATTGGCTGCCAGGCAACAAGGTGCTGGTTTCACCCGCCTGGATTGAGCGCGTGAGCTGGACGGATTCTAAAATCTACGCCGGCCTGTCTAAAGAGGCCATCAAGAGCTGTCCGGAATACTTGCTGTCCAAGCCCCTCACTCGAGAGTATGAAGGCCGGCTCTACGCTCACTACGGCCGTCCGCCGTATTGGCTGCACGAAGGCGAACGCCAGGCATCCTTTTCGCTGACCGGCGCGTAATCGCCGGTCTTCGGCATGCCCAGCCGGGCCACAAATGCCAATCACCACATTGTTTCTCGATGTCGGCGGTGTCCTGCTCACCAACGGGTGGGATCATCTTGCCCGCAGACGCGCGGCGAAACACTTCAAGCTGGATTGGGCCGACATGGAGGATCGGCATCGGCTGATGTTTGAAACCCACGAACAGGGAAAGCTTACATTCGATGAATATCTCAGCCGGCTGATTTTCTACCGAAAGCGGCCTTTCACCCGGGCTCAGTTTCGACACTTCATGTTCGCGCAATCGAAACCTTACCCCGAGATGCTAGAGCTGGCCGCTCGGCTCAAGATCCGGTACCGGCTGAAGATCGCCGTGGTGAGCAATGAATCGCGCGAGATCAACGCCCATCGGATTCGCAAGTTCAAGCTGGACAGATTCGTGGATTGTTTTATTTCCTCATGCTTCGTCCACATCCGTAAGCCCGACGCGGACATATATCGGCTGGCGTTGGACATCGCCCAGGCCCCGGCCCGGCAGGTATTGTACATCGAAAACACACCGATGTTCGTCCAGATCGCGGAAGGTTTGGGGATTCGAAGCATTCTTCACACGGATTACGAGTCCACGTGCGCGAAGCTCGCTTCGTTCGGATTCGAGAACGAGGGACAGACATGAAACCAGCCGCCTCAAGCATCCTCGCGAGCATTCTCACCATCAACGGCGGCTCGTCGAGCATCAGGTTCGCGCTGTACCAGGCCGGCGAAGGGCTGAAGCGTCGGCTTTACGGCAAGATTGATCGCATCGGCTTGAGCGGGACGAATCTGACGTTCGACGACCCGGCCAGGAATCGACACGACAGCCGCAGCCTCGCCGCTTCCGATCACAAATCGGCAGCTGGTCTGCTGATCGATTGGCTGGAAGAACAGAGAAGTTTCGCATCGGTCCGGGCTGTGGGACACCGCGTCGTCCACGGCATGCAACACAGCGCACCCGAACTGGTCACCCAGGAATTGCTGGATGATCTGCATGGCATCATCCCATGCGATCCTGACCATCTGCCGGGCGAAATTGAACTTATAGAGACCTTCCGAAAACGTCATCCGAAACTGCCGCAGGTGGCCTGTTTTGACACGGCGTTTCATCGCACGATGCCGCGTGTCGCGAAACTGCTTCCCCTCCCGCGGCGCTACGACGCCAAGGGCGTGCAGCGCTACGGCTTCCACGGTTTGTCTTATGCCTATCTCATCGAAGAGCTCGCGCGTTTGGGCGATTCGGCGGCCACCACCGGCCGCGTCATCCTCGCCCATCTGGGCAACGGAGCGAGCATGGCCGCCGTGCGCGACGGCAAAAGCATCGACACCAGCATGAGCTTCACTCCGGCATCCGGGTTGGTGATGAGCGCCCGCTCCGGGGATTTGGATCCCAGCCTGGGGCCGTATCTGGCGCGCACCGAGCGGATGACCACGGAACACTTTTACAAAATGGTGAACCACGAGTCTGGGCTGCTTGGTGTTTCCGAGATCAGTTCCGACATGCGAGACTTGCTGGCGCACGAGGCTGACGATGTTCGAGCGGCGGAGGCGGTGGCGCTGTTCTGCTATCAGGCGAAAAAGTGGATCGGCTGCTTCGCCGCCGCGCTGGGTGGAATGGACGCGCTGGTCTTCGCGGGAGGTATCGGCGAAAATGCGCCATGCGTCCGCGCCCGCATCTGCGATGGTCTGGGCTTTCTCGGCATCGAAATAGACGAAAAGCGAAACGCGGCGGGCGATGACGTGATCTCCACCGACGCCAGCCGAGTCACGGTTCGCGTCATTCGAACGGACGAAGATCTGATGATTGCGCGGTCCGTCAGCCGCATTCTCAAAACCGACACGGTGACTAAAGGACTAATTCATGAAAACCAACACGCTCATTCCTGATCAGCTCCACAAGAAACCGACTGCGGTGAACGACAAGGAGCTAACCGCTGTAACCAACACGCTCAGTCCGGAGTTGCTTCACAAGATCAACGCCTACTGGCGCGCCGCCAACTATGTGTCGGTCGGCCAGATTTATCTTTACGACAACCCACTGTTGAAGGAGCCGCTAAAACTCTCGCACGTGAAGCCGCTGGTGGTGGGGCATTGGGGCACGACACCGGGCCAGAACTTCATTTACGTTCATCTGAACCGGGTGATCAAGAAATACGACCTGGATATGTTCTACATCGCCGGTCCCGGTCATGGCGGTCCCGCGATTGTGGGCAACGTTTACCTGGAAGGTACCTGGAGCGAGATTTATCCGAACGTTACTCAGGACGAAGCCGGACTCAAGAAGTTGTTCACCCAGTTCTCGTTTCCGGGCGGGGTTTCGAGCCACGTCGCGCCGACCACGCCGGGATCGATTCACGAAGGTGGCGAACTGGGCTACTCGCTCAGCCATGCCTTCGGGGCCGCGTTCGACAATCCCGGTCTCATTGTTGCGTGCGTGATTGGGGACGGTGAATCGGAGACGGGCCCATTAGCGACCGCATGGCAGTCCAACAAGTTTCTCAACCCCATTTCCGACGGAGCGGTGCTCCCGATCCTGCATCTCAACGGCTACAAGATCAGCAATCCCACCGTGCTCGCTCGCATCGAGCATGAGGAGCTGGAACAATTCCTGCGAGGCTGCGGCTGGACGCCCCACTTTGTGGAAGGCGACGATCCGGAAACGATGCATCAACTCATGGCCGCCACCATGGAAACGGCCATCGAGGACATCCGGCAAATCCAGGAGAATGCCCGCAACAACAACGACACCACGCGAGCGCGCTGGCCCATGATCGTCCTCCGATCACCCAAGGGGTGGACGGGACCAAAAGTAGTCGACGGACTGCAGATCGAAGGCACCTTCCGCGCGCACCAAGTGCCGTTGCTCGTGGATCCCGAGCATCCCGATCATGTAAAGCTGCTCGAAAGCTGGATGAAAAGCTACAAGGCCGAGGAGCTGTTCGATCAAAACGGCCGGCTCATCCCTGAACTGGCCGAGCTGGCGCCGAAGGGCGACCGGCGGATGGGCGCGAATCCGCACGCCAATGGCGGAATTCTGTTGCGCGATCTCCGCATGCCGGACTTCTGCGCTCACGCGGTGAACGTGCCTTCGCCCGGCGCCGTCGACGCACAAGACACCCAGGTCCTGGGTAACTTCCTGCGCGACGTCGCCAAGCTGAATCAGGATCAGCGTAACTTCCGTATCTTCGGTCCCGACGAGACGCTCTCGAATCTGTTGGGCGCGGTTTTCGAAGTCACCAACCGCCAGTGGGACGCCCGGGAGGTAAAGAATGACGAATTCCTCGCGCCCGCCGGACGGGTGCTGGACTCCATGCTCAGCGAGCATCAGTGCGAGGGCTGGTTGGAAGGCTATCTGCTGACCGGGCGGCACGGACTGTTCAACAGCTACGAGGCTTTCATTCGCATCATCGACTCCATGTTCAGCCAGCACGCCAAGTGGCTGAAGGTATGTCTGGAGCTGCCCTGGCGGCGGAAGATCTCGTCGCTAAACTATCTGCTCGCCTCCCACGTCTGGCAGCAGGATCACAACGGCTTCACGCACCAGGATCCCGGTTTCCTCGATCACGTGATCAACAAGAAAGCCGATATCGTGCGCGTCTATCTGCCGCCGGACGCCAATTGTCTGCTGTCGGTTTTCGATCACTGCCTGCGCAGCCGGAATTACGTCAACGTGGTGGTGGCAGGCAAACACGCTCTCCCGCAATGGCTGAGCATGGACGCCGCAGTAGTGCATTGCACGGAAGGCATCGGCATCTGGCAATGGGCCAGCAACGATCAAGATGCCGCCGAACCGGACGTGGTGATGGCCTGCTGCGGAGACACGCCCACACTCGAGATTCTGGCCGCCGTTTCCATCCTTCGCGAGCACTTGCCCGATCTGAAAATCCGGGTGATCAATGTCGTCGATCTGATGCGGCTGCAACCCGCCAGCGAGCACCCGCACGGACTGAGCGAAAGGGACTACGATTCGCTTTTCACCAAAGACAAGCACATCATCTTCGGCTTCCACGGCTACCCGTGGCTAGTCCACCGGCTCACCTACCGCCGAACCAACCGCAATCTGCATGTCCGGGGCTATAAGGAAGAGGGCACCATCACGACGGCGTTTGACATGAGGGTGCAGAATGACCTGGATCGCTTTCATCTGGTCGAAGACGTGATTGACCGCGTGCCGAACTTGGGTTCCCAGGGCGCCTACCTGAAGCAGACCATGCGGGACAAGCTCATCGAGCACAAGCATTACATCGACAAACACGGCGAAGACATGCCGGAGATTCGTAACTGGAAATGGCCCGGCACTACAGGAGCTCTGAATGCCCATTCAACTTAAAGATGTCGATGACGCGAAGCTTCTCGTCGTTCACGTCACCGGGAAGCTGGTGAGGGCAGACTATGAGCACTTTGTGCCGGAGTTCGAGCGCCTCCTCCGGCTGCATGGAAAACTGCGTGTGCTGTTTGACATGACAGGTTTCCAGGGATGGGATGCCGGCGCGATGTGGGAAGACATCAAGTTCGACGTGAAACACTTCGGCGACATCGAACGGCTCGCGATGGTCGGGGATAAGAAGTGGCAGCACGGCATGGCGGCGTTTTTCAAGCCGTTCACGAAAGCGACGACCAGATACTTCGATCAAGCCGACGCCGCCAAGGCGCGGAAATGGTTGGGTGAAGCGCAGAGAGGAAGCAGTACAAATGAATGAGCAAAAGCTGATAGAAACCGCCAGGAAAATGGTCGCCGACGACAAGGGTCTGCTGGCGATGGATGAAAGTAATCCAACCTGCAACAAACGATTCGCCAAGTGCGCGATTCCCCAAAATTTGGAGGCGAGGCGCGCTTATCGGGAATTGATTGTCACCACCCCCGGTCTTGGTGAGTCTATTAGCGGGGTGATCCTCTACGACGAAACGATCCGCCAGCAAAAGAAAGATGGCACTCTCTTTGTCAAGGTCATCGCCGATGCGGGGATCATTCCCGGCATCAAAGTCGACACTGGAGCAAAGGATCTGGCGGGTCATCCTGGAGAAAAAATAACCGGAGGTTTGGACGAATTGCGCGACCGCCTGGCTGAATATTTTCAAATGGGCGCGCGTTTTGCCAAGTGGCGCGCGGTGATTGCCATAGGCGATGGCATTCCGAGCCGGGGTTGCATCGACGCCAACGCGCAGGCGCTGGCTCGCTACGCCGCGTTGTGCCAGGAGGCCGGACTGGTTCCCGTCGTCGAACCGGAAGTGCTCATGGACGGCGAACATTCGCTCGACCGGTGCCGCGAGGTAACCGAGGAAGTCCTGCGCACGGTTTTCAACCACCTGTACACACAACGGGTGATGCTGGAGGGCCTGATCCTGAAGCCCAACATGGTGCTACCGGGTTTGGCGTGCCCCCTGCAAGAATCGGTGGACGAGATTGCGGACGCCACGGTGAGGTGTCTCTTGCGAGCCGTTCCCGCTGCCGTTCCGGGGGTCGCTTTCTTATCGGGCGGCCAACCCGGCGAACTGGCCTCGGCGCGTTTGAACGCTATGAATGTGCGATTCAAGTCGCGATTGCCCTGGGCGGTGGCGTTTTCATTTGCCCGCGCCATCCAGCAACCGGCTCTGGAGATTTGGCGAGGCAAAGAGTCCAATGTGGTCGTGGCGCAGCAAGCTCTTTCACATCGAGCCAGGTGCAACCGAGCGGCGCGGCGGGGCGAATACAATGCCGCAATGGATGAAGCGATAACAAGACTCCCGCAACTCAAGAAGCCCGCGGCATAGCAAAACAAGGAGATAAGAAGGCGTGGAACATACGAATGAAAGTAACTACGGTCACCACGGGAATGAGGGGCCGGAGCCCGGCAGCGTTCATCACGAGGCCCGTCCCGAGCCACTTGCTTATTGGAAACGCATGCATCACCAGTGGTGGTTTTGGGTAGGCCTGGTTTGTATGCTTGCGGCGATAACGATCTATGTGCTGAGCGAAAACTTGGCTTTTCTCCCTCACCCCCCGCAATAGGCGCCGGCAGACTATGAATCAAACACTGCTGTATCCGCTGCGGTTCGAACCTATCTATCAATATCGGCTATGGGGCGGCCGGCGTTTGGCCGATCTGCTCGGCACGCCGCTGCCTGGCGACGGTCCCATTGGCGAGGCGTGGGCGCTCAGCGACCGCGACGACCATCCTAGCTGCGTCGCCGATGGATCGCTCAAAGGTCAGACCCTCGGTCATGTGCTGGAGCAGTTTCCAGCACAGGTAATGGGAAAATTCGAAGGGCGTTTCCGCCGTTTCCCACTGCTGTTGAAGTTCCTGGATGTCAGTGAAATGCTCTCCGTGCAGGTACACCCCACCAATTCCGGCGCCGCGAAGACCGAAGCATGGGTAGTGCTGGAGGCAGGCACAAAAAGCCGTATCTATGCCGGCCTGAAGCCAGGGACCACCGCGGAAGTTCTGCGGCACGCGCTTAAGGAGGGAACGCTGCCGGATCATCTCGCCTGCTTCCATCCGAAAGCCGGCGATGCGGTCTTCAACCCGGCTGGCATGGTTCACTCTCTGGGCGGCGGTGTGGTGGTGTTCGAGGTTCAGCAGAACAGCGACACGACTTTTCGCTTA
>Ga0302326_10003184_pt1 | contig 38910 bp, 36 predicted proteins | sample Palsa_T0_3_FD_202264 | JGI IMG/M metagenome (GOLD analysis project Ga0302326, IMG submission 202264) | Peat permafrost microbial communities from Stordalen Mire near Abisko, Sweden - Palsa_T0_3 | ecosystem: Environmental > Terrestrial > Soil > Palsa > Peat permafrost | place: Sweden: Abisko... | reverse complement strand
CGCAATTATGAGCGGCACGTCGCCGGTATATCCGGTGCTGGTCACTCCCAGCGCGCCGATCACGACCTGCAATCCCACGAGCTGAAGCGCGATGTAAGGCAGCGTCGCCACAAGGCCGGTTACCGCGATGGCGAGCGCCAGCCAGCGATTGCCAAAGCGGCCGCGCACGAAATCGGCGGGCGTGATGTAGTTGTGCTTATTGCAGACGTACCAGAGCCGCGGGAACACCAGAAACAGAATGGGATAGATCAGAATGGTGTAGGGAACCGCGAAAAAGGCGACCGCGCCGGCGCCGAAGGCGAGCGCCGGTACCGCGATGAAGGTGTAGGCGGTGTACAGATCGCCGCCGACCAGAAACCAGGTGATGAGAGTGCCAAAACGCCGGCCGCCCAGCCCCCATTCATGCAGCTGGTCGAGATCGCCCCTGCGCCAGCGGGCGGCGGCGAAACCAAGCCAGGTGATGAAGACGAAGAGGACGACGAAAACAATCAGCGCGGTCCAGTTGATTTCCTGCACGACGTCCCCTCCCCCGATTTAGTTTCCGTTTCTTAGTTGGGCGCTTCGCTCAGCCGCTCCGCGGCGCGTGCGCAACGGCGAAATAGACAATCGCCGTCAAGACTGCGCCGATGATCACGCAGAGGAGCTGGTACCAGTAGAAGAACGGAATGCCGATGAAGGTGGGTTCGATTTTGTTGTAGAAAGCCGGCCAGACGACCGCGGCGAGCTGAATCAAAAACAGCAGATACCACCAGCTCCAGCCGGTGTCCGGATCGCGCCGCTCGTTCATGTCTCCCCCCTTCCGCCGCTTATTGCGCGCCTCGTCGATTTTTTGGAGCGGGCGAAGGGAATCGAACCCTCGTAATCAGCTTGGGAAGCTGATGTTCTACCACTGAACTACGCCCGCGCTTTTGTCAGACCAGCATAGCCGAGCAGCAAGGCATCGCAAGAGCGAGGATTGCCCCTGAGATGGGTCGAATGTAGCGAGCACCGTTCACTGCCAATTGGCGGTCGGACGCGTTGGCGGCCCTACTCTTCGGGTTCCTGCGCGCGCGGCTCTTCCTGGTCGTCGAGCCATTTTTCATTGCTGAGTGCCTGCCGGAATTGCCGCACGGCGGTATTGAGGTCACGCGATTTGCCGGTCTTTGAGGCTTCCACCATCAGGGCGCGCGCGAACGACCAGCGCGGCAGTTTTGCGAATTCCGGCGCGATATTCTTGTCAATAAAGGCGAGGGCTCGTTCGACGGTGTCGATCTTGCCGCGCAGAGTGGGGGCGCGGACGGAAATCGGGTCCGGCAGCTTGCGGCCGCGGCTTTGGCGCGGCGGCTGCCCGGTCGGCGGCTTGCCAGTCGCGGCGGTGGCGGTGGCGGTGGCGGTGGCATAGGCCCGGATCGGCCGCGCGATATTTTTTAGCTTTTTTTCGCCGAGATCGACGAAGGCCTCTGTCAGCCGGTCACGGACCTGCCGGTAGGTGTCCTCCGACAGACATACGCCGCCAGGCTCGGCCAATGCCTCCAGTCGAGCTGCAATATTGACGGTCTCGCCGAGCAGGTCGCCGTCGGCTTGTACGGTCACGTCGCCGGCGTGCATGCCGATGCGGAATTCTATCCAGATCTCCGGCTTCTGATGAGCGTTGCGCGTGGCTATCGCGCGTTGGATTTCCATGGCGGCTTGCACGGCCTCGGCGACGCTGGCGAACTCCGCCAGGAGGCCGTCGCCGAGCGACTTGATGATGCGGCCCGACCGAGCGCGGATGATCGGATCCACCACGTCATTGCGTAGGTGTTGGAGGCGATGCAGCGTGCCGTCTTCGTCACGGCCAACGAGCTGCGAGAAGCCCACGACGTCGGCTACCAGGATCACCGCCAGCCTGCGGCCGACATATTTCGCTGTCATCGAAACCCTTGAAGACCGGCTGGGCGGGCGCGCGACGCTTATGGTCTTGCACCTGGCTATCAGGGAACCCGATCTCCATGGCGAAGGTTCCAATGTTCGTGCCGGCGCGCATGGCGGCGGCGACCGTGACAGCTCCTATCCGGCCAGACTGATCTGCAGCACGTCCACCAGCGCCGAGGGCGCGGTGACGTTGGGGCTATGGCTCGCATCGAGGTCGAAATTCCGCCAGCCGGGCTTGCCCTTTGTTGCTGCGTCGAATTGCGCGAAGGGCTTCTTGTCGGCGAAACGGGTGCAATGGATGTAGACGCGCGGCAGAGTAAGCGCGGCCTGCAGGCGCAAGGGCTGCGTAAAGCATTTGGCGGACTGCGGGATGCGGAATTTGCCGATCCATTCCAGATCTTCCGCCGAAGTGTCGGGCGGGGTCGGATTGGGCGTGACGCGCCAGCCGTCTCCGGACTTGACGCTGTCGAGGAGGCGGCTTTTTTCGGGCTCTGGGACGAAATCGATCAACGCCTGACCGTTCGCCGGCACGAACGCATCGAGATAAATCAGCCGCGCCACCCGGTCGCGCGCGCGATCAGCGACCCCGCTCGCCACCACGCCGCCGTAGCTGTGTCCAATGAGTATGACGTCGCGCAAATCCTCATAAGTGATGACGCCGAGCACGTCGGCGATGTGCGTTTCCAGGTCGTTATCCGGACTGGCCAAATGGGCGCGCTCGCCGAGCCCGGTATAGGTCGGTGTGAAGAACAAATGGCCGGCCGCAGCAATGAGCGGCCGCACTTTCTTCCACGCCCAGGCCGCCGACCAGGCGCCATGCGCAACCACGATGTTCGCCAACCCGTTCTCCCTTGCGTACGCCGCATCATTTTCGCGCGGCAGCCCGGGCCGCCGCGATGAGCGCCAAGGCGTTCGCGGTCAAACCCTAGCAATGAAAGGAACGGCGTAAAAGCGCGGCGCTAGTCGGCCATCACGTGTGCGCCGGGACCAGATGCCCTGGTGACGGCCGCATCACGCCGCGTAGACGGCGTTGAGGAAGCGTTCCATTTCCGCCGACAAGCGGTTGCCGTCCTGTGCGAGCGTTTGCGCGGAGGCGAGCACTTGCGAGGAGGCGGCGGTGATGCCTGCGGTGCTGTCGGTGACTTCGATAATGTTGGCGTTGACGCGCGCGGCACTGCCGGCGGCTGCGTGCACGTCTTCGGCGATCTCTCGTGTCGTTGCCGCCTGTTGCGTGACCGCGGCCGTGATGGCGCCGGCGATTTCCCAAATGCGCCCGATCGTGGCGCCAATTTCCTTGATGATGACGACCGAGTCTTCCGTCGCCGACTGAACGCCCGTGATCTGTACGCCGATCTCTTGGGTGGCCCTGGCCGTTTGCGCGGCCAGCGCTTTGACTTCCTGGGCGACCACCGCGAAGCCGCGGCCGGCCTCGCCGGCGCGCGCCGCTTCGATGGTAGCGTTGAGCGCCAAGAGGTTTGTCTGCTCGGCGATGTCGGTGATCAGCTTGACGACGTCGCCGATGCGGCCGGCCGCGTGTGCAAGCTCCGTGATGCGCGAGTCGGTCTTTTCCGCCTGTGCGACCGCCTGCAGCGCAATCCGCGTCGATTCCTCCACCTGCCGGCGAATTTCGCCGACCGACCCAATGAGGCGCTCGGTGGCGCCCGATACCGACGTGACGTTTTCGGAAGCTTGCGTCGAGGCGGAAAACACCTTACCCGACAAATCGCGCGTGGCCGCCGCCGTGGTTTTGAGCGCTTCCGCCGCCGCTTCGAGTTCGGTCGATGACGAGGTCACCGAGCGTACCACGCTCGCCACCGTTGTCTCGAACTGCCCGGCCAGCGCGCGCATGTCGGCCTTGCGCTGCTCGGCCGCGTGCCGCGTGCTCTCTCTTTCGGCGGCTTCCAATTGGGCGATACGCGTCAATTTCTCTTTGAAGTTTTGCGCTGCCCGCGCATTGGCGCCGACTTCGTCGCGCCGTTCGAGGTAGGGCACGGCGACATTTCTATTGCCGGCGGCGAGTTGCAAAAGCACGTCGCCGATACGCCGGATCGGCCGGCTAATGGCAAGCGCGCCGAATACCGCGACGCCGGCAAGCGTGGCGATGACGAATAGGCCGATCCCGAGATTGATGTGGCGCACGCGGGTAGTTTCGGCGGTTGCCTGCGCTTCGCGTTCCGCGGCTGCGTTGATCAGCGTGTCGGTTATGACGTCGAGGAGCGAATTTATCTCGTCTCCGAGCTTGCCGCTGCGCGCGACCTTTTCGACGGTATCGCCATATTCTTTCGCCGCGGCGGCCAATTCCGTGACCACGGCAGCGTAATTTCTTACCAACGCGGCGAGCTTTTCGAGGCGTTCGCTGTCCGCGGGTTCTTGCGTGATGGCAAGCGCGGCCTCGATATGACCGGCGGCCGCCGCGTGAGCGGCTTTAAGCCTGTTCAATGCCCGGTCGACTTCGCCCGCGGCAATGGCGAGGCGAATTTCGCGCGTCTCGGTCTGCATGCTGCGCACATTTTCGGCGGCATGCAGTGCCTCGAACGCGGCAAGCTGGCGGCCGTCGGCGGCGCGACGCTGCACCCACGCCGAGTAGTCGCCGTATTGCTGTTCGACGAGCATTCCGGCCACCATGACGACGGCAACGCCGGCCCAGGCGGCAAGCCGGGTGCGAATGGAAAAGTCGAAAGCCGCCATTGGGGCCGGTCCAGGGACAGTAACCGCAATATATTAACGGCGACGGTTAATTCGCGGTAAAATGGCCAGCCCTTCGCACGCGGATCAAGCTTGGATTCGTAGACATATTCATGAAAACAGCCGCTAAGCGCGTCCAAATTGCCGCTTAAGCTCGGTTTTGGCGCGTTCTAGTATGCGCCGGCGGCTCGCCGGCAATTTTTTACCCGCGCGGTTGATATAGAACACGAGCATCGCCAAGGCGGACCGATAGGGCGCCGATTTGCGCCGCCGGCTCCGCTCCGCCGAGCGCTTGAGCGAACCCGCGATACGCTTGGGATCGCTTCCACTGAATACGTCCTTCTCGAGATCGAGCGCGTCGCTCTCGCGGGTGACGCGGCCGGACCAGTAACGCGTGTTCCTAAGCGGTGCCGTTTTGCGCCGCTGAGATCTTCGCGCAGTGGTCTTTCGCCGAGATGCCGGTCGAGGCATGGTTTTCAGTTCCTGACATCAGCCCGAAATGAAAACGGCCTGCGAAGGTCAAATGTTCCGGTGCCCCGACCGGACAGTGACAGATGTCAGCTGGCCCTTTCCAAGCTTGGCAGCGGATCGACCGCGTCGGAATCGTGTACGGCGACGCCGATCATCGGATCGATCGGCACTTCCCAAGGCCGCCGCTTGAGCGTGCGCACGGTGTCGGCGTAACCGGCTTGCCAGCGATCGGCGATGCCCTGAGACGAGAAATCGATCTCGCGCAACAGGTCGTCATTGCGTTCCGGATTGGCGTTGATGCGCACAATGTGCATGAGCGTACCGCAACCGTAGCCGGCCATCTCCTTGACCTCCGGCGTGTTGCGGAGGTTCTCGGGCATCATCCGCACCAGTTCGCGCACCATATGGCGCAGCTGGTGAATGTGCTCCTGCCGTGGAATTTGGCTGTCGGCGCGGCTTGCATATTGAATGTCGATCTGGCGGCTCAGCACCTGCATGACCGATTCAGGCTCCGGACCGGCGATTGGAAATATCTGCACCGAGAACACCACGGAGTCGCGGCGCGGGTTGTCGTCGAACACCACTTCAATGGGCGTATTGGAATAAAGGCCGCCATCCCAATACGGATCGCCGTCGATGCGGACCGCAGGAAATCCGGGCGGTAAAGCTCCGGAGGCGAGAACGTGATCGAGCGTGAGCGGCTGATTGCGGCTGTCGAAATAATGCATCTTGCCGGTGCGAACGTTGACGGCTCCTACCGTCAAGCGCGGATGTTTGCCGTTAAGCTGGTTGAAATCCACCAAATCGCCGATCGTCTTGCGCACGCCATCGAGTGTGTAGAAGGCCGCGCGCTCGACGCCGACGAGAGCATTGAGCCCGCCCCAAGCGAGCGCCTGGTTGGGCGCGTAATATCCGGCAACCCCGTTGAACAGCGACATCATATACGCCGCGCTGCGGTCGATCGCTTGCCCGAATGGGCTTTCCGCCCATAACGGCTTCTGCTCGACCCGCCGCCAAAATTCGCGCAAGCGCTCGAGCCGCGAAGCGACGTCGTTGCCGACGATGAGGGCGCCGTTGAGCGCCCCAATGGATGTGCCGACGATCCAGTCCGGTTCGATGCCGGCCTCATGCAGCGCCTGATAGACGCCGCCCTGATAGGCGCCGAGGGCGCCGCCGCCTTGAAAGACCATGACCACCTGGCCCGGAAGCCGGGGCCGCTCTCGTGCCGTTTCATGCCGCTCTTTTTTCAACACGATCTGATCCATGGTTTTTCTCCCGGCGCGCGGCCGTATTGTTGTAATTGTGCCGTGCCGGCGCGAACGGCAAGGTCGCCGCGACGGCTCGGCCCAATCCAGTAAGCCCGGGAAATGACGATGCGGTGGTATTCAGTCGAGCGCGGCGGCGCTCCTGAACGCACGTTCGATCATTGTGCCGACAAGGACGCGCCGGTAGGCGCTGCTGGCGTGAATATCATCCGGTGGGTCGGCTGCTGCCGCTCCCGCGGCCGCTACTGCCGCGATAACGGTTTCGTCGGCGACGTGACCATTGAGCGTGTCTTCGGCTGATTTCAGACGCAGCGGACGGTCGGCGGCGCCGATAGCGCCGACGTGGGCGTTCCTGATTTTACCGTCCTGGTCCGTGTCGTAGAACACGGCCGCACCGGCGAGAGCGAAGTCGCCGCTTCGCCGGGCAAACTCGGCAAAACCGAAGCGGCGCTGCGCCGGCCATGCCGGCAGGCGAATGTCGCGGATGAGTTCGTCGGCGCGAAGCGAGGTCATGAGCGGGCCGTGAAAGAAATCCGCCGCCGCCATGCTGCGCGCACCGCCTGCGCCGACGACGCCGATTTCGGCCTCGCAGGTTACGGCAATGCACGGCATTTCGGCGGCCGGGTCCGCGTGCGCGAGGCTGCCGCCGACAGTGCCGCGGTTGCGGATCTGATAATGGGCAACGTGAGCGATTGCGGCGGCAAGCAGCGGATGCGCCATGCGTAGCTCCGCGCTCTCCAAAATCTCGCGCCAGCGTACCGTGGCGCCGAGCGTAATGCCGTCTTCAGAAATGTCGATGCGGCGGAGCTCATCGAGCTTGCGCAGATCGACAATCAGCGAAGGGGAGGCGACGCGAAACGCCAGCATCGGCACGAGACTTTGTCCGCCGGCGAGCGCTTTGGCTTCGCCGCCATGCGCGGCCAGCAGCGCAACTGCGTCGGCGAGTTTTTCGGGACAGGAATATTCGAATGGCGGCAGCTTCATGTGGAAAATGCCGGCTTTTGCTTCCGTGAGGGACCATCATATCGGCGCTCTCAGACATTCGCCATGTGCCAAAAGCGGCGCTCCTCTTCCGCGCAAACTTGCGTCTGGAGGGCGTCAAACCTGCGTGCGAGCGGCGAGACGACTGACGCGGGTCAGCGCGTGGCTGTAAGAGCCTTCGCGCGCCTCGACTTTTGGCCATGATCCCGCTAAGCGGGCGACGCTATGCACCAGAGCCAAAAGCTGTCCACGCGATTCGCCGGAACATCAGCTAGAACGCGCGCCAGGCACGCGGCACCGGCGCTGCTGTTGGGCTTTTTCTGCGCGGTCTTTGTGCTCGGCGCGCAGGAAGGCAGCGCAATTGCGGCGGACGCGGCCGCGGCCGCGGCAGCGGCAGCGGCAGCAGCAGCAGCAGAGCCGCCACCGTCCGTCGCGGTTCCGGGGTTCTGGGATCCGCGGCGCCGGCCGGAACGGCCGGACCTCTCGCGCTTGCAGAGCATCCGCTTTCTCACCGACCTCGATTATCCGCCGTTCGACTATGCCGGTCCGGATGGCAATCCGACCGGCTTCAATGTCGATCTCGCCCGGCTCATTTGCGACGAGATCAAAGTCGCCTGCACCATCCAGGCGCGGCCATTCGTGTCGCTGTTGGAGGCGCTTAACGACAATCGCGGCGACGCGGTGATCGCCTCCATCGCACCGACCGTGGAGACGCGGCAGCTCGCCGACTTTACCGATCCGTATTATCGCACGCCGGCCCGGTTCGCCGCGCGCCACGATTACCCGATCGGCGACGTGGTGCCAGAGCGGCTCGAGGGCAAAAAGGTGGGAGTCGTCGCTGGAACGGCGCACGAGGCCTATCTGAAAGCGATGTTTACTGAGGCCGAGGTGCGGTCTTATCCGACGGCCGAGGCGGCGCGCGATGCGTTGCGGCAAAAGGAAGTGGACCTTTTGTTCGACGATGGCATTGCGCTCGCTTTTTGGCTTAACGGCACCGATTCAGGGGGCTGCTGCGCTTTCCGCGGCGGGCCGTTTCTGGAGAGTCGTTTTTTTGGTGAAGGCGTCGGCATTGCGGTCAAGCACAGCAACGATCTCTTGCGGCAGAGCTTAAACTGGGCGCTGTTTCAGCTCTGGGAAAAGGGAAGCTTCACCGACCTGTGGCTGCGCTATTTCCCGATCAGCCCGTTTTGACGGGATATCGCCACGCCGATATCCCGCCGGCCGGCCGCGTCAGCTCCGGCCTTTGATGTGAAAGACAACGGGCAGGGTGAAGGGGCTGAAAAGTAGCGGCTCGACTTTTTCTTGCGGTCCCGCTAAGCGGGCCGCATGACGATTGCAGGGACAATTGACAATCCCGCGGAGCCGCGCGCGCTCGCCGAAGCCTCGGCGGCGTGGCCGTTCGAAGAAGGGCGCAAAATCGTGGCGCGGCTGAAGAAAAAGCCGAAGGACGAGGTCATTTTCGAGACCGGCTATGGCCCGTCCGGCCTGCCGCATATCGGCACGTTCGGCGAGGTCGCGCGCACCTCCATGGTGCGCCACGCCTTTCGCGTCCTCACCGGCGACGACATCAAGACGCGGTTGATTGCGTTCTCCGACGACATGGATGCGCTGCGCAAAGTGCCCGACAACATCCCCAATAAGGAAATTGTGGGACAGCATCTCGGCAAGCCGCTGACCAAAGTGCCCGATCCATTCGGCACCTATCCAAGCTTCGCCGCCCACAACAACGCGCGGTTGCGCGCCTTTCTCGATCAGTTCGGCTTCGACTACGAATTTCTCTCGGCGAGCGAATGCTACACGTCCGGGCGTTTCGACGCCGCGCTTCTGAAAGTGCTGCAACGCTTCGACGAAGTGATGGCGATCATGCTGCCGTCGCTGCGCGAGGAGCGGGCGCAGACCTATTCGCCATTTCTGCCGATCGATCCGCAAACCGGCATCGTCCTGCAAGTACCCGTGATCGCCCACGACGCCACGGCTGGCACCATCACTTACGAGCACCCGGACAGCCGCGAGCAGGTGACCACCCTCGTCACCGGCGGACGCTGCAAGCTGCAATGGAAGCCGGATTGGGCGATGCGCTGGGTGGCGCTCGGCGTCGACTACGAAATGGCCGGCAAAGATTTGATCGACTCGGTGAAACTCTCCGGCGAAATTTGCCGTGCGCTCGGCGGCTTGCCGCCGGAAGGATTCAACTACGAGCTCTTTCTCGACGAGCAGGGCCAGAAAATCTCCAAGTCGAAAGGCAACGGCCTGACCATCGACGAGTGGCTGCGCTATGCCAGCCCGGAAAGCCTCTCGCTCTTTATGTATCGCGAGCCGAAGGCGGCGAAGCGGCTTTATTTCGACGTCATTCCGCGCCACGTCGACGAATATCAGCAATTTCTCGACGGCTATGCGCGGCAGGACGGCAAGCAGCGGCTGGCCAATCCGGTCTGGCACATCCATGCCGGATCACCGCCGCAGGCCGACCATCCGGTGACTTTCGCCATGCTGCTGTCGCTCGTCACCGCGTCGAACGCCGAGAATGCCGACACGCTATGGGGCTTCATCGGCCGCTATCGGCCGGGCGTGACCAAGGCGACGCATCCGCATCTCGCGGCGCTGGTCGACTACGCCATCCGCTACTTCCATGATTTCGTACTGCCGGCCAAAAAATTTCGCGAGCCGGGTGCGGCGGAGCGCGCGGCGCTGATCGATTTGCGCGATGCGCTGTCGCAATTGCCAGCGGATGCGAACGCGGAAACCATCCAGAACGTAGTCTACGAAGTCGGCCGCCGCGAACCGTTTCTCGACCAGAAGAAAAAAGCCAAGGACGGCAAGCCCGGCGTTACGCTCGACTGGTTCAACATGCTCTATCAGGTCCTGCTCGGCCAGGAGAAGGGTCCGCGTTTCGGCTCGTTCGCCGCGGCCTATGGCGTCCAAAACACCATCGATATGATCGACGGCGCGCTGGCGCGCAGTGCCTAGTCATTGCGGGGCGCCGCGGAGCGGTGAACCCGGAATCCATAACCACGAAGTGCGAATAAAGCACGCGGTGTCCGGTCTTCATCGGCTGTGATTACGGATTCCGGCCCTCCCTCGCATTCGCTCGGTCGGCCGGAATGACGCTTACTGACTCGCCCACAAGATGCGCGCGATCCACAGCACATCGACGGCGGCGATAGTGCGGTCACCGTGATCGGTGTTGAGCGAAGACAGCTCGATTGATTTCGCCGTGCGGCGCTTGAGCTCCTTGGCCATCACCTCGCCGTTTCGCGTGCGCACCACGACGCGGTCGCCGCGGCGGATTGGCGCCGCCGGCGAGACCAGGATCACGTCGCCGTCACGATAGGCCGGCTCCATGGACTGGCCGGAGACTTCGAGCGCGTAAGCGTGGGTGTCGCTGACGGCGGGAAAGGCGATCTCGTCCCAGCCTTCGCCGACCGGAAAGCCGCCGTCGTCGAAATAGCCGCCGGCGCCGGCCTCGGCGAAGCCGATCAGCGGCACCGCCCGCGTCGCCGCGCCGCCGCCGGAATTGATCAATTCGACGAAAATCTCAACCGGCGTGCCGGTGGCGGTGAGCGCCTTGGCAATGGACTCGGTCGAGGGCCAGCGGGCGCGGCCGGAAGCGGTAATGCGCTTCGATTTATTGAACGTGGTCGGATCGAGCCCCGCGCGACGGGCCAGGCCCGAGGCCGACAGTCCAGCACGCGCCGCCAGGCGATCGACCGCCGACCAGACTTGCGCGTGGGTGAGCATGGAAACCCCCCGGCGCCCCGCCGCCGGAGGCGCCACGCCTTAAACCCTCGATGCCATGATAGGAATATATTGGCGCACGTCTCAACCCCTCAACCCCCGGAGGAGCGCCTTTACTGCCGCGGCGCACCGATCAGGCGCTGGACGCCTTTTGCTCGTCGAGCGGGTCGAATGAATCCGGCGCGGTATCGACGTCGCTCTGCACCACCGGCAAATCCCTCCGCCCCTGGCGCGGCTGCGGCCGCTCGCGCGGCGGCATGCGCCGGGCGTTACCAGGCCGGCTTTGCTGGGCGTAGTTGTCGTAATCCGACGGTAAGTCCAGGTAGCTCATGCGGGCCTTTTTCAGCGCGCCTTCGGCAACGGTTCGCCCGGCGCGCTCGCTGTCCAATTGCGCCTTCAGCGCGGCAACGGTGTCGCCCGCCTTGGCGCGCTGGCGATCGGCTTCGGCCTCGAGCTGGCCGACGCGGGCGCTGAGCGCCTGAATTTCCTCTTCGGCACGCGACAGCGCCTTGTCGCGCTGACGGACATTGAGCAGCAACGTGTTGGCGCGCTCGGCGAGCTTGGTGCGGAACTGCTCGACTTCGTTCAAAAGCTTCTCTTTGCTTTGCAGCGCCGTCGTCGCCAGTTCGAGTTTCTTTTCGGCCATGTTGCGCACAAGCGTCGCCTCGACCACTTTGCGCTCGGCGGCATTGTTGTCCTCGGTCCGGCTGAGCAGGTTTCCCCGCACCTCGGCAAGCAGCTTCTCCGCGGTGACGGCGCGTGACGACATCGCCTCAAGCCGCGTGCTCAACGTGTTGGTTTCGACCTGCCGCTTGTCGTTGGCTTCGGCGAGCGCCCCGGTGATCCGGCCGCGCTCGGTCTCGGCCGACCTCACCGCCGTTTGCATCTGGCCGAGCTGCGTCAATGTCTTCTCAACAGCCGCCTCGCTGTCGGTCACCCGGCGTTGCAGACGCGAATTCTCTTCGACCAGCTGATCGACCGATGTTTGCAGCGAGCGGTTCTCGTCCGCGCCCATGGTGAGCTTTTCGCTCGCCGCGCCGATAAGGCCTTCCAGTTCGGCGATGCGCTTGTCGGCGGCGGCGCTATGTTTGCTCAACGCCTGTTTATGCTCGGTCAGCATGCGCACGGTAGTCGTCTCGCGCGCCAATTCGCCTTCGAGGTCCGCGATCCGCGTGCGCGCCGGATCGAGTTCGCCCGTGAGCTCGACTTTTTCAGCTTCCAGCGTGCCGACGGTCTGCTGCGAAAGTCCGAGCTCGTAGTTGAGGTGCTCGCACTCGCTCTGGCTCGTCGCCAGGCGCTTGCGCACGTCCTTGACCTCGGCGCGCAGTTGCTCGTAGCCGACGCTGGTTTCTTCCAGCGCATTGCGCAGATTGGCGTTGTCGAGCGCCTCGCGCTCCAACGTATTCAGCGCGTGACCGATAGGGACGACCAGCTCGCCGAAGATGTCGCGCAAATCGTCGAGCGCGTCGATGCGGCGGCCGACGTCGATTAAAAGGTTTCGCAAGCTCTCGTTGTCACCGCCGACCCTGGTCCCCAGATCGGCCCAGGCTTCCGACGCCGGCTGCTCCTCGTTCGGCGCTTCGGCGGCAGCATCCAGCGACGCCTCGTCGAACTCGTCGTCGGAGGTTTTCGTTTGGAAGCGGTCGAAAATTTTGGATAGCGTACTCATGCACCATTCCCAACGCGCGCTTTAACCGGTTACTTACTATTTTTAGCACAGCGGCGTCGGCGGAAGTTCGCGCCAGGCGGCCGACTTCGCGTTAGGGTTAAGTGGCTTAATGACCGTTATCTATAAAATCTGCCGGCGGAACGAATGGCTCGCGGCCGAACATCATGGTGAATTTCGCGGATCGGAGGCCGATGCGCGCGACGGCTTCATTCATTTCTCGGCCGCCGCCCAACTCGGGGGAACGGCCGCCAAGCATTTCGCCGGCGCGACCGATTTGTTGCTCGTTGCCGCCGACGCCGGCGCGCTCGGCGAGGCGCTTAAATGGGAAACGTCGCGCGGCGGCGAACTCTTTCCGCATCTCTATGCCGCGTTGCCGCTCAAAGCCGTGCGCTGGACGCGTCCGCTCGCCGACGAGGTAAACGGCGTTCGACCAATGCCGGGGCTTTCGTCGTGATCGGCGCGTTCGAGCATTTGGCGCGGCCGCTGTTGGCGGCGCTCGATCCGGAAAACGCGCATCGGCTCACCATCGCGTTGCTTAAATTCGTTCCGTTGCCGCGCGGCGGGAAAACCGATCCGCGCCTTGCCGTGCGCGCCTTCGGACTCGATTTTCCCAATCCGGTGGGGATGGCGGCAGGGTTCGACAAACACGCCGAGGTGCCGGATGTGGTATTGCGCTTCGGCTTCGGCTTCGTCGAAGTCGGCACCGTCACGCCGCAGCCGCAGATGGGCAATCCGCTGCCGCGAGTCTTTCGCCTCGACGCCGATGAAGCGGTGATCAACCGGCTGGGCTTTAATTCGGAAGGCGCGGATCGCGCATTGCATCGGCTGGCGCGGCGCGCTCGCCAAGCAGGCATCGTCGGCATCAACATTGGCGCCAACAAAGACTCGTCCGACCGGATCGGCGATTACGTGCGGTTGATCGAGCGCTTCGCGCCGATCGCGAACTACATCACCATCAATGTCTCGTCGCCCAATACGCCCGGACTGCGTAATTTGCAGCAGGCGTCTGCGCTCGGCGATCTGCTCGCGCGCGTGATCGAAGCGCGCGCCCGCGTGACACGCGATGCCGGGCCAACGCCGGTGCTGCTCAAGATCGCGCCCGATCTCTCGCTCGACGAGCTTGATGACATCGTCGATGTCGCGCGCGCGCTTCGCATCGACGGCATGATCGTCGGCAATACCACGGTGACGCGGCCGCCAGACCTTCGGGAAAGCGCGCGCGCCAAGGAAGCCGGCGGACTTTCGGGCCGCCCGCTATTTTCGCTTGCCACCCGCATGCTGGCGGAAAGCTACGTGCGAGTGGAAAGCGCGTTCCCGCTGATCGGCGTTGGCGGAATCGATTCCGGCGCCACCGCGCTTGCCAAGGTCCGCGCCGGCGCGACGCTGCTGCAACTTTATTCCGCGCTGGTGTTTCGCGGGCTTGGTCTTGTCGCCGAAATCAAAGGTGCGCTGGTTGATGCCGTCGCGCGCGAACGGCGCGAAAGCTTGAGCGATCTTGTCGGCGTCGATGCCGCGGCAGTCACCACGGAGCCGTGGCCGCAGTGAATTATTTGCTGTCTTCGTCCTTCAGCGCCGCGAAGGAACGGGAAGCGCCGACTGCGCCGGGCGAGGGGATGAGTACCGGCTTGAGCACCGGCATGAGCCGCCGCCGCTCGCGCCGCGCCGGTATGGCGCGATACACCTGCTTCGTTGCTTCGACAATGTGCACGCCGGCAAACGGCGCCGAGATGGTTGCACCGGCGCGTTCCCACGCTGCGGCGGAACGCAGGAACAGCCCGAGCGAAACCGGCGGCACATAGAGCGCTTCACCCCAGCCGGTTGGCGTGAACCAGGTCTCACGCAACAAATGCGTGATCTGCGAACGCGAGTAGGGCCGCCCGGAGCCGAACGGCGTCGTGTCCATGCGCGCCCACAAGCCACGCCGGTTCGGCACCACGGCGAGCAATCGCCCACCGCCCGCCAGCACCCGCCACACTTCGCGGAGAAGCCCGATCGGATCGGCCGAATTCTCAAGCGCATGGACCAAAAGGACGCGGTCGACCGCCGCATCGGTCAGCGGCAAATCGTCTTCCTCGACCAGTGCGGCAAGCGCCGGCTTCGACGACGGCCAGCGCACCACGCCTTGCGGCGCCGGCATTAGCGCGAGGCAGCGCTCGGCTTCTTCCCGGAAAAGGCCGAGATAGGGCGTGGCGTAGCCGATGCCGAGGACGCGCAGCGACGCCGTGTCGGTCCAGCGCGCGCGGATGCCGCGGGCAATGAAGCGGCGGGCCACCGTGCCGAGCCGCTGGGCATAGAAATCGCGCAGATCGACAACATCCATGCCCGGAAAATAGCACGGATTTGGTTGTCAATTCGTGCCCGATCCCCACGTTAATCAATGCGTGTTGCGTCCTTTCCCGTGAAAGCCGATGATCCAAGGAAGGTAAAGAAACCCGGGAATAAACATGCCAGCACAGACTTTTCTGTTTCCCTGCTTGTCGGACAATTACGGCGTCCTGCTCCACGATCCGGAAAGCGGTGCGACCGCCTCGATTGACGCACCGGAAGCGGCGCCGGTGGAAGCGGCGCTGAAAAAAGCCGGCTGGCGGCTGACCGACATTCTCGTCACTCATCATCACGGCGATCACACCGCCGGCATTCCCGAGCTGAAGCGGCAATACAAATGCCGGGTCGTCGCGCCGCGCCGCGAGGCGCAGCGCATCGCCGATGTCGACGAGACGGTCGCTGAAGGCGACACGGTGCGCGTCGGCTCGCTGCAAGGCCGGGTCGTCGACACGCCCGGCCACACCGCGGGTCACATCTCGTATTTCTTCCCGGCTGACAAGTTTGCGTTCGTCGGCGACACGCTGTTTTCGATCGGTTGCGGTCGCGTCATCGAGGGCGACGCCCAGATGATGTGGCAATCCTTGCTGAAGCTGCGCGACCTGCCGGACGACACGCAGTTTTTTTGTGGCCACGAATATACCGAGGCCAATATTCGCTTCGCCAAGACCATCGAGCCGGATAACGCGCGGCTTGCCGCCCGCGCCGCCGAGGTGGTGAAACTCCGCGCCGCCGGCAAGCCGACCATTCCTGCGACCATCGGCGCGGAAAAGGCGGAGAACCCCTTTCTGCGCGCCGATTTGCCGGACCTGGCCAAGACCGTCGGTCTTGCAGGCAGTCCGCCGTGGAAAGTCTTTGCCGAGATTCGCGAGCGCAAGAATAAATTTTAGGCCACATCAATGATCAACAATGCAATTATAGTTCGGTGCCGCGCGAAGTTGGTGGCTACCGCAAAGAAACATGCGCGTATACCCTATGGGGACTTGGCGCGACATGTAGGTGTGGCGAACCAAGGCCTTGGCCCATACTTGGATCGTATTTATAAGGATGAACTCGCCAACGCGGCACCCGATTTGACGCTCGTCGCTGTCTATTCCGGGACGGAATACGGACGTTACAACTCACGAGGGCGTCAACCAAAGACAATAAAGGTCAATCCCAACAATCCAGCGCACGTGCGAGCATACGAAGCCGAGTTGAACAGGGTGTATTCCTACCCTTGGCGCTGATGACGGCCGCCGAAATCATCCGGTTGCTGGGTTTGAAGCCGCATCCGGAAGGCGGGCATTTCTGCGAAGTGTTTCGCGATGCGCATCAGGTTGACGGCGGCCGTGCCGCGTCGACCGCGATTTATTTTCTGCTCGCGCGCGGGGAGCGCTCGCACTGGCACCGCATCGATGCTGCCGAAGTTTGGCACTTTTACACCGGCGCGCCGCTTGAACTTGAAATTGCAGCAAACGGGCGCCACGAGGTGATCACGTTGGGCAACGATCTTGCGGCCGGCCTGCGCCCGCAGGCCGTCGTCCCGGCGCACGCGTGGCAGGCAGCGCAATCGCTCGGTGACTGGACGCTCGTCGGATGCACGGTCGCGCCAGGCTTTGAGTTTGCCAAATTCGAAATGGCGCCGGCGGGCTGGACGCCGCAATAAATATTGTGCGCCTGATTCTTTGGGCCCACCTGTATAATCGCGTCATGGACGAAGCGTTCTTTATCGCGACTGCGGCATGGCTGACCGAGGCCGGAATCGCCGGCATATCGGAAGGCGAGATCATCTCCGGATTTTGCGCCCGCTGTGTCGAAGCCGGTTTGCCGCTTGGCCGCTGCATCATGTTCATCGACACATTACATCCCGTCCATGAGGGGCGTCTTTATCAATGGGACTTCGGCGTCGCCGACTTGCGCCTGCTGGAATATGGCCGCACCGATCCTGACGCGCTGGCGGCATCCGGATCCTCTCCCGACGATAACGAGGCGTTGAAGCGCTGGCGGAGGAGTCCGTTCTATCAGATGCTGCAGACCGGCGAGACGCTGTTTCGCCTCCGCCTGAATGCCGCAAACGTCGAGGGATTTTCGCTGTTGCCGGATTGGCTGGCGGCGGGATTGACCGACTATGTGGCGATCATCTGCCGTTTTGCCCCTGAGGGAATCATCGGCGAGATGGATGGCGTGTACATCTCATACGCGACGCTCGCGGCGGAGGGTTTCAGCGACCCGCACATTGCTGCGCTCGAGCGTCTCACGCCGTCACTGGCGCTTGCGTTCAAGTCGGCGGCGCTACAACGCATGACTACAACGCTTATGGAAACTTATCTCGGCCGCGACGCCGGCCAGCGCGTGCTCAGCGGACGGATTGTGCGCGGCATGAGCGAGCGCATCGACGCGGTAATCTGGTTCAGCGATTTGCGCGGATTTACGCGCATCACCGACGCCACCCCCGAACAGGCGATTCCGCTGTTGAACGACTATGCCGACGTGATCGTTTCGACGATCCACGAGCACGGCGGCGATGTGGTCAAACTGATCGGCGATGGCGTGCTCGCGATCTTCACCGCGGCCGATCGCCAGCACGCCTGCGCTGCGGCCTTGGGCGCAGCGATTGCGGCACGCAACGAGGTGGCCGAATTGAAAGGCCGCCGGGCGGGGGCCAGCCAGCCGGTAACCGACATGTATCTCGGCCTGCATGTCGGCGAGGTGTATTACGGAAATATCGGCAGCCATGAGCGGCTGGATTTTACCGTCATCGGCCCGGCGGTGAACGAAGTGAGCCGCATCGCGGCGATGTGCCGTTCGGTCGATCAGCCGCTGCTTATCTCGGCGGCCTTTGCCGAGGTCGGCGATATCAAGCGCCGGCTGGTTTCGGTCGGACGATTTGCGCTGCGCGGCGTGTCGCATCCGCAGCAACTGTACACGCTCGATCTCGACGCGTGAGCGACCAAAGCAGGGCGCGGAGCCAGCGCCGATCAGGTGATGTATTGCGCGCCGTTGACGGTCAGCGTCGAGCCGGTGATCAATCCCGCGTCGTCGGACGCAAGAAAGACGACACAACGGCCGATTTCTTCCGGTTCGCCCAGCCGCCCGATGGGAATGGTCGGTAGAATGCTTTTTTCCAGCACGTCTTTTGGCACCGCCTGCACCATCTCGGTGTTGATGTATCCTGGTGCGATGGCGTTGACGGTAATGCCGCTCTTCGCGCCTTCCTGCGCCAGCGCCTTGGTGAAGCCGATGTCGCCCGCCTTGGCCGCCGAATAGTTGGTTTGGCCGAACTGCCCCTTCTGGCCGTTGATTGAGGAGATGTTGATGACGCGGCCGAACTTTCGTTCGCGCATTCCCTCAATGACGTTGCGAGTCATGTTGAACAGCGAGCCGAGATTGGTGTTGATTACCGCCTGCCATTGCTCGAGCGTCATCCGATGGAGCTGCGCATCGCGGGTGATGCCGGCGTTGTTCACCAACACATCAACCGGGCCGATATCGGCCTCGACTTGCTTGATGCCGGCGGCGCAGGCGTCAAACGAGGCGACGTCCCACTTGTAGACGGCAATCCCGGTTTCGGCCTTGAATTTTTGCGCGGCTTCGTCGTTGCCGGCGTACGTGGCCGCGACTTTGTACCCGGCCGCCTTCAGCGCCCTGGAAATCGCCGCGCCGATGCCTCGGGTTCCGCCCGTCACCACTGCGACGCGGGCCATTACTCCCTCCCTCTGCTCGTCACGGCCGGGCATAGCCCGTTGAAGACGGGCGTGAACGCCCTTTAGTCCCGGCCATCTACGTCTTGTTTGTTCGAAGACTAAAGTCGTGGATGCCCGGCGCAAGGCCGGGCATGAGGATTTTATAGAACTTTGCTGGCGGCCTTCTATCGCTCCACGCACATGGCAATGCCCATGCCGCCGCCGATGCACAGGGTCGCCAGACCTTTTTTGGCGTTCCGCTTTTGCATCTCGTAGAGCAGCGTCACCAGGACGCGCGCGCCCGACGCGCCGATCGGATGGCCGATGGCAATGGCGCCGCCGTTGACATTGACCTTGTTGGTATCCCAGCCAAGGTCTTTGTTGACCGCGCACGCCTGCGCGGCGAACGCCTCGTTGGCTTCGACCAGATCGAGGTCGCCGACGCTCCAGCCGGCCTTCTTCAGCGCGGCGCGTGAGGCCGGGATCGGTCCGGTGCCCATGATCTTCGGATCAACGCCGGCCTGCGCCCACGAGACGATGCGGGCGAGCGGCGTCTTGCCGAGCTTGGCCGCCTCGCTCGCCTTCATCAGCACCATGGCGGCAGCGCCGTCATTGATTCCGGACGCGCTCGCGGCTGTCACCGTGCCTTCCTTGTCGAAGGCGGGCTTGAGCTTGCTGACGCCGTCCAGCGTCGTGCCGTGCTTGGGGTATTCGTCGGCGTCGACGATGATGTCGCCTTTGCGGCTCTTCACCGTGACCGGAGCGATCTCGTCCTTGAACTTTCCGGCCTTCTGCGCCGCTTCAGCCTTGTTCTGCGACTTGACGGCGAACTCATCCTGCTGCGCGCGCGTGATCTGCCATTGGCGGGCGACGTTCTCGGCGGTGTTGCCCATGTGATAGCCGTTGAAGGCATCCCACAGCCCGTCCTTGATCATGGTGTCGATCATCTCGAAATTGCCCATTTTCACGCCGTTGCGCAGATGCGCACAATGCGGCGCCATGCTCATGGACTCTTGGCCGCCGACCACCGCGATCTCGGTATCGCCGTTGGCAATGCCCTGATAGCCGAGCGCAACCGCTCGCAACCCGGAGCCGCACAGCATGTTGACGCTGTAGGCCGGCACTTCGACCGGGATGCCGGCATTGATCGAGGCTTGCCGCGCCGGACCTTGGCCCTGCCCGGCTTGCAGGATTTGACCCAGGATGACTTCGGACACCCGCGAGGCCTCGACGCCGGCGCGGTCGATCGCCGCCTTGATCGCGACTTTGCCGAGATCGTGAGCCGGCACGGACGCGAAAGCCCCATTGAATGCGCCGACCGGCGTGCGCACCGCGCCGACAATCACAATGTCGTCTTTCATGGCAGAATCCTTTCGATAGGGGTTCTCAAAACGGGGGTTTGCCGCTGGCTCGCTCATATAAGTCATAAGGAGGCGCGCGCCGCTCGACAAGACGCAACGGCGCGGCATTGCCGCTATGCGGACCGTACGTCCCTGCTGCGGCCTTCGTCTGGCCGCGGAAACCAAGGCATCACAAAACGGTAGCCGCGCCCCGAGAAAGTGCCTATTTTGATCGCAACCAAGATGGTCACCGCCTGATGCCAACGCCCTCGCCCAAGACCGAACAACCGATCACCATTAAGAAGTACGCCAACCGCCGCCTCTACAACACCGGCACCAGCACCTACGTCACGCTCGAAGATCTCGCCGCCATGGTGAAGTCAGGCGAGGATTTCGTGGTGTACGACGCCAAGACCGGCGAGGAGATCACGCGCTCGGTATTGACGCAGATCATATTCGAGCAGGAGAACAAAGAAGGACAGAATCTCCTGCCGATTGCGTTCCTGCGCCAGCTCATCCGCTTCTACGGCGATAGCATGCAGATGCTGGTGCCGCGCTATCTCGAGGTCTCGATCGAGTCGCTGACCCGCGAGCAGGAAAAGTTCCGCAGTCAGATGGCGCAGGCCTTCGGCGTCGGCGGATTCCCGACGCTCGAGGATCAGGTGCGGCGGAACATGGAAATGTTCGAGCGCGCCTTCACGATGTTCGCGCCATTCGCGCGGCGCGAGGCCGACGGCGAGATCGAGATGGAAGCCGGCAAGTCCGTGCCGAAGACCGGCGATATCGACGACTTGAAGCGCCAGCTCGACGAAATGCAGAAGAAAGTCGACAAGCTGAGCGGCGGCGGCGCGTAAGCTATTGTAAGTCGCGGGAGTGCGTCCGCCGACACTCCGCGCTTTTTTGTGCGGCGTGGAGTGGGGCCCTGTCCAAAGATCTTCCGGCAATTGCTCGCGGACTTTTGCATCTCGGCGACGCCGACGATTTCGCGCGCATGTTGTCGTCGCTGGTCAGGGCTTCGCATGAATTTGTGGGCGTCGCCGATCTGGAAGGCAATGCCCTGTTCGTCAATGAAGCCGGACTCAAGCTCGTCGGATTGGCGGATTTGGACGCCGTGCGCTCGACACGGATTATCGACTATTTCGCCGCGGAAGATCGGGACAGGGTTCTAAGCGAGGCCATGCCGGCCGCGCGCGACAACGGCTTCTGGGAAGGCGAACTCAAGTTTCGAAATTTCGCGACCGGCGAGGCCATACCGGTGCTCTACAATATCTTTCCGGTGCGCGGTTCGTCGGACGCCATCGTCGCCTACGGGACGGTGACGCGTAATCTGAGCGAAAGTAAGCTTGCGGACGAGCGATCTCACTGGCTGGGCTCGATCGTCGAATCCAGCGATGACGCCGTCGTCAGCAAAAACCTCGATGGCATCATCGCCAGCTGGAACAAGGGCGCGGAGCGCGTGTTCGGTTACACCGCCGCAGAAGCGATCGGCCGCCCGATCACCATCGTCATTCCGGATGATAGGCAAAACGAAGAGGTAGAGATCCTAAGCCGGATCAGGCGCGGCGAACGCATCGATCATTTCGAGACCATTCGGCGGCGCAAGGACGGCACCCTGTTCCCGATTTCGCTGACGGTCTCCCCGGTTAAAAACGCCGAGGGCCGGATTATCGGCGCCTCGAAGATCGCGCGCGATGTCAGCGAGCAAAGACAAAGCCGGGAACAAATCGCCACGCTTGCCCGCGAGGTCGAGCATCGCGGCAAGAACCTGTTGGCGAGCGTGCAGGCGATCGTGAATCTTTCGCGATCCGACACCATGCAAGGCCTTAAAGACGCCATTGAAGGACGCATCCAGGCGCTGGCGAATGTTCAGTCGCTGTTTGTCGAGTCGCGCTGGGTCGGCGCGGAATTGTCGGCGATAGCGGCCCGGGAACTGGCTCCTTACGACGCGGCCGACAAAAAGCGGGTGCGCATTGAAGGGCCATCGACCTTGTTGGAGCCGACAGCCGCGCAGGCCGTCGCCGTAACGCTGCACGAGCTCGCAACCAATGCCGCCAAATACGGATCGCTGTCCGTGCCCGAGGGCCAGCTTGATTTGACATGGTGGCGCGGAACCGGCGGCGAAATCATCCTTCGTTGGGCGGAACTGGGGGGGCCGGCGGTGCAGACGCCGGGCCGGCGAGGGTTTGGCAGCCGAGTTATCAAACAAATGACCGCGCAATTGCACGGCAAAGCGGAATTTGATTGGCGCCCTGAAGGTCTGATTTGCGAAATGACCGTGCAGGCTTAAGGCGCGAGCCTATCGCACGCCGCCCTGTGGCGCTTCCCTCAAAGCGCCTTTACCAGCTAGCGCCGAAGAGCGGCTGGGCGTGGACAGGTCCGCGCGCATCGGGCACACTTATCGGCAGGCGGGAGCGCCGTCCAAGCGTCTCGCAGCAAATAAAAACAAGAATTCAAATTGGGAGGCTTTGACCATGAAATCTCGTGGCTTCGCAGCCGCTTTAGTCGCCGGCGCCGGCGTCCTTGGTTCATTTACAGGTAACGCCACGGCACAAGACGACAACGTCTTCAAACTGGCCTTCGTCGCCTTTCTCTCCGGGCAGGCGGCTGAGTCGTTCGGTAAGCCGGCGGTGCAGGGCGCCAAGGCCGTCATCGACGCGCTCAATGCCGGAAGCCTGCCCAAACCCTACGACAAAGTCGGTTTCGGCGGCCTGAAAATCGAAGTGCAGCTTATCGACGAGGCGGGCGGCGCGACCAAACAAGTCGAGGAATTGCGCAACGCCTTCGAGCGCGACCACGTCGATGCGGTCTTGGGTTATGTCAGCTCGGGCGATTGTTTGGCGGTCTCGCCGGCGGCCGAGGAACTCAAGAAGCTTCTCGTTCTGTTTGACTGCGGCACGCCCCGCATCTTCGAGGAGAACAAATTCAAATATGTCTTTCGCACTGCCGCCCACGGCGCAATGGATAACGTTGCCATGGCCCGCTACCTGGTCAAGCGCGGCATCAAGGTCGCCGATGTCGGCGCCATGAATCAGGATTACGCCTGGGGTCAGGATTCCTGGAGAGACTTCAAGGGCAGCCTTGCGCAACTTGAACCGGAGGCAAAAACCAAAGTCGAGCTTTGGCCGAAATTCGGTGCCGGCCAGTACGGCACGGAGATTTCGACCCTGCTGCAGGAAAATCCGGCGCTGGTCTATTCGAGCCTGTGGGGCGGCGATCTCCAGGCGTTTGTTCTGCAAGCGGCGCCGCGCGGCCTCATGAAAGACCGCGTCGTGGTGCTGAGCGCCTCCGATCACGTGCTGCCGCCGCTTGGCAACAAAATGCCCGATGGCGTCATTGTCGGGGCGCGCGGCTCCAACGGCCAATTCGCCGAGAAGACTCCGATCAACGATTGGTATGTGGCGGCGCTCGCCGCCGCGTATCCGGGCCTCATTCCGGTGCAACCGCATTACCGCGCCGCACAAGGCTTGCTTGGGCTTAAAACCGCGATCGAAAGGGCGATGGCGGCCAATGGCGGCAAAAAGCCGACCAGCGATGAGATGGCAGCGGCCATGGTCGGCATCGAATGGGATGCCCCGCCCGGCCATATCAAGCTTGCGCTCGGCGACGGACATCAGGCCGTCCAATCCAACGCCGCCGGGCGCTCGAAATGGGATCCGGACGCCAAAATGGTTCGCTTGGTCGACATCGAACACTTTGCCGCCGAGTGCGTGAACCCGCCGCCGGGCGTCAAAGCGGCCGATTGGATCGCCCAAGGTTTCCCTGGCGCAAAATGCGACTGAGCGGCACGACCCGCCGCAAAGAATGAGCGCGAAACTTGCGGCGGCGATCCTGATCGACGGCGTCATTGATGCGTCGTGGCTCTTCATCGTGGCGGTCGGGCTGACACTCGTCTTCGGTGTGCTCAACATCCTCAACTTCGCGCACGGCAGCCTGTTCGCGGTCGGCGCCTACGCGGCGGCGAGCGCGGCTGGCTGGTATTACGGCGGCGACCTCGGCCCGCCGTTTTTCGGTTATCTCCTGATGCTCGGCGCAGCGCTCGCGGTCGCAATGATCTTGGGACCGTTGCTGGAGCGCGGGATCCTGCGTTTCTTTTATCGCCGCGACGAAGTGGTGCTGGTGCTCGTCACCTATGCGTTGTTCCTCATCCTGGAGGACGCCACCAAGCTCATTTGGGGCGCGGAAGCCTACTACGCGTCGGAGCCTTACGCGCTTCTCGGCAATGTCTCATTCTTCGGCCTGAGCTATGTCGGCTACGATTTTGCATTGATCGGGCTGGCGCTGATCGTCGGGATTCTGCTCTGGTTCGGGATCAACCGCACCGTGAGCGGCAAAATCGTGTTGGCGATCATTCATGACCGCGACATCAGCCGCGCCATGGGCGTCAACGTCAACCGCGTGTTCGCATTGGCCTTCACGCTGGGTGTCTTTCTCGCAGCGCTCGGCGGTGCTTTCACCGCGCCGAAGATTTCGGTGCAGCCTGGAATCGGCATCACGGTGATCCTGCTCAGCTTCGCCGTGGTGGTGATCGGTGGTCTCGGAAGCGTTGAGGGCGCAGCCATCGCCGCGCTTTTCGTCGGTTTCGCCCGCGCCACCGCCATCCACCTTGTGCCTTGGGCGGAGCTCTTCATCGTTTATCTGGTCATGGCGCTGGTGCTGGCGTTTCGGCCCGAGGGCCTGTTCCAGCGCATGTCGGCGCGGAAAATCTAAATGCCCGGCATCATCGGCACGCTCGCCGCGGCCGTGATTGCATTCGCGGTGCTGGCCGTCGCCGGCGATGCAATGCCGAACTGGCTCGTTCTCGTCGCCACTTTGGCCTTCGCCAAGGGACTGGTGGCGCTCGGGATCGTCGCGCTGATGCGTGGCGGGCTGGTCTCCTTCGGCCAAGGCACCTTTTATTGCGCCGGCGCTTACGCCGCAGGCTTAGCGATGCGCAGTTTCGGGATCGGCGATGCCGCAGTTCTGGTCGCGCTGGGCGCGATTGCCGGGCTGATCCTGGGCGCGATCATTGCGCCGCTGCTCGCTGGCTATCGCGGCATCTTTTTCGCCACGCTGACGCTCGCGCTCTCGATGATCGTCTATGGCATTCTCAACAAGACCTATTCGCTGGGCGGCTCCGATGGCTTGAACCTGCATGCGCCGCGCTTCTTTGGCTATCAGCCGGCGGGATCGCGAAATGCCAGTTACGCGTTGTTTCTCTTTACCAGTCTGGTGACCGTGATCGCGGCGGCGCTGTGCCGAATCCATTTCGATTCAGTGCGCGGGCTGCTGTCGCACGCCACGCGCGACAACGAGATCCGCGTCGAATATCTCGGCGCCTCGGTGCGATGGGTCAACGGCATCAATTTCGTCATTGCCGCGGCTCTCGGCGGTGTCGGCGGCGCGCTGTCGGCGCTCTCGCTCGGCCATATCGATCCCGATTTCGCCTTCTGGACGACATCGGGTGAATTTGTCTTCCTCGCCATCCTTAGCGGCTATATGAGCGTCGCCGCGGTGTTCGGCGCTGCAATTCTCCTGGAATTGGTGCGTTCCTTTTCCAGCCAATATTTTCCCAATACGTGGCAAGGCGCGCTCGGCGTCTTTCTCTTGCTGATCATTCTCTTCCTGCCCGAAGGGCTCGGCTCGCTGCCGCTGCGCTTGCGTCCGAGCGGGGCCAAATCGGCGCGCGCGCCGATCGAAAAATTCAAATGACCGCGCTCCTTGAGACCATCGGTCTGCAAAAGGCTTTCGGCGCCGTGATCGCCGCCGGCGATATTTCGATTGCGGTTGAGCGCGGCCAGAAGCTTGGCCTTATCGGCAATAACGGCGCGGGCAAGACCACCTTCATCAATATCGTCACCGGTCATCTCAAGCCCGACGCCGGCCACGTCATGCTCGACGGCAAGGACATTACCGGCCGGGCGCCCCGGCAGGTTCGCCGCGACGGGGTCAGCCGCTCGTTCCAGATCCCGCAGCTTTTCACCAGTCTGACGTTGGACCAGAATTTACTCTTGGCGCTCGCGATTTTGCGCGACCAAGGAATGTCATCGTGGCAGCCGGCGCGCTCGGATCTCGGCATCGCCGAGCTCGATGATCTTCTCGGCCGCTTCCGCTTGCGGGAATATCGCGAGCAAACGATCGCGGTGTTGCCCGGCGGCGTGCGCAAGCTCGTCGACGTCGCCATGGCGGTCACGTGTAGGCCCAAGCTTCTGTTGCTCGACGAGCCGACCAGCGGCGTCGCGGCGGAAGAAAAATTTCCGCTGATGGACGTGATCATGCGTGCCGTCGAAGGCACCGACACGACCGTGCTGTTCGTCGAGCACGATATGGACATCGTCGGCCGTTACGCTGATCGCGTGCTCGCCTTTTATGCCGGCCGCATTATCGCCGACGGCGCGCCCGGCGCGGTGCTGAGCAACGAAGAAGTGCAGCGTTACGTGACCGGAGGCGCGGCGTGAGCCCTCTGCAAATCGAAGCGTTATGCGTCAAGCTCCAGTCGGTCGAGGTGTTGCGGGGCATCAGCCTTCAGCTCGCGCCCGGTGAGGTGATCGGCCTTCTTGGCCGCAACGGCGCCGGTAAAACTACGACCTTGCGCGCGGTGATGGGGCTGGTCGCGGCGAGCGGCGGGCAAATTACCTGCGCCGGCGAGAACCTGCTGACGCTGCCGACGCATCGCCGCGCCGCGCTAGGCATCGGCTACATGCCGGAGGATCGGCGGCTCATTCCGCAGCTCACGGTGCAGGAAAATGTTCTGTTGCCGGGCTGGGTCACCCGCGGCATCGATTCCGCCGCCCGCCTCGATTTCGTCTATGGCCTGATGCCGGAAGTGGCGGCAATGCGGGATCGCAAGGCGATGGCATTAAGCGGCGGCCAGCAGAAGCTTGTGGCGCTGGCGCGCGCGCTCATCGTCGGCACGCGTCTTCTGCTGCTTGACGAACCCTTCGAGGGTGTCGCTCCGGCGCTGTCGCGGCGCCTCGCCGAAGTCATCGGCCTGCTGCGCGGTGAAGACATTGCCGTGTTGATCGCGCAATCCGACCTCAATCATACCATCAGGTTGCTTGACCGAGAGTACCGCATCGAGCGCGGCGCCAACCGCTAGCGGCTGTCACACTTGCCTTAAGCGAAACTCAGCCTAATTGGCCTGTTGAGCCAACGCCCCGAGCCACGGCCGCTCCGTAGTGGCAAGTCCGACCAGCGCGCCTTGCAGATAATTGCAGCCCCACTCTTCCAGGAGCTTGGCGGCGCGCTCGTCCTGCACCCATTCGGCGACGGTAACGAGATTGAGCCTTTGGCCCAACTCAACAAGGGTACGCACGAAAGCGCGATCGTCGTCCGAGCGCAGCATATTCTGGACGAAAGCGCCGTCGATCTTGACCACGTCGACGCCGAGCTTGCGAAGGTTGCGGAACGAGGTGAAGCCCGCGCCAAAATCGTCGATGGCGATGCGGCAGCCGAGGTCTTTAGCGCGCGCGACGAAACCACGCGTATAATCGACGTCGCTGATCACCGCGCTTTCGGTGATCTCTATGATGAGGCGTTCGGCGATGCCCGAATGCGCGCGCAGAAGCGATTCCAGCCCGGCCCACCAATCCGGGTCGGTGGTCGAACCGGGCGAAGCGTTCACGCTCGCCTGCAATAACGGCGCCGCGGCCATTTCTTCGATCACGAGTTCGAGCACGCGGTGATCGAGCAGCCGCACCAGCCCCAAGCGTTCGGCAACAGGAACAATTTCGTTCGCACCCAGCATGCCGCCGTCGGAGCGGTGCACCCGCATCAGGCATTCGTAGAAAGTCGGGCGGCGGTCGCGCGCGGTGACGACGGGTTCATAGGCGATAAAAATGCGCCGCTCGTTGAGCGCGGCGACGATTTCGTCCGTAGCGCGAACGTTTTCGCGCCGTTGCGCCTCGCGTTCGAGATTTGGATGATAGGCGAAAAATGAACCGCGTTGCTTGCTCTTGGCGGCGCCAAGCGTTTCCTCGGCGCGCGCCAGCATTTCGGCCACGGTGCGGGCGTGGCGCGGTGCGATGACCCCGCCGATGCTGACCGTGACGGCGATCGGGCCCGCGCTGGTGGCGGTCAATTCGTCGCGCACGCCCGCGAGCAAGCGCTCGGCGGCGACGTTCATGTCGTCAGGCGTGCAATCGCAGAGCACAATGCCGAACTTGTTGCCGGCATAGCGCCCGAGCATGTCCTTGCCGCGCATCAGCTTGCGCATGCGTTTTCCGAGCGCGGCGATGGCTTGGTCGGCGATGTCGAAGCCGTACGACTCGTTGATGCGCGCGAGGTTGTCGATGGCCACCAAAAAAAAGCCGCATGACGAGCGAAATCGCGTCGCCTCATCGAGCGTCTTCTGCAAAGCGTCGACCAGATAGTGGCGGTTCGGTTCACCGGTGAGCTCGTCGCAGCGCGCAAGTAAGTTCAATTGCTGCTCGCGCTCATGGCGCTCGTTGATGACCCGGACCGTTCCCTGGGCGTGGATCGGCTTGCCGTCGGGGCCGGCAAACCAGCGGCCGCAATCCTCAAGCCAAAGTTTGTTTTCCGCCGCGGGATCGGACCGGATGCAATATTCGACGCGATAGAAAACGCCGTGCCCTTGGTCGCGCTCCTTCGCCTGAAATACCGCGTCGAAACGGTTTACTCCGCCATCGGAGTCGATGAGCTGTGCGTAACCGCGGCCGGTCGATATTTTCCCTCCGTCCGCGCGGAGAACCTCACGGGCATTGTCGCTCCAGACGAGGTGGTCGCTGCCGATGTCCCAGACATAGACCGCCTCGCCGACCGACGCGAGGATGTCGGCGGTACTGAGCGGCGGCCCGTTTCGGCCGCCGTCGACTTCGCTATCGTCGCCGGCGCGGGCGGAAAGAACCGCGCTATCCGGATTTTTTTCCCGAACGTTGCCCGCCACGTCGCCCTCTTCCGGATTTGCCGGCTGCTGCGCCGCGCAGACGGACCATTGGGCAAATTACCGAAATGGCCTAAAGAATTCGCAAATCCAAAGGGCCCGAATCTGCCGATCGGCAGCGCATTTTTAGGCCGTTCGCTCGGTTTGCACCTCGATCTGGCGCTGCGACGAGCGGATACTGACGATAAAACCGACTAGCACGTCGACGAGCCCGATCATGGTCAACAAAAAGAAAGTCGACGTTCCTGCCTGCTGCACCAGCAAAAACTCGACCAGCATGGCGATAAACAGCGCCATCGCCAAAATGTGATCCACAATCGAGCGCATGCCCATGCGCGTCGATTTAATCATCTCGACGGCGAGCAGAAGAATGGCAAAAGCGAGCAGCAAATCTTCCCAGGTCAGTATCCAATCCTGGCCGGACATCATGTGCACGGTCGCAACCGGCGTGGTCCAACCGACGCCGGGCGTAAGAAATGCAATCATGTTGTAGATGACGAAAGGTATCAGGAGGAGCGGAAAGCCAATCAGGAACATGGCGGTTCTCAAATCCCCATCGCGCGCTCGAGTACGGTCATTGCGAGCGCCAGCGAAGCAATCCAGTCTTTACAAGCTCTCTGGATTGCTTCGTCGTTTTCAATCCTCGCAACAACGCGGCTTACGCCTCGGTCTTCTTGCTCAGGACCTGCCGGCCGCGATACATGCCGGTTTTCAGATCGATATGGTGCGGCCGGCGCAATTCGCCGGAATCCTTGTCCTCTATATAGGACGGCCGCTTCAACGCGTCGGCGGATCGCCGCATGCCGCGGCGGGACGGCGACGTTTTTCTTTTCGGTACGGCCATGACGATCTCCTACGGAAGCCGGGCTTATAGAAGAACAATGCCGGTAACGCTAGTGGTCGATTCTAACATTCGCATTCCCGTTCGGCAGGCCATTATGCGAATGTTAAAATCAAAGGACCACTAGCAATTATAAAAACTAGTGGAGCTTTGGATTTGACATTCGCTTCAAGAGTTCGTGGCCCGGTTGGTAGCGAATGTCAAAATCCGCTCCACTAGTGGTCGATTCTAGTGGAGCTGGCGGTGGATGCAGGCATCGTGGGCGGGGTAGCTTAAGGCGCGGTTTTCGTAAACGCCGGCCAGCCTGCGCACCAGCGCGCTGGGCGTCCGCGCGCTGCGGCGGAACGGATTCGGAAGAATGGCGGCGAGTTCCGCGGATTCCCGGGCCGACAGGTCGTGGGCCGACTTGCCGAACGCCCACCGCGCTGCCGCTTCAGCGCCGAATTGGTCGCGCGGGCCCCACTCGACAATATTAAGATAGATTTCCAGGACCCGCCGCTTCGGCAGCACCAGGTTGATCCAGATTGCGAGCGGAATTTCCAGCGCCTTGCGCACGAAACTGCGCCCCTGCCAGAGGAACAAGTTCTTGGCGGTCTGTTGGGTGATGGTCGATCCGCCTCGCGCCTCCGCAATATCCTCATCGGCCTGTTGCAGGGCCTCGCGTACACCGCTGAGGTCGATGCCGTGGTTGTGGCAGAAGCTCGCGTCTTCGGCGAGGATTACCGTCAGCGGCAATGCAGGCGCGATGTGGCCGATGGGGACGAAAGTGCGCTCGACCCGGCCGCCCGTCGCCCAGCGCCACAGCATTGGCGTCGAAACCGGATCGACGAACCGATAAAGTGGCGCGATCACATAGGGCAGCGCCAGCAGAACGAGGACAATGATGGCCAGAACCAGAAACACGCGTCGGGCGGCCCGCATGGGGTTTTTAGGCGTTAGTTTCGCGCGTAGCCGATCAGCGGCCTTTTTTTGCGTCCGAGCACAATGAGGATCATGGAAGCGACTGCGAGCGCTACCCAGATCGGGAGGTCAAAGACCCTCTGAACATATGGGTCCCACGCCCAGATCGCTCTCTGCTTTAACCAATTCTGTACGGCAGCAAGGCTGCTCTGATCGACCAAAGCCCAAGCCTGTGCGAGATCAGTGTATGTCATATACTGGTTGCTGATGGACTTGGTGCCGTCATAGATCAGAAAGAAAAACGCGGTCGCCAGCAAGCAGAGTCCGAGGAAACGCAGCAGAAATCTGATCATGGGGATACAAATGCTGACGCCGCGGCGGCTAGTGGTCCGATTCTAACATTCGCGTCCGGTCTCGGCATGCACTAGCTTGCAGGCATTACCCTTCCTTGCGCGCATATTCAATGCGGCATGGCTGCATCGCGTTCTCAAATGGCGCGCCTGCGGCGCTCCCTTGAGCAAGGGCCGCTCGTTCCGCTAACGTCCGGACAAATGCCGCGCGTGGTGCCTGCGTGTGGTGATAAGGATGTGAAATGGCTTCGAAATCCGGCGAGCGCGGTAACCGGCCGACCTTCACCGATCAGGAAGCGTTGCTGTTCCATAGCCAGGGCCGTCCCGGCAAGCTCGAAGTCGTGGCGACGAAGCCGATGGCGACCCAGCGCGACCTCTCGCTCGCCTATTCGCCGGGTGTCGCGGTGCCGGTGCTGGCCATCGCCGAGGACGAAAGCCGCGCCTACGATTATACCACCAAGGGCAATTTCGTCGCCGTGATCACCAACGGCACCGCAATCCTCGGGCTGGGGAATCGCGGCGCGCTCGCGGCGAAGCCGGTGATGGAAGGCAAGTCGGTGTTGTTCAAACGCTTCGCCGACGTCGATTCCATCGATCTCGAAGTCTCGACGGAAGATACGGACGCCTTCGTCGATTGCGTCAAGCTCTTGGGGAAGAGCTGGGGCGGCATCAATCTTGAGGACATCAAGGCACCGGAATGTTTCATAATCGAGCAAAGGCTGCGCGAGCTTTTGGACATTCCGGTTTTCCACGACGACCAGCATGGCACCGCGATCATCGCCGCCGCCGGCCTGATCAACGCGCTTGAACTGACCGGCCGCGAGATCAAGACGACCAAACTCGTCTGCAACGGCGCCGGCGCCGCGGGCGTCGCTTGTTTGGAATTGCTGCGCGCCATCGGCTTTCGTCCTGAAAACCTCATTCTGTGCGACACCAAGGGTGTGATTTATGAAGGCCGCCGCGACGGCATGAATCAGTGGAAGTCGGGTTTCGCCGTCAAAACCAAGGCGCGCACGCTGGCCGAAGCGCTTGAAGGCGCCGACGTGTTCTTCGGCCTTTCGGTGAAGGGCGCGATGACGCAGGACATGGTGAAGTCGATGGCGGAGAAGCCGATCATCTTCGCCATGGCCAATCCCGATCCGGAGATCACCGTCGAGGACGTGGCCGCGGTGCGCTCCGACGCCATCATGGCGACGGGCCGATCCGACTATCCCAACCAGATCAACAATGTGCTCGGCTTTCCCTATATTTTTCGCGGCGCGCTCGACGTACGCGCGCGAGCGATCAATATGGAGATGAAGATCGCCGCGGCCCGCGCGCTTGCCGCGCTCGCGCGCGAAGACGTGCCCGATGAAGTGGCGGCGGCCTATGGCGCGCGGCCGAAATACGGGCCGGATTACATCATCCCGGTGCCGTTCGATCCGCGGCTGATCTCATATGTGCCGCCGGCGGTGGCGCAGGCGGCGATGGATTCGAAAGTCGCGCGGCGGCCGATTGTCGACATGGACGCCTACCGCGAGCAATTGCGCACCCGGCTCGATCCGATCGCCGGCGTGTTGCAGCGTGTGTTCCAGAACGTGCGCCGGCAGCCGCGCCGCGTGGTCTTTGCCGAAGGCGAGGAGGAGCAGGTAATCCGCGCCGCCGCCTCTTTTGTGCAGCAGGGGCTCGGCTCGGCGCTGCTCGTCGGCCGCGAGCCGCGGGTCCGCGAAACCGCGAAAGCCGCCGGCGTCGAGCTCGGCCAAAGCATCGAAGTAATCAACGCGGCTTTGTCGTCACGCAATGCCGCCTATGCCGCCTACCTCTACGAGCGGCTGCAGCGCCAAGGCTATTTGCAACGCGATTGCCAGCGGCTGATCAACACCGACCGCAATCACTTCGCGTCCTGCATGGTGGCGCTCGGCGACGCCGACGCCATGGTCACCGGCGTTACGCGGAATTTCTCGGTGGCGCTCGACGACATCCTGCGCTGTATCGATCCGAAGCCGGGGCATCGGGTGATGGGCGTTTCGCTGGTGCTGGCGCGCGGCCGCACCGTGCTGGTCGCCGACACCGCCGTGACCGAAATGCCCGACGCCGGCGATATTGCGGATATTGCGGTCGAGGCGGCGCGCGTGGCGCGTGCGCTCGGTTACGAGCCGCGGCTGGCGCTGCTTGCGTATTCGACTTTCGGCCATCCGCCCGGCGAACGCTCGGCGCGCGTCCAGGAGGCGGTGCGGCTTCTCGACAAGCGGCGCGTCGATTTCGAATATGACGGCGAGATGGCGGCCGACATCGCGCTGAACATGGAACTGCGCGAGGCTTATCCGTTCTGCCGCTTGTCCGGTCCTGCCAATGTCTTGATCATGCCGGCATTCCACTCGGCCTCGATCTCGACCAAGCTGTTGCGGGAATTGGGTGGCGCGACCGTGATCGGGCCCATTCTGGTCGGGCTCGACCGCTCGGTGCAGATCGTGACGCTGTCAGCCAACGATGCCCAGCTCGTCAACATGGCGGCGCTCGCTGCCTATAATGTGAGCGGCTAAGGCGCGGCGTCCCTTAACCATTCGCGTTAAAACGCGGCGACCGATTCACCCCCCCGAAACCACTCGCGGTTAATTGGTTTCCCGTCACCTTTAGTGTGGCGGTTCAGAAGTCCGCATCGTCTTTGCCGGCACCCTATCATGCGGACTTCTGAACCAAAGCCACACTAGATCAATAGGGTTGCTAGTGTCCCTTTGATTCCGAACTTCGCACATGAGATTGCCGCCTGGTCATGCGAACTTCGGAATCGGGACACTAGGATGACGGGAGTTGCGCAAAGTGACTGGTTCCCCGCCGCTCGCGCTCGAAATTCACGGGCTTGTCAAACGCTTCACGCGGCCTGCCGTCGATGGGCTCGATCTTGCGGTGCGTTGCGGCGAATTTTACGCGCTGCTCGGTCCGAACGGCGCCGGCAAGACGACGACGCTGCGCATGATCGCAGGTTTGATCCAGCCGGACGCCGGCTCAATCCGCGTCGACGGCGTCGATGCGCTCGACGATCCGGTCGCTGCCAAGCGCCTGATCGCCTGGGTGTCCGACGAGCCGATGATCTATGACAAGCTCACGCCCGAGGAATATCTCGACTTTGTCGCCGGCCTTTGGGCGGTCGAGCCGAAGCTCGCCGCGTCGCGCGCCGGCGAATTATTCGATTGGCTCGGACTTGCCGCGCATGCGCGCGAACGCTGCGAAGGTTTTTCCAAGGGCATGCGCCAGAAGGTGGCGCTGGCCGGCGCGCTGGTGCATGACCCGCGCCTGATCATTCTCGATGAGCCGCTTACTGGTCTCGACGCCGGCTCCGCGCGTCAAGTCAAGGGCGTGCTGCGCGAGCGCGTCCGCGCCGGCGGCACCGTCATCATGACCACGCACATTCTGGAAGTCGCCGAACGCATGGCCGACCGCATCGGCGTCATTGCGCATGGCCGGCTCCTCGCCGAAGGGACGCTTTCGGAGTTGCGGCGGCTGGCCGCCGGCGCTGACGTCAATGAAGCTGCCGGCGATTTGGCGAGCCTCGAAGATACCTTCCTCGCGCTCGTCGCCGACGCCGCGCTTCCGGCCGAAGCGGCATGAGGTTTTCTAGCGTGCGACCATGACCCAGGCCGGCAGCGCGGTATGGTTTGTCCGCCACGAGTCGCGGCTCGCCTGGCGCGACTTTGTCTCGATGATGACGGCGGGGCGCCGCACCCGCGCCCGCAAGATTGCTATCGGCTTTGCGGTCTTCGTCATCATCATGCACGCCATCGCCTATTCGGTCGTCGGCGGCTACGCCTCCGCGCCGGTCGACCGGCAACTGTTAATCGGGGTTACGGCTTCGCTTCTGCTGTCGTGGCTTTTGATGATCTCGCAGGCGATGGAGTCGATGACGCGCGCCTTCTATGCACGCGCCGATCTCGACCTCATTCTCGCTTCCCCGGTTGCCGCCGAGCGGCTCTTCGCCGTGCGCATCGGCACTGTGGCGCTATCGGTCGCCGGGATGGCGCTGCCGCTCGCCGGGCCGTTCATCAACATGCTGGCCTGGCGCGGCGGAGCGCATTGGCTCGGCGCCTATGGTGTCATTCCCGCCATGGGCGCGGCGGCCGCGGCCTTCGCGGTGCTGGCCACCGCCGCTTTGTTTCGCCTGATCGGTCCGAAACGCACGCGCTTCGTCGCGCAGATCATCGCCGCGGTCATCGGTGCCGCCTTCGTCATCGGCCTGCAGGTCGCGGCCATCCTCTCTTACGGGACCTTGTCGCAGGCGAGCGTGCTGCACTCCGAAGCGCTGCTGGCGCTCATGCCGGGCGAGAACAGCGTGCTGTGGTGGCCGGCACACGCCGTGCTCGGCGATGGTCGCGCGCTCATCGTCTTGCTGGCGCTTGGCTTCGCTGCGCTTGCCGCCGCCATCTTGGTGGTCGCGCCGCGCTTTGGCGCCTACGCCGTAGCCGCGGCGAGTGCCGATGCCGCGCCGTCGGCGCGCGCGCAGCGTCCGAGCGCTTTGCGGGCCGCTTCACCGCGGCGCGCACTGCGCCGCAAGGAATGGGTTCTGTTGCGCCGCGATCCCTGGCTGGTTTCGCAGACGCTGATGCAGATGCTTTATCTCTTGCCGCCGGCGCTGATGCTGTGGCGGAGTTTTGCCGCCCAGTCTCCCGGCGGCGCGCTTAATCTTCTCGTGCCCGTGCTGGTCATGGCGGCCGGCCAACTTGCAGGCGGGCTCGCCTGGCTCACCATTTCCGGAGAGGATGCGCCCGATCTCGTCGCCACCGCGCCGGTTCCCCCGGGCTTCGTCTTGCGCGCCAAGATCGAGGCGGTGCTCGCTGTCATCACCGTCGTGTTCGCGCCCTTGATTGCCGTGCTCGCCGTCGCGTCGCCCTGGCGCGCAATACTGACGCTCGCCGGTGTCGTCGCTGCTTCGGCATCGGCGACCGCGATTCAGCTTTGGTTCCGCACCCAGGCAAAAAGGAGTCAGTTCCGCAGACGTCAGGTGTCGTCGCGCGTTGCCACCTTTGCCGAAGCATTTTCCTCCATCGCCTTCGCGGCGACCGCTGCGATCGCCGCCGTGAGCCTGCTGCTCGCCATCGTGCCGGGCATCATCGCGCTCGCCGTCGTCGCCGGCGCGCGTTATTTGAGTCCACGGAAGTAATCACATCACCCCGCCGTCGAGGCCACCACGAGCACAGCGATCTCGCCGACCTGCTCGAGCGCGCCGCACACATCACCGGTCTGGCCGCCGATCTGCGCCGCGCTCAAGCGCGCGATGATCGCGAGCACGATTGCAAGCGCAATCGCCGTTACTGCCGCCGGTGCAAAGCCGATGCAGCCGATGAGGATGAGGAAACCGAGCACGGCTCCAGCCGCGGCGGTCTCGCGCGCCGGGGAGCCCGCGGCATGCGACAAGCCCTCGCTACGCGCCGGCGGCAGAAAGAACATCAATAGCGGCAACAGCGCGCGCGCCGCGGCGTGCGCGCCGATCAGCGCCGCCGCCACCGCCGCGGGATCGGCGAGGCTTGCGAGCGCGCCGACGCGAATAACGAACGACAAAATCAGCGCGCAGACGCCGTAGGTGCCGATGCGGCTGTCACGCATGATCGCAAGTTTGTCTTCGCGGGTCGTGCCGCCGCCGAATCCGTCGGCGGTGTCGGCAAGGCCGTCCTCGTGCAGGGCGCCGGTTACGCCGAGCGTCGCCGCCACCGCGAGCGCCGCCGCCGGCCAGGGCGGCACGCCGGCGCGCGCCGCCACGACATAGATCACCGCGCCGATAATGCCGACGACGACGCCGGCCAGCGGAAACGCCCAGGCGGCGCGCGCGATTTCGCCGTCCGCGAATGGGCGCGAGTGCGAAAGCGGCAGCCGCGTGCAAAACAGGACGCTGACAGAAAGATCGTGAGCGCGCGCCCCGATCCACGCGTTCCAGGAATGAGTAGGATCGCCACCCGTGCCGTAAGCCATGGCCCCTGCCCGTCCCGGCGAAACCTCCTTCCCGGCGGGAAGGAGGAGATTCGCGGCAGCATAGCAAATTTGCTAGAGCGTCACCGGTCGTTTGACTGGGTCGCTCATTCACGCGCAAGCGGGAATCAAGTCTAGGTCCCCGCTTCACGGGGACGAGCGGTCGCATACCCTCACCGAGAGGCGCTATGACGAAGTTTTCCTCCCTGGCCGACCTGCGCACCCTTTGCCTCGACCTGCCGGGAGGACATCCGGCCGCGAGCGCTGCGGTCGCCGCGCGCGAAGACCAACTCACCAAGCCGCCGAAAAGCCTCGGCCGGCTTGAGGATTTGACCGCCTTCCTTGCCCACTGGCAGGGCCACGCGCCGCCGCGGCTTGACCGCGCCGAGATCCTCGTCTTCGCCGGCAATCACGGCGTCACTGCGCAGGGCGTCTCCGCCTATCCGGCCGAAGTCACGGTGCAGATGGTGGCGAATTTTTGCTCAGGCGGCGCGGCCATCAATCAGCTCGCCCGCACCGCCGCGGCGAACCTGCGTGTCATTCCGCTTTCGCTCGAGCAACCGACCGCCGATTTCACGGAAAAGCCGGCGATGAGCGACGAGGAGTTTCTCGCCGCTGTCGCAGCCGGCTACGACGCGGTTTCGCCGGGCGATCTCGTCATCCTCGGCGAGATGGGCATCGGCAACACCACCGCCGCGTCGGCGCTCGCCGCGGCCTTGTTCGGCGGCCGTGGCGTGCGCTGGGCCGGCCGCGGCACCGGCGTCGATCACGATGGTTTGCAGAGAAAGCGCGCGGTCATCGATCAAGCGCTCGCCCGTCACGCCGCGATCTTGAACGATCCGCTGAGGGTGGCTGCGGCGCTCGGCGGCCGCGAGCTTGCCGCCATTCTCGGCGCGACGCTTGCGGCGCGGCGGCAAAACATTCCGGTCCTTCTCGACGGCTTCGTCTCGACCGCTGCGGCCGCGCCGCTCTACAAGCTTCGCGCCGACACTTTGGCGCACGCCCTTGCCGGCCACGTGTCCGCCGAGGCAGGGCATCGCGCGCTGCTCGATGAGCTGAGCTTAAAGCCGATCCTCGATCTCAACATGCGGCTCGGCGAAGCCTCGGGCGCCGCCGCGGCCTTGTTGATCCTTCGCGCCGCGCTCGCCTGCCACACCGGCATGGCGACGTTTGCCGAAGCCGGCGTTTCCGACAAGCCGGCGGAGGAGGGGACGGAGAAACAGGCCGGGTAGTCTCGCAATGACGAGCGAGTTACATAAACGCCTGGATTCCGGTTTGCGCGCGGCCGAGGATCAGCGCGTGGATGTCGTGCGTGCCTTCGTAGGTGTTGACGGTCTCAAGGTTACAGAGCACGCGCATGACGTGAAATTCGTCGGCAATGCCGTTGCCGCCGTGCATGTCGCGGGCAAGCCGCGCCACATCAAGCGCCTTGCCGCAATTGTTGCGCTTCAACAGCGAAATCGCCGGCGGTGACGCCTTGCCCTGCTCGATCAGCCGCGACATGCGCAGCGCTGCGTGCAGGCCAAGCGTGATCTCGGTCTGCATGTCGGCGAGTTTTTTCTGGACGAGTTGATTGGCGGCGAGCGGCCGGCCGAACTGCTTTCTGTTGAGCACATAGTCGCGGGCGCGGTGCCAGCAGAACTCGGCGGCGCCGAGCGCGCCCCAGGCAATGCCGGCGCGCGCAACGTTGAGACAGCCGAACGGACCGGACAGGCCGGAGACATTCGGCAGAAGATTCTCGTCCGCAACGACAGCGCCGTCGAGCACGATCTCGCCGGTGATCGACGCGCGGAGCGACAACTTTCCCTCGATCTTCGGCGTGGAAAAGCCCTTGGTGCCGCGCTCGACAACGAAGCCACGGATCTTGCCGTCGAGTTTCGCCCAGACCACCGCAATGTCGGCGACCGGCGAATTCGAGATCCACGTTTTCGTGCCGGTCAGGCTGTAGCCGTTAGTGACCTTCTCGGCGCGGGTCACC
>Ga0302326_10003182_pt1 | contig 38920 bp, 28 predicted proteins | sample Palsa_T0_3_FD_202264 | JGI IMG/M metagenome (GOLD analysis project Ga0302326, IMG submission 202264) | Peat permafrost microbial communities from Stordalen Mire near Abisko, Sweden - Palsa_T0_3 | ecosystem: Environmental > Terrestrial > Soil > Palsa > Peat permafrost | place: Sweden: Abisko... | reverse complement strand
GATGAGGCCCATGCGATCGACGTCCATGCGCAGCACCGCGTAGCTGTCCCAGGCGCGCGTGCTGCGCCCGTGCTCGCGATCGAGGTCTTCGCGAAAGCGCCGGTGGTTGAGCAAGCCAGTGAGCGCGTCGAAGGCGGTGAGCTCCACGATGCGTGATTGCAGCTGGCGCGCCGTCCGCTCGGCCGTGCGCTCGCGCGTCACGTCGTCGAAGATGAGGATGCGACCGAGGCGCCGCCCCTCGCGCACCATCGGGAACGTCTTGCACACGACGGTGCGCGCTCGGGGGCGCCGCACCTCGACCTCGATGACGGGCGACGCGTTGGCCGTGTCGTCGCCTCCCGCCATGCCGAGGAACCGCTGCGGGTCCTCGCACGCACGCGAAAACGCGGCGAGCACCTCTTGCTTCATCTTGCCCACGTTGGCCGCGGGCTCGATGCCGAAGATCTCGCCCGCGCGACGCCCGATCATGCGGCAGCGGCCGTCGACGTCGAACACCACGAGGCCCTCGTTGGCCGCCTCGAGCATCGCCAGCAGCGTCGCTTGCAGGAATCCTCCCCACGCGGGGTCGTCGGCCGGCATCGGGCCGGCATGCTACTTCGGAGCGAGCCCCTTCGCGAAGGGCCTGCGCGCTCCCAAACGCATCGCCGCTTGAATCCGCCTCATTGCGGCAACGGCTCGGCGCCCTTTTCCACGCCTTTTGCCAGCTTGGCGAAGGCCTCCTTGTCGGAGGCCTTCTCGATTGCCGCCTCGGCGGAGATGACGCCCTCTTTGACGTAGCGCTCGAGCGCCATGTCCATCGTCTGCATGCCCTGCGCCTGCCCGCTCTGCATCATGCTCGGGATCTGGAACGTCTTGTTCTCGCGGATCATCGACGCCAGCGCCGGCGAGCCGACGAGGATCTCGTGCGCCGCCACGCGCCGCTTGCCGTCGGCCGACCGCAGGAGCTGCTGCGCGACGATGCCCGCGAGGCTCTCGGCGAGCATGCCGCGCACCTGCGGCTGCTCTTCGGCGGGGAAAGCGTTGACGATGCGGTCGATCGTCGCCGACGCGCTGTTCGTGTGGACCGTGGCGAAGACGAGGACGCCGAAGCTCGCGAGCTGCAGCGCGAGCTTCATCGTCTCGTTGGTCCGGAGCTCGCCGATGAGGATGACGTTCGGGTCCTCGCGTCCGGCGCTCCGTATCGCGTGGGCGTACGTGGCGGCGTGGTGGCCGATCTCGCGGTGGGTGACCGCCGCCTTCTGCGGGACGTGCACGAACTCGACCGGGTCCTCGATGGTGAGGACGTGCACCGCGCGCGTCTTGTTGATGTGGTCGATCATCGCGGCCAGCGTCGTCGACTTGCCCGAGCCCGTGGGACCGGTCACGAGGACCAGCCCCGCCCTTCGATCGGCCATCTTGCGGATCGAGGGGGGGCATTTGAGGTCCTCGAGCGTGAGCACCTTGGAAGGGATGGTGCGAAACACCGCCGCGAGCCCCGTCGTCTTGTAGAAATAGTTGGCGCGAAAGCGGGCCTTTTCGCCGTACGCGTAGGCGAAGTCGAGATCGAGCGTCTCGGTGATCGTCTTTCGCTGCTCCTCGGTGGCGATCTCGAAGAGCAGCGATTCCATCTCGTCGGCGTCGACCGCCGCCTCGCGCATCGCGACAAGCTGCCCGCGCTGGCGCATGAACGGTGGATACCGCACGCCGAGGTGCAGGTCGCTGCCTCCGGCGGCGAGCAGCTGATCGAAGAGGGCGTCGATGCGCGGCACTAGCTGCCTCGCTTTCCGAAGATCTGGCCCGCCTTGCCGAGCATGCCGCCGGCCTCCTTGAGCAAGCCCCCGTCCTTCTTGGGTGCCTCGGGAGGCGGCGCGCCCTGGCGCTTGCCCGAGAGCTGCGCGTCGAGCTCGTCGGGGTGCTCGGCGACGGCAAGCGCTGCGGCGGCGGTGACCCGGCCCAACTTCACCAGCTCGGCCAGCGACTCGTCGAGCCGAATGATGCCGAACCCCTTGCCGCGCTGCTGAAGGCTTGGAATCTGAAAGGTCTTGCCGTCGCGGATCAGGCTCCACAGGCTCACCGAGCCGGGGAGCAGCTCGGCGGCTGCCACCATCTCCTTGCCGTCGACGGTCGGCAGGAGGCGCTGGCCGACGATGAGGTGCAGGCCCCCGGCGAGCGTCATCCGGACCTGCTGCTGGTCGGCGGGCGGAAAGAGGTCGACGACGCGATCGATCGTCTTCGCGGCGCTCGGGGTGTTCATCGTGCCGAGGACCAGGTGTCCCGTCTCGCTCGCCGCGAGCGCCATGCGCACCGTCTCGGTGTCGCGTAGCTCGCCGACGACGATGACGTCGGGGTCCTCTCGCAGCGATCCCTTGAGCGCGCTGGCGAAGGTGCGCGTGTTCGACCCCACCTCGCGCTGGCTGATCATCGCCTTCTTGCGCTCGTGCAGGTATTCGACCGGATCTTCGACCGTGATGACGTGGTGGGTGGTCTCGCGGTTGATGATGTCGACGATCGCGGCCAGGGTGCTCGTCTTGCCGTGGCCCGTCGGGCCGGTGACCAGCACGAGACCCTGGTGGTGATGCGTGGCGCGCTCGATCTCGGGCGGCAAGCCGAGCGAGGCCAGCGTGGGCACGGTGGCCGGGAGCAGGCGCAGGCACGCCTTGAGGCCGGAGCGCTGGCGCGAAACGTTCACACGATAGCGACCGCCGGTGCCGCGATCGAACGCGAAGTCGCAGGAGCCCTGGTCGTCGAGGGTGGCTCGAAGGCGCTCCGGGACGATGCTGAAGATGAGCGCGTCGGCGGCGGCGTCGTCGATGGGGGCACCGTGGGGCGCGAGCTCGCCGGCGATGCGCAAGAGCAGCGGGCGACCGGCAACGATGTGGAGATCGCTCGCGCGCGCTTCGCGGGCGCGGGCGAGAAGCGGGTCGAGGGCGGTGGCCGCTCTGGAGTTGGAGAGAGCGGGCGCGGCGACGGCACGCGCGGGCGCGGGCGCACGCGCGGGCTCGGGGGCGGGCGCGTGGGCGGGCGCGTGGGCGGGCGCGGGCGCGTGAGCGGGCGCGGGGGCAGCAGTGCTCGCTGGCTCGGGGGCAAGGACGGGGGGCGGTTTGGAGTCGGCGGACCGGACGGTGACGGCGAAGCGAGCCTGGAGGCGGCCCTGTCGCATGACGGCCTGGACACCCACGGAGCCGACGCCGTCGACGCGAGTGGACCAGTGGGCCGGCTGCTTCTCGATGTCGACCACGTGTTCGGCGCCCCCGACCGCGCGCAGCATCTCGAGGATGGCTTCGGTGGTCCGTGGGACGTCGTCGACGGGCTGGTACTTGTCGCCCACCTTGAAGCAAGGCAGCCGGTCAGACACCACCGCAAACTCCACCACCTCGGGCCTCGCGAGCTCGCGCAGGATCTGCTGGACGGTCTTCACGACCTTTTCAGAGTACACCCCCCCCGGGGCGACTATCCAGATCGCGCCCTGGCGGCCGAATCCGGTGGGGAGCTCGAGGGGAGCGGAAGCGCGCTCCCCTCGACCACGACTATCTGGCGAACGCCGCTCGCCCAGCGTACACGGCCGAGGGGCCGAGCTCGGAGCCAATCCTCAGGAGCTGGTTGTACTTGGCGACACGGTCGGTACGAGACAGGCTGCCGGTCTTGATCTGGCCGGCGTTGGTGGCCACCGCGAGGTCCGCGATGAACGCGTCTTCCGTTTCGCCCGACCGGTGGCTGACGATCGACCGATAGTTTCGCTGGGCGGCGAGGCGCATGCAATCGAGCGTCTCGGTCAGGGTGCCGATCTGGTTCAGCTTGATGAGGATCGCGTTGGCCGTCCCCGCGTCGATCCCGCGCTGCAGGCGCGTGACGTTGGTGACGAAGAGATCGTCGCCCACGAGCTGCACCCGCGAGCCGATCCGGGTCGTGAGAAGCTTCCACCCGTCCCAGTCGTCCTCGGAGCAGCCGTCCTCGATCGAGACGATGGGGTACTTGGACGACAGGTGCTCGTAGGTGGCGATGAGCTCCTCGCGCGACACAGTCTTCTTGTCGAACGTGTAGAGCTGCGTCTTGCGATCGAAGAACTCGCTCGCGGCGCAGTCGAGGGCGATGTCGATGTCCTTGCCCGGCGTGTACCCGGCCTGCTCGATCGCCTTGACGACGTACTGGATCGCCTCTTCGTTCGACTTCAGCTTGGGCGCGAAGCCGCCCTCGTCGCCGACGGCGATGGTGAGCCCCTCGTCCTTCAGGAGCTTCTTCAGCGTGTGGAACACCTCGGTGCCCGCGCGCAGCGCCTCGGGGAACGAGCCGATGCCCGCCGGGACGATCATGAACTCCTGGATCTCGAGCCCACTGTCGGCGTGCACGCCGCCGTTCAGGATGTTCATCAGCGGCGTGGGGAGCAGCCGGGCCTGCACGCCGCCGAGGTAGCGCCACAGCGGCAGGCCGACCGTGTCGGCAGCGGCCCGCGCCACGGCGAGCGACACGCCGAGGATCGCGTTCGCGCCCATCTTGCCCTTGTTGGGCGTACCGTCGGCGTCGAGCAGCACCTGATCGACGGCCGATTGATCGAGCGAGTCCATGCCGATGACGGACGGGCCGAGCGACTGGTTGACGTGATCCACGGCTTTGGACACGCCCCTGCCCTGCCAGCGTTTCTTGTCGCCGTCGCGCAGCTCGAGGGCCTCGTGCTCGCCCGTGGAGGCACCGCTCGGGACCGCGGCACGGCCGCGACCGGAGTCGGTTTGGACTTCGACTTCGACGGTGGGGTTGCCGCGCGAGTCGAGGATGAATCGGGCCAGAACCGCGTTGATTTCGCTCATGGGGTCACGTCCGCGTCTACCACAGAGCGAGGCGATGCGTCAGCGGCCGACGCGGCGATTGTCGCCCAGAACGTGCGAAGCTCGTCGAGGCTGCCCGTCCGCCGCGCCGGCGGCAGCGCCGCGAGCAACGCGCGGCCGTAGCCCCGCTTGACGATCCGCCGATCGAGAATGGCCACGATGCCGGCGTCCCGTTGCGTCCGGATCAGCCGCCCGAAACCTTGTTTCAGGGTCATGGCGGCGCTGGGGACGGAGTATTGCGTGAAGCCGTTGCCCCCTTGGCGGTCGAGCGAAGCGCAGCGCGCGGCGACGACGGGGTCGTTCGGCGGAGCAAACGGGATCTTGTCGAGCACCACCAGGCGCAGTGCCCACCCGGGTACGTCCACGCCTTCCCAGAAGCTCATCGTGGCGACGAGCACCGCCGCCCCGCTTGCGCGAAAGCGAGACAGAAGCAGGTGCTTGGGCCGCTCGCCCTGGACCATCAGCGGCCCGTGGAACTTGCCACGAATGCGGGTGGCGAAGGATCGCATCGCGCGTGTGGACGTGCAGAGGACGAAGGCGCCCCCCTGGGTCATCGCGACGAGCTGGCCGATCCGCTCCGCCGCCGCCTCTTCGAACTGCGGGTCCGACGGGTCGGGCAGGTCGTCCGGGACGTAGAGGCCCGCGTGGGTGGCGAAGTCGAACGGCGACGCCACCACGAGCTCCTGTACGTCGGGCGGCGCGCCCAGGCGGGCCTTGGCAAAGTGAAAGGACGCCGGGGCGCCGTTCGAGCCACCCGTCGCCAGCGTGGCGCTCGTGCACACCACGGTCGGGACGCGGTCGAAGAGCCGCGAGCGCAGCGTGGCGCCCACGTCGACCGGGCTGCTCCCGAGCGAGACGCTGCGCGATCGGACGTCGACCCACCGCACCACGTCCGAGAGCTCGCCGTCGTCGGTCGCGCGGACGCCGGCGAGGATGTTGCGGAGGTCGTCGCGGAGGTCGCGCGCGCGGCGCGCGACGAGCTGCACGCTGTCCTCGGCCCGGGCCTCGGCCACGGCTTCCAGCGCTGCGAGGCGCAGGTCCAGGGCTTCGTGGGCGGCGCGCACCGCCGGGGTCACGTCGGCCTGGGAAAGCACGCGTCTCGCGTCAAAAGTGCCCCCGTGCGCGACGGCCGGCGCCAGGCAAGCGAAGAACGCGTGCGCCCGCTCGCGCGCCCCGTCCAGCGTCGACCGAACCGGCCCGCTCTTGAGCGCCTCGAGCGCGTTGACCGACAGGAGCCCCCGCTCGGCATCACGCAGCAGCGCCTCGACGCGCGCGCTCGACACCCGGGTGCCGAAGAAATCCGTGGCGATGTCTTCGACCTGGTGGGCCTCGTCGAACACGATGGCGTCGTACGGAGGCAAGACGCTCGCGTGCGCGCCTCGCGGGCCGGTACGAAGCGCCAGGTCTGCGAGCAGCAGGTGGTGATTGACGACGATGATCTGTGCCGCCTCGGCGTCGCGCCGCATGCGCGTGACGAAGCACGCCTCGAAGTGCTCGCACGTCGCGCCGATGCGTGTCTCGCTGGACGAGGCGACCTCGCGCCACACGTCGGCGTCCTCGCGCAGATCGGCGAGCTCGGCGCGGTCCCCCGTCTCGGTGTGGCGCGCCCAGGCCTCGATGCGGGCGAACGCGGCATCCGACACGTGTGCGCCGGAATCACGGGCCTCGCCAAACCGGCGTAGACAGAGGTAGTTCGAGAGGCCCTTCATCATCGCGGCGCGAAAGGACACGCCGTGGGCGGTGAGCGCCTCGGCCACGATGGGCAGGTCCTTCGTGAAGATCTGGTCTTGCAGGGCGCGGGTCGCGGTAGAAATCACGACCTTGCGCCCGCTCAGGACCGCCGGGATCAGGTACGCCAGCGTCTTGCCCGTCCCGGTCCCTGCCTCGACGAAGAGATGGTGCTCCTGGTCCAGGGCCTTTTCCACGGCCTCGGCCATCGCTAGCTGGCCCTCGCGGTGCTCCCACCCGGCGAGCGCACGCGACAGCGGCGATCCTGGCCCGAGGACGTCGCGGGCGCGTGTCTCGGGACCGGTCACGGGCGAACGATAGATCGAATCGCGCGGTGCCGCGTCGGATGGGCATGGCCAATCGTTCCCAGTCGCTCACCTCCCTCGCCCTCTTGGCCGCCGTGGCCGGGCTCACCGTGCTGGGCGTCCAGTGCGCCCACGCCGATCCCCTCCCCGCCCGCTCCACCCTGTGCCCTGCGTGTACGCTGGAGCGCGAAGCGCCGGACACGAGCGTGCCCCACATCGAGCTCGTCTCGGACTTCGAGCACCACTTGCCGACGTTCGGCGACGGCGTTCGGCGCTTCGTGCTCGGACAGGCCGGCGAGCGATACCGGGTGAAGATCGTGAACCCCACCGCGGCGCGCATCGAGGCGGTCATCTCGGTCGACGGCCTGGACGCCATCGACGGTCGCCTCGCCGATCTCTCCAAGCGTGGCTACATCGTCCCGGCCTACGGTGAGACGATCGTCGACGGGTGGCGCACGTCGCTCGCGACGGTGGCCACATTCCGGTTCTCGTCGGTGGGTGAGTCGTATGCGGGGCGCAAAGGGCGCGACCGGAACGTCGGCGTCGTCGGCGTCGCTTTCTTCCGCGAAGAGCCGCCTCCCGTCGTCCGGCGGCGGGCACCCATCCAGTGGCACGACTCGGCCGACGACGCCGAGCTCGGCGCTGCGCGCCCCTCCACCAGCTCGGGTGCCCCTGCCGCGGCACAGGGGGCGGCCGGAGAGGCCACGGCGGCGGCCCCCGTGCCTGCTGCCCCCAAGGCCCCCAGCGCCGCACGCGCCGCGCAGCGCCCCGGCCTCGGGACGCAGTTCGGAGAGACCGATGACTCTCGCGTGGTCGAAACCACCTTCGTGCGCGCCGCGCGCTCGCCCGCGTGGATGTCCGAGCTCCGGTACGACGATCGCGCCGGACTGGTGGCTCGCGGGATCACCGTCGATCCTCCCCGCAATCCGCGCGCGGCCGAAAACGAGCTCCGCGACGAAGCCACGGCCTTCCCCGAGCCGCACTTCGCGGAGCCGCCTCCCTGACGCCACAGACGCGCCAGCGGATAGGCGTCGCGCGCTCGAGGGTCGCCATTGCCGCATGCGGGGGCTACACTTGGCGTGGGCTCTTCCATGGTGGACGTTGTCTCCTCGGCGAGTCGTATCCCGGGCGGCGACAAGGTTGCGGGGCCGGGAGACGAACGTCGCCAGTTGACGGTCTTTTTCTGCGACCTGGTCGCGTCCACGTCGCTGAGCGGCACGCTGGATCCGGAGGATCTGGCCGATGTCCTCGGTCAGTACCAGCGGTCTTGCCTCGAGGTGATCGACCCGCTCGGGGGCTACGTCGCCCAGTGGCTCGGCGATGGCATCCTCGCCTACTTCGGGTTCCCGCTGGCCCACGACGACGACGCCATCCGCGCAGTCCGCTCCGGACTGGGGATCCTCGAAGCGGTCGATCGATTGAACGAGCACCTGGCGCGCCGGCACGGGGTCCGGCTCGCCGTGCGCATCGGCATCCACACCGGCGTCGCGATCATCAGCCGCGTGGGGTCGGGTGCCAACCGGGCCGAGCTCGCGGTCGGCGAGACGCCGAATATCGCGGCGCGCGTTCAGGCGGCGGCGGATCGCCACACCGTCGTCATCAGCGGCGCGACCGAGCGGCTCGTCCGCGGCTGGTTCGACTACCAGACACTGGGGAGCCCCGCGCTCAAGGGCGTCGCGCAACCGGTCGCCCTCTTCCGTGTGATGAAGGCCAACGATGTCCGCACCACGTTCGACATCGCCAAGCTGCGGGGGCTCTCTCCTCTCGTCGGGCGAAGCGAGGAGCTGGCCCGGCTGACCGAGGCGTGGGCCCGCACCCAGACGGGCACGACGGGCGCCGTCCTCGTCGACGGCGAAGCGGGCATCGGCAAGTCGCGACTGGTCGAGGAGCTCAAGACCCAAGTCGTCGCCGATGGGGGGACGGTGCTCGAGCTCCGCGCGTCGCCGTACCACGACCGTAGCGCCCTGCATCCGCCCATCGACTTGCTCCAGCGATCGTTCGGGTTCACGTCGGCAGAGACGTCCGAGCAACGCCGCGACAAGTTCGACCGGGCGTGCGACGCGCTGCCCAGTGCGACGCCCGACATTCGCAACACGCTGACGTCGTTGCTCTCGATCACCAACGACGACGACCCTCCTCCGTCCACGGCCGGTCCGGTGCGGATGCGGCGGATCCAGTCGGCGCTCGCCACGTGGATGCTCGAGTGCCACGGCGAAGCGCCCGCGCTCTTCGTGTGGGAGGACATTCACTGGCTCGATCCGTCGTCGCTCGAGCTGCTGGATCACTTCCTCGAGCGCGCCCCCGGTCGTCGCGTCTTGACGGTCGTCACCGCGCGCTCCGAGTACGCGGGCCCTCTGCCGAAGACGCCGCTGGAGCGCATTCGCCTCGACGGCCTCGCCGGGGGCGCCATTCGCGAGCTCGTCGATAATCTCGCCTCCCCCGCCGTCGTACCCGTCGATACCTCCAAGCGGATCGTGCAGCTGACGGACGGCGTGCCCCTCTTCGTCGAGGAGCTCACGCGCTCCTTGCTCGAGTCGGGCGCTCTCGAGGGGTGGACGGACTCAGCCTCGTCGCACGTTCGCGACGCGTCGTGGATCCCGCCCACGCTGCGCAGCTCGCTCCTGGCGCGGCTCGACCGGCTCCCCGAGGGGCGCGAGGTGGCCCGCGCGATCGCCATCGCCGGACGCGAAATTGCGGACGACGTGCTGCGCACGATCTGGCCGCTCGACGACGAAAGGCTCGATCGCGGACTGACCGAGCTGCGCGACGCCCGCCTCGTTCAAGAGCGGTGGGAAAACGGCGAGCGGCGCTGGGCCTTCTCGCACGCGCTCACGCAGGAGATCGCCTACGAGTCCATCCTCCGGAGCAAGCGGCGCCACTACCATCTGCGCATCGCGACGGCCCTCGAGGCCCAACCGGTCCCGCTGCTCGCCACGCAACCCGAGCTGCTCGCCAAGCACTACGCGTTGGCCGGCGACCCCGCGCGCGCCGCGGACCGCTACTACCAGGCGGGCCGCCTGGCGATCGATCGGTCCGCCCACGTCGAAGCCATCGATCACCTGCGCCACGGTCTCGCGATGCTCGATCAACTCCCCGAGACGCCGGAGATCCTGCAGCAGCGGCTCGACTTTCTGGTCGCCCTCGGTCCCCCCGAGATCGCGCGCCGTGGCTACGCCGCGCCCGAAGTGGGGGCCGTCTTCGATCAGGCGCGGCTGCTCTGTTCCAGGGTACCGGGCAGCCGCCGCCTCTTCGGCGCCCTGCAGGGCCTGCAGGTGCACTCTCTCGTGCGGGGCGACCTCGACGCGTCACTGGGGCTGAGCCGCGAGCTCGTGTCGCTGGCACGCCAGCTCGAGAGCCCAGCGCTGCATCTCGAGGGCACGCTGCGGCTTGCGATCAGTCTGTACGCGATGGGCGACCTCTCCCAGGCCAACGCGCACTTCGACACCGACCTGCTGCCCGCGCTATCGCGCGACGCCCATCGCCCCCGCAGGCCCGAGTTCGGCCAGGACGCCTACGTCTGTACGCTCTGCCATTCGGCGCTCGTCGCCTGGCTCGTGGGCTTGCCCGACGAAGCCGCCCGCCGCGTGGAGATGGCGATGGAAGCCGGCCGTGCGCTCAATCACCCCTTCACGATGTCGTGGGCCCTGCTCTACGCGTCGCTGGTCCACGCGTTGCGAGGCAATCACGCCGCCGCAGCGACGCACGCCGCAGACCTTGCGGCGCTCTGCACGCGTCATGGCTTTTCGTATCGCCTGTCGCAAGCGCACATCTTGCTCTACTGGGCCCAGGTGCGCGACCACCAGCCCAGCCTGGGCCTTCTCGCCGACGCGATCCGCAAAGTACGCGCGCACGGCGCCGCGGCCTTCATGCCGCTCTACTTCGGATTTTTGGCCGATGCTTCGCTATTTCACGGCGACGTCGAGCTCGGGTTCGGAGCGGCCAACGACGGCATCGCCGCTGCCGAGGATACCCTCGAGATGTTTTACGTCGCCGAGCTCTATCGCTTGCGCGCCGTCCTTCGGCACCTGACGACGGCTCCGATGAAGGCCCAGTCAGCGACCGACCTGCACCGCTCCCGCGTCGAGGCCGAGGCGCGCGGCGCCCACTCGCTGGCCCTCCGCACCGCTCTCAGCCACCTGCACCTGCACGAACACTGCACGTGCGGCCAGAATCCGCTCGACGTCCTGCGCATCGCTCGCAGCCACGTCCTCGGCGGCGCCACGACGAGCGACGTCGACGCCGCCGATACGCTGCTGCAGCTCTAGCCGCCTACGTGCTGCGCACGTTGGCGCTGCCCGGCGGCGGCTCGCGGCCCAAAACCCGCAGTTTTTCGTCGGCCTCGCGGAAGCGTTCGGCCAGGGCCCTGACGAAGGCTCCCATCCACGAGTTGAGACCCACCGCGCGCGACAGCACGTCGCGCGTGACTGCCACGAGCACGACGTCGGTCACCGCCTTGACGCTCGCCGTCCGGGGCTTCTCCGAAAACACAGCCGTTTCTCCGAAGACCTCGCCCGGGCCCATGTTGCGGAGCACGTTCTCCTGGCCCGCGCCCTCGAGACGATAGGCGACGCACCGACCTGCCTCGATCACGTACGCCACGTCGCCGGCATCGCCTTCTTTGACGATCACGGTCCCGGCGGGCATCGTTACCCGGGGCATGTGCCACGCTCCCCTCTGGAAGCTTTCGATGTCTCGTTTGAGATCCAGGACGGTGGGATGACGATCGGCGGGGTCGAACGACAGGGCTCGCATCGCGATGCGAGCTAGCTCCGGTGGCATCCGATCGCCGGGGACCACACGCTCCGGCGGTGCGATCGGTGGTGGCTCGCGCCGCATGTAGAGCGCACGCATCGTCTCGGGCGTCAGCGGGGCCGTGCCCGTGAGGATCTGGTAGAGCGTGCCTCCCAGCCCGAAGACGTCGGTGCGCGCGTCGAGCGTCTCTTCGCGGCGCAGCTGCTCGGGGGCCATGTAGCATGGCGTTCCGACCAATCCGCCCGCGAGGTCGACGGCGGCGGCCGCGGGAAGAGTGTCGGGGCCAAGGCGCACCTGCGGGCCCCCGCCGGTGGCGACGGTCAGGCGTGCGACCCCCCAATCGACGACGTACACCTGCCCGAAGTCACTGATCATGATGTTGGACGGCTTGAGGTCGCGGTGGATGACTCCCCGGCTGTGGGCGAAGGCGACGGCCTCGCACACCTTCACGAAGATGTGGAGAAAGTCGGCCAGTGCGTCGGACTCGAGACGCGCGTCGCCAACGCGCGCGAGGACGGTCTCCAGTGTCTCGCCATCGACGAGCTTCATCGCCAGGTACGGGCGACCGTTGTCCTGGGAGCCGAACTCGTAGACGGGGACGATGTTCGGGTGTTCGAGCTGGCCGGTGATCCGCCCTTCGGCAACGAAGCGGTCCACCTCGCGGCCCGCGTCCAAGCACTCGGGCGCGAGAACCTTAATCGCCACGTTCCTCAGGATGTTCTTGTCGAAAACCCGGACAACCTGACCGGATCCACCCTTTCCAATCAGCTCGTGCTCTACGAACTTGGAGTTGGTGAGGTTGGTGTTGGCGGTCTGCGCTTCGGACCCGCGTGGGCCAGCGTTGACTGGCAGCGCCGGCACCCGCCTCACGGAAGCGAGCGGGTGGTCACCGTCCCTGTCGCCTGTGGACCCAAGCCCCGGGGACGAATCTCCGGTCAAGTCGGACATTTTGCTCGGCCTAAACATACCGTGTCCGGCCCGTCCTAGCCGCTGGGGTTGCGACATGGCTGCAAACGCGCGAGACCGCAGCGGAAACCGTCGCAAAAACACGATGTACGGGTGCCCGGGCTTCTGACGATCTCGACGCCGTTTTCCGCAGCAACGCAGCACCTTTGTGGCGGGTGGTCTCGGACCGCCGGACGTGTACCATCCCGCCCCGTGATTGCCCCGGGCCCGCGCGCGGCGCGTTTCGCGCGGACCCTCTTGCCCGACGTCGCGTACCTGCCGCTCGCGATGGTCGCCGCCTGGAGCCTCGTCGCACTGGCGGGGTTCCCGCACACGCACGATGGCGTCGGGCTCGAGCGCATCGAGATGTACCGGCGAACGTACCTCGTCGGCGACTTCTTCCCGGCGTGGACGGCGCTCGCTTCGAACGGCCACGGCTCTCCGCACCTGCTGCTCTATCACCGCCTTCACGCCCAGCTCTTCGGGCTGCTGTCGCTGGCGGTCGGGTCGCTCATCGCGGCGAAGGCTGGCGTCGTGCTGCTGCTCGCGTTCGGAGCGGCGGGGATGCGACGGCTCTCTGAGATGCACGGGGTCAGGCCGTGGCTCGCTTGGCTCGCGGGGGCGCTCCTTCTCGCGTCGAACTATGCCGACGTGGACTGGTACGTCCGAGGTGCGATCGCGGAGCTCATGGCGTTCATGCTCGTCCCCTGGTGCGTCGGCGCGCTCATCGGGATGGTCGACAGGAACGAGAGCCCCCTTCGATTCGGGATCTGGTGCGCGCTCCTCTTCTACGGCCACATGGTCGTCTCGATGTTCTTTGCGTTCCTGGTGCTCTCTGTCCTGGCCGAGCGCCTCTCCCGCGCGCGCGACCTTGGGTGGGAGGGGCTGCGCCGGCTCACCCGCCAGATGTTCGTCGCCGGCGCCACCGCAGCGGTTTGCGTCGTGCCGTTCGCGGCCGCCGTCATGTACGTGGAGCCTCTGTGCGGCGTCAACGACTACGGTATGGAACCGGCCAAGACGTACCCCTTCTCCGAATACCTGTTCGACCCGAACGTCTCGTGGCTCGGACAGCTGACGACCGACCGCATCACGGTGGAGATCGGCCGCTACATCGTGCTGCCGCTGGTGGCCCTCCTAGTGTGCTCACCCGCGGCGCGCGGCGCTGTGAGGGGGCGCGTGTGGCGGCTCTTCGTCCCTGCCGTTTGCTTTGTGCTCCTCCAGCCACGCGAGCTCGTCTTCGTCTTCGACCTGCTCCCGGGGCTCTCCAAGGTGCAATTTGCCTGGAGGCTCCTCGTGTACATCGTGCCGATCGCCGTGCTCACGCTCGCGGTGGCGCTCGAGTGGACGCTCCGCGCGAGCGCCCCTCTCTGGAGCCCGGTCGGGGCTGGAGCGGCGATCGCCGTCGTCGCGTGTCAGCTCCTCGTCACGGTGCGAGCGCAGCGCGACGCGAAGGCCAAACAGTACAGCACCGCGGACCTCGTCCCTTACCTCTCGGACATCGAGACGACCGCCACGTGGAGCGGCTTCATGGTCGGCGGCGGGCGACGCCTCCCGAAGACGCCCTTCGTCGCCGCGAGCGCAGGCTGTACGTTTTCCTCGCCGGATCTGACGCGCGGAAGGCCCGTCGTCGAGCAGACCGCGACCACCCACTTCAAGTTGCTGCGTCTGACGGTCCACGGTACGGGTTGCTCGTTGAAGCTCAGTCAATACGCTTCGCCTCTCCTCGAGGTCACTGGCTCGAAGCCCGTACAGCTCCGCACCGATTCGGATGGGCTGATGATCGTCGACGCGCCGAACGACCAGACCGTCGTCTCCGTGCGCTCGCTCGGGATCCTCGAGCTCGCCGGGCGCGGCATGATGCAGCGGGTCGTGACCGCTGCGCCGACGAACTAGGCCGCGCCGATGGACGCGTCGACAGCACGTCAAGGTCACGGATCGACCCCGCTGCGATCGCGATGGATCGCTTCGCTGCGCGAGTACTGGACTCTGGCCGAGGCCGCCGCGGCCGCGGCCGCCGCCGGCGAAGCCTCTCGCGCCGCGGCAGCGCACGAGCTCTCGATGGCGTGGCAAGACCGCGACGCCGCCGAGATTCTTCTCCTGGGCGGCTCGCCCGCCGACGCCCTGCGTGTCGGGCTGAGCGCGGCGGCTCACCTGGAGAAGGCGCTCGGCGCGCTGGGCGATCGCGGCACACAGCTCTCGGCACTGGAAGGGCATGACGTCGACGCGATAAAGGCCTTCGTCGTCGAGGCGGGCAGCCCGCCGGATCTCGACTCGCGCGTGACGCCAGCCCAGCGGACCGCGCTGGCGGTCGCGATCCGCGCCGGCCTCCGGCTGGAGCGACGAGTCGGGGCCCGCTTCCTCGACGCCGCCGGATTCGCGCGCCTGCGCCTCTGGAACCGCGCGCGAGTTTGCGTCGCCGTCGCGATCGGTGTCCTCGTCCTCGCCTTCGCCGCCAAGGTCGCAGGGACCACCCGCGCCGCCGCCTCCGGATCGCTGACCCCCATCTACGGCCCGGACCGCGCCGTCGACGGCGACGTGAACACCGACTGGGTCGCAGGCGCGGCGGCCCCGTGGATCGAGGTCTGGTTTCCTTACGCTCGCCGGCTCGGGCGAATCACGCTGGTCGACGGGCATGTCGTGCGCGACCGCGCGGCCAAGGATGTGCGCGTCGACCTCTTTGCGCATGACCGCGTCGTCGGGTCGATGGGGGCCGCGTTCGGCCCGCCCGGCAAATCGCCATCGACCATCTCTCTCGATCCGGCGGGGGTTCGGGCCGATCGCGTGCGCGTGACGGTCACGAGCGCCTACGGTTCCGGCGCCGCCCTCTCGGAGATCCTAGTCGACTGATCGCTCGCCGCCGTCGTAGTGACCCGCAAGCCCGCGCAGCTTGAAGCGCACGATGTCGATCGGGTCCTGGCGCAAACAACGCCACACGTTGATGCGAGACTCCCGCACCTCGGGGTTGCCGACGACAGCGACGCGCAGCACGTTCTTGTGCCAGAGCGTCGCCGCGTACAGGTATTCGAGGTCGTACATTCCGCCGTCGACGACCTGGCGCCGGGCGATCTGCTCGAGCACCTCGCGGCGGAATGCCTTGAAGCCGCATTGGGTGTCTGAGAAGAGCTTCTCGCCGAACACGACCGACGTCTGCAGCAAATAGAGCCCCCGCGATACGACGCTGCGGACCAGGTTTCCGCGGTACCGGTCGCGCGGTCGCTCGGCGATGACGACATCTGCGCCCTCGCGCACGAGCGCCACGAACTGCGCCAGGTGATGCAGTGGGACCGGCAGGTCCGCATCCATGAGAAACACGACGGCGCCGCGCGCAACCAGCGCTACCTCGCGGACGGCGGCGCCCTTTCCGCGTCGAGGGCCTGCGATCAGCCGGACGGTGACCTCACCGCCGAGGCGCGCCTGCCGCCGCGCGATGATGTCGGCCAGCTGGGCCTGCGTCGCGTCGTCGCTGTCGTCCACGACGAGGATCTCGGTACGGCCGAGCGGGTGAGCGGCAAGGTGCTCCAGTAGCCGTTCGAGCAACCGATCGAAGGTGTATTCACGAAAGGTCGGCACGATGAGCGAGACATCGGTCGCCGCCGATTCGTCACGTGTGGTCACGTTGAAGGGGTTGGATGGTAATGAAACCGCCCATGCCCGCGCAACACCTGAAGGGCCGGGGACGGCGACAACCGCCGCCGCGCCTCAGGTTCGACGACTGGCCCGGCGGTAGACCGCGGGCGTCGTGCCCGTCCAGCGGTGAAAGGCGCGGACGAACGTCGACGCCGTCGAGTACTCGAGCCGCTCGGCCACCTGGTCGATCGACATCGGCCAGCGCAGGAGCATCAGCGCCCGTTCCCGGCGCACGCGCTCGAGGAGCTCCGAGAACGACAGGTCGCGCGCCGCGAGCCGCCGCTTCAACGTCCGCGGCGATACGCCCAGCCGCTCGGCCACGTGCTGGAGCGAGCGAAACCCCTGGGTGTCACTCCACACCTGACCGCGCACCCGATCCACGAGACCCGCATCGGGATCGATGTCGTCGAGCGCGCGCTCGCACAGGGCCCTCGCGAGCTGGAGTGCCGTGCGGTCCGCGCTGACGACCGGCTGGTCGAGCGACGCGGCGTCGAAGGCGACGCGCGTGAACGGCTGCGCGAAGCGCGCCCGCGGAACGAGGTGCTTGAACCGCGGCTGGTAGTCGGGCTCGGGGAACGAGAAGTCCATCGCCATCGGGGCGGGCCCCGCGGGCTCACGCCCCGTCAGCGAGCGACCGATCGTGTCCAGGCCGAAGAGGAGGCTGATGAGTACGATGTCGCGCGCCCGCCCGAGATCAGCGTGCTCGACGAGGCACAGGGACGCGATGCCTCCCTCTTCGCGAAGCTCGATCCCGATGGCCGTGGAAAACACCGGTGCGAACCGGAGCGCGATGCCGAGCGCATCGCGCAGCGAGGCGGCGCTCCCCGCCGCGAACCCGAGGTATCCGTAGATCGACACGCGCTTCTGCAGACCGAGGTAGTAGCCAAGGCCCGGTTCGCCCGTGAGGTGCCGGGCGCGCTCGAGCAGATACGACATCGCGTCCACGTCGACGCGACCGAGCGGGTCTTCGAGCAGCCCGGCGGTCACGCCGGAGCCCGCGAGCAACTGGTCGACGGGCACGTGCCATCGCGCGATCAACTCCGTCAGTTGTACGACGAGGGACTGCGGGACGGTGTGCACCGGCACCATCCGCGGTGCCGGAGCGCGGGGTGTCAGCTCGCTCAGCGCCATAGGGGAGTCGTACGGCGCCAAGGTGGTGTCGTGCAAGACAGGCGACGAGTTGACAGTGGGGCTGCAAACGAACACCCGCTGGCCCAAGGTGCAGCGGGCAGCGGCGACGACGGCCCCTCCGACGCCGGCGCGACCACGAGCACCGAGGCCGCAGCGACGGGCGACGATTAGCCCCGGTCAGTCGGCGCCGAGCGTCGCCGCGTCGATGACGAAGCGATAGCGCACGTCGCCGCGCGGCGCGCGCTCGTAGGCCTCGTTGATCCGCTTCGCCGAGATCACCTCGACGTCCGACACGATGCCGTGCGCGGCGCAGAACTCGAGCATCTCTTCCGTCTCGCGGATGCCTCCGATGCTGGAGCCCGCCAGGCGTTTGTTGCCCGCGATGAGCGAGAACGCCGCGACTTCGACGGGCTTGGGCGGGATGCCGACGACGACCATCGCGCCGTAGGGCCGGAGGAGCCGCAGGTACCTGCCGTAATCGTGCTGGGCCGAGACCGTGTCGATGATGAGATCGAGGCGCCCGGCGAGCGCCTTCATCCGGGCGCGATCGGTCGTCAGCGCAAAGTCGCGGGCGCCGAGCCGGGCGGCGTCCGCTTCTTTCGCCGCCGACGTGCTCAGCATCGTCACCTCGGCGCCCATGGCCGCGGCCAGCTTGACGGCCATGTGACCCAGCCCACCGAGACCGACGACCCCGACGCGGTCTCCCTTTTTGCAGTTCCACTGGCGAAGCGGCGAGTACGTCGTGATCCCCGCGCATAGCAGCGGCGCCGAGCCCGCGAGGTCGAGACCCACGGGGATCTTCACGACGAAGCGCTCGGTGACCACGACGCGTGTGGAGTAGCCGCCGTACGTCGGCGTCTTCCGATCCATCTCGGTGCTGTTGTACGTCCAGGCAGGGTCCTTCTCGCAGAACTGTTCGTTGCCCTCGCGGCAAGGCGCGCACGCGCCGCACGAGTCGACCATGCAGCCGACACCCGCGATGTCGCCCACCTTGATCTTCGTCACGCCGTCCCCGACGCTCGCCACGCGTCCGACGATCTCGTGACCGGGCACCATCGGGAACGTGGAGTTATTCCACTCCCCGCGCGCCTGGTGGATGTCGGAGTGACAGATTCCGCAGTAGGCCACGTCGATGAGCACGTCGCCCGCGCCCACGTCGCGGCGCTCGAACGACCATGGTTCCAGCGGCCGGTCGGCGGCCACGGCAGCGTACGCGCGAGTCTTCATGGCGCGAGAAACGTAGCCGAGAGCCGGTGGCCGCGCACCGCCGGACCGACTAATCCTTGGGACCTGAATGGATCGGCTAAGCACGGTGACCGGCACGGTGAGCCCCGACGACCTCGGGCTCACCCTGGTGCACGAGCACCTGCTCATCGGGTACCCCGGCTGGACGATGGACGCGCTCGCGCCGCCCTTCCGGCGTGCCGACGCCGCGTCGCGGGGAGTCGACCGTCTCCTCGAGCTGCGGGATCTCGGCGTATCCACGTTCGTCGACCCGTGTCCCATGGACCTCGGGCGCGACGTGGAGTTCATGGCCGAGGTCTCGCAGCGCTCCGGCGTCCACGTCATCTGCGCGACCGGCGCCTATACCGAGCTCGAAGGGCTCACCTACACGTTCCGGGCACTTTCTGTCGAGGAGATCACCGAGATCTACGTCAAGGAGCTGACCGATGGGATCGGGGACACGGGCATCCGAGCCGGCTTCGTCAAAGTGGCCACGGGTGCGCCGGAAATCTCCGCGTACGAGCGCAAGCTGCTCGTCGCGGGCGGACGCGCCGCGGCCGCCGTTGGATGCCCCGTGCTCACGCACACCGAAGACGCCCGGTGCGGCCTGGAGCAGATCGCGATCTTGACCGAGCAGGGCGTCCCCGCCCACCGAATCCTGGTCGGTCACTGCGACGGCCGCGAAGACCACGACTATCGGCGCTCGCTCGCCGACCGTGGTGCCTACGTGGGGTTCGATCGCTTCGGCCTCGACGCCATCATCCACGACGAGACGCGCGTGGACGGCGTGTGCCGGATGATCGAGGACGGGTACACGGCGTCGGTTTGCATCTCGCACGACGCGATCTGCGCCGGCTGGCTGGGGCGACCCGTCTTCCGCGGCCGGCGCGTCACGACGCCCGAGAGCATCACCGCCGCCAACCCGAACTGGGCTCCCACGCACCTCTTCAAACATATCTTGCCGCGGATGCGCGCGCGCGGCGTCAGCGACGCGGACATTCACGCGATGCTCGTCGAAAATCCCCGCCGCTACTTTCGCGGCGAGGTGGGCCCGCGGTCCGTGCGCTAGCCGCGGGGGGCCGCGCTCACGCCGACGCGGCGGAGAGGTGCCGCCCGAGAAACTCGATCGCGCGGCCCCACGCGAGCTCGGCCTTGGTCTCGTCGTACACGCTCGGATCGGTGGACCGCGCGAACGCGTGCACAGCGTCGTAGACGAAGAGGTCCATCGACCCGCCGCCGCCACGGACCGCGTCCTCTATCCCCTCGGCCAGCGAGACCTTGGCCCAGTCGTCCTTGGTCGCAAAGTGGGCCTGAATGGGGACCTTCACCTTGGCGAGGGCTTCGTTCGACAGCTGCGGCAGCCCGTAAAAAGGGACTACGGCGGTCAGGCCGTCGAGCGCGGACGCGGCGGCGAACGTGAGCGCACCCCCCATGCAGAATCCCAGTACGGCGACGCGGCCGTTGCAGCGGCCGTCCGCCTTGAGCAGCGCGACGCTGTCGCCGATGTCGCCGATGGCCCTCTTGAAGTCGAGGGCGCCCATCATCTGCGCCGCCTCGGCCTTCGACTTGGCCATCGCGCCTCGATACAGATCCGGCGCGACCGCGACGAAGCCCGCCTGGGCGAGGCGATCGCACACGGACTTGATGAAATCGCTCAGGCCCCAGAACTCCTGGACCACGACGACGCCCCCGGCTCGGCCCTTGCCTGCCGGTTCGGCGCGGGCTCCCGAAAGCGGCTCCTTGGCGTTCGACGGAATCTGCACCTGCGTCGTCATGGCGCGCCCCTCCCGATGGTGGCGCGCCAGCATACCGTACGCCGCGAGGGGTGAGTACGGACCGAAGGGCCCCACGCGCTAGACTGGAGCCGTGGCGACCAAGCCCTTCGGCAAGGACCCGGCAGTCGGCGAGAGCCTCCGGCCGTCCGTCTCCTCGTCCTCGCTTCGACCGGTCGCCTTCGGCCAGGCGGACGCTGCGCGCGACGCGCCCCGCCGCGGCGCCGACGGCATCAAGGACGACCTGGCACGCCAGCTCACGCTGATGGCCAATCGCGCGGCGTCGTACCGCAAGCTCGTGCCGCTGCTCGTGCATCTGCTCGACGACGCGCAGCAGGGCCCCGTCCTGCTTTCGTCGATGCAGCGCGCCTGGAAGAGCCGCGAGTTCGGGGCGTTCTACGAGCGGCCCCTCCTGCTCTTCGCGGCGCTGCGCGCGGACGCACTGGCCGACGGGCCCTCGCACCCGCTGCACGCTGCCCTGCGCGACGAGACGCCCGATCCGGACGCGATGAACGCGGCGGCGCTGCGAGAAGCGATCAGTCCTTCGCAGACCGGGCTCTGGACGTCGCTCAGCCTCCGCCGCGTGCAGACGAACGAGACCTCGCGCGCGCTCGCGTGGCTATGGCCCGCGGCGCTCGCGGGCTGCTCGGGCGGCGCGCGGCCCGTGCTGCTCGTCGACGTGGGCTGCAGCGCGGGGCTGAACCTCGTCGGCGATCACTTGCCCCACGTGTGGACCGCGGGCGGCGCCCCGCTGCCCGTCGCCGACCGCCCCAGGGTCGTCGGCCGCTTCGGGCTCGACGAGCGACCGGTCGACGTCGCGCGCGCCGAAGACGCGCGGTGGCTGAGGGCCTGCATCTGGCCGGGCGAGGCGCAGCGCCTCGAGCGGCTCGATGCGGCGCTCGCGGCGCTGCAGTCGGCACGGGCTCGCGGCGAACGCATCGAGGTCGTGCGGCGCGACGCCACGGGGGCGCCGGCGTACACGCGTAACGCGCTCGCGTCCGCGCCGCCGCGTACGCTGACCATCGTGTACCAGACGATGATGTCCGGCTATCTCGACCCAGCGGCGCGCGCGGCGTTCGAGGACGGCATGCACCAGCTGGTCGTCGCGTCGCCTCGAGGGGCCGTCGTATGGGTCGACCTCGAGGTCACGGGCCCTGCAACGTCGCCGCGACCGGCCGAGCTATGGGTCCGCGCGCGACGCGGCGACGATCGGGCCGACCTCATGCTGGGCACGACGGGCTACCATCCCGCCGACGTGAGCGTGCGGCGCGACGCCGTCCACGATTTGACCAAGCTCCTGCAAAGCTGAGTCGCGAGTGGCCGGGCACGCTCGCCCGGCGCCCTGCCCTCTCAGCGTCCCTCGGGCGCTTCGGGATCGACGACGACCGACACGGTGGAAAGCCCCTCGATGATCTCGCGCGTGCGCTGGCGCTCCTTGGCGACGAGGTCGGCCTTGGCATCGCCGAACGCAACGTCGACGACGAGGCTCGACGCCGGCTCGGTGTCGAACGATACGTCGATCGACTCTACGCTGGGGCGGGGCGCCCGGCGCGGCGGCGCGCCGCGACTCGCCTCTTCGTACGCCGCCCGTAACCCTTCGAACATCGCCGCGGCGCTCTGCCATCGGCTCCCCTTGTCGAAGGCGACGGCGCGATCCACGGCGGCCGCGAGCACGGGCCCGACGCTCGGCATCACAGTGGCGATAGGCGCCACCGGCTCACGCATCGCTGCCTGCATCATCTCGATCGGCGACGGGCGCTCGTGAACGCGCCGGCCGCTGAGCGCCCGGTACATCAGGGCCCCCACGGAGAAGAGGTCGCTCCGGGAGTCCACGGCCGCCGTGGCCCCGCGCGCTTGCTCGGGCGCCATGTACCCGGCCGTTCCCATGATGGTCCCGTCGGCCGTCGGCGTGAGCGAGATGAGGCCATCGCGGATCCGCGCGAGCCCGAAGTCGAGCACCTTGGCATGACCGGACCGCGTGACGAACACGTTGCCCGGCTTGATGTCGCGGTGGACGATCCCGTTCTCGTGGGCGGCGCCGAGGACCTCGAGCACTTGCCCGGCGATCGCCAGGACCTCGGTCGGGGCCAGCACCCCACCGACGCGCGCGAGCCACTCGGAGAGCGACTCGCCCTCCAGGCGCTCCATCACCAAGTACGGCGCTCCGTCCTCGGCGATGTCGTCGTCGAGGATCGCGACGGCGCCCGGATGCTCGATCTTGTTGGCGACGTAGCCCTCGCGCATGAAGCGCTTTCGCACCTCCGGGTCCCGGGCAAAGCGCGGGAGCAGCACCTTGATGGCGGCCCTGCGGCCATTGCGATGGACCGCCCCGTACACGGCGCCCATCCCCCCCACCGCGAGCAGACCCTCGACGGTCCACTTGCCGTTGAGGGTCGTGCCGACGCGGTCTTCCGGGCGCGGTACCGGCGCTCGCCTTCCTTCAGTCACAAAGCAAAGGATCGCGGGGATCGCGGGCGAACGTCAAGCGGGCGCGCTCGCGATATGCTGCGCCCCGCGTGGCCAAGCCTCTCACACCTTCCACGCCGGGCCCCCCGGTCGCCCCGGGCGATCGCCACACCGTCCGGGTCTCGCCCCGTCATCGGGTCACCGTCGACGGCGACTATTTCGCGATGATCCAGCGGGCCCCGCAAGAGGATTTCGTGGTCCGGACGCTGGCCAGGACCATGGCCGGCGACGATACGCCGCTGATGACGGGCGAGCTGGTCATCGCGGGCTACGGCACGCGGCAGCGCTTTCCACTGGCCGACACGTATCCCCTGCATTTTCGCAAGACCTACTTCCCCGGACGGCTGCGCGGCGACACTGCGGTCGAGTACGAGCGACACATGCGCGCGAGCACGGTGCTCGACATCCCGCCACCGATCGGTCGGTCCGGCGGGACGTACCGGACGTGCCTCCTGCCCGGTCGTCCGTTCGACCAGGTGATGCCCTTTGGCACCGACCCGGAGGAAAGCAACATCAAGCACGCGGACGCGCTGACGCTCGCCGGGGCCGTCGGCCTGTGGTTGCTCGCCGAGCGAGTGATGCTGGCGCTCACCACGTTGCATCGCGCGGGGCTCACGCACGGCGACGCGCAGCTGCACAACTTCGTGGTGTGCAACGCCCCGATCGACGTCATCCCGATCGACTTCGACATGTCGGTCGAGCGCGCCCATGTGAGCGCCGAGGTCTGGGAGAGCGAATGCGCCCGCGACCTCGAACCGTTGCTCGAGGTCGCGGTGTTCCTGCAGTGCGCGCTCGGCGCTCAGCAGGGAGAGCTGGGCGAGCTCTCCCTGGCTCGCATCGAGACTCTGGTCGAACGCAGCGAGCCCTTCCGGCGCGCCATCGAGGACCGGGCCTCGCTCCTGGCGGCGCCCTTGCGGATCACTTGATGAACAGCATCTCCTGGTAGCTCGGCAGCGGCCAGTCCTCGTCCGCCACCTCGGCCTCCAAGGCGTCGACGGTCTTTCGGACTTCGTCCATCGACGGCTTGATGGTCTTGGCCGTGTGCACCAGGTGCGCATCGGTGGACCCGAAGTCGTGCTTGGCGAGCGCCTCGGCGAGCTTCCCGACGGACGCGGTCAGCGACTTGACGAGGCCAGCGACCTTGGTCGCCGTGTCCGTCGAGGCGTCGATCTTGAGCGCGGCTGCCTTGTTGAGCGTATCCGACAGGCTGGACAGGTACGTCATGGCCGCCGGATAGATCTGGGTCTTCGCGATGCTGATGGTGAGCTTCGCTTCTACCTCGACCGCGTGGATGTATTGTTCCGCGTATACGTCGAAGCGGCTCGCGAGCTCCACGGGCGTCAATACGCCCGAGCGCGAGAACAGCTCTTCGACGTACTTCTCCTTGAAGACCGGGAGAGCCTCGGCGCACGTCGGCAGATTGGGCAGACCACGCTCCTCGGCCAACTTGTGCCACTCCGCCGAGTAGCCGTTGCCGCCAAACACGACTGCACCGTGCTCGTCCATGATGACCTTGAGCACGCCGACGGCAGCCTGGGCCAGGGGCGTCCCGGAGCCCAGCGCCGCCTCGAGCTTGTCGGCCACCCAGGAAAGGGAGTCCGCCAGCATCGTGTTCATCGCCACGAGCGGGCCGGAGACCGACTGGTTCGAGCCCACCGCGCGGAACTCGAAGCGGTTGCCGGTGAACGCGAACGGCGACGTGCGGTTGCGATCGCCCGGGTCCTTGGCGAACTGGGGCAGCGAATCGACGCCCAGGTTCATGACGCTCTTGGCTTTCGAGCCGGTGAGCGCGCCTTTCTGGATCTGCTTGAACACGTCTTCGAGCTGCGTCCCGAGGTACACCGACATGATCGCCGGCGGGGCCTCGTTCGCGCCGAGACGGTGATCGTTGCTCGCGGTGGCGACGACGGCGCGAAGGAGCGCGCCGTACTTGTGCACCATGCGGATGACGGCGCCGCAGAACAGGAGAAATTGCATGTTGTCGTGCGGCGTGTCGCCGGGATCGAGCAGGTTGCCCTGGGTCGCATTGCCGACCGACCAGTTCACGTGCTTGCCCGACCCGTTGATGCCGGCGAACGGCTTCTCGTGGAGGAGGCACACCAGGCCGTGGCGCTTGGCGGTGTTCTTCAGGAGCGTCATCGTGAGCTGCTGGTGGTCGCTCGCGACGTTGGCAGCTTCGAAGAAGGGCGCCAGCTCGAACTGGCCGGGCGCAACCTCGTTGTGACGCGTCTTGGCGGGGATCCCCAGCTTGTACATGCGCTCTTCGACTTCTTGCATGAACATCTGGACGCGCTCGGGGATGGCGCCAAAGTAGTGATCGTCGAACTGCTGTGCCTTGGCCGGCGGCTTGCCGAACAAGGTGCGGCCGGCGAGGAGCAGATCGGGTCGGGCGGCGGCGAAGGCCGCGTCGATCAAGAAGTACTCCTGCTCCGCACCACAGCTCGAGTTCACCTGCGCGATGTCCTTGTTGCCGAGTATGGTCAGTACCCGCTTCGCCGCCTTGTTCATCGCCGCGATCGACCGGAGCAGCGGCGTCTTCTTGTCGAGCGCTTCGCCCGTCCACGAGACGAAGACGGTCGGGATGCACAGCGTGGCCCCGTTGTTCGTCTCCATGACGTACGCGGGGCTCGTCACGTCCCACGCCGTGTAGCCGCGTGCGTGCGACGTCCCACGGATGCCGCCGTTCGGGAACGACGAGCCGTCCGGCTCGCCCTGCACGAGCACCTTGCCGGCAAACTCCGAGATCACCGAGCCGTCGGACTGCACCGAGATGAATCCGTCGTGCTTCTCGGCCGTGGCGTTCGTGAGCGGATAAAAGACGTGCGAGTAGTAGAGCGCGCCCTTTCCGACGGCCCACTCCTTCATCGCCGCCGCGACCACGTCCGCGAGCTTGATGTCGAGCGGCGCGCCGGTCTCGATCGTCTTCTTGAGCGACTTGAAGACGTCCTTCGGCAGATGCTGCTTCATCTTGTCGAGCGTGTAGACATCCGCCGCCCACAAGCTCTCGAGCGTCGGAATCGGCGTCGGCGGCTGCAGCGTCCGCCGGGTGATGTCTTGGATCGCTTGGACGCGGGTCGTGTTGCCAGGCATGGGTCGGCTCCGTTGGGGGGTGGGACTAGGCAGAATCCGCCCTGGCCCACCCGCACCGTGCCCCATCCAAGGTTGCGTGAATGTGTTCTATGCGCTTCCAGAAGGATTCGTGACGCCCGAGCGCGGTCCCCCGACCCCGAGAATCCGCGACCATCGGGAGAACGACCCACGAAGCCCGTCGGCGCGATGGATCCCCAGTGCGCCCGTCGCCGCCGTCATCGCCGTGTTCACGTTGTGCGTGACGAGACCCACCAGGCCCCGGCCGGGGGGGCCCTGGATCACCGCCGCCTTCTCGCCAAAGTTCCGGCTCACGTCGACGTAGTTGCTGGGCATGTGGTCGTCGATCGAATACTTGCCGATCCGGATGTTGGGCGACACGCGCGCCTCGAACGCCGTCACCGAGCTGCTGATCAGCGCCGCGGCCGCGTTCGCCCGTTCGGCGACGTCGCGGCTGGGCACCCAGCCTTCGTTGGGACCGCCGGCGTGGAGCTCCTGCCCCACGTGGACGTAGTCGAAGGCCGATTTGGGCGGCAGGTGCGGGACCACGTCGTCGGCGTACACGTGCCGATAGAGGCGATCGCCGAAGCGCTCTGCGACGTACGAGGCGAAGCCCGCGTCGCCCACCATCGGCTGCCCGAACGTGTAGACGCCGCGCAGGACCTCCGCGGGCCACTCGCCGAAGTCGCCCTTCAAGAGGCGCGCCGCGGCCAGCACGGCCATCGCGCCCCCGAGACTGTGCCCGGTGATGTACAGGGTTTTGAGGTTGCTCTTGAGCTTGACCAGCTTGTGCCGATTGTCTCGAGAGACGCCGTCGAGGAACTGTCCGTCGCGCGCCACCGAGACGGCCTGAGCGACCCCCTCCCAGACGGCCTTCACGTTCCCGTAGAAGCCCGAATGTACATGCCCGCCCAGGAAAGCCCGCTGCTGGACCTGCGCGTCCGTGAGCCACGTGATGAAGCTCGCCGGATCGGTGCCACGGAACGCGACGATCCCCACGCGGCCCGTCTTGCTGAGGATGAAATACCCCGTCGCGACGACGAGGAGGGCGTTGTTGACGACCGTGATCTGCCGGATGTGCGCCCCTTCGAGGCCGTAGTACTGCAGCTTGCTCGCGAGCGTCTCGGCGTCCGAATACGCCCAGGCCGAGATGATCGACGTCAGATACGCGATCTCATGGTTGTAGGCCGGATCGGTACCGGCGAGCTCCTCGACCGGACGCAAGCTGCGCTCGTCGCCGTCGAAGATCCATTGCTTCTTCGTCGCCACCCTGACGGAGGCGACGTGCTTGTGGGGGAGAGCGGCGGTCGACGGATTCATGGGTTCGCATCGTCGACCATTTTCGGCGCAGAAGCGACCCCTCGCGCTGTACTCATTGCGTCGATCGGGGGCCGAGGACCTTCACGACGACACCCCGCTCCGGGCCCATCGTGATGTTGCGGCGTACCGCCCGCTCCGGCACGTCGCTCGCCAGGGCGAGCTCCCACTCCGAGGCGATGGTCCCGAGCACGATCGCGAGCTCGGCCTCGGCGAAGGCGGCCCCCAAGCACCGCCGCGTCCCACCGCCGAAGGGCAGGAACTCTGCGGCGCTGAAGGTTCGCTCGAGAAAGCGCTCCGGACGGAAGCGCTCCGGCTCCGGAAAGAGCCGCGCGTCGGTCAGAATCGCCAGGAGGTTGACGACGGCGACGTCGCCAGCGGGCACCGTCCACCGGCCAATTTTGAGGTCTTTCTTGCAAAGCCGGGCCACGTCGGTCACCACGGGCTCGACGCGCAGCGACTCGGAGACGACCGCTTCGAGATACGGACAGCGCACGAGCGCTTCGACCGCCGGATCCGGGCCGAGCGCGTCGATGTCGCGCCGCAGACGCGCGAGCGTGGCCGGTTCGCGCAGCAGCCAGTAGACGCCCCACGCGACGGCCGTCGCCGTCGTCTCGTATCCCGCGAGCAGGAGCGTCATCAGCTGATCGCGGATCTCGGAGTCGGACATCGCGCTGCCGTCGTCGAAGCGCGACTCGAGCAGCGTCCCGAGGACGTCGCTGCCCGGGCTTTCGCTTGCGCGACGGGCCGCGAGCAAGGTATCGACCCACGCGTCGAACGCCGCGCGGCTCGCGATGAACCTGCGCCACGGCGGGAACCAGTGGCGATGAAGGACCGTACCGCCCACGAGAAGCGGCGACATGCTCCGCATGAGACCCACGAGGACGTCGCGGGCGCGCCGTCGCTCGGCGGCGTCGGTGCCCACGCCGAACACGGTCTCCAGGATCACGTCGAGCGTCATCGTCTGCGACAGGTCGCGAATCGCGACGACTCCCTTGGCCTCGGCCGCGCGCCGGAGCACGCCGCAGTGCTCGCGGATCACCCGGCGCATCGTCTCGAGGTACGATTTGACGCGCGCACCGTGAAAGCGCGGATTGAGCAGTTTGCGTTGTCGCTTGTGCGGCTCGCCCGCGGTGGCCAGCAGCGACGCCGGACCCAAGAGGGAGGGTATCGTCTTGGGCACCTCGAACGTGCTCGGGTCCGCGGCAAAGACCTCGCGCGCCAGCTCGGCGCTGGCGAACGCCACACCGGCGCCGACGAGACCGTGGAAGCGAATGGCGTCTCCGTACCTGGCGACCTGCCAGCGCGTCGTCTCGCGCGGGTGCATCACGAATCGGTACGTCTGCCAGAACGCGGGCGAGCGGGGACCGGGGGGCAACATCAGGGCAGCGTACAGGCTCGCACCAGCAACGTACCTGTCGCGTTGAATACCGGCGTGGTAGCGATCCACGCTCCAGGGGAACGAGCGTGACTGTCCACGTCTTGATCGCCTCGCTGTCGATGACCGCACTGATGGGCGTCGTGTCGCTCGTCTTCTGGTTTCATCGGCGCGACCTGGAGAGCCGCGTCGCCGCGCGCACGCGCGAGCTCGCCGAGGCCAACGAACGGCTCCGCGAAGAGCACGCCCATCGCGAGAGCCTCTACCAGCAGCTCGCGGAGGCCCAGCGGATGGAGGCCCTCGGCCGGCTCGCGGGCGACGTCGCGCATGACTTCAACAATCTGCTGACGGTCATCCTCGGCAACACGACGGTGCTTCGCTCACTGCTCCCCCCCTCGACGGCCGAGGAGTTCCTCTCGGGGATCGAGCACGCCGGGCAAAGCGCGGCCGAGCTGACGCGGCAGCTGCTGGTGCTCGGGCGCAACGCCGGCACGGGGGTCGACGTGAGCGTGCGGAGGCTTGCCAACGCGGAGCCCGCCGCCGTCGACGAGCCGAAGGCCATGCGCCGCACGGCGTGCCGCCACGCCCTCGTCATCGACGACGACCCCATGAATCTCACCGTCGTGGCGCACCTCCTGGAATCGCTGGGCTGCGAGGCTTCGACGAGCACGGACCCGGCCACGATCGCGGCGACCCTCGCACGAGCGGCGACGCAGGGTCGCGCCATCGACCTCGTGCTCCTCGACGTGCACCTCCAGGGCGCCAGCGGCCTCGACACATGCCGGCGGCTGCGAGACGAGGGTATCGACGTGGCCATCCTCTGCATGTCGGGCGACTGGGTGGCCACGCCGGTCTACGTCGAGGCCGGTTTCGACGGGATCGTCGCGAAGCCCATCGATCAGGCCGCCCTTCGAGCGTGTGTCGAGCGTTACGCGGGCTGGAGCCACGCGCGGTCCGCCTCGCTCCTCGACGGCACGCCTCCGGTCGCGGCGGGCGCCTGACCCTGGCGACGGGTCCCTTGCGGCAGGCGTGCCGAGCTGGCTCGGCATAACACCTCGTTGAGGCGTTCCTGCCGACTGGGCCACACCAGGCACCGGGTGCCACGGCGACGGACAGGCGGTGGATCGAGCCCTTTTCCGCGCCGTACTGCCCGTCGGGCCGGCTGGTACGGGTCCTGCTCAGGGCGGGAACCGCTCGACCTTTTACGGTTTTCACAGACCACACCATGTCGAATGATCCCGACGACCTGAAGGCGGTGATCGAAGACCTGCGCGCCCGCAACGAAAAGCTGCAGCGCGTCAACGAAGAGCTTTGTACGGTCAACGCCGAGCATCAGCGCAAGATCGCGGAGCTCACCGCGTGGACCCGCGATGTCACCGAGCCGGGGCGCGCCGACGAGACGATCCACGAGGGCGCGCGCCGTCGCGACGAGTTCCTGGCGATGCTCTCGCACGAGCTACGCAACCCACTCGGAGCGATGGTCACGGCCACCTCGCTGCTCGATGCGCAAGACGAGGCGCAGCGAGCGCGCCTCATCCGGGTCCTCGATCGCCAGACGAAGCAGATGGCCCGCTTGCTCGACGATCTGCTCGAAGTCACCCGCGTGACCGAGAACAAGATCGAGCTCCGCAAGACGGTCGTCGACCTTCGCGAGGTGGCGGCCGACGCCGTCGAATCCGTGCGGACGCACATGGATACGCGACGCGTGGAGTTGAACGTCGACATCGACGACGGCCCCGTCTGGGTCCACGCCGACGCCGCGCGACTGCAGCAGATTCAATCCAATCTGCTCAGCAACGCCGCCAAGTACACGCCGGCCCGGGGGCACGTCCGGTTCATCGCCAGGCGCGAAGGCGACGAGGCAGTCATCCGTGTGCAGGACGACGGCCCAGGCATCGCCCGCACGATGCTCGACAAGGTCTTCGACATGTTCGTGCAGGGCGAGCGCACGCTGGACCGCGCCGAAGGGGGCCTTGGCGTCGGGCTGACGCTCGTTCGATCCCTGGTCGGGATGCATGGAGGGACTGTGGTCGCGGTGAGCGCTGGCGAGGGCGCGGGCTCGGAGTTCGTGGTCCGGCTTCCGCTCGTCGAGGCGCCGCCCGTCGGAGGGCAGGCATCGCCGCCGAGGCGCGACGAGCGCCCGATCCAGGTATCGAAGGTGGCCGTCATCGAGGACAACACCGACAGCCGCGAGATGCTGTGCGAAGTCCTGTTGTCGGCGGGCTTTCAGTGCAGCTCCGCAGACAACGGCCTCGCCGGACTGGACCTCATCGAGAGCATGATGCCCGACGTGGCCCTGGTCGACGTGGGCCTGCCGGGGATCAACGGTTTCGAGCTCGCGCAGCGCTTGCGGGCGGGCGGGCGCCACCCACGTTTGCGCCTCGTGGCGCTCACGGGCTACGGGCAGCAAGAAGACCGACGTCAGGCGGCAGAAGCGGGGTACGACGCCCACTTCGTGAAGCCGATCGATCCGCAGCACCTCGTCGGCTTCTTGAAGAAAGGCGCGCGGGATCCCGACGACATGAACTAGGGCCCCGCGCCCCGCGCCCGCAAGTTTGTTACGCTGGCGAGGATGGCGTCCCGGCGCTTCTTGGTCCTCGCCATCATGGCGCTCGTCGCGTGCGCGTCCACGGTTCCCAAGGCGGAGCTCGATCGCTGCAACCTCGGCGTCGCCGACGGCAACGATGGGTATCGGGTGACGCAGGGGGGGGCGTGCGGCCTCGTCGCACGGCACCTGGCCGACGACGAGCGCCCTCGGGACGCCCGGGCCTACGCGCGCAAGGCGTGTCAGCTCGAAGACGCCCCCGGCTGCACGGAGTACCTCGCCCTCGTCCGAGCGCAGTCGCCCATCGCCCCCGACGAGCTGCTCGATGCGCGAACCGCCGGCGAGCAGGCGTGCGCGGGGATGGTGCTCGCGAGCAGCGGCGCGGACGCGCGACCGGCGCTGTGCGCCAGGACGGCCGCGCTTTATCTCGACGTCGAGCCGAGGAGCCCGAGCGACGGGCAACGCCTGTATCTCCGCGCCTGCCAGCTCGGAGACGACACGAGCTGCGCCCGCCTGCGCTCGCTCGGCATCGAGCCGGACGAGCCCCGCGCAGCCGCTGCGCCCAAGACGACTCCGCCCCCAGTGCAGTCGCCGCGACCCTCCCCCGCCCCGACGCCGCCGCCGACCGCTGCGCCGATGGCTCCGGCGTGCCACGAAATGCGCAGCTGCGTGTCGCTCGATCTCGTCCAGCGAAACGCGGCCGAGGTGGTCGGCACCCTGACCAATCACTGCGAGGGGGCGGTCACCTGCGCGGTCTGCCCTGCCAACGGCAACCAGGTCGACAAGACGGCCTGCCACACCATCAGCCTGGCTCCGAGCGAGTGGCGATCGGGTCGCGAGTCGGGCCTCGCCTTCCCGGGGTTCAGCGCCATGGCCTACGACTGCGCGGCCGCGGGCGACGACCGCAGCTGCCTCGGGCAGTAGCCGGCGGCTCCAGGCGGGCAATACTTGCGGCATGGCGCGAATCGACAGCCTCCTCTCCATCGTGATCGCCCAGGGAGCCAACGAGCTGCGCCTCGGCACAGAGCGCGAACCGAGGATGCTTGCGTCCGGCGTGGCCAAGCGGCTCGCCCTCCCCTCCACGCCCGAGGCCACGCTCCGCGAGCTGCTCGACGGCCTGCTCGATCCGGCGCGCGAGCAAGCGATGCGCGCGGGTCGCATCGAGTTCGCGTACGACGCGCCCGGGCTCGGGTCGTTTCAGGTCACCGCGACGCGTCGGGGCGACGGATTCGACGTCGTCTTCGTGCGCGCGGCCGCGGCCAGGGCCCACGCGACCGCCGAGGTCGCGCCTCCCCCACGCGCGGCGGTCGAGCGTGCGCCGCGCGCGCCCGAGCCACACGCGGTCGAGCCCGAGGGCCTGGCCCAGCTCGTCGCCGCCGCGGCCGCAATGCGCGCGAGCGACCTGCACCTATCGGACGGTCACGCGCCCATCGCCCGGATCGACGGCGCTTTGCAGCGGGTCGGCTCGGCACCGGCGGCGGTCGCCTCGCTCCTCGGCCTGGACCAGGCCCTGGAGCAGCGGCTCGTGGCCGGCCACGCGACCGATCTCGGGATCGACGTGGAGGGGGTGGGCCGGATTCGGGCGCACGTCTTCCGCACGTCGGACGGACTGTCCGCGGCGATCCGCATGCTCCTGGCCGCAGCGCCGTCGCTCGCCTCGCTTCACATGCCGATGCCGCTGGGCGACCTGGTGGATTTCCCCCACGGGCTGGTCATCGTGGGCGGAGCCACCGGCTCGGGCAAGTCGACGACGCTCGCGGCGCTCGCGCAAGAAGCCCTGCGTCGTCAGTCGATCGTGCTGACGACGCTCGAGGACCCCATCGAATACGCCCTCGCCGGCTCCGATGGCTCGATCGTGCGCCGGCGGCAGGTCGGCCGCGACGTCCCCGACTTCGCGACCGGTCTGCGCGACGCCCTGCGCGAAGACCCCGACGTCATTCTCGTCGGCGAGATGCGGGATCCCGCGACGATCGACCTGGTGCTCACGGCGGCCGAGACCGGCCACCTCGTCCTGTCATCGCTGCACTGCCGCTCCGCCGCATCGGCGATCGAACGCATCGTCGATGCGGCCGGCGCGAGGGCGGCCCAGGTCCGGTCCCAGCTCGCAGAGTCGCTTCGCGTCGTCGTCGTCCAGCACCTCTTGCCGCGTGCCCAGGGGCGGGGTCGCCTGCCCGCCATCGAGGTTTTGCGCGTGAACCACGCGGTGGCCTCGATGATTCGCGAGGGCAAGCCGGCGCAGATCGCGACCGCCCTTCAATCGGGCAAGCGCGACGGCATGCTGCCGCTCGAGCGCTGCCTGGCCGACCGCGTCCAGGCCGGCGACGTCGCCCTCGATGACGCACGGGCGATCGCCAACGACGGGGCGACGCTCGAGATGTACCTCGCGCGCAGCTGAGCGGGCGATACCCTGCGGCGAATGGATCGCTTGCGATCGCGACCCTTGCGGCGGCGCTGCGCGTGGATCGTCGCCGCTGCCGTCGGCGCCGGGGGATGCTCGCGTGGCGTCGGCACGACGCACGCTCCCCTCGTGTACGCGACCGACGAAGACGGCGATTCCGTCGTCGCCGTCGATCCTTCGCACGCCGCGATCGTCGCGCGTATCCCCGTGGGGAAACGGCCTCGCGGCATGCGACTGTCGCCCGATGGCGCGCGCCTCTACGCGACCAGCACCGAGGGGATCGCCGTCATCGACGTGGCGAGCCGCGCGGTCGTCGCCAAGCTTCCTGCCGGTCCGAGTCCCGACGGGCTCGACACGTCGCCCGACGGCCGAACGTTGTTCGTCTCCGACGAAGGCGCCTCTCGCGTCCTCGCCCTGGACTTGCCCTCGGGCAAGGCGCGCGCCGCCGCCGCCGTCGCGAGCCCGGGTGGCGTCGCCGCGGGCCCCGGCGGACGGGTCGTCTTCGCGACCTCGGAGCGGGACAGCGACGTGGCCGTCCTCGACGCCGCCACGCTTGTCATCACCGGCCGCGTACCCACGGGGCCGCACCCGCGCGCGGTCGTTTTTTCTCGCGACGGCCGCACCGCCTTCGTCGCCGACGAAGCAGGCGCGCGCGTCACGGTGATCGACGCCGTCGGCCTGACGAGCCTCGGCGACATCCCGCTCCACGAAGATTCGCCGATGCCGAGCGGGCCCCGACCCTCGGGGTTGGCGCTGTCGCCCGACGGCGCGGTCCTCTACGTCGCGTGCGGCCGCGGCGCTTCGGTCGCGGTGGTCGACGTGGCCACGCGCGCCCAGGTGCGCTCGATCGACGGCGCGGGCGATCGGCCCTCGGGCGTCGCCACCAGCCGCGACGGCGCCTTCGTGTACACCGCCAACGGCACGTCGCACGACGTCTCGGTCATCAACGTCGCGACCGGGAACGTCGACCGGCGCGCCGCCATCGGCGGCCTGCCCTGGGACGTCGTCTCCGCCCCCTAGGCGCTCCGATCACATGCCCGCGTCGAGGATCGGGCACGTCGTGATCGAGTCGATCCACGAACCCACGAGGGGCACGGCTTGCGGGTCGACGATGAAGCTGGCAACGGGCGGCATCCTGCCCACGTCGTACTCCTCGTCGGGGTCCGTCGACGGTACGGGGATGTTCATTCGGATCCACAGCGCCGACGCCGCATGGTTGCCCGGATCGAGGTCGAGATAAGTCTCGCTCGTCATCCCCGGGATCCCATTCTGCTCGCTGAGGCCGCAGATCCCCGTCTGCGCCAGCGAGAGCGCGGGGCGCAGGTCGAACCCTTGATCGTTCACGTCGGGCCGGTGGCAAAAGCCGCAGTTGGCACCCAGATACGAGCGCGCTTGCTGGTCGACAGTGGACCCGTCGGGTGGTCCCTGCAATCCGAGCGCGGCGTTGGCATACGGCTCGACGAGCGCCGTGGCGTACGGCTTGGTGGGGGCGGTGTCGTCGAAGAGGCCCTTGGCCTCGAAGGTGTCGATCTGATTGCCGCCATCGACGACGCGGTTCATCTGATCGGTCTCCGGGCCCAGGGTGCCGACGGCCGCGCTGTGGCAGCCGATGCAGTCGAGGAAGCTCGGGTAGTTCCACACCACGGTCGCGGAGCCGGCGTCGAACGTCACCGAGAGCCGCTCATCGGGTACCACCGTGGCCTCGGTCTGCTCTTCGTTCCACGCGTAGTTGTAGCCGACCCAGTCGGTGCCGTTCTGGATGACGGCCGCGGTCGCGGCGTCGACGTGCATGAAGAGCCGCGTCTCGACCAGCTTGCCCGCGACCACGAAGCTCTTGATCATCACCGTGCCGACAGGGAACACCCACTTGCCCGTATCGGCCGGCCCGCTCGCGACCCCGCCGGGCGACACGCACTCGGCGAGCGCCGCGGCGCCCGCGTCGGGCATGCAGTTCTTGACGTGGATCGTGCCGCCGTCGGGCAGCACGAACGCGCGCGACTTGGCGGCGTCGTCGGACCAGAGCGGGCTGTTGACCTCGTAGTAGATCGCGTTCGCCGCGAACTGGGTCGGGCGAGTCGGATTCATGCACCCTGTCTGGCTGAGGGTGCAGATCGGCAGCGCGGTCATCTCGGGCGGAGCGCACGGCTGCGGCGTCGCCAGCGTGATGCACGTGCGCGGCGGCGCGCCATCGCCGCCGTCGTCGGACATCGCGTCGAGGACGGTCGCCGCCTCGACGACCCCCAGGGCCTGGCCGTCGCTCGCGAGGCCGCCGCCCGCCCCGTCGGTGGCGCTCGCGTCCGACGCCCCGGGGCTCGCGCCGTTGGTGTGCGAGCACGCCGCCGCGACGGGCAGGACGAGCCATGCCGCCCAGTGACCTGCAGGGATCAATCGGCGACCGGCGTCACTGACCATTGATCGACCAGGAGCAGAGGTGACCGAGCGCGGCGACGACGATCCGATTCTTCACGGCGATCGGGAAGCTCATGCTCGGCACGTCCGTGCACGGCGCTCCCGTCGTTCGCACCAGGACGCTGCCATCCTGACCATCGACACCGGTGAGCTGATTGCCGCCGGCCACCCCGCCGTCGGCCGGTCCACTGAGAAACCACACGATGGGGTTGCCGCTGACGCCGTCGGTCGTGGTCGAGATGGGAGGGTAGTTCAGGTGACCGCCGCCCGCGGAGTTCACGGCACACCACGCGACCTGGGCGATCGGCGACTGCCCCGGCTGAAGGCTGATCGAGAGGACCACCTCGTTCGTGCCGTTGGGGGGCGCCGTCGGGCAACCGAAGGGGCCGTCGCCCGCGTTGATGGCCGCGTGGAGCCCCGACGACGACGTGTAGATCGTGGGCGCCGTGTACATCGATTCGGCCGTCGTGTTCGCGACCACGATGTCGGCCAGCGCCCCGCCTGCGTTCGGATACGTGCCCGCGCTCAGGTCGGCGCCGTTCAGCACGAAGAGGCGCCCCGCCTTCGCGGGCGCGATGAGGAGCGACGGCGGGTTCGAGCCGGCCGGCAGCGGCACGAAGGCCGGCGTCGAGGCGCCGAAGTCCAGGTCGCCGGTGGGCTTGTCCCATCCGGTCCACTCCGTCGGAAAGAAGACGCTCGCCTCGTCGCGCGTGAACTGCGCGAGCCCCGTGACGCGGACCACCTCTTGCGAGTCGGACACGTTGCGCGGCTCGCTCGTCGTGTCGCCCGTGACGCCGAACACGTACGTCCCGTCCGACGCGAGACCGCCCGATCCCCAGATGCCCGACCGGGGGCTGCGCGTCGCCCACGCGCCGATGCTCGTCGGGTTGGTGGTGTCGATGGCCACGATCCAGCCGAGATACTGCCCGCCGTCGCCGTACTCGCCGCCGAATGGGATGTAGAGGATGTCGTTTAGCAGCAGCAGCGCGCCATGCTGGTTTTGATCCGGCGAGTTGAACGTGCCCGCGTCGCCGTAGCTCACCGTGGTGCTCGCGAGCGTCACGGGCCAGCCGCCGGTCGTGATCTCGACGCCGCTATCCACCGAGAGCGCGTGCACGGTGTGCGGGCCGTTGCCGGTCACGACGAACAGGCGCCGCGTGGTCGGGTCGATGACGGGGGTTCCGCGGATGCCGTCGCCGCCGTTCGTGCCGTTCGTGTTGTTCGTCACGTGGGCGCTCCAGGTCGTCAGGCCCGTGGACTCGTCGAAGGCGACGACGTTGGGGTTCGACGCGAGCGCGGGGAACGCGAAGAACATCCCCGCGCCGGCGACCCGCCCCGTCGCCGTGCAGCCGGCGGCTCCCGAAGGACAGCCCGCCGTCGTGGGGCCTTCTTGCAGGTAGAGCACCGACGCGGTGCCCTGGTTCGTCGTCTGGACGCCATTGGCGGGGAACGTGGCGTTTTCGTTGAACGTCGTGTCGGGCGCCATCATCGCGACGGCGGGCGGCATGAGCGCGGGCTCCACGAACGTCGCGCGGCGGTAGATATCGTTGCCCCGTTGCAGCACCGACTGGGACGAGGTGACCACCGCACCTGCCTCCGCCGATCCACCGGCCTCCGATCCGCCTGCCTCTGCGGATGCGGCGGACCCATCTCCCTCCGCGGATCCATCCGTGTCCACCGTGGTCGTCGCGTCCACGGTCGAGGGCCCGCCGTCGCTTCCCGACGGAGAGCCCTTGTTGGGCGACGATCCGCAGGACGCCACGGCGGCCGCGCACGTGACGAGCAAACCGGGGCCGAGCGCACGCGCGATGATCCGGCCGCTCATGAGCACGAAGGCTACGGGGCCCGCGGACTCGGCGCCAAGGATGTGCGTGTGCCCACGGGTAGGCGACGCGGCGGGCACGACAAGGTACGCTTCATGGGTGAAGAAGCGCGCGCTCGCTGGGTCCTTGTTGCTGCTCGCGTGCGGCGGATGCGGCAACTCGTCTTCGTCGGGCTCAGCCTTCGGCGATCCAGCGTCGACGGACGCCACCGCCGAGACGGCAGAGAGCTCGCAGCCCGACGCGCTTGCTCCCGCCGTCTCGGACGCCGCCAGCGCAGGGTTCGCGTTGCGCGACGGTGCGGGCGTCGCGTCCGGCTGCCAGCCGGGGACGTACTCGGGCCAGTACACGGGCACCTACCAGACCATCATCCCCACGACGGGCCCCGTCACGATCGTCTTGACGAAGTCGACGGTGTCCGTCGGCGAGAACGAGCTCGTGACGAACGGCGGGACATGGGACACGAGCTGGGGCCCCTCGGCAGCGGACGCGACGCTGCCCCTCGAGGAGGGCCACGCGCAGCTCGTCGGCCAGCTCGATTGCACCGCCGACACGTTCACCGCGATGGGCGAGAACGCGTACTTCACCATCCTGGGCCAGGACGCCGGCACCTTCACGCTCAGCCTCACCGGGACGTACGACCCCGCGGCCGAAACGATCTCCGGCATGTTCAGCTACATGTCGAGCGACGGCAGCGGCGGAGGCACCTGGCAGGTGACGCTCACCGAGGGCGGGACCTAGCTCAGGCCCTCGGCCTCGAGCGCGGCCTTCACCGACGGCCGCGCCATGAGCCGCTGGTAATAGCCCGTCAGGCCGTCCGGCAGGTCGCCCTTGGCGAAGCGCTGCCACGCGCGAAGCACGTAAAAGAGGTAGCCGTCGGCGACGCTGAACTGCTTGCCGAACACGTACTCCTTGGAGCCGATCGCCTGCGCCGTGTACGCGAGCCGGGACGCGAGCTTCTCTTTCGCGGCCTTCTTGTATTCGTCGTTCGCGTCGTGCGCCAAGAGCGGCGAGAGGCCCTTGTGCATCTCGGTCGCGATGAAGTTCAGCCACTCTTGCAGCCGGACGCGGTCGAACGTTCCGGGCGGCGGCGCGAGGCACGCCTCGGGTTTCAGATCGGCGATGTACTGCACGATCGCCACGCCCTCGGTGAGCACCTGCCCGTCCGGCAGGCCGAGCGCCGGGATGTAACCCTTGGGGTTCACCTTCAGAAAAGA
>Ga0302326_10003180_pt1 | contig 38936 bp, 34 predicted proteins | sample Palsa_T0_3_FD_202264 | JGI IMG/M metagenome (GOLD analysis project Ga0302326, IMG submission 202264) | Peat permafrost microbial communities from Stordalen Mire near Abisko, Sweden - Palsa_T0_3 | ecosystem: Environmental > Terrestrial > Soil > Palsa > Peat permafrost | place: Sweden: Abisko... | reverse complement strand
ATCGAGGCCGATCCAGGCGACTCCGACGGGATTGCGCGGGCCGGGCGGCAGCGTGAGCTTTCGGCCGAGTTCCCTGGCCTCGGCCGATTCTGGAAAAACATCCGGATCAAAGGTGTAGTCCGGGTTCCGGATGACGACCGTCACGTGCAGGACGCCGACGGGCCGTTTGTCGACCTTCTCGGCGATGCTGACGGGAAAGTGAGCGATCACCCGCCCGTTGGGATCCAGGACCTCCAAGACGCGCGCCGAGAGCAGGATGCGGATGCGGCCGGCCGCCCCCCGCTGGCCATCGCGGACGACGGAGGGTGCCAGGACGACCTGGCCCGGAAGGATCCTGGTCCAATCCACTTCGGGATTGAGCCGGCGGATGAGCGCCTGGCTCGCATGGGTGCGCTCCGCCACCAATTCAAGCGCAGTCTGGTACTCGAGCGCGGTCTGCTCCGATTTGCCCAGCCATGTCGGGCTCAGCGGCTGCAGCCGGCCGAGATCGGCCACGGTCACAGTCAGGGGCGCGAGCGGTGGCGCGTTGAGGACGAGCTGCTGCCGTGTGTCCGCGTCCAGTTCGCCGGTGATCGGCAGATCGGCACTGTCCTGGTAGGCGCGGAGCGCCGCCGCCGACTGGGGTCCGCCGACGCCGTCGATCGGGCCGCAGGAGAAATCGTGCCTCGCCAGGACGATCTGCGCCTCCAGCCAGGACCGCGCGGGGCGCGGGAAGTTGTCCGCATCCGCCGCTTTCTCGGGAGGCTTCGAGTCAGCCGCGGGCGGCGCATCCGCCGCCGAGCAGAAGGCCGCCGCCAGGACCAAGAATACCAAACCGGGAATCCGGGGGGACCGGGGGCCGCGGTAGCGGGTTGAGGTAGCGCGGGTTGTCCCAACCCGCCTTTCGCTCCGTCCGCCTCGGAGGTCCGCCCGGCGCGTTGAGACAACGCGCCCTACCTCCGCCCGCATCGGCCAAACTGAGCCGCTGCCGAGGCGGACCCAGCCTTGCACCGGGTCGGCGGAGGCGTAGGATGAAGGGTTCATGGCTTTGCTCAGTCTACTCGATATCAGCCTCAGCTTCGGTGGTCCGTTCATCCTGGAGAAGGTAAATCTCCAGGTCGATCCGGGAGAACGCGTCTGCCTGGTCGGCCGCAACGGCTCCGGCAAATCGACGCTGATGCGGGTCATTGCCGGGGAAATGAAGCCGGACACGGGTGACATTTTCCGCCCAGACGGCTCGGTTTACACCCGGTTGACCCAGGAGGTGCCGACCGACGTCACCGGCGAGGTGCGGGACGTGATCGCGGCCGGGCTTCGTCCGGCGGGGCCTCATGATGAGGACTGGCAGCGCGATCTGCTCGTCGACGACCTGATCGAGCGCCTCCAGCTCGACCCCGCCGCGGAATTTTCGACGCTGTCGGGCGGGCTCAAGCGGCGGGCGCTCCTGGGCCGGGCCCTGGCCGGGCAGCCGGATCTCCTGCTGCTCGACGAGCCGACCAACCATCTCGACCTCGAATCCATCCTCTGGCTCGAGGAATTCCTCCTCAATTCGAAGCTCTCGCTCCTTTTCGTCACTCACGACCGCACTTTCCTGCGCAAGCTGGCGACGCGCATCATCGAGCTCGATCGCGGGCGCCTCTCGGGCTGGGCTTGCGACTACGACACCTACCTCGGGCGCAAGCAGGAGGTGCTCGAGGCGGAGGAGCGCCAGCAGGCCCTTTTCGACAAGAAGCTGGCGCAGGAGGAGGTCTGGATCCGCCGGGGCGTCCGCGCCCAGCGCTCGCGCGCGCAGAGCCGGATCAACCAGCTGATGCAGATGCGCGCCGAGCGCAGCGCCCGCCGCGACCGGACGGGCAACGTCACCCTCCGCCTCGCCGAGGCCGAACGCTCGGGCATCAAGGTGATCGAGGCGGACCAGGCATCTTTCTCCTGGGGAGACGGCCGGATGATGCTGCGCGAATTTTCCACGGTGATCACGCGCGGGGACAAGATCGGGCTCATCGGCCCGAACGGCTCCGGCAAGACGACCCTGATCAAGCTCCTCCTCGGGCAGCTCCAGCCCACCGCCGGCCAGATCAAGCACGGGACCAGGCTGGAAGTGGTCTATTTCGACCAGCACCGCGCCGAGATCGAGGATGACAAGACTGTGGCCGACAACATCGCCAACGGAAACTCCACGGTGACGATCGATGGCCGCACCCGGCATGTCATCAGCTATCTTCAGGACTTTCTCTTCACCGCCGATCGGGCGCGCACGCCCGCGCGCGTGTTGTCGGGCGGCGAGCGCAACCGGCTGCTGCTGGCGCGGCTCTTCACCAAGCCGGCCAACGTCCTCGTCATGGACGAGCCCACCAACGACCTCGATGCGGAGACGCTCGAGCTCCTCGAGGACCTGCTGGTGGAATACCAGGGAACGCTGCTGCTCGTCAGTCACGACCGCGAGTTCCTGGACAACGTCGTGACGAGCACCCTCGTCCTCGAGGGCGACGGCCGCATCGGCGACTACATTGGGGGCTATTCTGACTGGCTGCGGCTGAAGGCTGCTCCCAAGCCGGCAGCCCCGCGGCGCGCAGGCCCGGCGTCGGCCGCCAGGCCTGCGGCCGGTCCGGTCCTCCCGGCCGGGAAAAAGAAGCGGCCCTTGAGCGCGAAGGACGCGCGGGACCTCGCCGATCTGCCGGCCCGCATCGAGACGCTGGAGAAGGAACAGGCCGAGCTGGCGGCCAAATTGGGCGATCCGGCGTTTTACAAGCGCGAGCCCGCGGCCTTCCTGTCGATCAAGGCGCGCCTGGAGGATTTGGAGCGGGCGCACGCCGAGGCCTTTGCCCGTTGGGAAAAGCTTGAGGCGGCGGCGCAGCCGGCCATCCGGTGATCAGGAGGCGGGCGGCGGATTCTTGGCCAGCCACTCCTCGTAGGTCATCCGCGGCATCTGGAAGAAGGCGCCCCGGGTTTTGACGTAGGCGCCCCGGCCATTCATCCGCCCGATGGCGTGGATGTCCTCGGCGCGCACGTAGGGGCCGGCCGGATCGACAAATTCGTCCTGCACGTGGATTGCCACCACCTGCCCGAGGATGATGCGCGAGCGCCCGATCTCGGTCGTGCTGAACTCGCGGCATTCGAGGCTGGCCGGCGACCGGCGGATTCTCGGGACCGAGACGACGGAAGAGGGCGCCGTCTCCAATTTCGCGATCTCCAGCTCGTTCACGCCCGGCGGAAAATCGACGGCGCAGATATTCATCGCCTCCGCCAGCTCCTCGTTCACCACGTTGACCACGAATTCGCGGGTCTGGCGGATATTTTGCGCCGTGTCCTTGCCGACGATCCCGGGACCGGGGCGATTGGCGACTCCGACCGCCAGGATGGGCGGGTCGAGGCAGACGTAGTTGAAGGCGCTGAACGGGGCGGCGTTTAGCCTGCCCTCCAGGTCGACGCTCGTAATCCAGGCGATCGGCCGCGGCGCGACCAGGCCGATCAAGAGATTGTACACCTGATGGGAGGGGATTTTCGAAATTTCGAAATGCATGGTGGGAAAAACTATCCGCGGTGGTTCCGGCCGCAACTCTTCCCCTCCGACCCGACGGTCTGCCGTTTATTCCGTGCCTTTTTTCCGCCAAAATGGCAAATTGGCGGGGTGAGCCACCCATCTTCCCATTCGTCGGTGACGCGGCGCGGCTTCATCGGCCGGGTCGCGGGCGCGGCCGCCGCCGCGGCCCTGCCGCGCTCGCTGTTTTCGCAGACCGCCGCCCGATCCGGGGGCAAGCCCAACGTCCTCTTCTTCATGTGCGACGACCTCCGCGTCGAACTCGGCTGCTACGGCAGCCGGTTTGGCGCGCAGACCCCGAATCTCGACGCCCTGGCCGCGGCCGGGGTCCGGTTTGACCGGAATTATTGCCAATTTCCGCTGTGCAACCCATCGCGCTCCTCATTCCTGACCAACCGGCATCCGACCACGACCATGGTCCTCGGCAACCGGACCAATTTCCGGCCGGCGCATCCCGACTGGGTCAGCCTGCCGCAGCTGTTCCGGGAGAACGGCTACACCTCCCTGCGGACGGGCAAGATCTTTCACGACATCTACGATGATCCGAAAGCCTGGACGGTGGGCGGGGGGACGCCCCTCCGCGACGGCGGGCTGGGCGGCCAGCCGTTGGCGATCCCGCGGCCGCCCGCCGCCAGCCTGCAGGCCGCGCCTTCGGACCGGCTCCGGATCGTCGACCACAGCCGGGAGCGCGAGCCCGACTTTCGCTCGGCCGACATCGCCACCCAGTACGTGCTGCCCGCCCTGGCCCAGGACAGCGCGCAGGCCGCCCATTCCGACCAGATCATCGTCCTGGATGGGGAGGGCGAGGGCCATGCCGATTACCAGACGGCGGACACCGCTATCCAATACCTGCGCGACCACAGGGACGAGCCGTTCTTCCTCGGCTGCGGCTTTGTCAAGCCGCACAGCCCGCCCTGCGCCCCGCGCAAGTTTTTCGACCTGTATGATCCGGCGAAGCTCCCGCTCACGCCGGACTTTGCGGCCTGGCCGACGGTGCCTCCCGGTTTCCCCAGCGCGGCGATCCGCCGGCACAACGCCGATCTCTTCATCGGCCGCGGCGCGAGCGAGGCCGAGGCGAGGGAGGTCATCCGGGCCTATATCGCCTCCGCCACCTTCGCGGACTGGAACCTCGGCCGGGTGGTCGCCGAGCTTGACCGGCTCGGCCTGCGCCAAAACACCATCATCGTCTTCATCGTCGACCACGGCTACCAGCTCGGCGAGAAGGGGAAATGGTCGAAGGCGGGTTCGCTTTTCGAGATGGGTACCCGCGTGCCGCTCATGATCGCCGCGCCCGGTCTGGCCGGCAACGGACGGAGCTGCCACCGGATCGTGCAGTCGATCGACCTCTATTCCACCCTGGCCGAACTCTGCGGTCTGCCGCTGCCGGTGGGCGGGGAGGGCGTCAGCCTGACTTCGCTCCTGCGCGATCCGGCGGCCGCCTGGGACCGGCCGGCCTACAGCGTGTGGAGCGAGGACGGCCGGACGCTGCATGGCGTCGCGGTCCGCACCGAGAAGTGGCGGTACGCGGAATATGGTCCCGAAGGCGCCAACGGCGCGATGCTCTTCGACGCGCAAGCCGATCCGCTGGAGATGACGAATCTGGCCCGCGATCCCGGGCACGCCTCCGTCTGCGCCGAATTGGCGGCGCTGACGAGAAGGTACGCTTCCCGCCTCGGCCAGACGGAGGCGTGAGCCGGGCTAGACATCCCGCACGCAGCGAAAGCCCGTATTACCCGTCGAGCTGTCGGGAGTGTTGGCCGTGCGCGCGCCGACCCGGTAGCGGTTGCAGTAGGAGTGGTGGCAGAGGTAGCTCCCGCCGCGGACCACCTTGCGATTCCCGGCGGGCGGCCCCGTCGGATCCAGGCGCGGACCGGTGAGGTGGAAGTCCGGGCTGAACCAATCGTGGCACCATTCCCAGACGTTGCCCGCGACGTTGTAGAGCCCGTAGCCGTTGGGCTTGAAGCTCCGCGCCGGAGCCGTGCCCACATAGCCGTCCTCCGCGGTGTTCTGCACGGGAAAAATCCCCTGCCAGATGTTGCACCGGTGCTGGCTCCCGGGAGTCAGCTCGTCGCCCCAGGGAAAGCGCCGCTGGACGAGGCCGCCTCGCGCCGCGCATTCCCATTCGGCCTCGGTCGGGAGGCGCTTGCCCGCCCACGCCGCGTACCGCGCGGCGTCATTCCAGGAGAGGTGCACCACCGGATGGTCCCACCGCTGCTTGATGGTGGAGCCCGCCCCTTCCGGATGGCGCCAGGTGGCGCCGTCGACCCGGCACCACCACTCGCTGCCGGCCACCCGCAGGGTGACCCGCGCGAGCTGCTCGCGCGTGAGAAACATCTCAAAGACGAAGGACCATCCGAAGCTTTCAGCCTCGGTCCGGTGGCCGGTGGCGTGGACGAAGGCGTTGAACTGCTCGTTCGTCACGCAACAGGCGTCGATCAGAAAGGGCTGCAGCGTGACCGCGCGCACCGGTCCCTCGCCATCCGCCAGCCAGCCGTCGGCGTCGGCCGCCCCCATCAGGAATTCGCCGCCGGGGATCGGGCGCATGCCCTCCTCGCCCCCTCCGCGCATGCGCCGCAGCGGGTGGGCTTCCGGCGGAGTCGCCGCGGCCGCGGCTCCGTGCGAGCCGCGCATCGGCGTGCAGCAGGAATCACCGTTCATGGCTGATCTCAGGCTAGGACCGGCGGCCGGGAGCTAAAGATTATTCCGGGGCGGCTGGCGCAACGTTTCGGGTCGCTGCATAGTTCGGCCGAAAAAAAAGCCGGTAGATCAAGGCCCCGGCCTGGCCACCCACGATCGGAGCGACGATGTAGACGGTGAACCAGCCTGATCCGTTGGTGGTAAAGACCACCCCGCCCCAGCCGGCCAGGGCGCTGAAAACCCTGGGCGCGAAATCTCGCGCCGGGTTGAAACCGGCCATGGTCAGCGGACCAAGGAGCGAGATGAGCATCGTGATCGTGAGGCCGATGGTCGCAGCGGTGAGGACGCCGGGTCGCGTTGGATTGCGATCATTGGTCACCGAAAGAATGACGAGGACCAGTATCCCGGTGCCGAGGGCCTCGACGAAAAATGCCGTGGCGGGGGAGATCAGGGCTGCCGAAATTCTGGTGAAGGGCCGCCCCCCCGGATTGGGGTAAAATTCGCCGAAAATCATGGCGGAGGCCTCGCTGCCGGCGGAGCCGCGCACGATGCCGTGGGTTTCCTCGAAGACCCGCAACGGACCGGCGAATACGGCATAGAGCACCGCGCTGGCGGCAAAGGCGCCCAGCCACTGCATCAGGAGGTACCCGGGCACGCGTCGTCGGGGAAAGCCTTCGGCCGTGGCCAGCGCCAGCGTGACCGCCGGATTGAGGTGGGCGCCGCTCAGGCCGCCGGTGAGATAGATCGCCGTTGCGATCCCGAGCCCCCAGACGATGGCGACTTGGAAGATGCCCACCTGGGCGCCCGTTAGAACGGCGGCGGCCACGCTGCCGCAGCCGAAGAAAACCAGAAGGAAGGTGCCGAAGAATTCGCCCACCACCCAAGCCGGAATGCGAGGGATCCGGTCGGCCATCGCTAGCATGCCGGATTGGATCCGTCCGCCAACCCGGTCTCGCGGCCTATCCGCTCCAGTTGGAATTGTTGCAGCTGGCTGTCCGGCAGCGCGCAAAGGAGCTCGATCCGGCGGGCGATCTGCGAGGCCACCTGCACGAAAAGCCATTGCCTTTCCTTTTCCGTCCCCTCGAGGGCGGCTGGATCCGGGGAGCCCCAATGAGCCAGCACCGGCTGGCCGGGCCACACCGGACACATCTCCTTCGCGTGGTCGCAAACCGTGATGACAAAATCGAACTTCACGCCCTCGAACTCGTCCCACGACTTGCTGCGCGCCCCGGTCGCGTCGATGTCGTACCGGTCTCTCAGCACCCAGAGCGCAAGGGGGTTGACGGATCCGGCTGGTTTTGCGCCCGCGCTGCAGGCCTGGAACCGGCCCCGGCCTTTGCGATTGAGCAGGTATTCGGCGATGATGCTTCGCGCGGAATTGCCCGTGCAAAGGATCAGAACCTTATAGGGAGAGGCGGTCATGGAAGTTTCCGGCTCGCCGACCTGCGCCCGGGGCCCGCGGGCGCGCAGCAGATCGGGCTATTTTCCTCGAAGGCGCGCTTCAGCCGCCGGAGCTTCTCGGCGTCCTTCCGGAAGATGGGATTCTCCCGCGCGCAATCCTGCAGGCAGGCGAGATTGGCCGCGAGCTCCCGCGCGGGCCGCCCGGGGAGTCGGTAGATCATCCAATTGGCCTCGCGGCGGGCCTCCACGAGCCGGTGGGCCTTCAGATAGGCGAGGTGCTTGGAGACCTTCACCTGGGGTTCGTCCAGGATTTCCTGGAGGTGGCAGACGCAGAGCGGGCCCCGGTGCAGCAAATTGAGGATGCGCAGCCGGGTCCGGTCGCAAAGGCACTGATAGATTTGGATGAGGCTCATGGGAGGGCGGGGCGCATATTCATGCCGCAACAGGCATATGCTTGTAAAGGAATATATATTCGGACCTCGCCCGGGGCATGATCGCGGGCCCGGGGGACCGCCGGCTAGCGGCCGGCCGTTTTTCGGACCAGGCGAGCCATCGATTCGCTCGGATTGAGCTCCAGCACGCGGCCCATCTCCACCCAGCGGAGGTCCTTGGACTCCTCGCTGATCACGAGGGGCTCGTCCGCATCGGCTTCCAGGAGAAACCGGAAATCGTAGTGCCAATGCTCCGGCACCCCCGCGTGTTCCGGAATCCGATGCCGGTCGAAATCGAAAAGTTCGGGCTGCAGCAGGCGCACGCTGGCCAGGCCCGACTCCTCCCGCGCCTCGCGCAGGGCGACCGCGGGGAGGTCGGGGTCGCCGTCGGCGTGGCCGCCGGGATTGAGCCAGCGGCCCAGCTTGCGGTGCAGCGTTAGCAGCGTGTGCGAGCGGGTGCGATTCACGATCCAGGAGGAGCCCGTCAAATGCCCGGGCCGGCAGGCCCGGGTGAGGCAGTCGGGATGGGCCGCGATGAATTGCAGCGCATCCGCGACCATCGCCGCCTCGAGGGGGTCGGGCGGCCTGTCCGCATGGGCGCGCAGCAGGGCGAGAGCTCGGGTCCGGTGCATGGGGTCCGGCGTAACCGCCGGGAGCCGACTCCGCCAGCCTGATTGGTCTCGCCTGTGGCGGGCGCCCCGGGGAAATTTCTGCTCTGATGGCTTCGCCTTCCGCTCCCACCGTCCCCTGGCGCTCGGCCCTGCGCGGGGCCCGCGCCCATGTCGGGCCCGGGCTGGTCCTGCAGGTGGGCGCTCTCGCCCTGGTGCTGGCCTATTACCACCTCGAGCCGGCCCGCGCCCTGCTGACCCGGCTGCTGGAACTCCGGCGGCAGACCGGCTTTGCCTTCGCCGTGGTGTCGACGGGTTTTTTTGGCGGCCTGCTGCCTTTCCTTTATTTGCGGGGCGGCGGGCGGATTCCGGCTCGCTACGGCTGGAGGCAGGGGATGGCGCTCACGGCGTTTTGGGCCTACAAGGGCTTCGAGGTCGATCTGCTCTATCGCATCCTGGCGCGCACCGTGGGCGAGGGCCACGATGCGGGCACGATTCTGCGAAAAGTGGCGATCGACCAGTTCTTCTACTGCCCCCTCTTCGCCGTCCCGATGACCGTGGCGGTCTACGAATGGGTCGAGGCCCGGTTCGACGGGCCGGCGGTCTTCGCCGATTGGCGCGCGCCGCGCTGGTACCTGCGGCGGACGTTGCCGGTGCTGATCTCCAATCTCTGCGTCTGGATCCCCGCCGTCGGCATCATCTACGCCCTGCCCACTCCCCTCCAGTTGCCCTTGCAGAACCTGGTGCTTTGCTTCTACACGCTGGTGATCGCGCATCAGACGCGGCGCCAGGCGGCCCCTAATCCGGCTTGAGGCGGAATATCCGCACGCTGCCGACGACGGAGGTTTGGGCGAAGGCGTGGCGGGTGAGTTCGGGCCGCGTGCCATTGTCGGAATTGGCCTGATGCGACGGGAAGGAGCTGTCGGCGACGTATCCGGCCGGGGCCGCCAGCAGCAGACCCGACAGGTCCACGAGCCATTCGGGGCGGGCAGCCAGGCGGCCCCACGCCTCCGGGCCGATCACCCGGTGGATCACGCGGTTGGCCTCCGTCGGGACGGAGCTGACCGGGCGGATGAGGGCGAGATCCCCGAGGTAGAATATCATGGTTTCCTTCGTCCACGGCGGCCAGATCGCTATCACCTTGTTGCGATCGGCGGACGCCGAGGCTTCGGAGCGCAGCCGGGCGATGGCGCGATCCCACGCGTTGACCGGCGGATCGAAGATTTCGGCGTAGACGGGCGGAACCCAGGAGGCCGGCGCCCTGCGCCCCATCGGCGCGGTCCAGTGCGTGAGGGTCAGTAGATTCGAGGCCGCCGCGACGAGGCAGGCCGCCAAATAGACGGCGGAGGAGCGCAAGGCCGAGTTCAGGAGCAGGAAGCCGGCGATGGTCGCGAAGACGAGCAGGTGGGGCATGTAGCGCAGGATGGCGAAGTACGAGCCCGTCTCCGGCCCGAAGACCGCGCCGGAGGCGGCGGCCTGCACGAGAATGTTCAGGAGCACGAAAGCGAGGAGGGGCTCCCGCGCGAGCGCCCGGAGCGCGGGCCCATCCCGCCAGAAAAGATAAGCCGGGACCGCTGCCCAGAGGAGGAGGGGAAGGCAGCCGACCGCATCCAGATCGACGGCGGCGGCCAGGAGGCTGAGGGAGAATCCCTTCCACCACAGGGCGAAGTGGGTGGTGATGAAGGCGAGGGACAGCGGCGTGGCGGCGAGCGAGGGACCGAGCAGGGCGTACCAGGCCAGCCACGAGATAAGACCGGCGGCAAGGGCCGCGCCGTAGCCGGCCAGGGCCTCGCGGCGGAAGCGCAGGCAGGTGAGGATCAGCGCGACCCCGGAACAGAGCGCGGCGAAGGGATGGGTGTGGAAGAGGAGGACGAAGATCAGCGCGGCGCCCGCCCAGCGGACCGCGCCGCGCTTGAAGCGGGCCGACAGGTGCCAGACCAGCAGCGCGTAGAGCAGGATCAGGATCGGGTAGTAGCGGGCGTTCCTTTGCAGCAGGACGATCTGCGGCGAGAGCAGGGCCAGGGCCGCAAGGAGGTCCGGATGCCGGACCCGGCTCCGCAGTACGGCCTCGATGGGAAAAAAGGCGAGCAGGCCGATCAGGGCGAAGAGCGTGCGCAGGCCGGCGGTGTCATCGCCGAATACGGCCAGTGAGAGCGCGCCCACATAATACTGGACCCAGGGGATCTTCTTGGAGAGGAGCCCCTGGTTGAGCTGGGCCCCGTCGTCGGCGAGGCTGATATTCCGCCCGTCGAAGGCCGTCGGGGTGCCGAAGCGCAGGGTGTTGCGGGCCAGGATTCCGGTGTCGGCCTCGTCCGCCCACAACTGCGGCTGGCCCAGCCGGAAAAAGTACACCACGGCGATCGCCGCCAGAATCAGGGACAGCCGGATCCAACGCATAGGGGAGGCCGAGTCTCCCGATGCGCGCGCGGGCGTCAATCCGGCTTGGCCGGCCCCGGGGGCGCGATCCGGTTGACGGCGGCTTCGCCGTGTGGGAGGATGGCCGGCCATGAAGGAAGCCACGCCCCCGCGCCCGGCCCTCACGCCCCCCGGCGGCCACCGGAGGGTGCTGCTCCATTCGTGCTGCGCACCTTGCTCCGGCGAGGTCATGGAGGCTCTGGCCGCCTCCGGGATCGATTATACGATCTATTTCTACAATCCCAACATCCATCCCCGCGAGGAGTACGAGCTGAGGAAATCGGAGAATATCCGCTTTGCCGAGAAAGCCCGCGTGCCGTTCGTGGACGCCGACTACGACACCGACAACTGGTTCGCGCGGGCGCGCGGCCTCGAGGCCGAGCCCGAGCGCGGCGCCCGCTGCACCATGTGCTTCGACCTGCGGTTCGAGCGGACGGCGCTCTACGCCCACGAGCACGGCTTTCCGGTCATCACGAGCTGCCTCGGCCTCTCGCGCTGGAAGGACATGGAGCAGATCAACGGCTGCGGGGTGCGCGCGGCGGCCCGATATCCCGGCCTGTCCTATTGGACGCACAACTGGCGCAAGCTGGGCGGGGCCGAGCGGATGATAGACATTTCCAAGCGCGAGCACTTCTACCAGCAGGAATACTGCGGCTGCATTTATTCGCTGCGCGACAGCAACGCCTGGCGGGCGGCCCGGGGCCGGCCCAAGATCGTCCGCGGGGAGAAGTACTACGGCGTCGAGGCGAAATAGGCCGGCGGCTGGTCGGCCCGCCGCTCTCAGGGCGCCGCCGCCGGAGTCTCGGAGCGAAGCTGCAGGCCCTTGTCGTGCGCCGCAATCGCGTCCTGCTCCCGGCCCGCCTGGCGGAGGGCGAGGGCCAGGGCAAAATAGGCGGCGGCCGATTTGGGCCGGAGACGGATGGCCTGCCTGAATTCGGCGATCGCCTCCCCGCTTTGCCCGAGCTGCATCCGGGCCAGACCCAGGTCGAAATGGACCTCGGGATAGTCGGGCTGGATGCGCAGGGCCGCCTCATATTCCGGAATGGCCTCCTGGGTCCGGCCCAGGCGCACGAGGGCCGTGCCGAGGTTATTCTCATTATTGGCATCGTCGGGCTTGAGCCGCAGCGCCTCCTTAAACTCCTCCGCCGCCGCCGGAATTCGTCCGGCGTTGACGAGGAGGATGGCCAGGTTGTTATGCGCCATCCAGCAGTCCGGGTTCCGCGCGATCGTGGATTCGTACAGGGTCTCGCTGTTCCGGTACATGGCGGCCTGCCGCCAGCTGATCACGGCCAGCGTGCCCACCAGCAGCCCGCCGAGCAGCCGGGCGAGCCCGCGCGGCCAGCCGGACGACCAGCGGGCGAGGCCCGCCGCGGCCAGCGCGATGACTCCGATGATCGCCAGGTGCTGGTAGTGGTCGGCCACCAGGGAGTACCGCATGAAGACAATGTCGGTGAATCCCATGACCGGCACCAGCATCACGCCGAAATACACCCAGGCGAGGAACACGGCGCGCCAGTCTGCTCCGTCGCCCCGCGCGGCGGGAATCGCCGCGCCGAGGCCCGAATTCAGCGAATGAATACGGGCCTTCCAGCCGAGCCAACCGGTCACCGCGGCCGCCGCCAGGAGCGGCAGCCACCAGAGGGGGTTGCCGACGGCGATCCGCCACAGCGGATAGACGAACATCAGGTGCGCCGGCCACAGAGCCTTGCTGAGATAGAACCACACGACCGCGCCGGCCCCGAGCAGCCGCTCCTCGAAGCCGGCCGTGCGCAGGACGACCTTCGAGCCGTGGGCTTGGAACCAGACGTTGACCGCCGCCAGACCCGCTCCCACGGCGAAGTAGGGCGCCAGCCGCAGCCCATCCCGCCAGGTCAGTCCGCGCCGCCACCAGATGAGCCCCGCCAGCGCCACCGGCAGCATGGCCACGGAACCCTTGCTGAGCATCGCCAGGACGAAGGCCAGCAGGCTCAGCCCATAGGCAGCCCGGTCGGCGCCGTTCGATTTCCCGACATTGTCGCCCGCCGGGTCCCACCACTTGGTCCGCAGGAAAAAATAGGCCGAGAGCAGGAAGAACAGCATCGCCATCAGATTCTTGCGCTGGGCGATCCAGGCCACCGATTCGACGTTGACCGGGTGCACCGCGAACAGGAGCGCGGCGAACAGGGCTCCCGGCAGGCGCAGCCTCCGGAGGATCAACCACAGCAGCCCCGCCTCGGCGATGTGCAGCAGGAGATTGGTGGCATGGTAGCCCGCCGCGTGCAGGCCCCAGAGGCGCCACTCGACCCACAGCGTGCTGGAGGTCATCGGCCAGTAGTCGACCGGCTCGGTCGTGAGCCAGAAGCGGCGCAGGCCGTCGGGCGCCTTGATCAGGACGTTGTCCGTGAGGAACGCGTCGTCGTCCCAGACGAATCCGTTCCGCAGCGTCGGCAGATAGGCCAGCAGGGCGACCGCGGCGATCAGCGCCCACCCCCGAGAGAGGGAGCGGTGGGACCGAAGGGGCGTCGGTGAGGCGGCTTTGACCACGAAAGCCCAGTCTAAGCGGCCGGATCCGACCGGGCAATCTCCGGAAGCGGCCGGGCGGCGCAGACCCGCCGATAGAGCTCCTCATAGCGGGGCACGATCGCCTCCGCCGAAAAAAGTCTCCGCGCCCGCTGGGCGGCGGCCTGCCCGAGGCGGGCGCGGCGCTCCGGGTCGCGCAGGAGGGACTCGACCGCGCGGGCGAGGCCGTCGGCGTCGCCGAAGGGCACGAGCAGGCCGGTGACTCCCGGCTCCATCACCTCGGGGATGCCGCCGACCGCGGTGGCGACGCTGGGAATGCCGAGGAACATGGCCTCGAGCAGGCTCAGGCAGAAGCTCTCGGTTTCCGAGGTGAACAGGCCGAGGTCCGCCGCCTGCAGGTACTCCTCAATCTCGCTCACGCCCTGGCGCACGATCACGCGGTCGCCGAGGCCGAGCCGACGGACGTCGTCCTCGAAGGGGGCGAAATCGCCGCCGGCGAGGATCAGGAGCCTGAAGGCCTCGGGCGGCCGGACGCGCGCCGCGGCCTCGAGCAGGAGGTCGATCCGCTTGAGCGGGCGGAGATTGGAGGCATGCACCAAAAGGGCTTCGCCGCCCACGCCGAGCTCGCGCCGCACCTCCGCCCGGGGGCGCCGGGCCGGGCGCGGTTCGAAAAAATTATGGATCACGTCGATCGGCCGGTCGATCGCGAGGAGCCGCCGGGTCTCCCGTTCCAGGTAGGCCGACACCGTCGTCACGGCATCCGAGTGCACGAGCGCATGCCGGATGGCCGGGCCGTAGCCCGGATCCCGGCCGAGGAGCGTCGTGTCGGTGCCGTGCAGCGTCGTGACGATGGCGGGCCGGCCGCCGGCCGGAAGCATCGCCCGCGCCAGCAGCGCGGCCGTCGCATGGGGGACCGCGTAATGGACATGGAGCACATCGAGCGCGGCGTCCCGGGCGACTTCCGCCATTTTCACCGAAAGCGGCAGCGTATAGTCGGGATATTTGAAGAGCCCGTAGTCGTTGATCACGACCGGGTGGAAATGCAGGCGGGGCGCGCCGGCCGGCAGGCGGACGGGCCGCTCATAGCTGATGAAGTGCACCTCGTGACCGCGCCGCGCCAGCTCCTCGCCCAGCGCCGAGGCCAGGATGCCGCTGCCCCCGACCGAAGGGTAGCAGGTGATTCCGATCCGGAGAAAGCGGTCCATGTCCTAGAAGCGCCGCGCCGAGCGGCCGAGCGCGGCGAGGGAATCGAAGAGGAGCGGATCGGCGGGAAAGAGCGGCTGGGCATACTCCACGCCGGCGCGCAGGCCCTGGACGCGGGCGCGGGCGAGCTGCAGCTCGACGTAGGGCCGCGAGCGGGCCTGCGTGGCGTGCGCCCGCATCGCCTTGGTCCAGGCGGCGACGATCCCCGGCGCGGAGAGGTCGATCAGCACGGGGAGCACGCCGGCCGGCTCCGCCTCGGGCGCGACCGCGTAGAAAAAGAGCTGGCTGATGGCGTGGGCGGGGAGGGCGCGGAGCTCGGCCACGCCGCCATAGCGGGCGAGCCGGCAGGCGTCGCGCGCCAGCCGGCCCAGCCGCGGATGGTCGGGGTGCTGATTACCGGCGAGGCTGGGGGCGAGCACCGCCGCCGGGCGCACCCGCCGGATGATCTCGGCCAGCCGGAGGGCATGGGCCGGGCGAACCTCCAGGTGGGCGTCCCCGTCGAGTTCGGCGAACTCCAGCGTGGCGCCCAGCAGCGCGGCGGACTTCCTCGCCTCGGCCGTCCGCTGCGCCGGCGTGCCGCGGCTCCCGGACTCGCCCTGCGAGCAGACCACCAGGTGCGCGGCGCGGCCGGCGCGGGTTTCCCGGGCGATGATTCCGCCGCAGCCGAATTCGATGTCGTCGGGATGGGCCCCGAACGCCAGCAGCGGCGCGGGCTTAGCAGGGGAGGTCCGTGTAGGCTTCATCGGGGCGGTCGATGGGATCGCGGTTGATAAAAACAATCTCGGGCGCGTCAGCGCGACGCAAATAAGCCTGTTCGCCCAGGCCGGCGACATAATGGGAGCACCGCACGGCGGATTGCATCCAGCGGAGCCGCGTGTCGCGCGTCGGGCTGATCTGTTCCTTCCCGAATTCGGCCGGGGGCAGCGTGAGGTAGGAATCCCCGCCCTGGTGCAGGGTGAGCGCGCCCGCGGCGAACCGCGCCCGCACGACTTCGCCCTCATGGGGCACGTCCACGAAGAAATCGGCGACCTCGCAGGCGCCGCGCCGCACGGCCGGATCGCTCGAGCGGACGACGGTCACCCCCTCCAGCAGCCCCATGCGGCGGTACATCTCCAGGCAGAAGTCGGCGGCGTTGGCGGCCGCAACCTGCTTGAACGCCTCGGTCCAGCGGCCTTCGACGTAGGCGGGGAGCTGGCGGGCGGTCGTGGCCTGCCAGCCGGGCGGCACGCGCTTCAGGAAGAGGGGGGACCACTTCCGCTGGATCCGGTTCGCAAAGGCGAAGTTGAGCGCCGCCGGCTCGCCGCTCCGGCGATGGCGCAGGATCGTCTGGGTCTCCCGGCAATCGTGGTCGCTGTCGTGGCAGAAGAAGATGATCTCGCCGCCGATTTCCGACTGGAGCCTCCGGGCCGTGGCGAACTTGGCATAGAGGTACCGGCGCGGAAAGAAGCCGCAGGGCTGCTGGCCGAAGCAGATGCGGGGCGCGCTCATGCGTCGGCCCGGGCTCCGCCGGAACTGCCGCCGCCGAGCACGGCCTGGAGGATGAGGCCGAACAGCATGCAGGCCCCGCAGCCGATGACGTTGTACCAGAGGTAGGAGATGTTGAGCGAGGCGCGGCCCGCCCAGAGGGCGAAGATGAGGGTCTGGGCGGCCAGCGCCGCCCAAAAGACAGCCGTGCCCCCGACCCGCCGGAGGAAGAAGGCCGAGAGGAAAAGCCCGAGCACGACCCCGTAGAAAATGGAGCCGATGATGTTCACCGCCTGGATGAGGTTCTCCGCGAGGTGGGCGCCGAGGGCGAAGCCGATCGCGACCAGTCCCCAGAGCGCGGTGAACCACTTGGAGGCGGCGACATAGTGCGCGTCGGAGGCCTCCCGCCGGACGAGGTGGCGGTAGAAATCGACGGTCGTGGTCGAGCCCAGGGCGTTGAGCTCGGCGGCCTTCGAGGAAAAGGCGGCGGCAAAGAAGGCCGCGACCAGCAGGCCGATGATCCCGTGCGGCAGGTGGTCGAGGATGAAGGTGATGAAGACGTAGTCCGAATCGTTCGCCGCCGTTCCGGGATGGGCGGCGCGCAGGGCCTGCCGGGCGTCGTCCCGCACGGCGTCGCTGCGCGCCTGGGACTGCAGGACCGCGGCGCGGGCGGTGGCCTCCGCCGCGGTGTCGCCGGCATGTCGGGCCGCCAGCCAGGTCTCAAGCTGCCGGCGCTCCTCCGCATGGGCGGCGGCGAAGTCCGCCTCGACCGCGTGCAGCCGGGCGCCGGAGCCATGCTCCGCCTCGTAGCGCCACGCGGCCTGGTTGAAGAAGACGGGCGGCCGCTCGAATTGATAGAACACGAAGATCAGCACGCCGAGCAGCAGGATGAAGGCCTGCATCGGGATCTTGCAGACCGCGTTGAACATCAGGCCCAGCCGGCTTTCGCGCAGCGAAGAGCCGGAGAGGTAGCGCTGCACCTGCGACTGGTCGGTGCCGAAATACGAGAGCGCGAGGAACATCCCGCCGAGGAGGCCCGACCAAAACGTGTAGCGGCGGCGCGGATCGAGCGAGAAATCGACCCCGGTCAGCTTGTGGAATCCGCCCGCGACGGCGAGGGCGTCCGGCAGTGTGAGGCCGGCCGGCAGCCGGGCCAGCAGCACGAAGAAGGCCGCGAGCATCCCGGCGAAGATCACGCCGATCTGGTACTTCTGGGTGAGGTTCACGGCCTCGCTGCCTCCGGCGACGGTATAGGCGATGACGAGCAGGCCGCTGCAGACGATCGTGAGATCGAGACGCCAGCCCATGACGGTGGAAAGCACGATGGCCGGCGCATAGATGGTGATGCCGGCACCGAGGCCCCGCTGGAGGAGGAAGAGGGCCGCGCCCAGCAGGCGCGTCTTGCCGTCGAAGCGCTGGCCCAGGTACTCGTAGGCGGTGTAGACCTTCAACCGCCGGTAGATGGGCAGGAAGACCGCCGCGATGATGATGAGGGCGAAGGGAGCGCCGAAGTAGTTCTGCACAAATCCCATCCCGTCCTCATAACCCTGGCCCGGGGTGGAAAGGAAGGTGATCGCGCTGGCCTGGGTGGCCATGACGGAGAGGCCGATCACGATCCAGGGCGTGGACCCGCGCCCCTGGAGATAGGTCCGGAGGTCGCGGCGGCCACGCGTGCGCCAAGCGCCGTAGGCGGCGATGCCGAAGAGGGTGGCGAGCAGGATCGCGTAATCGAGCGCGTTCACGGGAACAGCCGGGCCAGGGCGACCAGCAGCCCGACCCAGACGAGGAAGCTGCCGAGCACGAACCAATAGACGCCCCGCCAGGTGCGCAGGGCCGGCAAGCCAGGCACTTCCCCGTCCGTCGCGGGCATCATTTTCCCAACGAGATCAGGTTGGCAAAAAGCCGGTAGGCGCCGGGCACGCCGGCCGGGAGCTGCCGGAACCAGGAGAGGCCTGTGTAGACGAAATAGCCGCGCCCGTAATGCGCGATGAGGAGCCCTCCGTCCAGGGGCGCCTCACCCGCGTCGTTGCAGGCCACGATCGGCGTGAAATGGGGATCCCACTGGCTCGGGAAATAGCTGCCGCGCTCCTGCACCCAGCCCTCGAAGTCGGCCGGCCCGATGCGATTGGGCGTGGTCAGCGCGGGGTGATCCGGGGCGAGCAGGGTCATCGGGGCATTCTCATCGGTCACCCGCAGTTCCGACAGCCGCAGGGAGTAGGGCGCCAGCTGGGCCGACTGGAGCCCATTGGGGCGGTTGTAGAGCGCGACCACGTCGCCGCCGCCCTCGACGTAGGCGAAGAGCGCCGACATCCGGGGCATGAGGTCCGTCCGCGTGTTGAAGGCGCGCACGCCGATGACGATCGCATCGAAGTCCCGCAGGCGGTCCGCGGTCAGGTCCGCGCCGGAAAGCTGGGTCACCGCGCAGCCCATCCGCGCGACGCTCTCGGCGACGTCGTCGCCGGCGCCCGCGAGATACCCGATCTTGCGGCTGCGGACGGCGAGTTCGAGGCTGACCGCCTTGAGCCGGGCCGGGGGCTGGAGCAGCTGCGCCGGAATGTGGTCGTAGCGGATATCCTTCCGCCCGGTGCGGTACGTCCGGCCGCCGATCTCCGCGGCGGCCCCGAAGGTGGCCGTCGCCGGCTGCGCCGGCGCGGTGAGCGAAAAGGTGAGCCGCACCTTGTCGCCGGGTTGGGCGAACTTGAAGGACTGCGCGGCGGGCGAGACGGTCCAGCCGGCGGGAGCCTCGAGCCGGAGGGTGCCGTCGGCGACGGGGCGGGCGGCAACGATCTCGACGGCGGCCGTGCGCGTGCTGCCGGGAGCGAAGAGCTCCAGCTCGTCCACGAAGCCGAGGATGACGGGCGGGACCGCCTCCAATTTGCGGCGGATCTCCCCGCGCAGGGGATCGTTCACGACCTGCACGGGCTCGTCGGCGACGACCAGCGTCTGTCCGCCGACGGCAAAGACCTCCTCGACCGGAAACACCGGAGGATTCTCGGGGCGGCCGATCAGCGCGGGATCGTCGACGCGAAACATGCCGGGGGTGCCGTCCTCGCGCAGCCAGTAGGGCTCGCTGGGCGGCGTGGCCGCGGGCAGGAGGGGAGTGGCCGTGCGGTTTGCCGGCCGGTCGGGGGCCAGATCGATCGCCGGGCCTGTTTCGCCCCCGCCCGTCGGATAGCGCACCGCCAGCCACTTCACCGGAAAATTGCCGCGCACGATCGCCGTGTGGCGCAGGCTGAGCGCCTCCCCCGGCACGGCCTCGGCCTGGGCGACCGTCGTCTCCACATAGAGCCCGAGGCAGGCCTGGAGGATCCGGTCGAGCTGTCCGCGCTTTTCCTCCACCACCGGATCGGCCGCCAGGGACGCGAGACGGGCCTTCAGCGCCAGCAGCGCGGGCACGCTGGCGGAGGGATCCTCGGGACGGAAATGCGCGATGAGGTCATCGGCCATCCCGCCGATATCCGCGCCGCCGGGCACGCGCCCCCAGGTGGTGTCGACGCCATCGAGGATGTCCTCGGTCGCCGGTTCGCCCGCGAGGAGCTGGAAGCTCTCCGACGCGGTTCCGCGGGTCCCGACCGCGCCCATGCCCTGGCTCTTGTGCATGGACCGGCTCTGGGCGGCGATCTCGCCGAAGGATTCGCCGAGGAGGGGATTGTAGCCGCCGTCGTCGAGCTTGAGCCGGGCCACCGTGCCGCCGAGGCTGCTGGGGCCAAAGCCGTTGTTCCAAAGGATGCGCTTGGGCTGCCAGGGCTTCAGCGTTTCGAGCTGCTCGGGAAAGGCCTTCGGATCGCCGGCCAGCTTGAAGGCCTCGAGCGCCAGGACCGACGAGGCGGTGTGGTGGCCGTGGGTGCCCCCGGGGACGGGAGAAAATCGCGTGATCAGCACGTCCGGCCGGAATTCGCGGATGACGCGCACCATGTCGGACAGCACCTGCTGCCGGTCCCACCTTTTCAGCGTGTCCGCGTAGTCCTTGGAGAATCCGAAATCCCTCGCGCGGCTGAAGAACTGGCGGCCGCCGTCGATCCGCCGCGCGGCGAGCAGCTCCTGCGTGCGGATCACCCCCAGCTCCTCGCCCAATTCTGGACCGAGGAGATCCTGGCCGCCGTCGCCGCGGGTCAGCGAGAGATAGGCGGTGCGATAACTCCGCCCGCGCGCGAAATAGGCGATGAGCCGGGTGTTCTCGTCGTCGGGATGCGCCGCGATGTAGAGCACGCTGCCCATCTCGCGAAAGCTGCGCAGGTCCTGCAGGATCGCGGAGGAGGATTCGGGGGCGGGGGCGGCGCCGCGCGTGGAGACGCCGAGGCCGGCAACCCAGCAGAGGACCGGGCCGAACCAAAGGCGCCACCGCCGGCGAGAGGGCAGACGATGCACGTTTTTCCGGCGTCGGCTACTTAGCGAGCGTGAGCGGCACTGAATACTGGGTATTTTCCCATATCAGCTTGAGGACACCGTTCCCATCCTGGCCTTTCGAAATCTCCATGGTGAACTCGTCAACCCGCGGATCGACGCTGTCCTTCTTCAGGTCAACCCGGGCCAAATCCTGGCTCGCGTCGTACTGCAGTCCCCATTGGCCAATCTGCTTGTTGATCACCAGCTTGGCAGTTCCGTCTTCGGAGGGGACAAGGAACAATGTATAGGCTCCGGGCGAGACGGACGCGTCACCCACCATGATCGGCTTCTGGGTGATAAAGAGGGTGGCTTCATCGGATCCGGCGCGCCAGGCCTTGCCCCAGGGATTGGCTGGTCCGCCGATCAGGTCACCCCAGATCTTGCGGATCTCGCCTGTCTTGGGATCGGCGGAATAGGGCCGCCCGTAGACTATAGTGATCCGATCGCTGTTGCGCCGAGCGCCGAGGACGACGCTAAAAGTCTCATGGGGACTGATGCCGCTGGTCGAGGCCGCCCGCTTTTTCGGCATCGCGGACATGGCTGCCGCGGCTGGAGCTGCAGGGGCGGAGGTCTGGGCGGTCGCATAACCGGCAAGTCCACCGAGGACGAGGAGGGCGCAAATCGGGTATCTGGAGATATTCATGGCACGAGGTTTGGGGCTATCAGCGGGTAGGCTGGGCAAGACGGTGGGAAAAAGCGGATGGTTGCGCGTAAAATGCACGAGTACGGGGAGATGGCGACCCGTTAATGCAGCTGAACCGGATGAATTGAGCTGGCCCGGGACGGGCGGGTGCCTTCCGATACGAGCCTGTCCCTTCGCAAGGCAGCATCATGAAGTTCCCCTCTTCGACCTGGTGCGCAGTTCTCGCCATCCTGGCTGGCCTCCCCGCGGGGGGCGCCCCGTCGGATCCGGCCATCGTCAGGTCTGAGTTCATCTACGAACACGGGCCAGTCCCCTCCGTCCACGCCTCCACCATCGCTGAATTGCCCGGTGGGGATCTGGCGGCCGCCTGGTTCGGCGGGACCGCCGAACGGAATCCGGATGTCTGCATTTGGGTCTCACGCTTCCAGGACGGACATTGGACGCCGGCAGCCAATGTCGCCAACGGCATGCAGGCCGGCGGCAAGCGCTTCGCCACCTGGAATCCCGTGCTCTTTCAGGCCCCGGGCGGGCCGCTGCTTCTCTTCTACAAGGTCGGACCCTCGCCGGCGGAGTGGTGGGGCATGCTGATGCGATCGACCGATGGCGGCCGCAGCTGGAGCGAACCGGTTCGTCTGCCGCCCGGCATCCTGGGTCCGATCAAGGACAAGCCCCTGCTCCTGGCGGACGGGACGCTCCTCTGCGGATCGAGCACCGAGGGCAGCGCCCACGGGCGGCAGGTCCATTTTGAGCTGACGGCCGACCTCGGGCAGACGTGGACGACGGTCGGGCCGATCAGCACCAAGGAGGAATTTGGCGCGATCCAGCCGACCTTCCTCACCCATGCGGACGGCCGGCTGCAGGTCATCTGCCGCTCCAAGGATTTTGTGCTATGCACGAGCTGGTCGAGCGACCAAGGGCGCACTTGGTCGAAGATGGCCTCCGCGGGCTTGTATGGCCCCGATACCGGCCTGGATGCCGTCACCCTCGCCGACGGACGGCAGCTGCTCGTCTATAATCCGCGCGACCATTCCCCCATCGGCGCGCCTCCCGGCGAAAACTGGAAATCGCGCTATCCCCTTGTCCTCAGCCTCTCGGCCGATGGCCTGAAATGGGTTCGGCGGCTGGTCCTGGAGGACGAACCGCGGCCCAACGGCTACGCCTATCCCGCGGTGATCCAGGCGTCCGACGGTCTCCTCCACCTCACGTACACCTGGAACCGCCAGCGCATCAAGCATGTGGTGATCGATCCCCGCCGTCTCTGACCGGTCGCGGCCGCGGCGCTTCTGCTGACGGCCGCGTTTGGCTTTGCTCGCCGCCAGGGGCACGCCTATGATTCTCTCCGATGAAATCCGGTCTGCTCCCGCGGGTCGTCCGATCGGGCGCGGCGTTGCTGGTCATCGTGGCCTGCGCGCGCCTGAGCCGCGGCCAGACTTCTCCGGAGCCGCCGGATTCGGGTCCCGCTCCACCCTATGACGCGGCTCAGCTGGATCGATTGCTGGGCCCGATCGCCCTTTATCCCGATCCGGTCCTCGCGCTGATCCTGCCGGCCTCCACCGCGCCGGGCGATCTTGTGTCCGCCGCTAGTTACCTGGCGGCGAAGGCCAACCCCTATGATTCGGGCCCGCATCCCTGGAGCGAGAGCGTGGTGGCGCTCATCCATTATCCCGCGCTCGTCGAGTGGATGGCGCAGAACCTGACCTGGGTGCAGGCCGTCGGGGCGGCCTTCGCCAGCGAGCCGGGAGCGGTGATGCAATCGATTCAACGGCTGCGGCACCGGGCCAGGGACCTTGGGGCCCTCAGGGACACGGCGCAGCAAGAGGTGGTGGAGGAAGACGGCCTGATTGAAATCCAGCCGGCCGATCCCACCCTGCTCTATCTGCCGCGCTATGATCCCACCGTCGTCTATGCGGACGTGCCGGAGCCTGGCGGCGCCCCGTTCGTCAGCTTCGGCGAGCCCTATCAAGTGGGATTTTGGCTGACGTACGGCTTCGACTGGCGGCGCCAGTCGCTGTGGGTCGGCCGTTTTTCGCACGATGACCGGGGCTGGCAGCGGCCGGTATTTTTCGGTCAGGGCGCTCACCTCTGGCGTCCGTCCGGCCCTCCCGCCACGTCGCCAGCCTACACTCCGCCATTCCCGACGCTGCGCCCGGGCGAGCCGTTCGTCCGCCCGAGTCTCCTGCCCGGCGCGCCGCCGGCGCCCCCGCCGGGAAGCGAGCGATGGACCAGCTTTCCGCAACGGCCGGGCCCATATCCATCCGCCTTTCCGCAGGGCCAGCAGCCATTCCTGCCGGGAACTCCAGAGGCCGTCGCATGGGAAAGAGAAAGAGAAATGCGGGACCGGCCGGCGCGCGACAGGGCGACCTACCTGCCCGGAGCGACGCCGCAGTCCTCGGCCCATCCTCTACCCGGTACGCCAAAGCCACCCACAGCTCCCCCACCGAAACCATCTCCGCCTCCGACGCCGCCCGCACCATCGCCGTCCGCGAACGAACCGCACGACCACGAATCGCACTAGGTGCGGCCGGTGGGTTGCGCCTGGCGCCGTTCGATCCTGAGTGAGGCGGCGCGCAGGAGGGGCCGCGTGACAAAATAGACCGTGGGAATCCAAAGCGGCGCCGCGACGGACCAGCCGAGAATGCCGTGGAGGGCGGTGATGCCAAATCGTTGGAAGAATTCCCAGGGATGCTGGCGGAAGAGCGTAAACATCTTGGGGATATCGACTCCCGAGCTGGGATTGCGGGTGAGGGCGTCGCCCAGGCGCACGAAAGCCACGAGGAGCGGAATCCAGATGAAGCCGCAAATGGCATTGATCGCCTGAAGGATGGGCTGATTCAGGCTGAGCACCACCCCGGCAGCCAGGCAGAGCAGGGTGGTCGTCCCGAGGATGGGAAAGAGCGCAAGCGCGCTGCCCAGCGCAAGGGTGAGGGCGATTTTCTCCGGGCTGACCCCTTGGGTCAGCTGCTGGATGACCGGATCGATAAACCAGCGGTGCCAGAATTTGCGTCGCTTCGCGGTGGTCGTGGAACCTGACATCAGAGGAGGAGAGTGGCGCCCGGAAGGCCCGTGTTCCCAGATAAATACGATTCGGCCCCGCCCCTGGATGGGTGCGCCATTACCCAGGTATGCGCTGGCTTGACAGCCGGGAAGGGACGCGCTGACCTTGCGCGCATGTGCCAGCAGTTGCCAGTCCAAGTGATCCGCACCGCCGCCTCCCTGGCCGGCGCGGCTGGTTATTGGCGCGCCACGGCTCGGCGATGGTGATGCGCGCCTAGCGCGCGACCGGCCTGCGCCGGTCCCAACCCGCCGAGCCCGACTCTCCCCGAGTCGGGTTTTTTGTTTTCGGCCGCCGCCAGGCGCCAAAAACATCCGGGTCCCGCACCCCCTCCTTCCCTCAGCTCATTCCCCGTCATGTCAGCCCCTCCCTCATCCCCTGAATTCCAGCTCTCCTCGGTCGCCTTCTTTGGGCGCACCTTCGATGAATATGTCCAGTTTTTTGGGCTCGATCCCGCGAACCTCGCGGGCCGCCGCGTCCTGGACGTCGCCGCGGGCCCTTCATCCTTCACCGCCGAGGCGCAGGCCCGCGGCGTGCCGGCGGTGGCGGTCGACCCGCTCTACGGCTTTTCCACCGACACCCTGGCCGCGCACGTCCAGATCGATTACGCGCGGATGCGCCAGGAAATGCTCCGCCGGGAAGGGCAGTTCCGGTACAAGTACTTCCCCTCCCTGGCGGCCGCCGAGGCCAGCCGGCGCTCCGCCGCCGATCGGTTTCTCGCCGACTATGAGGCGGGATTCGTCCGGAGCCGCTATGTCGGGGCCCGGCTGCCCCGGCTGCCGTTCGCCGACGGCGCCTTCGACCTCGTCCTCTGCGCCCACCTGCTCTTCATCTACGCGCGGCACCTCGACTACGGTTTTCATTTCGCGGCCTGCCGCGAGCTCGCCCGGGTGAGCGCCGGCGAAGTCCGGCTGCATCCGATCTGCGGGCCGGACGGCCAGCCCTACCCGGAACTGCCGCGCCTGCAGGCCGCCCTCGGCCGCGAGGGCATCGCCGCGCGCGTCATTCCCGTCGACTACGAGTTTTTCGCCGGAGGCGATTCGACGCTGGTCTTGAGCAAGAATTGACGAAGGTAGCGCGCGTTTTCCCCAACGCGCCGGGCAGACTTCAGGCGCGGACGGAGCGGCCGTCGGGTTGGGACAACCCGATCTTGTATATTGGTCGAATCGTCTACCTCCAAACTGACACCCGACCAACGGCACCGGCTAGATTCCAGGCAAAAAGCTGGGATCGCGATGGGGCGGTTCAAGAGAGGGCTTTGCTGCCTCGACCCTGACCGGTTCGAGCCGGACTTTTCGCGGCACCGGCCGGGGTTCGGCCGTTTTCTGGGGTTCGCTTGCCGGGCTTTCGGCGGTCACGGGCTTGGACGCGGGGATATTTGGCTCCGGCGCCAGTCTGGCCGGCTCCTTTTTACCGGAGGATTTCTCAGGCGCGGCGCGGACGGCCTCCAGGCCGGTGATCTTATAACCGAGCTGGGCGAGTTGGCCGTAACAATCCTGCAGCCGCTGCGCCATCGACGAGTCCAGGCTGTACGTAAGCTCCAACCGGGATTGCGAGGCTTTGGGATCGGCCGCGTCCCGGCCTTTGGGGTTCGGTTTGCGCCCGGCCGCAGCGAGCTGCCAGATCACATGCACCCCTTCGTGGTCCGCGAACACGACATGGAGTACGGGCGGCATCGTGCCCTGGTGGGACGCATCCGGTTTTCGAGCGCGGCCCGTCTTGGATGGCGCGAGCGCTGACGCGGATTCGGGCTCGACGAGACTGGGCGACCGAGCCGCCCGCGGTCCGACAAGGGTGGGAGGAGCCATGACCTCCAAGGCTGTTTCTCTGCTTGGCTGAGCGGTTTCGGACTCGCGACGCGGCGCGCGGGCCGGCGATTCCCGCAACTCTGGCGCAGGCGGCGGGGGCGGAGCGGGTGGGAAGATCATCGCGCTTCGCGGCTCGGGCATGAGCCGTGCCAACACCCTGCCGACCCAGGACAACAGTCGGCCAAGCAGGGGCGGCTTTTGCACGGCCGATTGGCGGCTCAGTTCCGCCGACCGCTGGTAGTAGTCGGCCAGGGCGTGGTGATAGAGTTCCTGGATCGAGGCGACCGGGGCGGCATAGCCTTCGGCCTTGAGGCGAATCGGACGCCCCTCCAGCTCGAAGGCGGCGCCTTGCGCATCGAGGCTCAGGTTTTCCAGACGGGTGCTATGCGGGAAAGACGGGTTTGAGGGCATGTCTCATATAGAAGCAAGTCGGCCCGCGGCCATTTTCATCAAACGTCCCTCCCGCCTTGTTATTGTCGGGCCCATGGCCTGCGTGCCCTTCTCCGCCGATGACGTGGACACCGCGGCGTACGCCGAACTGCGCGACGCCTGCCTGCGACACGGTTTTCTCCCGGCTTTTCGGTACGACATCCTGCTCGATGTGGCGATGCTCGAGCCGGGCAGCTCGGCGGCGCTGTCCGCCATCAGAAGGCTGACCCATCAGGAAGTGCGGCCGTTTGAGATTAGCGAGATGGATTTTGACCGCACGATCGCCGCCCTGGAAGTCCGGCCCTGGGGCGAACCGGCGGGCAGCATAGCGGAGGAGGTTGGGCCGCGGTGTCCGGAGTCCTGGGAATGTCATCGGCGGGGTGCTCGGGAAATCGCGGCCGAGCTGGTGCGCTTTGCATACGCCTCCCGGGCTTCCGACCTGCTGCTCGACCAGCAGGAGGAGTGGATGGATGTGGCGGTGAAGGTGGATGGCCGGAAGGAAATGCTGCCGCCGATTGAGCGGGCTGCGGCACCGGCCTTGTTGAAGGCTTTCAAGCAAATCGCCGGCATTTCGACGCAAACGGCGCACGCCCCCCAATCCGGCGCCGCGAGCTTCCCCATCGACCAGACGCGCCGCGCCGACTTGCGGATCGAGATCATCCCGACGGTCCACGGCGAGAGCCTGGTCGCGCGCGTCCAGGACCGCGCCCTGCAGCTGCGTCGGATGCGGCAGCTGCCCTTTGGCGATCCGGGCCAGCGGAGCCTGGTCGAAGCCTGCCTCACCCAGAACCAAGGTCTGATCCTGGCGACCGGTCCGACCGGTCATGGCAAAACCACGACACTCTATGCCTGCCTCGGCCGCCTGGATCGTTCTCTCCTGAATATTCGCACGCTCGAGGATCCCGTGGAGTTTCTCGTGCCTTGGATCACGCAGATCCCGGTCGGATCCGGCACGGGCCGCGACTTTGGGGAAGGGTTGAAGAGCCTGCTGCGGCAGGCGCCGCACGTCATCCTGATGGGGGAGATCCGCGATTCCGCTGCGGCGCAGACCTGCGCGGAGGCGGTGGACACGGGACACCTCATCCTGGCCACCCTCCACACCCGCAATGCTCTCGGCACGGTTTCACGTCTTCTCGACCTGGGCCTCACCGGCCGGCAAATCGGGTCCTCGCTCCTACTCGTGATCGCGCAGCGGCTGATGCGGCGCCTTTGCCGGCATTGCCGCCGCGCGGTGCCCCCCACGCCGGCGCAGCTCCGGTATTTCGAGGATCACCGGCTGCCGGAACCGGCCGAGCTTTGGATTCCCGGCGCCTGCCCGCTCTGCGGCGAGCGGGGCGAACGCGGATTGACCCCCGTGTTCGAGCTGCTGCATCCGGCCTCATGCGGCGATCTGGCCGAGCGCATTGGCCGGTCGGGCCGGGAGAAATTCGACGAAAAGGCCTTGCGTGGGCGATGGCTCGAGCTGGGCGGTTCCCCCCTGGTCAGGGAGGGCCTTCGCCTGGCCGCGGCTGGAGAGGTGGCGTACGCCGAAGTGCGGAAATACGAGAGCGCCGGTTGCTAGCGCACGGAACGGCGGCGCCGGTTGTTATCATCGGACCGCATGGATAGCATTTCCCCCGAATTCGCGCTGCCCCCGGCGGCCTGGCGCCACTACCGCCATTTTTCCTGGGTGATTTACGAGCAGCGGCTGCTGGTCCTGGTGCTGGGCTTTCTTCTGGCGGCCTGCGGCCTGGTGTGGACCCTCGCCTGGAACCTGCAGCACAAACCCGCCGTAATCGTGCGCGCGACGCCGTCGCTGAAGGAAGCGGCGGCCGCCTACTACGGGGTTCCGGAAATTTCCTATGACCAGATGGCGTTCTTTTTGCATGGCTGCCTGCCGCTGCTTTACGCCATCGACGAAGGGGGCCACGGCCTGCTGCCGCTGGCGCAGGGGTTGGTCGCGCCGGAAATCTACACCGCGGCCGAGCATCGTCTGAACCAAGCCGGTGCCGAAGTCCTGGCCAATCGCATCACGCAGAGCCTGACGATCACCGGAGTCAGCGATATGGTGGCGGACGCTCCCAGCCGCCGGGCGGCCGCCTATGTCCGGGGCTACGTCACCGTCACCGTGCGACATGCGGAGGCGGAATTTTTCCCGTGGCGCGCACAGGTCCTGTTGGAGGGCAATCCAATGAGCCGCCTCAGCCCCTGGCCTTTCTATCTTTTGCGTTTTGAGGATCGCGCCGGGGCGGCCGCGCCCGCCTGGGATAAGTCCCACGACGACGGGCAATGGCTGCAGCGTTGAACGCGGGCACGATTTCGCATGCCAGAGGAAATCCAGGAGCCCGCCGCGGTGGAATTGATCGCCAATCCCCGCTGGTCGCGGACCGACGAAAGCCCGGCCTTTTTCATCGATGAGGATGGCTTGCACCGGTGGTTTTATCTTCTGCTGGCTTCCGGAGCCGCCCTGCTGGGCGCGCTGGGGGCTGGATTGTGGCGCCTCCGGCGGGTGGCGCTCGCGCCGCCGGTCTTCGTCGGGATCGCCCATGGCCTGATTTTCAGTGGCCGGCCCGAAGGCGTGGCCGGAGTGCGGGAAGAGGATTTCGACCAGCAGCTGGCGGACACGGTCGAGGTCCTTTTCAGCCGCACGGAGAAGGGGCTTCCGCCGGAGATCGTGGACTTTTGCGCGCCGGAAGCGGTGGCGGCGGTGGACCAGGCCTATCGTGATGCCGGCAGCAAGTATCCAGCGGGCTATGTCCAGAACCTCTCCTTGCTCGAAGCCAAGGCCGTCGAGAGCCGCCCAGGCCGGCGCCGCCTCTTCTATCGCGGTCTGCTTTCGTCCCGCTCCGTGGCGGCGGCCCAAACGAGCCCGATCTATCTGGATTGCACCTTTGTGATGCGGGCTCCGACCGCGCTCAACGTCGCGGGCTGGAGGCTGGTGGAGGCGGACGCGCTCAGCCGCGACGATTTCTATAAGGCCGAACGCGAGCGGGCGGCGCGCGCAACGCTGGAGCTCGCGCCGAAACCATGAAAAAAATGCGCGGAGCCAGGGCTTGGAGCCGATGGGTGCTGGTCGTTTTGTCTGCTGGCGGTGGCTGGGCCCGGGCTGCCGCCGACCAATCCGCCCCGCCCAGTGAACTCCATCCCGGCGTTCCGGTGGAAATCTATTTGGCGCCGGGCCGGGCGACGACGATCCAACTGCAAACCGAGCAAAAGGTCGCCGCGATCTCGCTCGCATCGCCGATTGTGACCTACCAGTACGACAAGGCCCTCAACCAACTGGAGATTACTCCGGCGGCGCACGCCGCCGGAGCGGAGACCAACCTCAATCTCCGGATTGGTCCCAATGTTTACATTCTGGTGGTGAAGGTGGTCAATGACGTGCGGGCGCAGTTTCTGCGCAGTTTCGTCCTGGCCGGAGACACCATCGCCGGGGATGAGGCCGGGCTGGCCCAGGTCCGCCCGGTCAAGCCGGCGGAGGTCGATCTGATTGGCGCGGTGAAGGCGATCGAGCGCGCTCAGGCCGATCCGGTCTTTCGCGCCGCCCAGCCCATGATCCGACTGGAGCCGCTGGCCCGCCAGTACCAATGGAACGGCTGCCTGGTCACGCTGGTCGATGAGGCGCAGTTCCTCGACCGGGATTTGCTGGTGTTTCGGGTGCAATGGGTGAATCGGACGGACACCGCCCTTTATCTGGACTCATCCCAATATGGGATCTTCATCGGCGAGCGGCCGATTCCGGTCATTGCCCGCTACAAGGTCGGGGTTGGTCCGGTGATCTACCCCGGACAGCTGGAGACAGTCTATCTGGCCGTGCAAGGCTACCGTCTGAGTCGCAACAACGATTGGCGCCTGGCCTTGCCACCGGATGCCGCCGCCGTCGAAGCCATGGGATGGGCCCGCCGGTGAACTTGTTTCTGCGTGAGAAGAAGGATGGCCGGCTGGCCGCCGGTTATGCCGTCTACGTCATTTGCGGCGTGGCTATTCTTGGCGGGGTCTTGGTCCTGCACTGGCGCTTTGCGGCGGGCGATCTCGCGCGGATCACCGGCGGACGGCCCCGGTTGTCCCATGTGGCGCCGATCACGCAGCCCGCGGCAACCATGTCCCGCATCGAGGTCAAGAGCCACCCTCCGCCGCCCGAGACGCGAAGCTATCGGATCAAAAGGCCGACGGCTCCGGCTTCGCCCGCATCCGCCCCATCCGCTTCCGACTCGTTTGACGCCATTTCCGCCGCGCTGGCGCAGATGCCGCCCGCCGACCCCAAATCGGGGGCGGAAGCGGCAACGGCCCGCCCACTCGACGAGATCGCAGCGGGTCGCCAGCGCGCCCCGGAATCGGCCTTCCCCGGGCTGCCGCCGGCCTTTTCCACGGAGCCGCCGGCGAGCGCCGTGCGACTGCTCGGATATCGCGACACCTTGGCCGGAGCTGCCAGCGGCGGTCCGCCGGGCGGGTCGGGCGAAGGCGCGGGCTCGGCCCTGTCCACCGTTCCGCGCGGCACCTTGATTTGCGTCTACCTTCTGACGACGGTCGATACTTCCAATCCCTCGGCCGTGCTCCAGTTTGCGGCCGCCCGCAGCCTGATCTTCCACCACCTACGGCAAATACCCTTTGGGACCCGGTTTCTCGGCAAGCTTTCGGGCCAGCCGATGCGCGACCGCCTCAACCTCGCGGTCAGCACCATCCTGTATCCGGATGGGCTGGAATTGCCGATCAGCGCAACGGCGGTCGAGGCCGACGAAGGCGGCAGCGACATCCGGCCGGGACTGGGCGCCATATATTTTCCCCCGCCGGCCTGGGTCCAAATGGCGCCTTACCTCTCCGATGTGGTCACGGGTTACCTGGGCCTGCTGGAAGCCCGCGCCCAGCCGCAGCTTTCGGTCGGGTTGGGAGGACTGAGCGTGCAGACGGCGACAGCGGCCGCCGAACCGCGCGCGGCCGCCTATCAGGCCTCGGCGCAAGCCCTCCAGGACTTCACCCAGGCGCGCCTCAAGGAACTCGGGCAGCGCTATGCCAGCTACTATCTCGTGCCCGCCGGCACCGCGTGCTGGCTGCAGCTGGAAACCGATTTGGATTTGGGTGCCGCCGAGCCGGGTCATCGCGGGCGCGGCGGGTCGCGCTAGAGTATTTTAGATGAATCGGCGGCCGCACATTTGCGCAGGTAGGGCGCCTTGTCCCAAAGCGCCGAGGCGGGTTGGGGACAACCCGCCCTACCTCTGGATCCGCCTGATCGCAGGATCGCTGGCCGTCCTGCTGACCGCAGGCTGCGCAGCGATGCGACGATTAGATCCGCCGATGGTGCCGGCGGAGCCGCCCCCAGTCTCCGCCATGGTCGTGCCGATTCCCCCTCCTCCGGCCGTGCCGATGGCGCCCGCTGTTCCCGAGCCGGTTTACCTCAATCCAAAGATTGGAATGGTCACCCTGCGCGCGCATCAGGACGCCGAGGGAAGGCTTTTGGGACCCCAGGTCATGTATCAGGTGGTCGATCCCGGCCGCTGGAACATCGATGCGGTAGAGCAGGGGCGCGGCTACATTCCGTCGGTAAATCTGGAAGTGCCTCCCAACCAGGGCTCGCCCTACGTGGTACCCGCTCGCGGAATCGCACCCTTGGCCTCCTCCAGTGCGTTGCTCGATCCCACGGCTGCGGGGCAGATCGTCATCACCGGGCTCATGCGCCCTGAAGACAAGCCGGAGGCTGAGGGGCTGGCCCGGCGGCAAGGTGCGGGAACAACGGCCGTCTACGATGAGCAGGCGGGATGGCTCCTGCTTCCAGCAAAGATGAGCCCGTGAAGCGTGTCCGGCTTCATTTACTTTATTAAAGCGAAAGGCGGTCGGGCCGGAGGGGAGGGCGGGGAAGCCTTCTTCTACGCCTGGGCGGAGCGGGTGCGGCGAATCGACGGCCGGCTCAGGGGGGAAAACATCCAGGTGCCCGTCGTTTCCTGGGGCGAAGGCCGCTGGCTGATACGGGGCCGTCAGCTTCCCACCAGAACCTTCGACGGACATGCCTATCCGATCCGCCGGCCGGAATGGCATACCAGCGACACTCCCGTTTCCCAACCCCCGTTCGCCGCTTCTCGCCGCGCCGCGCTCGAGCAGAGATTGCACACGACGCCGCTCGGACGCATGTGCCTTCATCCCGAGGTGCGCCTGGCGCTGGCGCAGGACAAGCTGGCGGCGGCGCTTGAACCGATGCTGCGAGTGCCGGACTTGCTGGCGGGCGAAGATCAACTGGCGGAAGCGTGGCGGCGCGACCGACCGGAAGCCGCCGCCAATGCCGACGCCGGTGCGGAGACTTTGGCCCCTTCCTGCAGTGCGTCCACCGAAGTTGGGCTTTGGCGCCGGCGGCTGCGGTTTGCCGCGCTCCGCCGCCTCGACGCGGCGGCGGTCGGCCGGGAGATATATGTCCCCTGCCCGGCTTTTTTCGGCGAACCCTACCTCAATTTCGCCTCGGCTCCGGAGTTTTCCTTCAAGGCGGGTTTGGTCCGAACGGCAAAGACCTGGCCCAATCCGGCGAGCGAGGCGCTCAGCCGAGCCTGGCGGGCTGACGCCGAGCGGATCGCTGCGGCGGAGTCATGGCTATTTCCCGTGCTGTCGTGCGCGGGAGGGCGCTCAGATGCGGAAGTGGCCACCGCCCTGGCCCTTTGGCTGGCCCTGACCCCCGTGCGCGATTTTGAAGCGCGGTCGTCTTGGCCTCTTTTCCCCCCGGCCTCCGGATCCCCCGATCAGCTGGAGCTTCCGGGCTTCAAGGTTCGCATCCGGCCCGAGACCATGCGCGAGCTGGGCGGCAGCTACCGAACCCTCGCCACCGCCGGCCTCTCCCCCTACCTCGCGGAGCCGTTCGCCGATTATTGTGAAACGCAGCGGGACCTGCTCGCCGCCTGGTCTGAGGACGTCGCCGGCTTGGCCATGGCCAAATGGGGCGACGGCTGAACGATGGTGCGGGATCGCAGGGAACTGCCGACTATTTGGCCGCGGGCGCCGCCGGCGCCGGGGTTTGGTCGGGCATAACCGTCGGCGTTCCCACCTCCACGTGGCCCTCCCGCTCGAGATGTCCCTGCAGGATCGTGGGCTGGGCCATCGCATGGCCGAAATAAGGGGCGCCGCTCTGGATCAGGGCGGGGAGGGTCTCCGCCATGGCGATGCCCTCGGAATTTGTGGACATCTTGGTCTGCCAGAGCAGCCGCCGCTGGCCGTGGGCCATCGCATACGCATCGTAGGCCGAGGCCACGACGTAGTAGCAGTCGTCCACGGTCTGCTCGATGAGCTGCTTCACCAGGGGTTCGCGATCCTCCAGGAGTTCCAGCGGGCCCAGACCCGAGATCGTCGAGCTGCCATCATGCATGAAATCGGCCTGCTTCAGGGCCTCGCCCACTTCGTGCGCGAACTTGACGCCGCCCACCAGCTGGGCCCGCGCGAGGAAATTCTGACGCGTCGCGTAGTCGAAGCTCATCACATCCGGCGGCTCCTCAAAGTAGCTGCTGGTCCCGGAATCCGGCTGCGGTCCGGCGGCGGAGCCCGGACCGGTCGGCGGAGTCACATCGATGAAGGAATCCGTGCGGTTATCCAGCTTGTTGGCGGCTCCCCACGTGAAGATCATCACGAGGGCGGCCGGATGGGTGGCATCGGCGGTGAGGAAATGATTTTCGGCCAGAGCCTTCTGCAGCATGGCCTGCAATCTTTCCACTGGGATGATCTTCTTCTCTCCCACGCTGTCTCCCTCGTCGTGATAGCCGAGCGAGTGGGACAGATAGTACATCGGCTTGGCGGCGGTCGGCGTTCTCACCTTGCTGCCGTCGACGGTCATCTCGGTGATCACCGTCATGTGCACCGGCGGATCCTTCTGAAAGGCCTTCGGCAGAAACGAGAAGGTGAAGTGGGTGCCCGCCGGCTCCGGCTGCGCCGTGGCGTCGTTCGCCGACGCCGCCCGGACGGGAATCGCCACGGCGATCCAGACTGCCAGCAAAAGACAAGCTTTTGGATGTGTCGCCAACATCGTTAAAACGGCGCTTCGGCTGGGTGGATTTGTTGATCCGATCCATAGACGTAATCAAGGCCATTCCAGGTGAACTTGAGCGACGGCGGTCCATCTTCCTCGAGGCGGGAGGAAATGCCCGCGGCCTGAAAGGCGAGCCAGGCGCGGCGCATCTGCATGTCGCCATCGTCGCCGGCGATCGCCTCCGGAATCGGATTGGCCGCCAACCCGCGCTGTTGCTGCACGGCGACAAATTTGTCGCGGAGTTTCCCGAGGTAGGCGGGTTGGTCGATGGCCTCGAGATACTCCGTCGGCAGGGAGACGCGTCCCATCGTCGGCAGGAACATGCCGAGTTTTTCGTCGTCGGCCTGGAAGGCCGCGAGGACCGGACTGCCTGGAGCGAACACGGCCTTCCGATCCGGGTATTCCTTCGCGTAGGTGGCGCAAAAATAGACGCATTCCATCGCGGCGCCGTTCCGGACGCAGAGATAGGGCAGCCCCGTGATTGGATTGCGCGGCTCTGGCAGCGCCCACGTGCCGATATCGGGCTGATAGTAGTACTGGACGCCCTCCCAGTCGAAGACGAGGACGGGCAGGTGGTCGGCTTGGAACCGCCTGACTTGCGCATAGGGCGGGACTTCCACCGGCGCGCCCTGGCCCCCCACTTGGCTCATCGCGACGGGCACGATTCCCGCCCGGGCCGGATCGCGGAGGCCCTGGTACGTCCAGTCCAGGATCTCATTCGACGATCCGACGTAAAAGGCCTGGGTCAGCGACTGCCGCATGGCGGCATTGTCGTCCGAGCGGATTTGTTGCATCGACGCCTTGAGTTGTGCGGGCACGTGCCTATCCACCGGCATGGCCCGTCCGGCCGCCCGGCCCAGAATGCTGTAGTTGCCCGTTTCCTCGGCTAGTACCATGGGATCCCCGGCATCCTCGGCCCGGATTCGCAGGTCGAAGATATACTTCTGGACCCGGGCCATCCCGGCGGCGGTCGCGAGGTCGGCCGCCGCCATGCCCTTGAGGACAAATCCTTCACCCAAGGCGTTGCTGCTGCCGTAGACTTTCCCGCTCTTGGTGTACACCGTCGTGGCCGAGATCAGGTGCTCGGCTTCATGGGTCGTGACGATGAGCGCCTGCTCTTGGGGATGGCTCGCCAGATAGTGATGCCGCCAAAAAATCGCCTCAATTAGCGGTGCGCTGCGGAGGTTAGCGAAGGGATGGTCGAAGAGGGGATTCCGCTTTGTGGGAGTCGGGCCCTTTGGCGCGGACACCTCGACGCCGGGCAGCTGAACGGCCGGCAGGGGCGCGGGATTGACGGTTTGCTGCCCGCTTGCCGAAGCGACGAGGGCCGGCCAAGCCGGCAGGAGGATCCGAAGGGCTAATCGCAGGGTCGATCTCGCGGGGCGCCGGTGCATATTTCGAATGACGCTTTTGGGGTGGATTGGTTGCTGGGGCGAGCATGCGCTCGCCTTCCACAGAGAACCATCCGACCCCGCGGCGTTACGGCTTTTCTTTGTGGCCGACAGCAACTAATCCCGTCGGATGCAGTGGAACTCACTTTGCGCATGAGCCCGCCGGCTGAGATCCCGGTTCAGCGCGACGAACCACCCACCGCGCCCGTACGGTGGGCGGTTGCCGGTGCGGGGTCGGTCCTGGCGGCCTCGGCCCTCGCAGCCTATGCCCGCAGTTTTTCGGGTCCGTTCGTTTTCGATGATTTTCCGTCCATTCCGGACAATCCGACCATCCGCCATCTCTGGCCGCTGTGGTCGGCCCTGGCGCCGCCGCACGGCGGCCGCACGGTCGAGGGGCGGCCCGTGCTGAACCTTTCGTTTGCGATCAACTACGCGGTGGGCGGGACGAAGGTTGGGGGCTACCACGCGGTGAACCTGCTCATCCACGCGCTGGCGGGACTCACCTTGTTTGGGCTGCTGCTGCGCACCTTTCGCCTGCCGAGCCTATGGCGGCGCTTTGGCGCCGCCGCGCTGCCGCTCGCGCTGTCCATCGCGGGGCTTTGGACCCTACACCCGCTGCCGAGCGCGGCCGTGCTCTACGTGGTGCAGCGCGCGGAGTCGCTGATGGGCCTTTTCTTCCTGCTGACCCTCTATTGCTTCGTGCGGGGGGCGAGCGGCGCCGCGGCGCTTGCCGGAGGTCCCGCGACTCCGCGGGCGGTCGGGCCGGCCGCGGTCTGGTGGTTTCGACTCAGCTGGCTGGCCTGTCTCCTTGGCATGGGGACCAAGGAGGTGATGGTCACGGCGCCTGTCCTCGTCTTTTGCTACGACCGGGCCTTCCTGGCCGGCACATTCCGCGAGGCCTGGCACCGGCGCTGGCGGTTTTATATAGCGCTGGCGGCAACGTGGATCCCGCTGGGGCTACTCGTTGCCAGCAGCGGCGGAAACCGTGGTGGCACCTCGGGGGTTGGCGCTGGGGCGGGCTGGTGGGGCTACGAGGCGACGCAGGTTCAGGCCGTGGGCCGATATGTCTGGCTTGCGGTCTGGCCGCACCCCCTGGTCTTCGAATACGGTCCCTTCCGGATCGGGCGGATGGGCGAAGTCCTGCCCTACGCCGTCCTTGTCCTGCCTCTCGCCGCGGCCTCTCTTTGGGCTTGGTGGAAAAGGCCGGCGGTGGGATACCTCGGCCTTTGGTTCTTCGCCATCCTGGCTCCCACCTCGCTTGTGTCCGGACCGGCGCAGATGGTGGTCGAGCACCGGATGTACCTCCCGCTGGCGGCCGTCCTTACGCTGCTCGTGGCCGGGGCCTATCTCCTCGGCGGCCGCTGGGCCTGGCCGGGGCTCCTCGCGGTCGCGCTGATCTTCGGCGTACTGACTGTGCGCCGCGCCCGCGACTACCGCAGTGAACTTTCCCTGTGGCAGGACACCGCCGCCAAGCGGCCGGCGAGTCCCACCGCGCACTCGAACCTGGGGACGGCCCTGGCGGCGGCGGGTCGCCCGCGGGAGGCGATTGGAGAATTCGAGCAGGTGCTCCGCCTTTTGCCCGGCAATGTGCCCGCGCACACCGCCCTGGGGAATTTGTACTCGGAAATCGGGAGGCCGGACGAAGGACTCCGGCACTTGGCCGCGGCCCTCCGGCTCGATCGCGACTATCCCCCGGCGCACCACAATCTGGGAGTCGTCCTGGATCGCCTGGGACGGACGCAGGAGGCCGTGCGGGAATATGAGGCGGCCGTGCGCCTCCAGCCGGACTTCGCCGAAGCGCACAATGACTATGGCGACGCCCTCCTGCGCCTTGGCCGCCCGGCGGACGCCGCCCGGCAGGCCGAGGCGGCCCTGGCCATCCGCCCGGCCTATGCCGACGCGCACTACAACATGGCCGATGCCCTCGCCCAATCGGGTCAACTGGACAAGGCGCGCGCCCAGTTTGCCGAGGGCCGGCGGCTTGCGCCCGGCGACGGCGCGGCGCTCCACGGCTGGGCCAACGCGCTCGCGCGGGCGGGGAGGCCGGAGGAGGCCCTCGCGCCGTACGCGGATGCGCTCGAGCTGAAGCCGGACGATGCTGCGCTCCATTATGACTATGGAAACGCGCTGGCAGCCCTCTCGCGGATGCCGGAGGCGGTGTGGCAGTATCGGGAGGCCCTGCGTTTGCGGTCCGACGACCCCGCGGCGCACGACAACCTCGGGAACGCGCTCGTCCTCCTGCACCGCGATACGGAGGCGGTTGGCCACTACCGGGAATCCCTGCGCCTGGACCCCGCCAACCCGCGCGTCCTCAACAACCTCGGGCTGGCCTGCGCCCGTCTCGGGCAGATGGACGCGGCGGTCGCCGCGTTTGCCGCGGCGGTCGGCCTGGCGCCGGACTTTCAGGCCGCGCGCGAGAATCTGGCCCGGGCCGAGGCGGCAGTCGCGGCGGGTGCGCCGCCCCCGTGACCACATCGTGAGTGTTTCTGAGAGGGCGTTGCCAAGGTCAGGCCTTGTGGCTTAATGGGCGCGCACCGATGGACTCTGGAATCTCAGCGAAATATCGGCTTTTCTCCGGGCGTGATCCATCGGCCATCGGCTGGGCGCTGCTGGTCTTTGCGACCACCTTCCTGGCCTATTTTCCGGCCCTGCGGGGTGGGCTGATTTGGGATGATGACCACCACGTGCCCCCTCCGGCCCTGCAGTCGCTGCACGGTTTGTGGCGCGTGTGGTTCGAGGTGGGTGCCACGCAGCAGTATTATCCGCTGCTGCACAGCGCCTTTTGGCTGGAACACCGGTTGTGGGGGGATGCGACGCTCGGCTACCATCTGGTCAACGTCCTCTGCCACGTCACTTCGGCCTGCCTGTTCGCACTGGTGCTACGGCGACTTTGCGGAGCCGCCCTGCGCGGGTTCGAGTGGTTCGCGGCGCTGCTTTTTGCGCTGCATCCAGTCTGCGTCGAGTCGGTGGCGTGGATCTCCGAGCAGAAGAATACGCTTTCGACGGTGTTTTATCTGCTGGCTGCGCTGGCCTACTTGCGCTTCGACGGGCAAAGGGGTCAGGCCGCGAGTGCTACTCCG
>Ga0302326_10003179_pt1 | contig 38938 bp, 28 predicted proteins | sample Palsa_T0_3_FD_202264 | JGI IMG/M metagenome (GOLD analysis project Ga0302326, IMG submission 202264) | Peat permafrost microbial communities from Stordalen Mire near Abisko, Sweden - Palsa_T0_3 | ecosystem: Environmental > Terrestrial > Soil > Palsa > Peat permafrost | place: Sweden: Abisko... | reverse complement strand
TAGGCCCGATCACCGTGGATCCGGAGGTTCAGGATCGCGGCATCGGACGATGGCTGATGGAGGCCGTGCTGGATCGCAGCCGGGAACGCAAGGTCCCTTCCGTGCGCCTGGTCCTGGCGGCGTTTCATAATCGCGCGCTGGCGCTGTACAACAAGCTGGGCTTTGACACCCGCGAGCCGCTGTCGGTGATGCAAGGGCCGCCATTGAGGTTTTCCATCGACGGTTGCACGGTGCGAGCAGCGGCGCTGCACGATCTTGAGGCCGCCAATCGGGTTTGCGAACGCGTGCATGGACACAACCGGTCCGGTGAGCTTAGCGATGCCATCTTGGAAGGCACGGCCCTGGTCGTTGAGCGCCAAGGCCGCATTACGGGTTACGCCTCCTCGTTGGGCTTTTCCGGACATGCCGAAGGGGAATCGAATCTGGACCTCAAAGCCCTGATCGCGGCCGCAGGCAGCTTGAGCGGGCCTGGTATCTTGGTTCCCACGCGGAACTCGGAGCTTTTCCGTTGGTGTCTGGAGAAGGGGCTTCGAGTGGTTCAGCCGATGACACTGATGACCATCGGACTTTACAATGAGCCGGCCGGGGCCTACCTGCCTTCGGTTCTGTACTGACCTGCCGGCGTCGGTCAGATTTCTCCGCGGCGAGCTGACTGTTGGATGTGATAGGCGGCGCGATATGCCAGCGCCTGAATGGTTGCGGTGGGTTGTTGCCGGCCGGCGGTGACCAGACTGCTTCCATCCACCAAGAAAAGATTGGGGACATCGTGCGCGCGGTTCCAGCGATTGACCACGCTGGTGGCCGGGTCGTCGCCCATGCGGCAGCTTCCCATCAGGTGAACCGAATAGGTAACTTCTTCGAGAGACTCGGGGGCGAACCAGATCTTCCTGGCGCCGGCGGCACTAAGAATCTCTTTTTGGCGTTCCGCAATGAAATGCATGGTCTTGATGTCGTCGGGATGATTCTTGAAAGTAACCCGCATGGCCGGCATCCCCCAGGCATCCTTGACCGTATCGTCGAGAGAAATGCTGTTCTGCTCAACCGCCAGACAACTGGTGTGCGCAAGGGTGCCCATCATATGCGTGTAGTACTGGCCGACCGTGCGCTTCCATTCCGAACCCCATTGCGGAATGTCCGTAGGCAAGCCGTTCAGCGCAAACGCGGCCGGAAGATAGTCGTAGCGGGCATCCATTCCGCCGCCGCCGTAAAAGCCACGCTTTGGATCGGCGCGGTAGAAATCGTGCAAAACGCGCGTCACCACAATGCTCTTGTATTCATTCAACGGATGATCGAAGACTCCGGTGGCGTAGCCCCCGTTATCGAACATCAGATACTTGCCCACGTTGCCGTGGGAGTTTGCAAGGCCGTGGGGAAAGGCGTTCGACTTGGACATCAGGAGCAGCCGGGGCGTTTCGGCGCCGTTGGCGCAAACCACCACTGCCTTGGCGCGCTGGAAGATTTCGCGTTTGCCTGCGTCGAAATAAATTACGCCGCTAACACGGCCATCCTTGCCGGTTTCAATTTTACGGACATACGAGTCCGGGCGAATTTCGCAGCGGCCGGTCTTAACGGCTACCGGGATCAGAGCCGCCAGGCTGCTCGACTTGGCGCCAACTTCGCAACCGAACGCCTCGCAAAAGCCGCAGTGAATGCAGGCGGCACGTCCGCGATAAGGTTGCGAGAGAACCGCCATGGGCGCCGGAAACGGATGCCAGCCGAGTTTTTTCGCCGCTCGTTCAAACAAAACACCCGACGATTTCACCGGCATAGGCGGGAGCGGATAAGGCTTCGAGCGCGGCCCGTCGAAAGGATTGGAACCCCCCAGGCCGGAGATCCCCAGGTCCCATTCCGCCTTGGTGTAATACGGTTCCAGATCGTCGTAGGTAATCGGCCAGTCCCGAAGGTCGGCTCCGGGAACCGAGCCCCAGAGGGAACGCTCATGGAAATCCTCCGGGTGAAAGCGCCAGTAATTGGCCGTAAAATGCACCGAGCCGCCGCCCACTGTGCGGCAGTATCCAACGGCGGGCTGTAGTTTGGCCTTCTCGCCCGGTGTCTTGCGAAACGTGTTTGGCTGCTTCTTGGGATCGTTGATCAGTGCGCCGCGCAGAGAAACGCCGATTTCGTCGTGCGCGAAGTCCTTTTCGCGCCGCCAGGGCCCCTGTTCCAACACCACCACCTGGAAGCCCGCGCTGGATAGCTCCTTCGCCATAACGCCGCCCGCGGCGCCGGCGCCGACCACAACGAAATCCACTGCATCGGAGGGGCGAAACGTTGCACTCATTTTGAACCTGCTTCGGCCGCTGCCGCGTCGTAGTAGCCGAACGGAGGTTCGTAGTGCATGGAATATTCCACGCCGAGAAGTTTCCAGCCAACCTGATCGCGATTGCCGCCGTACATCGGATGTCCGAAAAATCCGAGGATGGTGTGATAGCGCACCAGTTGAAAGAACTCGGTGTGCTCCACCGCGTGGAGCAATTGAATTTGCTGGTCTTTGGAAAGGCCGGCGAAGCTGGAGGAATGGGGAAAGATCTCGACGCGTTTCGATTGCATTTGGCTTAGACCGCGCCGGTAAAGTTCGCGTTTGTCCTCATCGTAACCGGCCAGCGCGCGATCGATGAACCAGATCACACCCGCGCGGTCCGCGCCCGGCGTTTCGTCGTCCGGGATGATCCGGCCGGCAATGGCGTTGACTTCAGCCGCGGAAGTCCGATCGAACCAGGCGAACTGCTGATCTTGAGCGCGGAGCACTTCAGCCCAGCAAGCGGCCGCCAGCATCCACTCGCGTCGTGTGATTTCCATCGTGCCTCCTCGGTAAGCATCGCGCACAACGCAACGGCCCGCGATGGTTTTCTTCACCCTGTGAGCGCGTCCCGCGGTGCGCTCCTTAGGTTCCAACAAGTATAGCGCCCGAGTATGACAATCCACGCAGCCGGCCATCTTCGTGACGTTGCCGGCTTTCACTATGACGTCCATTTGCGCCATATCGCCGTGACACTTGTCGGACGCCATGCCCGCTTTCAAGTGAGACCGAATTGCAGTGGCGCGACGGCAGCCTGCCGAACAACGCAGCCGCGCCCGAAAGAATATTACAATGATACTCACACCTGTATGCAGCGTTGCGAAAGGAGCTCTGTGCGGCAAATAGAGACTTTGTTGGGAATAGCCATTTTGATTGGTGTGCCTGCGTTTGCGCAGCGCGGCACGTCGTCCCCGGGCTTTAGCCTGGTGGGCCTATGGTCAGGCATGTATCATGAAGACGAACTCGAGCGGACCGACCCCGGACCGCCTCCCGGCGATTACACGGGAATCCCGATCAACGACGCCGCACGATACCACGCAGATTCCTGGGACGCCGATCTGGTCTCCGTGATGGAGCACCAGTGTATCCCGCACAACGCCATCTATAGTATGCGCGGGCCTGCCAACTTGAGCATTCACGCGGACATCGATTCCTCTACCGGCGGGCTGGTGGCTTACGTGATTGACGGCACCTATGGCGGCGCCAGCAGAACCATCTGGATGGATGGCCGGCCGCATCCTTCCAAATTCGCCGCGCACACCTGGGGCGGATTCTCCACCGGCGCCTGGGAAGGCGACACGCTGAAGGTAGTGACCACGCACATCAAAGCCGGCTATCTACGCCGCAATGGGATCACGTTTAACGACAACGCCACTCTCACCGAATTCTTCGACCTGCACGACAAATTCCTGACCGTCACCACGCTCACTTACGATCCGATCTATCTGACCGAACCTCTGCTCAGAACCGAGAGTTTCGTATGGAATCCCTATCAAACCCTGGCGGCTGCGCACGGCTACGGCGCCATGTGCCAGCCGGCTCCGGAGATTCCTCGTCCTTACGGTTGGGTGCCCCACCACCTGCCCTGGGCTAACACGGTGGTGACGGGTTTCTCGGACGCTTACGGAGTCCCCTTTGTCGCCACTCGCGGCGGGGCGGAGACCATGTATCCCGAGTACCGCGAGAAGCTGAAGACCATGACCATTCCGCCGCCGAAGACCTTCATCAACAAGTTCGCGCAGGAGCATGCAGGAGCCGAAACGCCGAAGGAGGCCGCCAAGGAGCCCGCAAAATGAAAATCCCGCTCATGATGACCCTGCTGGCGTCGCTGGCCCTGGCGCAATCGCCATCCGATATCGAAGTCCTGCACGTACGCGGCAACGTTTATATGTTCGCAAGCGACCAAGGCAACGTCACGGTGCAGGTGGGCGAGCATCGGGATAACGATGGCGTGCTTCTGGTGGATACCGGTCCGGCGGCCATGACGGACCGCATCCTGGCCGAGCTGAAGAAGCTCACCAGCAAACCGCTGCGATATGTCGTCAACACCAGCGCCGACCCCGATCACGTCGGCGGCAACGCCGTCATCGGCAAGCTCGGTTCATACCGCGATGCCTTCGGCAACGGACCGCTCGCGGCTGAAATCAACATCTACGCACAAGACAACGCCCTCACGCGGCTCAGCGCGCCCGAAGCGCACATGCCTGAGGAGGCCCTGCCTACCATGGCTTTCGAACGGCTGAAGGACTTCACGTTTAACGGGGAAGCCGTGCAGATCTTTTCCGAAGCGCCGGCCCACACCGACGGCGACAGCATCGTGTTTTTCCGCGGGTCCAACGTGATCAGCGCCGGTGAGATTTTCAGTACCGTCGGATACCCGGTGATCGATCTGGCGCGCGGCGGCAGCATTCAGGGCGAGATCAAGGCGCTCAACCATCTTCTCGAACTCACGGTTCCCGAGATCTCCCAGGAAGGCGGCACCATGGTGATTCCCGGTCACGGGCGGCTGTGCGATGAAGCCGACCTGGCCGAGTATCAGGAAATGGCGACGATTCTTCGCGACCGCGTCGCGGACTTCATCAAGCGCGGAAAATCGCTCGAGGAAGTGAAGGCCGCCCGCGTTACGCGCGACTATGACGGCCGCTACAGCCGTCCGGATTGGACCGGCGACATGTTCGTCGAGTCCATTTATAACAGCCTCAAACCCGCGGGAACTGGGAGCCACTAACGATGAAATTGCGATTCACCTTCAGCGCTGCCGTGGCTTTCGCCATCTGGGCGCCGGCCGCGATTTTGGCGCAAGCGCCTCCGGGAGCCGGTCAAACGGCGAAAGCCGCCGCGCCCATCGACCTTTCGGGCTACTGGGTCGCCCTGGTGACCGAGGATTGGCGCTACCGCATGCTGACCGCGCCCAAAGGCGACTACTACAGCATCCCTTTGACGCCCGAAGGCCGAAGAGTGGCGGACACCTGGGACGTAGCTAAAGACGTGGCGCAAGGCAAGCAATGCCTGGCTTACGGGGCACCTGCCATCATGCGTCAGCCGGGGCGCGTGCACATCGCCTGGGACGACGACAATACGCTGAAGGTGGAGATGGACGCCGGCAAGCAAACCCGCCTGTTCGCTTTCGGCGCGTCCCGCCAATCGTCCGGTGAGGCAACCTTGCAAGGCAGCTCCGTGGCGCAGTGGCAGTCGCCTCAGATCACGCGGTTTTATACATCGAAGATTAGCGCGCAGGATCCCGACACTCCCGGATTCCGCGGCCAGGCCCCGCAAGGATCGCGTCCGGCGGATACGCGCAAGCTCGGCGGCACGCTCAAGGTGGTGACCACGCACATAAAGCCCGGCTATCTCCGCAACAATGGCGTGCCGTTCAGTGCGAACGCGATGCTCACGGAATATTACGATATCCATCAAGACGCCGGCCAGGAGTACCTGGTGATTACATCCGTCGTGGAGGACCCGCAGTATCTGTACGTCCCCTGGGTAGTGAGCAATCATTTCCGCCGCGAGGCCGATGGATCCAAATGGAACCCGCAGCCTTGCGAGCTGATCCTCTCTTCGAAATAGAAATCTGGGAAATAGAAATCCGGGACTTCACTGCCGATGATCCGCTGGATGAAACTTCTGCCATTCGCTGCGCTGTTGTCCATTCCGGCCGCGGCCCAATCGCCCTCGTCAATTCCCAACGGCCTGCCCGGCTGGGCATATAACATCCCGGATAAGGTGCAGCCCCCCGGCGCGCCGGCAACCGGCTCCGTGCGCGTTCCGGGAAGCAACCAAGAGTACGACGCAGCGAAAATCGCAGGTAACGCCACTCCGCCCGACTGGTTTCCCGAAGAACACGGCCCCGCGCCAGGGATCGTGACCGGCGAAGGCGGCGTGACCAGGATGGCCTGCGGTTCCTGCCATTTGATGTCGGGACAGGGGCATCCTGAATCCGCCGATCTGGCCGGTTTGCCCGCCGAGTACCTGGTGCGCCAGATGAACTATTTCAAAACCGGAACTCGCAAGGACGACGGGCGCATGGGGCCGATCGCTAAAGCAACTTCGGACGAAGATATTCGGAAGTCCGCGGAATATTTCGCGGCCTTGAAGCCGATCCCGTGGGCGAAGGTGGTGGAAACCAGCACGCCCCCTAAGACCTATGTCGCCACGGCCGGGCGTCACCGGCTTTTGTCTCCCGAGGGCGGTACGGAGCCGATGGGCCATCGCATCGTCGAAATACCGCTGGATCCCGAGCGCACGAACAATCGGGATCCGCACTCCGGTTTTCTGGCTTATGTTCCACCGGGGAGCATCGCCACTGGCGAGGCTCTGGTCGAAACCGGCGGCAATGGCAAAACCATTCCATGCGCAATTTGTCACGGCGGCCAATTGCAGGGCTTGGGTGAAGTGCCGAGAATCGCAGGTCTCCAGCCGGTCTACATCGCCCGGCAGCTGATTTGCATGCAGAACGGATCCAGCGCCGGCAAGAATGCGGCGCTGATGAAGAAAGCCGTCGCGAATCTCTCGGAGGACGAAATCATCTCGATCTCGGCATACCTGGGATCGCTTCCGCCGCAGTGAACGCGTGCAGCAAGGTTACTCTAGGGAAGTGAGGTTACATGAAGTCTAAACTTGCCGTTGCCGGCATCCTCGGCGCCGCTGTGTTCGCGGCATTTTCCTGGAAACTTCCGGCGCAGGATACCACCAGTTCGGTATGGGACGGCGTGTACACCAAGGCGCAGGCCGCGCGCGGGGAGGCTCTCTACAATTCCTCTTGCGCATCGTGCCATGGGGATCAATTGAACGGCGGAGAAACGGCGCCGCCGCTGACCGGAGGCGAGTTTATGGCGAACTGGAACGGCTTAACCGTCGGCCAACTGTTCGAACGCATCCGCACCGGGATGCCTCCGGGAGCGCCCGGGTCGGTGAACCGGGACTCCAAGGTCGCCATCGTGGCCTACGTGCTTTCCTACAATAGTTTTCCGGCCGGCGATAGGGAACTGCCGCACCAGACCGAGGCGATGAACACCATCAAAATCGAGGCCGAGAAGCCGGCCAAGTAAGAGGCTGGTGAAAAGCGCAAAGGGCGCGGCGCGCACCGCCAAACGAGTCAGGAACTGGCCCGCGCGCCACCCGTCCGGTCTTCTTCGAGTCGACGTTCGCCAGTGCACGGCCACCCCTGCGGGAGTTCTCGACCGGATGTTCCCAGGGTGCATGACCTCCTGTCGTCTTCTTGTGTGCTGCTGGCCTTCCGGTCGTCTCCGGGTGTGCTGCTGGCCGCGCTCCGTTTTGCGCGCGTTCCTTAGACTTAGAAGCCGTCAGCTGTCCACCCGTTTCAGAATCTTGTCGAGCGCATTGTGATCGATGCTATAACCGAGCCCCGGTTCGGTGGGCGCGGGAACGTATCCGTCCTGATCGATGCGCAATTTTTGCGGAATGTACGGCCGGTCGAACTGGTCGGGCGGATACGCCATCTCGAACCAGTAAGCGTTAGGCATCGCGAGCTCGAGATGAAAATGAACGGCCTGCTCGGCGGGGTTGCCAAAATTGTGCGGCGTGCATTCCAGGTTATGGGCGTCGGCCAGCATGCCCACTCGCATAGAGCCGCTGATGCCGCCAACTTTGTCGGCGATCAGCCGCACTGAGTCCATCGCCCCGCGGCGGATGTATTCGGCGAAATCGGATATGGCGAACAGATACTCGCCCACCTGGAGAGGAAGATCCAGAGTGCGGTTCAGCTCCACTAAGCCGTCTACATCGATGGTGCGGATGGGGTCCTCAAACCAGGCGTAACCGAGCTCATCCAGCACGCGGCCCACTTTCATAGCCTCGTAGACGTTGTAGGCCTGGATTGGATCGTGCGCCAAAACGAAATCGTCACCCACGGCCTTGCGCACGGCCTTGATCTCTTCGATGTGGCCGACATAGGCGGGCGTTCCCTTTTTCCGCTTTAATCCGAAGGGATGGATCTTATATGCTTTATAGCCTTCCTCTTTCGTCCGGAGCGCTTCTGCGGCCCACTCCTCGACGGTGGCATGATCGGCAGAAGCGGCATAGGCCAACACGCGGTCTTTCGTGCCGCCTAGAAGTTTGTAGACGGGCCGGTTGACGGCCTTGCCCAGGATATCCCACATGCAGATTTCAGCCGCGGCCGTGTTGTAGTTGGGCCACTCGCCTGGGCCGCCCCCCGCCCTTTCGCCTCCGGCGCGTTCTCCGATGAACTCGAAGCTGGCCTTCAGGCCGGAAGTGGCCGTGATGCTCGGCAGCAGATCGATAATGTTTTTTCCCAGCAGGGTGGGTTTGGCCCAATCCAGCCAGTGCGGCATCGGGGCGCGGTTGCCGATTGGATAGGTCCCCTCGTGGCCGCTATTGGTAACCATCGAAATGATTTCGCCGCTCTCGTTGGGATTGTGGCGAAATTTGGTGTTGTCGGCGACGTAAACTTTTATTTCCTTGATGGTCAGGTCGGGAAGATCTCCCCGCTTGACTCCGGCCGACTGCGCAGCGGCGCGCGGCGGATCGGCCAGCACGGAGGCGACGGCGGCAACACCCGCGGAAGCCCCGAGAAAATCCCGGCGGGACTGCTTTCGCTGGCTCATTTTATTCGTTCTCCTCTCTCTTTTCCGCTCCGATGGCCGCCCGGAAAGCTACCCGGGAAAGCCATCTTTTTGCACAAAGAGATTCGTGGCGGAGTGTACCACATTCAGCATTATGCTGGGAAGCCATGGCGGCAAAATGAAACCGCAAAACTAAGCCTCTGATATCATCGTTAGCTGAATTTGATAATGTGAACTTTCCGGGGAGGTTTTTCATGTTTCAGGAAGGTCGATTGCGACGGACGCTTTTGGGCATGGCCGCAATCATCGCGTTGTCCCGGGGAACGGCCTTCGCACAGCCCAGTTACCCTCCTCCCAACGCCGGCGATGTACCGAACCCCTACAAAACCATCTTGAATTGGGGACAACTGCCCGAGGGGAGAAAATGGGGCGCCACGTCGGGAGTCTCCGTCGGCCCTGACGGAAACATTTGGACGTATGAACGGTGTGGCAGCGACAATTGCGTGGGCTCAGACGTCGATCCCATCTTTGAGCTTGATCAAAAAACCGGCGCGGTCCTGAAGCATTTTGGCAAAGGCCTGTTCGTAGAGCCTCACGGGCTCTCCGTGGACCGGGACGGAAACGTGTGGGTGACCGACGGTCAGGGCAAAGATGGAAAAGGCCACCAGGTTTTCAAGTTCAGCCCGGACGGGAAGATCTTGCTGACGCTGGGCAAGGCCGGTGAGGCCGGCACCGGACTGGATGTCTTCGACGCGCCGAACGCCGTGGCGGTGGCTCCCAACGGGGACATCTTCGTTGGCGAGGGCCATGCCCGCAGCTACGGCAATTCCCGAATTATGAAGTTCGATAAGAACGGGAAATTCATCAAGGTCTTGGGCCAGAAGGGATCCGGCCCCGGCGAGTTCATCGAGCCGCATTGCCTGGCCATGGATTCGGCCGGGCGTCTTTTCGTCGGCGACCGGTCCAACAACCGCGTCCAGATCCTGGATCAGGACGGCGCGTTTATCGCGGAATGGAAACAGTTCGGCCGTCCGAGCGGGATCTTTATCAAAGACGACATTCTTTACGTCAGCGATTCGGAGTCGCACTCAGACCGGCCGGGCACGCACGGATATAACCCGGGCTGCCAACGCGGCTTTCGCATCGGCAGCGTCAAGGACGGAAAAGTTACCGCTTTTATTCCGAACCCCGACGGTCTTACAGGCGGCTCGGAAGGCATTGCGGTGGATCACGACGGCAATGTGTATGGCGCTGCAAGAATCGCGCCCCAGGCGGGCCGTCTTGAAAAGTTCGTCATGCTCGAAAAACCCTGATCGAGGACTGCAGGAGGTTGTTATGCTACGAAGGGATTTTCTCAAGGCGCTACCGGCCTTACCGGCAGGGCTAGCAGTGCCGCTGCTGCGGGGCGCGCGAATTAAAATTACCGACATTCGAATCGTGCGATTTCGTGTGATCAAGGATCTCGGACCCTTCCAGGGCTTCATGGGCCCCGAGGATGTAGCGAACGTTCGCATCGGCGGCGGCTCTATCGTCGAGGTACACACCGACCAGGGGCTGGTGGGCATTGGTCCGGCGGTGGACCCGGTGCAGTTGCCGGCCTTGAGGGCCCAGCTCATCGGCGAAGATCCGTTCGACCTTCAGCTCCTGGTGGCCACTATCCGGGGCATTCGGGGCATGGGCCGGCGCCCGAAGATTCCGGCCGATACGGGCAGTTTCAGTCTGGCCGATGCGGCGGGCAGGGGCGGACCGCTTAGCTCGGAGCGCGCCTACGCAGCCGTGGAAATTGCGCTCTGGGACATCATTGGGAAAGCATCCAATCAGCCGCTCTACAAATTGTGGACCCCGGTGAAGGACCACGTGGCTCCCTATGCCAGCCAATCGCGCCTCAGCACTCCGGAAGAGCGCGCGGACCTGGCTTCGCAGCTCAAGAGTGCGGGTTGGCGCGGTATCAAGTTCCGCGCCCATTTTCAAACCATGAAGGAAGACATCCGGCTGGTGGAAGCGGCGCGCAAAGCGGTTGGTGACGATATGGACATTATGTGCGACGCGAACCAGGCCACCAATGGATTCCTGACGCCGACGGTTATCTGGGATTTTCGCCGCGCCGTTGAAACCGCGCGCGCCTATCAACAGTTGAACGTGTATTGGCTGGAGGAGCCGCTGCCGCGCTACGACTTCGACCAGCTAGCCGAGCTGAACCGGCTGGTCGAGATCCCGCTCGCCGGGGGCGAAGGCAATCGCGGGCTCCACGAATTTCGCTGGCTGCTGGAAAAAGGATGCTTCGATATCGTGCAGCCGGAAGTGCTGCTGGAGGGACCGCTGGAGCTGCGCAAGATCGCCGTTCTGGCCGAGTCCATGAACAAGCTGATCGTCCCCCATCTGGGAGACGGCGGCGTTGCCACCATCTGCAATCTTCACCTGGTGGCGTCCTGGCCGAATTCTCCCTATATCGAGATCACGCATGACCTGCCGATGCGGGACTATTCGAATGGATTTGTGATTTTCGAGGACCCGCCGGTGCTGGATAAATCTGGATACTTCGCCGTGCCGCAGAAGCCGGGGCTGGGCGTCTCCCTCAACAAGGATCTGATTCTACCGGCGTAACAGGCGGCCCCGTTACCCCTGTGCTAAAATCCGAGGCAGCCAAAAATCAGAGGAGCCACTCATCGAAATGTGTCCGCACGGAAATAAGCTGGTGCAACATTTGTTCCCGGTCTTGTCGATAATCTCCGGCCTTGCATTGGTAGCGCCTCCGGGGCCCGGCCAAGCGGCAGGCAAGCCTTCCACCAAGAACGGCGAATGGATCTATTGGAGCGGCGATCTGAAGGGGTCCAGATACTCGCCCCTGGATCAGGTCAACGCAGCTAATTTCAGCAAGCTGGAAGTGGCCTGGCGATTCAAGACCGACAATTTCGGTACGCGCCCTGAATATAAGCTGGAAGGGACGCCGTTGATGATTAATGGCGTTCTCTATACCACCGCCGGGACGCGCCGCGACGCACTGGCGCTGGATGCTAAGACGGGAGAAGTGCTGTGGGTATACAGCATGCACGAAGGGAACCGCGCGGTGCTTTCGCCCCGGCAGCTTTCCGGCCACGGTGTATCGTACTGGACCGATGGTCGCGGCGACGAGCGCATCCTCTTCATCACAACCGGCTACCGTCTGGTGGAATTGAACGCCAAGACCGGCTATCCGATTCCCTCCTTCGGTGAAAACGGCATCGTCGATCTCAAGACGGGCTTATACACCGGCGCCGGCAAGCAGATCGATCTCGAAACCGGCGAAGCGGGCCTGCATTCGACGGCGCTGATTGTCAAGGACAGCGTGATCGTCGGAGTGTCCATGAGGGAAGGACATACCCCGGTTTCCCACGACAACACCAAGGGTGCAGTGCGCGCCTACGACGTCCATACGGGCAAGCTGCAGTGGACGTTCAACACGATTCCCCGCCCCGGTGAGTTCGGCAACGACACCTGGGAGAACGGTTCGTGGGCCACCAACGGCAACACCGGCGTTTGGACCCAGATGGCGGCGGATGAGGACCTCGGGCTAGTTTATGTTCCCGTGGAGGATCCCACTTCGGATTATTATGGCGGCCATCGCCCGGGAAATAATTTGTACGGCGATTCACTGGTTTGTCTGGATCTTAAAACCGGCCAACGTAAGTGGCATTACCAGGTCATTCATCACCCCATCTGGAATTACGATTCTTCGGCAGAACCGATTCTGGCAGACATCAACGTCGACGGCAAAGCCATCCAGGCGGTGGCGCTGCCTGGAAAGCAGGCGTTCCTGTATGTGTTCGATCGCGTAACGGGCAAGCCGGTCTGGCCGATCGAGGAAAAGCCCGTGCAGCAATCCGACGTGCCGGGTGAAAAAACGTCGCCGACGCAGCCGTTCCCCACTAAGCCACCCCCGTATTCCCGCAACGTGCTGCACGTTCCCGACGATCTGATCGACTTCACGCCCGAACTTCGCGCTCAGGCCAAAGATGTTCTGGCGCGTTATCGCGTGGCGGGCATGTACGATCCCGCGCTGATCGGAGATCCGAAAGGCCTGCTGGGTGCGATCAATATCGGGAACGGCGCCGGCGGCACCAACTGGAATGGCGCCGGCTACGATCCGGAAACGCACATCGTTTACGCGCAGGCGGAGAACTCCGGGATCACTGCGTTCTCGCTGCGCACGCCGCCTCCGGGATTCTCGGACATGCGGTACCTCGGCGGCAGACAGGATCAGCCGTTCGTGGACGCGGAGGGGGCCGGGGCCAACACCGCCGCCGACGTTCCCGCTTCGAAGGCGGTTGCCGCAACCCGGGCGGTCCCGGGCAATAACGCCCTTACCGTGCAGGGTCTGCCCATCATGAAGCCGCCCTACGCCGTGCTCTCGGCCATCAATCTCGACCACGGCGATATTCAGTGGCAGGTGCCGTTCGGAGAGACTCCCGATAACATCCGCAATCATCCCGCGCTGAAGGGCCTGAACATCGGCAACACGGGCCAGAGAGGTGAAGTCTCGGTATTGGTGACCAAAACCCTGTTAATCGTCGGCGACGGCCAGATCACCTCGGGAACTCATCCCCGGGGAGCGATGTTGCGAGCCTATGATAAAGCGACGGGCCAACAGGTGGGCGCGGTCTGGATGCCGGGCCCCCAAAGCGGAGGTCCGATGACCTACCTGTGGCAGGGCAAGCAGTACATCATAGTCGCGGTCAGCGGCGGAAGTTACAGCGGCGAATATATCGCTTTCGCGCTGCCCGACGCAGAATAACGCCCAGTAGAGGAGCCATCGTGCAACGTTTGTTCCCTGCCCTATCGATCGTTTTCGTTCTCGCGTGGCTCGCGGCTCCCGTTCCAGCCCAGGCGCCCGCGCAACCTTCCACTAAAAATGGCGAATGGATCTATTGGGGCGGCGATCTGAAAGGAACGAAATACTCGCCGCTGGATCAGATCAACGCCGCCAATTTCAACAAAATGGAAGTGGCCTGGCGGTTTAAGACCGATAGTTTCGGTACGCGTCCCGAATATAAACTGGAAGGGACGCCGTTGATGATTCACGGCGTGCTCTACACCACCGCCGGGACGCGCCGCGACGCGCTGGCGCTGGATGCCAAAACGGGTGAAGTGCTGTGGGTGTACAGCCTGCGCGAAGGACAGCGCGCCGCCATCTCCCCCCGGCCGCTCTCCGGTCACGGAGTATCCTACTGGACCGACGGTCAGGGCGACGAGCGCATCCTTTTCATCACCACCGGCTACCGCCTGGTGGAGCTGAACGCCAAGACGGGCAGGCCGATCGAGTCCTTCGGTCAAAGCGGTATCGTCGATCTCAAGGTCGGCTTGTACACCGGCGCCGGCAAGCAGATCGATCTCGAAACCGGCGAGGCCGGCCTGCATTCGACGGCGCTGGTGGCCAAGGATACCGTAGTTGTGGGAGTGTCCATGGCGGAAGGCATGACGCCCGTCACACACGACAACACCAAGGGTGCGGTGCGCGCCTTCGATGTCCGGACCGGCAAGCTGCTGTGGACCTTCAACACCATCCCGCGCCCGGGTGAATTCGGCAACGACACCTGGGAAAACGGTTCGTGGGCCGCCAACGGCAACACCGGCGTGTGGACCCAGATGTCGGCGGATGAGGACCTCGGCCTGGTGTACGTGCCGGTGGAAGACCCGACTTCGGATTACTATGGCGGCCATCGGCCCGGAAACAATCTGTTCGGCGATTCCCTGGTCTGTCTGGATCTCAAAACCGGCCAGCGCAAGTGGCATTACCAGGTGGTGCATCACCCCATCTGGAATTACGATCTTTCCTCCGAGCCGATTCTGGCCGACATCAATGTCAATGGCAAAGCCATCCATGCGGTGGCGCTGCCCGGCAAGGAAGCGTTTCTTTTTGTATTCGATCGCGTAACGGGAGAACCGGTCTGGCCCATTGAGGAGCGGCCGGTGCCGCAGTCCGACGTCCCCGGCGAAAAAACATCGCCGACGCAGCCATTCCCAACCAAACCGCCGGCATTTTCCAGAAACGTGCTGAAAATCCCCGACGATTTGATCGACTTTACGCCCGAGATGCGCAATCAGGCCAAGGATATTTTGGCGCGCTACCGTATCGCAGGGATGTTCAATCCGATGCTGGTGGGAGATGCCAAAGGCCTGCTGGGATCGGTCAACATCGGGAACGGCGGCGGAGGGACCAACTGGGCGGGCGGCGGCTACGATCCTGAAACGCACATCTTTTACGCGCAGGCGGACAACTCCGGGATCCAGGCTCGCTCGCTGCGTCCGCCTCCGCCTGGATTCTCGGATATGCGCTACGTCATGGGAAGAAGCGATCAGCCGTTCCGCGCTCCGCTGGGAGCCGGAGGTGGTCAGGCGGCCGACGCTCCGCCCGAAGTGGCAAAGGCGGCGGCGGCGGACCGGGTGGTGCTCGAAACCAGAGGCATGGGTGGCGATCTTTCCATTCATGGCCTTTCCATCCTCAAGCCGCCTTATGGCGTGATTACAGCCATCAATCTCGACCGCGGCGATATTCAGTGGCAGGTGCCCGCCGGCGAGACTCCAGACAGCGTCCGCAGGAACCCGGCGCTGAAGGGTCTCGACATACCCAACACCGGCCAGCCGGGCGCCGTCGGGGTGCTGGTAACCAAGACGCTCTTGATTGTGGGCGACAACATGGTCACCTCCGTCACCCATCCGCGCGGAGCCATGCTGCGGGCCTATGACAAAGCCACGGGCCAACAGGTGGGCGCGGTCTGGATGCCGGCGCCGCAAAGCGGTTGCCCGATGACGTACAAGTGGCAAGGCAAGCAATACATTGTCGTCGCGGTCAGCGGTGGAACGTATAGCGGCGAGTATATTGCCTTTTCTCTGCCCGACGCGGAATAAGACAAACGGCTTCCAATCGCCATCCGCAGTTTCGCAAAACTTGGCGAACCGGCCAATAGCAAAGGTTCACCAGGCATATAATAGCGGGCGGAGCGATTTTACGAAAGGACGTGCCATGTCTACAACAGCTACTGGGTCTACAACTGCTTCTGGGCGCGGGATCGGAAGGCGGGAGTTCGTGTCTTCCGCTCTGGCGCTGTCCGGCATAACGGCCGCTGCCAGTTTCGTGGCGCCAACCAAAGCGCAGGGCGCTATTACTCATCAGCCGCTCGACCCCGTGAATCCGGACATTCTTTACGGGACCACCAGCTCACTTTATAACCGCGCGCACGACACCGTGTGGGCGGTGAAAAGAATTGCGCAACTGGGACTCCAGGGTATCGAGCCGTACGGAGAAGGGATCGAGAAGTACCGGAAAAATCCGCTGGAGCTCAAGAAGATTTTCGATGACGCCGGCATCACGTTCATCGACGCGTCCAATGGCGAAATCGGCCAGTCGACCAATTTCATCGATCCGGACCAGATCCCTAAAACCATCGCCGACCATGTGGCCTTCGCCCGCGATTTTCTACAGCCCATGGGCAGCGACCATTGGAAAGTTAATATGGGCGCGCGTCCCGCCGGCGGCCCGAGCGACGAGCAGCTGAAGAGAGTGGCCGACACGCTCAACGAGATCGGCCGGCAAACCATCGCCATGGGAATCCGGCTGGCGCCGCACCCGCATATCTGGGGGCCCCTGGAGCGGGAAAAAGATATGCGCCGCGTGATGGATCTCACCGATCCCAAATATGTCTGGATGACAGCCGATACCGGGCATCTGGTCTTGGGCGGCGGAGATCCGGTGAAAATCATCAGCGACTATTTCCCGCGCGTCGCCGAGGTGCATCTCAAGGATACTTACGCCAAATATCGCGGCAACACCTCCACGCCAACGCAAGCGGAACACAACGTGGCAAGCGTTTATCACAATATGGGCGGAGGCGGCGTCGATTTCCCGGCCCTGTTCAAGCTGCTGCGCGACCGGCGCTTCAAGGGCTGGGCCGTTTTCGATATGGACTTTCCAAGAAAGGGCGACGACGGCTTCGACGCCATCGGCGGGAACATCGATCTCGCCGTCGACGACTATCTGGCGCACAACATCAACTATCTGCGCGACGTTCTGGGCGTGAAGCTGCCGCCGGCCGGTTGATGGAGCAGCCGGCTTCTTGCGGCATCGCCGAACGTCGGTGACCGAAGACGGCGGTGACCGAAGACGGCCTGTCGACATATTTTTGCCACGGTCGTCACCAAGCAGTTGTCACCAAGCAGTGATGCGTGGCAGGCGCCCGTGCCAGGCTGTGACTTAAACCATAACTTTGCTGTTTGGCAAGGCTATAGTTTATTTGGACCCGATTTTGGACTCCGTCGCCGACGAAACAGCCGCGCGGGGAATCGGGGGCCAAGCCATGGCGCGAACCATGGGCAAATGTTATTGTCTTCCCCTCGGATCGCCCAGAAGGGACAGTAAATAATCGTGCGCCAATTTGTGATTTCGAATCTGGGGCCACGCCTTGAATGCCGCATCCACCGAATCGACGATCGCCAATGCTTCGGTACGAGTCCACTGCTTGACAGTGTCATAGTCTGCTGTTTGGCGTTGCGGATATGCCTGATAGAACGCATGTGAGACGGTCTTGAGGCGCGCCATGCAATCCGTGTCTGGGCCGGGCGCTGGAGGTGGATTGGAAGTAAGGAATCTATTGCAGTCTGCCTTTTGCTTATCCGATGCCTTCGCCATGCTGCCATGTTGGAAATATCGGCCGAGCACAGCGCGCTGGCTCGATTGCTTCCAATTCCGCGTGGCTTCCGAAATGAGCAGATGGAATAAGGCATAGTAACTCGTGGAAACTGCGCGCCTTAAGCTCGCCTGTCTCGGTCGTTTCGGCTCTCTGCGCGCAAGGTGGTAGGCCTGCTCCAAAAGATCATTGGCGAGTGCCACTGGAACGTCTTAGGCCCAAGCCGGGTCTTTGATGCTGGCGACTTCCGACTGGCTGCGGAAGTTGAAATAGGCGTGCACGCCGTTTTCATCGGTCTTGAGCTGGTTCATTAGAGTGAGCGCAACATGCTGGGCCACGAAACGTAGTCGAGCGGGACGGCTGGCTTCGTCCGTTAGCACGATGTTGAAGAATATAGAGTCGAATCCCATCACATCGGATCCAATCTCGAAATTGATGTGCACCACATCGGCGCCGAGAGATTGCGCAGCGCGTCGCACGTCAGCCTGAAGCTGGTGCGTGTTCGAGAAGATGGCCGGGGTAATCACTGCAATGCCATTATCGCGCGTCTGAGAGAAATTGGCATGGACCGGAGTTCCGCGCCCCCAGATCGGGCCTGCGCACCCCGTTCGAACGGCATGATAACTGCATGGAGAACTTGTAAGCTTGGCGCCTCTAAAGCGACAGTTGCCAGGTCGATCTACCGCGAGCCCGCATGATCGGCGATAGTAAGTAGTTAGGAGACCACATATGAAGCTGCTTGAATCTCTGAAGAAATACACAACCGTGGTAGCGGATACCGGTGACATTGAGGCCATCGCCCGGCACCGTCCGCAGGACGCTACCACCAATCCTTCCCTGCTCTTCCACGCCGCGCGCATGCCGGCCTACAGGAACCTGGTGGATGAAGCTACCGAACTTGCACAGGAGCGAGGCGGCAGTCACGAACAGATGGCGGAAGAGTTCATCGATCGTCTTTTCGTCTCGTTCGGGAGTGAAATTCTCAAGGTGATCCCCGGCCGGGTCTCTACTGAGGTGGCAGCCAGCTTGAGCTTCGATACCGAGGGTAGCATCGCCAAAGCGCGCAAGCTCATCTCGCTGTACGACAAGAAGGGTGTCTCCCGCCAACGCATCCTGATCAAAATCGCCAGCACTTGGGAGGGAATTCGAGCGGCGGAGCTGCTGGAGAAGGAAGGCATCCACTGTAATCTCACGCTGCTTTTCAGCTTCGCCCAGGCGGTGGCGTGCGCCGAAGCTGGAGTAACGTTGATTTCGCCGTTTGTGGGCCGCATTTACGATTGGTACAAGAAGGAAGGCGGCGGCGCCGAGATTCCCCCGGACAAGGATCCGGGTGTTGCGTCCGTAACGCGCATCTACAACTACTACAAGAAATACGGTTACAAGACCCAAGTGATGGGCGCCAGCTTTCGTAATTTGAATCAGATCGTCCGCCTGGCAGGGTGTGACCTGCTCACCATCAGTCCGGAGCTGCTTGACCAATTGGAGAAGACCGAGGGCGATCTGGAACGTCAGCTCGATCCGGCCAAGGCGCAGGCCGATAAGGAAGATAAACTGCACCTGGATGAGAAGACGTTCCGCTGGATGCACAACGAAGACGCGATGGCGACGGAGAAGCTGGCCGAAGGCATCCGCAAATTCAATGCCGACGCCCGCCTCCTGGAAGACTACGCGCTGTCGCAGGTTGCAGAAAAGGTCGGTTGAGCGGTTTCGCCGGCGCGCCTTCGCAGTGTCAGGCGTTCTCCTTGAGCTTTCGGTAATAGCGAATCAGGTTGTTCGTGGAGCTATCATGCGCGAGCTTCGGTTGTGTTTTACTCTCCAGCTCTGGGATTATGCGCTGCGCCAGCACCTTGCCCAATTCGACGCCCCATTGATCGAACGAATCGATGTTCCAGATTGCGCCTTGCGTGAATACAGAGTGCTCGTAGAGCGCTACCAGTTTGCCCAGCGTTTCGGGCGTCAACCGCTTGGCCAGAATCGTGTTGGATGGTCGATTGCCCTCAAACACCCGGTGCGGCACCAGCCATTTTGGCGTGCCTTCAGCCTCCACTTCTTCCGGGGTTTTGCCGAACGCCAATGCCTCGGTTTGCGCACACACGTTCGCGATCAAAATGTCATGATGCCGGCCAATGGGATTCAGCGGCTCACCAAACGCGATGAAGTCGCAAGGGATCAGCCGGGTGCCCTGATGAATTAATTGATAGAACGAGTGTTGGCCGTTGGTTCCCGGTTCGCCCCAGTAGACTGGCCCCGTCTGGTGCGTTACTTGTTTCCCGTCCAGCGTGACATGCTTGCCGTTGCTTTCCATCGTCAATTGCTGGAGGTACGCCGGGAACCGCTTGAGGTACTGTTCGTAGGGTAAGACCGCCACGGTCTGCGCGCCGAAAAAGTCGTTGTTCCAGACAGCCAAAAGACCCATGATCACCGGCAGGTTGCGCTCGAAGGGAGTGGTGCGGAAATGCTCGTCCATCTGATGCAGCCCGGCCAGCATCGCGCGGAAATTGTCCGGGCCGATGGCAACCATCGTCGAGAGACCGATTGCGGACGACATGGAGTAGCGGCCGCCCACCCAGTCCCAGAACTCGAACATGTTGGCGGTATCGATACCGAACTTCGCCACTCCCGTCGCGTTGGTGGAAACCGCTACAAAATGCTTCGCGATCGCCTTTTCGTCACCACCCAGCCCGGCCAGCAACCAGGCGCGCGCCGTTTGTGCATTGGTCATAGTCTCGAGCGTGGTGAATGTTTTCGAAGAGATGATGAAGAGCGTCTCCGACGGTTCGAGATCACGGACCGCCTCCACGAAGTCGGTACCGTCAACATTGGACACAAAGCGAAACGTCATCGTCCGCTCGGAGTAGTGCTTCAGCGCCTCGTAGGCCATCACCGGCCCGAGGTCGGAACCTCCGATGCCGACATTGATCACATTACGAATGCGCTTGCCGGTGTGGCCTTTCCACGCTCCACTTCGCAGCCGGTTGGTGAAATCGGCCATCCGATCGAGCACCGCATGGACTTCTGGCACCACGTTCTTACCATCCACAAAGATGGAAGCGTCGCGGGGGGCGCGCAGAGCGATGTGCAAAACAGCGCGCTTTTCGGTGACATTGATTTTATCGCCACGAAACATGGCGTCAATTCGTTCCTGCAAGCGGGATTCCCTGGCCAGCCGGATGAGCAGCTTGAGCGTCTCAGCCGTGATGCGATTCTTGGAGTAGTCCAGGTAGAGACCGACAGCTTCTGCAGTAAAGCGCTCGCCGCGCTGTGGATCTTTTGCAAATAGCTGCCGCAGGTGTAAATCCCGAATCTTCTTGTAGTGAGCGCCCAGGTTCTTCCAGGCCTGGTGCTTGACGGCCTGACGCTTGACGGCTTGCCGCTTGTTGCTCGCCTTTACGCTTGCTGCCATGTCGCTTTTTCTCCTGTCGTCGTTCTGAATTGAATTTGACTCATGGTTCTCGCGTTGAGATTGAAACCGCGGCGGCCGCGTAGGCGCGGGCAATTAAACGCTCATCCTGGGTACGGATAGCCCTTCGCCAGAACCTTCTCTAGTGAGGCATCGTGCCCGTAGATGTCGTCGTAGAAATGCACCAGGCCATCATCCAGCACGATAACGGTGCCATACAGGATCAAGACCGGAATGGGGTGCGTGAGATTCACTTGTTGGGTTGTTTCGCCGTTCATGGCAGCGCGAATCTTCTCCGGAGCCCATCCCGGATTGTCGCGCAGCACCCACGCAGCCAGCTCGGCGGGCTTTTCCAGCCGGATACAGCCGTGGCTGAAATCCCGCCTGGACCTGGCAAACAATTCGGGCGCCGGAGTATCGTGCATGTAGACGTTGTAGCTGTTTGGAAAAAGAAATTTCACCAAGCCTAGCGAGTTTTTCGGCCCGGGTTTTTGCCGGATGAACAGCTTTCCGGCGCGGAGCTGCGCGAGCACATCGCTCGAAACCGTCCCGGACGCGACCACGGTCTGGCGGCTGTCCACAACTTCCAATGCATTCTTGGCAAGGTAGTCGGGGTCTCGAAGGATGTGGGGAACCATTTCCCCCCGGATGATGGAGTAGGGCACCTCCCAGTACGGCCGAAAAATGACGTACTTCATGGTTTCTGTAAAGACCGGGGTATTGTGGCCGTAGGATTTGCCCACCACGACGTTCATCGTCACCTCGATGTTGAAATCCTTGTCATAAGCGCGCAGGCGAAATTCAGGAATGTTCGCCACGATGGGCGACTTCGAATACGAGTCCGGCAACCAACGCCATCGCTCCAGTGTCCAGCGCATTTGCTGGACCCGGTGGCTCAGAGGAACGTTCAAGTCAGCCAACGTTTGAGCGTCAATTCGTCCGTTTGGATCGCGGCCATGCCGGCGCTGAAAGTTCTTCACAGCGTCCACCAGCGCGCCTTGATAGATCGGCGGATCGGCGGGCACATCGGCGTTGGCCGGCAGATCGCCGACTAACCTGAGCAGCCGCGTAAGCCGTGGCACGCCGGGATAGGCGTCGCCAGAGGCGATAGGTTTCTTGGTCGGGGGCGGAGGCAGTTGCTCCCCGTCGTCTTTGCTCGCCAGCGCCGTATAGGTTTGGAGGGCTTGCATGGTGCGCCGGTAACCGGGATAGGGCGGTTCTACCTGCGCGAGTACGCCCGAAATGTCGCTCTCAGAGACCACGTGGTCTCTGAAAAATTCGGCCAGGTCGTACTTCCTGGACTCCTCGTCCAGGGCAAAGGCGAAGTGCTTGGGATTTACTTTGCCGATGTGGAGGTCCGAGACATACCTCATTATGCAAACGGTGAGTTCCAGGTCGAATTTCAACGCATCGGCTTCCATTGGCTGTGGCGCCGCGGGTTTGAGTTTAGCCAGCCGGTCGCTCCAGCGGGGTCCGTCGTAATCTTCCGCCGAGAGGCCCTTTTGGTCGGCTTGGAGCAGCACTGCGATCGCCTGGCGCGCCTGCGCGGTTGGCTCCATTCCCTTAACCCACCACAATGAGAAACCGTCGAACCCGTAAAACTTCTGCACATGCTGGCGGTAGTCGCTGAAATCCGGCCAGCGCAGATCCGCCAAATTGCCGGCGTTGATGGCCGTTCGCAGCCAGGCTTGCCCATCCGAGCTGATCTCTGCCGCGCTCGCATGATTCGCGAATCCCGGTCCGCACAACAGAGCGATCAGCACCAGCGGGACGGAAAGCTCAGATCGCTTCTTAACCCTCATCCGACAAACCTCCTGACCTTGCAGTTACCGCCGGGGCTATGCGCATCATAGCAAGTGAGTTGCCATCGAGAGTCTCCTGTTGCGGACTTTACGCCGCCTGTGTCGGCTGGGCGATGAGTCGCCGATGCCCACGCAGGCGAAACGCCAGGGCCAGCAGAAATACTCCGAAAACCAGCGCGTAGGCTCCGATCCACAACACGATGGCCAATGCGCCGACGACGGGAGCTATGAGAATCAGCAAACCGAACACAAAGGACAGCACGCCCATCACCAGCAGCAGCCATTCGTTGGCGATGGCTTTGCGGAGGCGGACGCCCGCGATGATCTCAAAGATCCCCGTAAGCATCGCCCAGAACGCGACCAAGTACAGTAAGGCGATCGCGGTAATGGCCGGCCAGGCGAACGTAAGCACGCCCGCTATAATGCCGATCACGCCCTCAATGAGCAGCGCCCACTGGTGCGACGCCACTCGAAAGAACGCGATTACGTTGAAGACGCCGTCGGCCAGCGCATAGGCTCCAAACAACAGGACCAGCGTTACGAGAGTTATGCCCGGGAGGAAGAACGTCAGCAATCCGAACAGCACCGCTACCAGCCCACGAAGCGCCAGCGCCCACCAGTTTGCCGTGAGAGTGTGAAGCATGGGAAACCTCCAAAGCTTAGATACCGCTACCACGAATTGGTGTCAAGCGAAAAGCGGGGCCGCGAAACTGAAATCAGCAAGAGCCGGCTGGAGCATCGCTAGCTGGAGTCGGGATCAAGGGGTACCAGTACCTCTGCCCCAGGCTTTTTGGTCGTTTCGTCACTTCCTTTATCAAGGGAACGCCTCACAATTGGAGCTGGGATTATCATAAGAACATAGTGTCAGACCAACCTTAGCCTAATCCTCGTTGACCCGACGAATTCCGGGACTGGAAGCAATGCTGTGGGAGTGAAACCATGAGAAGAACAATTGGAACGTGTCTGGTGCTGCTGGCGATCGCGGCTTGCGGCGCCAGGCGTGGCTACGTGGAGAAGGGCAATGTCCTTTTTCAACAGGGCAAATATCAGGATGCCGCCATTAACTACCGGAAAGCGATTCAGAAAGATCCCAATAATGGCGAAGCCTACTATCGCCTGGGGCTTGTCTCCATTCAACAGGATCAAGGCAAGGATGCCTACAACGCTCTGTTTCGAGCCTACCAACTGCTCCCCAACAACTTCGAAGTCAGGGACAAATTCGCCGGATTCTGTCTGGAATACTATTTAAGAGACCCAAACCGGCCCCAACGGCTCTACCAGCAGATTCAGCAAGCGGCCTCGGAGCTTCTCTCGCAGAATCCCAACTCCTTCGAAGGCCTACGGCTGAAAGCATATTTGGCGCACGCGGACCGCAAACCCGACCTTGCCATTTCCTACTTCCGGCGAGCCCTCCAGGCGCAACCGTGGAATGCGCCCGTAACTACGGCATTGGTTCAAATTCTTTTGGAAAACGGCGCCTCCCAGGAAGGGGAGAAAATGGGCCGGGAACTGATTGAGCGCGCGAAGACTTACGGTCCCGCTTACGACCTGCTCTACGCTTTCTACTACAACGTCAACCGCGTAGCCGACGCGGAGAACATTTTGAAGATCAAGGTGGCCAATAATCCCAAGCAGATCAGCTCAGTCCTACAGCTGGCAGCTCATTATGAGCGCGTGCAAAAGCCGGCGGAGGCCAAGGCAGCGTTACAGAAGTTGTTGGACGATCCCAAGGATTTCCCTGACGCAAAACTTCGAGCTGGTGATTTCTACCTCTCGGAAAAGAACTACCAGGAGGCTCTTGGCTACTATGAAGCAGCCGCGCGCGACAATCCCAAGAACGCCGTCGGACTCCAGAAACGAGAGCTTGGGACCATGCTCGCGGCTTCCAAGTACGACGACGCTTCGCGCACGGTGGATCAGATCCTCAAGACCGATCCAAACGACCAGCTGGCCTTGCGCATTCGCGCGGACCTGTTGATCGCAAGTAAGAAACCCGACAACGCGGAGCGGGCCGCGCAAATTCTGCAAGGTCTTCTCAAGCCCGACGATCCGGATCCCGGGCTGCGGGTTCAATTGGGCCGGGCTTATCGTCTGCAAGGGAATCTGGCCGGCGCGCGCGCGCAGTTCACCGAAGCGCTCCGGTTGCGGAAAGACTTCGCCGCGGCGCAATACGAGCTGGGCGAACTGAATCTGCTGCAACAACGGCCGAACGAAGCCCTGCAGGAAGCAACCGCCGCCGTGACTCTTATGCCCACTGACCGTCGCGTCCGGCTTTTACAAGCCAGGAGCCTGATGAGCACGGGCGACTCCATCAAAGCGCGGAGCCTTCTTAATCAATTGATCAAGGAATCGCCCAAAGATAACGAGGCGCGTCTGCAGTTGGGTCTTCTCTTCCTGCAGCAAGCGGACTACCATGCGGCCATCGATATCCTGGAAGAGCTTCGCGGAGATGGCGATCCTACTGTTTTTTCGAGTCTGGCGGCGGCCTATGTGGGTCTGCACCAGTTTGACAAAGCTATCGTCATCCTGAGCGAAGGCTTGAAGCGATCGCCCGGCTCCGCCATAATCCGAGAACAACTGGCGGAGACCACGGCGCTGGAGGGAAACTACGGTCTGGCCATCGTGCAGTTCCAGCAGTTGATTGCCCAGGATCCGAAATCGGCGCGCTTGCGCTTTCGGCTGGCCGAGGTTTACCAGACCAAAGGCGATCAACAAAATGCGCTCCTTTCCTATCAAAAGGCACACGATTTAGCGCCGGAGGAAGCCACACCCGCATTGGTTCTCGCGGACGCACTGGCTCAAGCAGGCCGAACCGATGAGGCCAAAACGCTGTACCGTCAGATTGTCAAGTCTCACCCCGACAACCCGCCGGCGCTGAATAACGCGGCGTTCTTCCTGTCTGACCACGGGGACTTGGATGAAGCACAGAGGCTGGCCGAAAAGGCGCTCGAAAAGATTCCGGGCCAGCCGGGATTCTCCGATACGCTGGGCTACGTTTACCTCAAGAAGGGCCAGCGTGACGACGCGATTCGAACCTTCAGCGAGCTGGTGCGGCGCTACCCCGCTCTGGCGCTCTTTCACTATCACCTGGGCTTAGCGTTGTATGAAAAGGGCGATCGGGTGGCCGCCAAGAAAGAGCTGCAGAAGGCTCTGGTTACTCATCCCGGGTCGGGCATCGAGCCGAGGATCAGGAAGCTTCTCGGCAGTCTCAGCTAGGGTCTTCACGGCACCCGCCGGATCGGCAGGCGTCTCTGAGGATTCCGGCGAAGCCGAACGACATTCCGCAATAAACCCGAGCACCATCGGAGCGCGGCGCTGCATCTCGATGGTGCAAGAAGCGTTCGGCTTTTTCAAGAGAAAAACCTATCCGGAGCGGAGCGAAGGTTCGACGCCGGAGCGGGGATGGGGTGTGGGACAAGGGCGGCACGTCCTATCCCGCCTTACCAGACAGAGACCCGGAGCGAGAGCAGCGCTCCGGACGACAGGGCCAGCGATGGTAAGCGCCAAGACAGCGCATCGAATAGTTAGGGCGTGGGAGATAAGGAGGAGGCGCTACGGTTTGCTCGCATTGGACTCGTGCGGTGGCGAGACCTGTTCAAAGAAGTTTTCCAAGGCGGTTCGGACGTCGTTGGCCTGCGGCTCAGCTGCCATCGCTTTGAGTCGCTCGACGAATTGTTCTCGAACGTTGGAATCGATCTTCGCCAGCATATTGATGGTGGCAGCTACCACCCAGGGATCATCGTCGTCCGCGAGGCAAGAACGAATAAAAGCCAGGTCTTCTGATGAAAACTGGTCTACTTTTCGCAACGAGCCTACCACCTCCATTGTCAGCAATCCGTCCGACTTCCGTTGGACGAAGTTCAGCACCCTGCGGCGCATCAAGAGATCGTTGGGAAAGTTCTCAAGTAACGCGCTGGCTGCTATCGGATCATTACTCTCCGGGTAAGGCTCGTCCTCCAAGTTCGCAATAAGCGCTGCGGCCGCGGCTTCAGACGGCTTCGGCGAATAAATGGTTGGCACTAACCACAGAACGATCCAACCCCGATAGAAACACGATGGGACCTTTAGGCAATCGGCAAAGTCCGAAACGTAAGGCTCCAGAAGAACCGAGGCGCTGGAGTTTTCCGATGCTCCACGGAATAGGGCAACGCCAGCTCTACGCGCGCTTCCGTGAGATGATTGGAGGCACGCCATACCTAAGGGCAACAGAGAGCGCAATTCATCTGGCTTTAAATCGCGAGCGGCGTCTATGAGTTTTTGTTGGTCACTTGTTGGAATTGTTGGGACTTCGTCGTTGAGTGCGGATATTAGAACCTGCCTAACACGGTCAGCATCAGCCCAACAAGGGGAAAGAAGCACGACCAAAGGCGTAACGATGCGGAGGCAGAAGTTCATTTAATCCTCAGTTCGGAAGAAAAAGCTAAACACTGCATCCCCTCTGTCCTGTAAGGCCTCGAACGGCACTTTTTTGCAGGGCCATTCTATTTGAGGTGGGACTAGTACGAACTTGGTTCGGTCTGTCGGCGGCCCAGGAAACCGAAACCTGAGCCAACGGTCTATACGTTACGCGCTCTACGCATTCGCCTTTCCCCGATTTTTCCGCATAGAATCACCACGCGTCTCGATGCGATGGGCATTGCGAACCAACCGGTCGAGGATTGCCATCGGCCAACGTGGGATCGCCGATCTGCTCGTGCCAGCGCGAAACGGGCAGTTGCGAAGTCAGTATCGTCGAGTGCCCTGATTGGCCGTTCGCGCAGATCTCCCAGAGTCGCGGCATCCGGACCCCGATAGCGGAGTCATCACCCAGCCGTCGATCACCTCGGAATGGCGTTGGGCGCGAGTGTAAAGTGCCGAATAACCGTCGCGGCAGGCCTTCTGAGCCAGACCACAAGCCACGAGCGAAAATGTTCTCGTGTGTGCCGACCCATCATTCATGGTCGAAGTATTCTGCGACGCGCCTGCCCCAATTATTCCTGACTGAATGAAGTGGGGTACAAAAACAAAACGCAGGCCCGGGATGACCGGACCTGCGTGAAAAAGAAGACAGGAAAGGAGAAGCGCTTCTAGACGCCGGCGCTCTGGAACTTCTTCCGGAACGCAAACCCAGCCACAAGGCCGAGCGCGAGCAACAGCGACAGAGCGCGGGGCTCTGGAACCGCCGTCTGCGAGAACGTGTCGGTCACCAGCGAGATCGCTGCGAACGATCCGGTAGGAGCCACCACGTTAATGTCCTTCGAAACGGTTACCGAGCCAGTGGCGCTGAGCCACTGGTCGCTGGCAGCCGCATCCACGGTCCCGTACTGAAGCGTGAGAACCGCCCAGGTACCCGGAGTACATCCAGTGCCGCTGCATCCTTGCTCAGCAACACTCGCCACGCCGGAGGCAGTTATGCCGGACGTCTGCGCCAGGCCTGCGTCGGTAATTTCCATCCCCGCACCGTTGACTACGGTCACTGTGAAACCGATGTCGCCATCGTTCGTTTGACCGTTGAGCGCAGTCCAGGAACCATCGAACGCCAAGCCGTAATTGGAACCGGTGACGCTTTGCCCGGGACCAACCGAGTTCACGGTGATGCCAGCGGCCGTAACCGCGATCGCCCCACCGGTTGCGCTATCTGTGTAGGTAAAGTTAGAGAAGATCTTATCCCCAATCTGACAACCAGTTGCACCTAAGGCCTCATACTGCGCCAAGGTGTCGCCGCTTATACATGTTGCAGCCGCCGCAGTGGAAATAGAAATCGCCACCGTGCAGGCCGAAAAAAGTGCTATCCGAACTAATTTGTGAGACACTCACAACCTCCTAAGATATCTAAAGAACGGTATCAGTTAATTGCTCCTCCATCTTAAGGGTGTTACCTGGGCGATTACAAGTCCTGTAGGTTTAGTATGTGTACTAGTACGAAGGGAAGTAACCCTTGTGGCTAGGTCATTTACGATACAGAAGCCGGACCTTAGGCGCTACTGAGTAGGGTAGGTAACTCTATCTACTGGACGCCGGCTTGCAGCGAGCCGGACGTTCCCACGGCGTTGCCGACGGTGGCTGTTACTGAGGCGATGCTTTCGATCAGCGTCTGGTTTTTTGGGGGGGTCCCCTGCAAAGTGAACGGGGCCGTAATTTGAAACTGACCTCCAAACGCGATAGACGCCGAGCTCTGGAACCAGGCTGCGGAGACCTGGGTAAGATCGATGGTGAGCTGGGCGGTCCCGATTTTGAATCCACTGGCCGGGTTGAATGTTACGCTCAACGAAGTGAGGCTGCGCGTGGTGGAGTATCCAATGAGCACCAACTCAAAGCTGTTGGATGTTTCGTTGGCAATCTGCGCGCTCACCAGGAACGGCGCCACCGAGGGAACGGTGAATTGAAGGGTGGTGGGTGCAGCCGGCGTGACGTCCACCCCGCCGCCGGTGGCAAAGCTGGGCGTAAGCGTCACCGTTTCGGCCACGGTGCCCGTTTGCAGCAAAATCTGCGATCCTTCGCCGGCGAAGTTGGCGCTAGTACTGTTGGCCGGAATCACGAAATCAACGGTCCGATTGCCGGTGGAGAATTCGGCGTTCGGGTCGGTTCCCACGCTGCCTGAGGTAGTGAGCGTGAGCACTCCGTCGAGATCCACCGGGTATGAGCTGGCCAAAGTCAAACCAACACCCGGCTGGGACGCGGGCGAGGCGTTCCCGCTGGGACCGGTAAAGGTGTAGGACGGCAACGCCGGCGGCGCAGTGCCGGAGCCAAGCAACTCCACTTGTGTGCTGTCGATCAGGAGCGTACCGGTCACCGCAGCAGTAGAGACTGGAGTGAACGTAATCCCAAACTGAGACGATTTGCCGGGCGCCAGAATGAGCGGCAGAGCCGGAGCCGGGGTAAGGGAAAACGGGGCGCTGGTGCTGATATTGGAAATGGTGGCGGTAGAGGTGCCGGAATTGGTGACTACGAACGTCACCTTCTCGGATTGGCTGATGGCGACGGGGATAAAGTCGACTGCGCCGCCGGTCGTCACGGTAATAGTTCCGGCAGACGAAATATAAGAGAAGGTCAGTGCCGGTCCCAGCCCCTCGCCCGACAAAGTGAAGACATCGCTGCCAACCACCAGCTGACCAGTCTGGGTGCCCGGCTGGGAGGGGGTAAAACTAATCGTGAAATTTGTCGTGCCGCCGGCCTGGAGGGTGGGAGGCGTGGCAGGCGGGTTGACAAGTTGGAATCCCTGCCCCGAGAGACTGATGGAGTTGATGGTGCCACTGGCGTTTCCAGTGTTTGTCACCTGTACGATGACGGTGCTGGTGGAACCAACGTTCACTGGCGGCATGGTGATAGTGCCTCCGGCTTTCACAGGCGTTGGAGTGGTTCCAGCCCCGGAAAGATAGCCATAGGTGAAAGAAGAGGTTGTACCGCTGCCGGTGAGAATTACGGTCGCGGTAACGCCGCCCTGGTAAGTGATGACTATCTGCGCGGTGTCGTTCTCAACCGCCGTAGGGGTGTACAGGACTTCAATCGGCAGGTTATCACCGGCGGCTAACGCATAACCCAGCGTGAGCAACGGCAATCCCGAGAGTTTGAAGGGCGAGCTTGCGGCCGGCTGGCTGATGGCGGTAATGGTGCCCGGGCCGCTGCCCAGATTGCTGATGTTCAGCTGCGCTGTAGCGGTTGTATTGATTTGTGTGGCAGGGAACGGAATGGTCCCGCCGGGCGAAATGGCGATGACGTTATCGTTGGGCGGCGGGAAGGAGTAGCTGAGCTGGAACAACGGCGTGATGCCGTTGAATAAAACAACGATGGCATTGGTAACCGTGGCCGTGGTGGTACCGGGTTCGGTATAAAATATCGTAACTTGGGCGCTGGCGCCGGTGGCGTTGGTAGGGTCAAACGTGACGGCAAAAGAGAAGCTCTGACCGGGGTTGAGCACCAGTGGCACCATGGCGCCATTGGCAAGCGCCACTTTGAATTCGTTTGACCCCAGCAACCAGGTGTTGGGGTTGGAGGAAATGGTTGCCTGGGTGTTGCCGGCGTAAGTTGCGGTGATGGTGACCTGGGTTTGCGTGTTGAGCTGGCCCACCAAATTAACCGTTGAATTGTTTGCGATGGTACCCGCGCTTCCGTTCGACGCAGTCAGCAACAGATTGAAGTCAAACGATTGAGCCGTGGCAAGACCGGAGGGGAGCGCCGCGAGAATCAAGCCGGCGAGGAATGCGCGCAAAATGGAGTTCACCGGCGCGCCCCCGCAGCGGCTGCCGCATTCAAACGATATGGCAGGCGCAATTGTATGGCTGGAACGAAATACGCCCCCGGCTGGGGCGTGTTCGAAAACAGCCACAGCGGATTCGCCGGTTGGGAACGGGAAGCGAGCACGAAACTGCCGTTACCGAATGGATCGAGGCCCGATGGCCGGAAACTGAGCGGCACATCCGTCACGATCTGCCGGCTCGAAACGTCGAGAATTCGCAGTATGCGATCGGCGCCACCAGCCACGTAGAGCAGCGGCCGGTTTTGTGAATCCTGGGCCGACTGGATGGCCACCGGGTTTGCCAGCCCTGGAAGCTCCAGGGTCTGAAAACCGCGGCCGCCAAGCAGGACGGCGGTCACCTGGATAGCGGCGGCGTCCAGCGCATAGAGAGTCTGCCCGTCGCTCGAGAAAGCGAGTGACACCGGCTTCGCCATGGACGCCAGGCGCGTGAACTGGCCGTCCGCGGCTTGATATACGGCGCCATTTTCCCCGCTCATCGCCAGGGAGATCTGCTGGCCTGGCGCGTCGACTGCCAGCGCGCTGAACTCGCCGCCGAGCGTTGAGACATCCACCACCGCTCCGGCTGCCGGAGCACTGGGGAAACCCGTTATGGTCTGGAACCAGCTTCCTGCAAACGAGTAGATGACCGCGACGGACCCGTTTCCGGACCAGGCGATTCCGTCGGGATGCGCGGTCACGCCGGCGATTACTTCCTTGGAGATGGTTTTTGAAGCCAGGCCGGAGACCACCAGGCATTTTCCACCCTCGAACGCGATCCCGTAGTTCTGGAGGGGCGCAACCGAAGCGAAATCCAAATTATCCAGGAGAGCGGGACCGAAAGAGGAGGCGCCCGGGAAACCGATCACGGCGCGAAGGCTGCGTGTAGGAGCGTCGAAGGTAAGGGCCTCCACTGGACCGCTTATGGACGTCGGCTGGGCGGGAAGACAACCCGCGGCGGCGAGCCCAAAGACGAAAAGCAATGCGGCACGCATGAAAACTAAGGTGCTCCGACGTTGGGAGATCCTGGGATGACAGTGACGGTGGAACCCGAGCTGCTGGAACCACCCCGGGTGCCGAAGTATACTCCCAGGCCGATGGCCACCGCGGCCCCCCCGATTACGGCGATCTTAAACCATCCGTGAGACCACAAGCTTTCACCCTTGGATTTCTTTCGTTCCTCGGTGACCCGGGTGACATTGGACATGGAGACCGTGGTTTCGCCGACCTGATTGCCATAGCTCGCATTCACGTGGACTTCAAAGCTTCCCACTTGCCCGTTAGCCATCCAGTTGACGGCGGCGGCCTGACCGCCTCCGTTGGTCCGGACTGTGGCGGAAGTTCTTCCGCCGGCAAACGTGGCGCTGGGCCCGTTGATGGGGAAACGGAATACCACTTCGGCGCCCACCATCGCGCGCTCGTCCTGGTCCACCACCTGGACCACCAGCGGGGCCATCACTCTGCGCCCCAAGTCATTCATCTCGCCGTTGCCGGCCAGCACTCGGATCTTCAGGCTCTGCTCGACCGGGAGTGGGGCCAGCGGCTGTGCTTGCGCTGAAGCGGGAGGGCTAAGAGGGGCTTGCGGCACAGCAACTGGCGCTGGTGGAGGCGCGGCAGCCTGTTCCGCTGCTTGAATCTGCGTAACCACGAGGAGTAACGCCAAAGCTTGCGGCAGCCAGCGACGCCTCAGCCTTCTGCTTAGAGGGTTGGGCATTAACAATTAGTCAGTGTACCATTCAGCGGTCGATTGCACTATCACTGAGAGAGCGAAAAGATGATGTACGGTAACAACGGTATGGCAACGCTGGCGAAGGTCTGCCAGAACTGCCGCGTGTAACTGCGCGGAACGTAAACGATATCGCCCGGAAGCAGCGGCAGGTCGAGACCTTTGCCCTCAAACAGGAGCTTGGCATTGACCTCGATGGCATAGCGCCGATTGGTGCCGAGTATCGGACGAAGAATCCGAACCTTCTCTCTGTTGGCATCGCGACCGAATCCGCCGGATTGCGACAAAGCCTGTGCGATCGAGATGGAATCTCGCTCGGCCAGCTCAACCCCGCCGACCCTGCCAACCTCTCCATTGACGTACACCATTTCGGCCCGGCCCACGGAGATGACGTCGTAGGGTTGCAGCAGTATGTTCTCCGCCGGATTCATGTTCTGACGCAAACTTCCCAGGTTGATTTCGACGGTACTGACTTTCTTCTCCGGATCGACAATCGCGTCGGGAAGTGGAATGGGACCATATTCCTCGTGACGGGTGACTGTGATGTGCCGGTCGGCAGTTTGCAGCAAGCCGCCCACCGAGCTCAACATTTCCATGAGCGTGCGGTTGCCCTGGAGCGGATAGATACCGGGCCTGACAAACAGGCCCACAAAGAAAACCGGCTCACTACGGAATTGGCTAACTGTGACAAAGACTTGAGGCTCGCGGATATATTCGCGCAAGCGCCTGACAAGGTCCGCCTCAAATTCCTGAAGGCTCATGCCGGCGGCGTGAATGCGGCCAACAAGTGGCAAATTGACGTTTCCGTCGCCATCGATCCGAAACGGCCGGTTATCGAGTTCCTCGGCTTCGGGAGCTCGAATCAGGACCTGGTCGTTCGGTCCCAAGACATAGTTCGGGCGAACCGTGTCGGGCGGAAGTTGCTGGACCGGCGGCGCGTTTTGCGGTGCGGGAGCAGGGACGCCGGCCTGCGGTGGATTGATGTCTCCAGGAGCAGGCTGGGCCTGGGCGGGCTGGGCCTGCTGAGCCGGAAGTGGAATGCACGCGGGCAGCAACAAGGTAAGCAACAACGTTGGCAACCCAGCCCGGCTGGAGCCGAGCGCCGCGAACTGTTTCCGGTTTTCGCGCATATAACTTAACATTACCAGGATTCAGCGCAATCCTGACCACCTGCGGCGGCCAAGATCGGTGGACAAGGTCTGAATGGGCCGGATGGCGTGGCGGTCTACCTCGGCGGATACCGAGCGCTGCAGAAGACTAACGGAGACAACCAGCCGTGCTTTCCCTTTTACCTCCACGAGAATGCCCTCCACGCCGGTGAGCGGTCCGCGTTCGATCAGCACGGCCTGGCCCACCTGTACAAAGGGATAAGGAGTGACCGGAAGGCCCGAGTTGACCATTTTTCGCACCCGTTCGATCTCGGCGTCCGGGATGTGCTCGGGCGTTTTGCCGAATCCAACCACGTCAACCACGCCGGGCGCGGTGAGGATGGAAAGGCGGTCGTTTGGATTAAACCGGCAGAAAATATAGCCAGGAAACAAGAACTGCTCAATTTGTTTTGTCCGGTCCGACCAGCGCTTTTCGAGCGTGTAGGACGGTGCGAATTCTTCGTAGCCGCGCTCACGAAGATGAGAAACCGTGGTGCGCTCGTAATTTGAGCGAAGCCGCAATGCAAACCATGGCAGTGATTGGAGATCGGTCTCTAGAGCTGAGTGCTGTTCTCGCGCCGGAAGCATTCCGCGTCTCGTTTTAATGCAATTTTAGGTTGACGGATCGCCCAACATTTGTCAACATCTCACTTGACCCATTACTTTCGTCCTAGGAGTCATGGACCATTCGTCCTACAGCTGCTATGGCTGTCACCTGGTTTTTCCTATAGTACGCCTCCCCCAGTTTGGGAGTACCAGAACGCAGAGAGAAGGAATACTAGCCTACGTGCAAACCTGAGTACCAACTAGGGGGAACTCGTGATGGCCATAGGAACAGGTTAGTACTACCTTGGGTTTTGCTGAAAACAAAATCATGCCAAGAAAACACTTATTAATCCTATTATCAACGTTTTCAATAGGATCTCCGGCCATCGGAGGCAGTGGGGCTATCCAGCCGAACGTCGTTTCGCTGGTATCTTTCCAACAGCAGCAATTCGCGGTGTCCGGTGCCAGCCAGAGTGTGACCTGGTCGGTTCAGCCCTTTAGCATGGGGAGTATAACTTCAACTGGCCTTTATACAGCGCCAACTGTTAGCGGAGTGGCATATGTCTGTGCACAAGTGGCGGGCGTCGCTACTCCGTATATGAGCACGGTCTTTGTGTCAAACGGGTCGGAGGCTCCGAGTGGGCCTTTAACCTCAGGTGCAGGAGTTTGCCCAGGCCCTACTTCCTCGGTAGGTGGAAATTCCAGCCCGACGTCGGGATTCCAGCCTCCAAATCCGAGTCCGGGCCCGTCACCCGCAAGCCCAATCCCATACCCAAATGAACCGCCCTCAGGCAACCCGGTGAATCCAGCCGGCAGTTCAATTGTGGTCACTCCGGCTTCCATTTATCTCCAGGCAGGTCAGTCGGCACTGTTCACGGCGATGGTGCAGGGATTGCCCAGCCAACAGGTGCAATGGTCGCTCAGCCCGAGCCTCGGTACCATTACCAACGGGTTCTACACCGCCCCGTCTTCCTCCGGAAACGACTCGCAGATAACGATTTCGGCGACGACTCTTACGTACCCTATTCAAACCGCGACGGCCACGGTGTTATTGGGACAACCGGTTTCGACGCCCAATCCCAGCGGCGGCGGGTCGGACGTCAGTATTACGATTGCGCCTGCAACAATGACGCTCACCGCCGGCGAATCCGCGCAGTTTACAGCGTCCGTGTTTGGATCGTCATACACTGCGGTCGGTTGGACGCTGACGCCGAACGTGGGAAGCGTGTTTAACGGACTCTATACCGCGCCGGCCACCATCGCCTCGCAGGAAACGATCATTCTGACTGCGACTAGCGCGGCGGATCCCAGCAAGACGGCGACGGTTTCCGTGATACTGACACCGGTCTCGCCGCCGCCGACGGTGGGCGTCAGCGTATCGCCGGGGAGCACGGCGCTCACGTCAGGTCAAAGCGCGACGTTTACGGCGACGGTGAGCGGAACAACAAACTCGGCCGTGACATGGTCCTTAAGCCCTCAAGTGGGGACCATCAGCAATGGCGTGTACCAGGCGCCGGCGATTATCGCGAGCCAGCAGAACGTGACGATAACCGCAACCAGCGTGGCCGATTCCACGGCGACGGCCACGGCGAAGGTGTCGTTACAACCAGTGGGGGTGACCATCGGCCCCTCTTCGGCATCGCTTGGCATGAGCCAGTCCGCCACTTTTAGGGCTTGGGCCAGCGGAACCGGCAACAGCGCGGTTACATGGTCATTGAATCCACAGGTAGGGACCATAGGGAACGGAATCTACACCGCTCCCGCCGCCATCGCCAGCCTTCAGACGGTGACGGTGACGGCGACCAGCGTAGTGGACCCGACCAAAACCGCCACCGCCACGGTGACCCTGACGCCAAGCTCGACCGGCCCGCCGCCGACGGTTACGCTGCCCCTGGAGGTGATCGGCCCCAACGGAACGACCGTATCCGCCTCGGTAATCGTTCCCAGCGGCTCAAACCTCACGGGCCCAGTCACTCTGTGGATGGCAATCCATGGATTGCGGTTCGACGGTCAGGCCAGCGTGCAAGTGAACAATTCCGGCTGGCTGCCGATTAGCAACGGTACCGTTACGATCCTGGGAAACGGGGCTGCGTACGGCGGAATCGGGGGCGGGTTCAGCACTTTATGTATGACCATGAGCCTTCCCGCCGGAACCGTCCAGGCCGGAGCGAATACGGTCACCTTCCTCTTCAACCAAACCGACGGCAGAGTCAGCGGATTCCGCGTGCTGGCCTTCAACTTTAGCGCCGGTGGAGTCCGACTCGTCCCGTCCTCGACGTTCGTTCACGACGATCCCAACACCTGGCAACCACCGTCCACCAGCGCTTCCGACATAGCGGCCGGGCAGACGCTGTGGCGCACGGCCCCCTTGACGGTTCCCATCGTACCCGGGGGCGGGAGCCACTCGATTCAGGCCCACTGTACGGACTGCCACGCTCAAGACGGACGGGATTTGAAGTACTTCAATTATTCCAACAATTCGATTCAAACGCGGGCTTTGTTCCATGGACTCACGGCCGATCAGGGCAACCAGATTGCCAGCTACATTCGCACCTTGAACGTGGTGAATCCCGGCCGGCCGTGGAATCCGCCGTATCAGCCCGGTCCGGGCTTGGATTCGCAACCGGTGAGCAACTGGGCCGCCGGCGCCGGCCTGGAGGCGGTGCTGGACTCCGATCAGGATATGGTCAATGCGATGTTCCCGTCGGGAATTCAGGCTTCTGTTTTCGCCGCTACCTCCATCCTCAACCAGCGCGAGCTTCCACTGCCAGTGCAACTTCCCGACTGGAACCAGTGGCTGCCCGGAACGCATCCCATGGACGCCTTCGGCGCCACGTTTACCACCAGCGGTTACAACACTGTTTATCAAACTCTTAGTTCCAGCCTCCAAGTAAGCAATGCCTCTGTCTACGTGGCGCAGGAAGCTAACTTTCAGAGTTGGTTCGGCTCTTTTTACGACCTTTACAACCAGCTAGGGACGCCGATTTGGAATGATACGACGGATATGTGGACGCCCTCGAATGTGGACGCCATGTACTCGCTGTCCCAGTGGGGATTAGTGAAGACCTGGGAGCTGAACAACCAGTTCCAACTCGAAGGGTTTTCGCAAAATGTGTTTGGGCCGCAGGCCGATCCGCGCGCCTGGAATAGCAACCTGCCGTTCTTTGTGTCCCCGCATGAGCTGAAGATGCCCACCGGCGGCGTGGCGGGGCTGCGCAACGGATCGGAGGACGTCTACAATTACTTGGCGTACATCTGGTACAACCTGCAATTGATTCTGAACGACGGTAACGGGAAGCAGCAGGAGCAGTTTCCCGTTGACTGGGGTTACTCGGAAGGGTTTGTGAAGTCGTTGGGGTCGATGGTATCGCCGCAAGCGGGAATCCAAAGCATGTGGATGATCAAGGGCCTCCAGGTCTTAGCGCAAGCCGGAACCGGTCCGCAGCTCGGGATTGCCGGCTGGCAGCCCAATGTGACGCAACCCTCGCTGCTGGTAACGGCGGAATGGAACGAAGGCGTGTGGAACGGAGTGGACCCGGCCACGCGCGCCGCGCTCGCCACCGGAATCGTACAGTCCTGGCTGCAACAGGCCAGCCAGTTCACTCCGCAGCAGTTCTACACCGGCGGGTGGACCACTCCAACCGCCGTGCCGGTGCCGTTCGGAAACGCTTACGACAACGTTTTTCCGGATTGGGTCTGGTTCATGATTCCGCGCTTCACGTTTATAGGCGTGGATCCATCCGTGGCGGCTCAGTTGGCCGCGTGGGCACAAACCATCTGGCCCAACGCCGACTGGGCGGCCGACCAGAACGCCACCTGCAGCTGGCAGAATAACCAGGTCAACGGCTATATTATCTGCAGCCAATAACCCGGTGTCACTTGTGGTCGTGGAACCTGCTGACACGGGGATGCCAGCGCGGCGCACATCCCACACTACTGCACTGCACTCCGGTGCTGGTTTCTCCGCTGCCGTCCGGATTCATGGTCCAGACCTCGGCATAGGCGTTGGGGTTGGACTGTTTCATTCCGTTGATGTCCCACTCAAAGGCGATCTTCTTTCCGTCGCTGGACCAATTGGTATCGCCGGCTTCATAAGGCACGTCGAAGTGAGTGAGCTGCTGTTGCCGGCTGCCGTCTGAGTTCATCGCGAAGATGTTGAGCTTACCCCCGCCCTCGCGATCGGAGCCGAACGTGATTCGGCTGCCATCGGGAGACCACACAGGGTCGCCATTGTTGTATGCGCCGCTGGTGAGCTGCTGAAGGCCGGTGCCGTCCAGGTTCATCGCGTAAATATCCAGATAACCGCTGCCGCTCATCAGGCTCATGAACACCAGTTGGTCATTGACGGACCACCTGGGCTCGACGCTGAATAGGGTATTTGCCAGGATGGCGCGATCGCCGGTGCCGTCCGCGTTCATGACCCGGATGTCGGTCATGGGCGGCATGTTGGGTGCGGGAGCCTCGTAAAGTCTTACGTAGACGATCTGGGCGCCGTTGGGAGACCAACTGGGAGTGACGTCGAACCCGGGCGTGGGAGAGAGCCGCTGCTGGCCGGCGTCGTCGGCGGCGATCACGTAGATGGCGGAGCCATTGAAATCGC
>Ga0302326_10003177_pt1 | contig 38961 bp, 28 predicted proteins | sample Palsa_T0_3_FD_202264 | JGI IMG/M metagenome (GOLD analysis project Ga0302326, IMG submission 202264) | Peat permafrost microbial communities from Stordalen Mire near Abisko, Sweden - Palsa_T0_3 | ecosystem: Environmental > Terrestrial > Soil > Palsa > Peat permafrost | place: Sweden: Abisko... | reverse complement strand
GTTTTTCTTAACCGGTGCGGCTTCGCGGCCTTGGTGGCGGGCCAACCTACCGGCTCCAACGGAGGGGGGAAACGCGGCTCTGAAGCCTTTCCAAAACGTGGAAGCCTCGCAGGTACGTGCGGGGCTCCCGGCAGTCTCTATCGCGGCTTGCTTCCTTTGAGCAGTAGCGTTCGGCCGATTACCTCGAAGAGAAACTCGAAGATTTCGATGTGCCTGCGCGCCTCCGCCAGGTCGCGGCCCCAGGCATAGAGTCCGTGTTTCTGCAGAAGAAAGCCGTACTTGAGCGCCGGGTCGTTGGCTTCGAAACGGCGCGTCAGCGTCTGAGCCAGCGTGCCGATGTCCTGTGTGTTCTCAATGATCTCGAGGCGCTCGCTATGCTCATGAGTCGTGATCCCGCGGAGTCCCTTGAGCATCTCATACCCCTCGATGAGCAGCGCGCCTTCGGCGGCATACAGATCCGAGAGCGTGGTTGCCCAGGCCGAGTGCGTGTGAAGGACCGCCCCGATGCCCGGTCGGCGCGCGGCCGCGATGTGCAGCATTGCCTCGGCGGAGGGCTTATTCGTCCCGTCGTCGAAGGCATCGATTTGCTGGCCCTGCTCGTCAAGCATCACAAAGTCGGAGCGCGTCAGGCCGCTCTTGTCCAACCCGCTGGCGGTAATGAGCAATTGAAACGGCGCACGTGAGGTGACAACCGAATAGTTGCTGCTGGTTCCCAGCGACCATCCCCGGCCGTGAAACTCCGCCCCGACCGCACAGAGTGCGTCGGCAGCGGCAGCCGAGCGGTCGATGGGGGATGCGACAGCAGTCATATACTGTTCTTCGGTCGAAAACCGCGATTCCTTTCGAGAATTGTGCATCCCAAGGCAAAGCACGACGCTGCGCGCCGCGATCATTCGGCACCGAACGCCCAGGGAGCTTGCTTCCTGGGAGACGCTCTGAAGCCCCGCAGGTCCCCGCAACGTCTGCATCGCTTCCGCTTGTATTGTAGCCAAAGCTGATCTTATCATGCTCCTCGCTACGGGATGGCTTATGGATACTCAGTTTACGATCGAGCGGATCGACCGCGTGACGGCCGTCACGTTTTTGACCCAGTCGCTGATGAATCAATCAGAACTGGAGCGGATCGGGCTCGCATTGGAGACGCTGGTGGACGACGGAGCGCGAGCCATCGTCCTCGATTTTTCCGCCGTGCAGTTTCTCTCCAGCCTGGGCATTCGCATGATCCTTCTCCTGCAGCAGAAGCTCAAGAAGGCCGGCGGCAAGGGACTGTGTGTGTGCGGCATTTCCCCGCAATTGGCCGAACTGCTGCGTATCACCCGGCTCGACAAGGTCCTCAAGATCGCCCGCTCACGCGAAGAGGCTATTCGCTCAGCTCGATGATCGGGCCGATGATCTGCTCATCCCAGTGGTGTCCGCCATCGATCGGCCATATCATATACAACGGAGGATCTTCCTATGCGCGGCATCTTCACTCTCGCCGGGCTTCTGGTTACCGCAGGCATCGTCATGTGGGCGTTCAGCAGAACGTCGATACCCGCCGCTCAGCAGGGCCAGGCCATGCGGAAGGACGCCGAGCAGATCGCCGGCCGCGACACCGACGGAACTCCGGCCGGCGACACCATGTCTCTCGAAGCTCATTCCACCAACGGGAAATTCGATTCGCTGCTGGTGAAGGATGTCGTCGCCGGCGGTGCCATGCAGCGCTACTACGGACTGCAGAAGGATGATCAGATCGTCCAGATCGGCGATCTCGGAGTGACCGATAACAACGATCCGGACTTGGCCATCTCCCTGGCAAAGCAGGTGTATCAGGAGAAAAAGCCGCTGGTGGTGATGCGTAACGGAGAGCGGGTTGTCCTCGCCGGTACTCCCGCCGTCCCCGGCGTCGGCATCGCGCCGTGAGGATCGTTAGAAGAAGTAAGAATTCCTCTTCACGTTTCACGCCTTCACGTTTCGCGCTCCGTCACGTTCCAAGCGCCAATCCCCCGAGAAGATCTGCATTCTAGCTATTCCCCCGCAACCGCTGTATGATTCCCCCGGTAAGCTTGACGATCGAGAACCTCGCTGGCGTGTTCAGCGCGTCGACTGACGCCTTCGTCCCTCCCTCGCCCTTACTACTTTTGTGCCCGGATTCTCTTCAGCCGATTGGGTTGCGCCGTGAGAGCAGAGCGGTGCGCCTGACGGATTGGCCCCACGATGAGCATCTATCGCCTTTATATTCAGAACAACAACCACGCGGGTTTTTGGATTCAGCACCGGAGCTGGCAAAACAAGTGCGCGCAGGTGCAAAGCATCGCCGGCCACACCAAGGGTGCGCTGCCGGGCGCCTCGCCGACGCACGATAGCGCAGACGTGCTGGTTCTGTACTTTGACGTGCGCAGCGGCCGTCCCGTCGGCGCCGTCGGCTTAGCCGATCGCCCGGAAGACCGCGGCTACGTGATGATCGCCCAGCCGCCATGGTACACCAAGCCGCTCTGCCAGGAAGCCAGCGCGGAGTAATTCGGGGACGGGGGGAGTTGGGGATTGCAAAATTCAAATTTCAAATTGAAGATGGGGCGACGAGGCGGGTGTCTTGATCCCCGTCCCCATTTTGCAATTTGAATATTGCAATTTGCAATCCCCAACGTCCCCGCGCTGGCGCGAGATGGTAGACGGGAGAGCAGTGGAGCAGTAGAGAAGCCTTCACTCCGTGCCTCCGTGCCTCCGTGCCTCCGTGCCTTCCCCGCCATCCGCTTCCCGCACCGCTGCGACGAATGCCTCAATCTTCACTTTCGATTTCTGACGCCGCCCTTCTTCCACCCCGCTGCTGACGTCCACCGCATACGGCCGCAGCGCACGAACCACCTCGGCCACCGTGCCCGGCGTCAGACCGCCGGCGGCGATCAGCGGAGGCAGCCCGTCAAAGAGCCCGGCGGATTGGGCTTTCTTCACCGTCTGCCAGTCATTGGGAATGCCGGCTCCGCCGGCGACGGGGGTATTCGCGGTTTCCAAAAGCAGCGCAGCTAAATTACTCAGCTTGTGAACTTCGATGGCACGCCTCCATCCCGCCAGCCTGTTTGCGAAGTCGCTCTTCTCCACGCGCACCGCTTTGAGCACAGTCAACCCTTTGAGGGCTGCGATCAATTCAGGCGGCTCCTCGCCATGAAGCTGGACGGTGCGAAGGCCGAGGATTTGGGCCGTATCGAGAATCTTTTCCGCCGATGCGTCCACAAACAGTGCGACGGGTGTGACAAAGGGAGGAAGAACACGCAGGATGTCGCGGGCCGACTCCGCCGAGACGCTGCGCGGCGAGGGTTTGTGGAATACCAGACCGATCGCATCCGCGCCGTGTGCGGCGGCGCAGAGGGCGTGCTCGGCGCGGCAAACGCCGCAAATCTTGATCCGGGTGCGTCGCATGAGGCGTTTCGAATCCAAAACAGTAATCCGTTAAGATACCGCCATCTTCAGCGGAGAGGTAATTATATGGCGGCGAAGAAGTTTCTCGCGTTTGACCTTGGAGCGGAAAGCGGCAGGGCGGTCTTGGGAACGCTCGACGATGGAAAGCTCACTCTGGATGTGAAGCATCGTTTTGCCAATCCCACCGGCCGCCTCGGCGGGCATCTCCACTGGAATCTGCTCTCCCAATGGGAAGAGCTTAAAACCGGTTTGCGAAATGTTGCCGGCACGAAGCTCGACGGGATTGGCGTCGATACCTGGGGAGTGGATTTTGCCCTGCTGGCCGAGGACGGCTCGGTGCTCGGAAATCCGTTTCATTACCGGGACACGCGGACAGACGGAGCGATGGAGCGCGCCTTCGCCAAGGTCCCGCGCGAGAAGATTTTCGAGGCGACCGGCGTTCAATTCATGCAGATCAACTCCCTGTACCAGTTGATGGCGACCAGCCGGTTCCAATTGTCGGCGGGAAAGACGCTGCTGTTCGTGCCGGACCTGTTCAACTATCTGTTCACCGGCGTAGCCAGGAGCGAGTTTTCCATCGTCTCGACCAGCCAGATGTACGATCCGCGGAAGAAGCGGTGGGCGACCGACCTGCTGGAAACGCTGGGACTGCCGACGCATTTTTTGGCCGAAATCGTGCCGTCGGGAACCATTTTGGGGCCGTTGCTCAAAGAGGTTGCCACCGAGTGCGCAATGCAGGAGACGCCTCCGGTCATCGCCCCGGCCTGCCATGACACTGCCAGTGCCGTGGCGGCGGTGCCGGCCGAGGGAGACGACTGGTGTTACATCAGTTCCGGCACCTGGTCGTTGATGGGAGTCGAACTCGACGAGCCGGTGATCAATGAAAAGACGCTGCGGTACAACTACACCAACGAAGGAGGCGTCGGTGGATCGACGCGGTTCCTCAAAAACATCATGGGCCTCTGGCTCGTGCAGGAGTGCCGGCGCCATTGGGTCAAGGAGGGATATGACCATAGCTACACCGAGCTGACCGAGATGGCGTCTCGCGCGCGGGGGCATCTGGCGTTGCTCGATTTGAACTATCCGCCGCTGGCTTTCCCCGGGGAGATGCCAAAGAAGATCGAAAGATATTGCCGCGAGACGCACCAGACGGTGCCGCAGTCGCGCGGGGAAATCGTCCGCGTGTGTCTCGATGGCCTGGCACTGAGTTATCGGCGGACACTGGAGGGTCTCGAAGACGTATTGGGCCGCAAGATCGGGACGATTCACGTCGTGGGGGGCGGCGTGCAAAACCAGTTGCTGGCCCAGATGACCGCCGACGCCTGCAATCGCCCGGTGGTCGCCGGACCGGTCGAAGCGACGGCGATCGGCAACATTCTCGTGCAGGCGATCGCCACCGGCGACGTGAAATCGCTGGCCGATGCGCGCCAGATTGTTCGGCAGAGCTTCGAAATGAAGCGATACGAGCCGCGCGAGTCCGCGACGTGGGATCGCGCCTTTGCGCGACATCTCGACATCGTGGCGCGGCATGAAGAACAGAGCCCTCAGCCGAAGCGTGATTGTTGAGTCGCCGGTGCAGTTGAGTTGAGGCTGTTATCGTGACACCCGCCGTTGTTTTGGATTCGTGGGAGTCGCGTTCCGGCGCGCCGGGATTGCTTGCGTCCTCGGGCCGGGCTCTTCGTTGTCGAGACTTGCCCGTCCCGGCGCGCCGGGACTGCTGCCTCTCGACGCCTCGATCCCGGCCCCAATCCACGGCGCATCAGCTCGCGGGACTTTAACCACGGACTGCTACGAGTTTTCAACCGGAACCAGGAGATGGATTGAGCGGGCGAAGAAAAAGCCACGGTGGTGATTGACGGGAATCAATGTGGAAGCGGGTTGCCGGAAAGTGATACGGTGGCGGGATGACACCGGAAAATGCGGATCATCTGCGGGTTGCACACGAACCCACGGCGGGAGAGCTTTCACGCCAGCAGAATTTCGCGCTGTTGCCCGTCTGGGAAACTGGGGCCCGATCGTTACGGCATCCCCACTTCAGCTGTAGCGCTACATCTGAAGCGGGGATGCTCTAATGAGCAGGTTCGAGACGCACGGGGTGTGCACGGCGCACGCCGTGTTCCCGGTTCGGGATCATGATCTCACGGGCCACGTGATGGGCGCACTCCACGAGATATGCCACCACGAGGTAGTTGCGAATCCCTTTCCTCCCGTCCGATCGCAGATAGCCTTGCATTGTTATCCTTTTACAAATTGACGGTCGCGATCCAGGGTAAAGGTTGGCAGATAGTCACTCTTGAGATTGTGCGTATGGACATGCTCGCCGGGCGCGATGTCCCGGGTGGCACTCCCGATCGGGAAGCCAAATTTCAGGATCTTTTCACCCGATGAAATCGCGCGGATCGCCACTTTGTGGCCGATCGAGATGCGGTTCAACACACGAATCGGTTCGAGCCCCGCCAATGTTATGACAACGCCTTCTTCGGTCATTGCCGTCGCGACGGCGACATTGTCGCGCGCGTCGAGCCGAATCAGCGGCGGAGTTTTTTCAATTGCAGCATTCGCCATATTAGAACTTCCCGTACTTCAGACACGCCTTCTGCGGATCGACGCCTTTGAGAATGGACTTGCGAACGTTGCTTTCTCTTCGCATCACTTCCTCGGTCTTTGCGGTCACCTCTTCAGCCAGATTTTGAAGGATGACAACGACGCCGTCGCGATCGGCAAACAGATAATCGCCGGCCAAAATTGCGCACACCTCGCGCTCTTACGCCGCGAGTAAAGTGTGCATCATCGTAATTATCTCCCAGGTAACTCAACCGATTGCCTGGAGCGCAACCGGTTTTCCGGTTGGCTCGTGTTTGACTGTCCCATCGTCGCTGAAGTCGCGGGCGGCGGAATTCAGGTCGCGAAACAATCGCGTCATGTCACGAATCCCGCCAATGCCCAGCCAAAGCGTGCCGCAGATCAGCAGCAGAAACTGGATACCCATATAGATATGCCAGAATTGGGCCCAGGCATCGTCGCCCGGCTTCGCCACAAATGCGTACAGCATTCCAAAACCAAAGGTGGCCAGCGAAAGCAGAAAGTAACCAACGATAATGAAGGCAGTCGTGCGATCCGCGCGATTGAATTGCTCGGTGATCCCGAACAACCGCTGCCATCCCGCGACATGCCGGCGCTGTTTCGGATGCTCCCCGGCGATCGCATACGGCCCACGGTGCAGAAGCTTGTCCATATCATGTGCGGGCTCTTTGCCTAACAGAGACACGCTCACATAGATCAAAATGCTGACGACGACATTCAGCAGGTATAACCATTGCCCGTTGATCGGGAACGAGGAGCCTGGAGCGCCATTGCGGCTCGTCCAGATTGGCCATCCCTGTGAGATGATGATGAAGGCGATGCCGATTAGAGTGCCGAAGATGAAAGTTGCCAGTGCGGCGCGGGTGGTGCCGCGTTTCCAATAGAGTCCGCCGAGGATCACGGCTCCCGCCGGCCCGAGCCAGACGCTGTTGAATAAGGCGAAGTACATCAGGATGCTCTGGCCTGGTTTGATCGACAGGCTCAGTATGAATGCGATCAGCGCGACTGCGAAAATAGAGGCGCGCAACGCCCAGATGTGCGCCTGGTTCCCGAAGGGCTTTTTGCGAAATGGGAGGACGATGTCCTGGAGCAGCACGCTTCCCCAGACATGCATGAATGCATTGTGGCTGCTGACCAGCGCGGCGAGCATAATTGCGCAAAAAAGGCCGATGAATCCGTGGGGAAGGATGAATCCCAACGCTGCGGGAACGACCATTTGAATTCGTTCCGAAGCCGTCGCGTTGCCGCTCACTGTTCGATCGATCACCGCGTTGATGGCTGCCGCCTGCTGCGCGTGCGCCGGGTGATGCATGAACACATATGCCACCAGAACAAAAGTCATGAAAAACACCAGCAGTCCCTGCCAGCGAATTTGCCCGAGGAGGTTTCCCATGCGCAATTCATGGGCGTTCTTCGCTGAGCCTTGGAAGCCCTGCGAGGGGACGTTGCTCATCACCGAGTAGTAGGCGGTGGCCATATAGATCAGGTAGTACCAGACAGTGAAATCCTTGGTTTGCGATGTATGCAGAGGATTGAGCATCGACGCGTCCTGCGGGGCCGTCTTGAGCGACTGCACGACCTGGTGCCAGTCAAATACCGTGAACAGCACCACGCTCACCAGCGCCAGGGCCGCGACGTTCATGAACAGCCCCTGGACGAAATCCGTGACCAGCACGGTGATATGACCGCCGTAGATCACGAATCCGAGTGGGACGATCACCACGAAAGCGGTGACCAGGGGGAAGCTTGTGAAGGTTGAGCCATGGAATGAAAAAGTTGCCGGTATTCCGATCACGGACATGAACACCTTGGCGCTGATCATGGGAAAGAACCCGAAGTTGATCATGCCGGCGATCCACGAGATGGTTGCCGCAAGTGCGCGAACGGATCGCGAGTAGCGCATGTCCAGGTATTGAGCCAGGGTCATCGCCCGGGTTTCGCGGAAGCGGTAGACGCCCCAGCCGGTGATGCACATGTAGACGATGACCGGCGCCTGGAGCATCAGCCACCACATCGACGGGAATCCGCTGGTGTAGTAGATCTCGAACATCGCGATGATGTTGACGACGCCGATCCACTCGGTCCCCGATGAGATCGTCAGCATGTACCGTCCGACACTGCGCCCGGCGACCAGATAATCCGACACGCTCCTCGTCAGACGATTGGCGGCAAACGCAGTGAGCGTGAAAACGCCCATCACGGCAGCTATGACGGTCCAGTCGATGGCATTTAGCCGCATCGATAAACTCCTGGCAGCCTGTGGGAAAATTGAGAATGGTGAATGCTGAATAGTGAATTAAGGATGCGCCGGCCGCAATCCGGTTTCACCATTCATAATTCACTATTCACCATTTCCCGGCTGAAATCCGCCATCTCAACGACCCGATGTTCGCGGCGGGCTGTCTCTGCCGCGAAGACGATGGCGTGCGTCCGTAAAGATTCCCTGGTGTCGGTGAGCACCGCCGACGAGTCCTCCTCGCGGATGGCGCGGACGAGACTGGCGATCACGTTGGAATCGCCGCCGCCGTGGCCGCCTTCCTCCGCCGGCACCTCGATGTTCTGGATTCGGGCATCCGGGCCCCAGAAGCGATGCAGCTCGATCTTCCGTTCTTCGATGTCGGCAACGATATAGCCATGCGTTCCATGGACCCGCAACTTCCGCCCCGCCGGCGCGAACGCGGTCATCGTGAATGTGCCCGTCGCGCCGCCGGCGAATTCGAAGTTGACCACCTGATGATCGACCACGTCATTGTCGGTGTCGTAGACGCAGCGCCCGTAGGGAGACGTACGGACAAATTCATCACGCTCCGCCTGTGTCAGGCGGTCGAGTCCGATGTATCGGCCCCATCCCTCCCCCTTCGCGTACGACTTCAGGGCTGAATAGGGACAGTCCGCTTCATGGGGGCAGCCATCGCTGCAGCGCGACGGGGCTCCCGCGGGCTTTGACGCGCGAGTGAAGTGTTTCAGCCCGCCAAAGGAACTGACGCGCAGGCAGTCGCGTCCAACCAGGTAGAGCAGCACGTCGATGTCATGGCAGCTCTTGGCCATCAGCATGAATGTCGAGCGGCTCTCGTTGGCCCAGTTGCCGCGCACAAAGCTGTGTGCCTGATGCACCGGCTCAACGCCCTCGAGCTGATCGACGGAGACGACCGTCCCGATTTCGCCGGCGTCGAGCAGCCGTTTCACTTCGCGGTAGGTCGCCTGATAGCGCAACGAGTGGCAGACGGAAACCATCCGATCGTTGGCACGCTGGGCCCGGTCGATGGCGATGCAGTCTTCGAGCGTCACCGCCATCGGCTTTTCCAGGAGCATGTGGTAGCCGAGGTTCAGTGCCTGGACGGCGGAGGCGACGTGAAGCTGATCCATCAGCGCGTTGATCACCACGTCCGCCATGCGGGGCTGGTCAAGGACTTCCGTCCAGCTACGGAAACGCTTGGCGACGGGCACTCCGCAGAGGTCGCCAACCAGCGTCTGGCGATCCTCCAGCGGCTCAGCGATCGCGACGACTTGTCCCTCCGCGGGATGCTCGGCAATCCAGCGCGCAAACGTTTGGCCACGTGCGCCGCAACCGAGGATCGCGAACGTCAGCGCGCGATCACGTTGCCGGCTTGGCTTGGCTTCACTCAGAGTTTGCAAATCGGTCATTTCGTTCTCCGGTCAAAAAAATAGTGAATGGTGAATTTTGAATAGTGAATTAACGAAGTAAATCCCCTGTTTTCACTATTTCTCCCCTCATGTTTTCACCATTTACTATTCGCTATTCACTATTTTGCACTCGAGTATTCGCCATTCACAATTCACTATTTTGCACCCCAATTCACTATTTGCTATTTACAATTCACCATTTTTCTCCCGGGTGTTTTTGATGATTGTTGTGAGGATGGCCACTAGCTGGTGGGACTCGTCGACGAGATCGGCGATTCGTTCGGCCGGGATGATTTCGGTTGCGGACACGAGCCGCAGCCAGTAGTTGGCTTCGCGCGCTTCTTTGCAGGCGATGCTCATTTTCGACAGAAAATCGGCGCGGCTTTGTCCGGCCTGGGCTTCTTCAACGTTCGCGCCAATCGAGGTTGCTGATCTGAGAAGTTGCCCCACTAGCGTGCGGCTTGCGGGTGAGCGTTCCACCGACTGACAAACTCTCACCACGCGCTGAGCAAACGCGAACGTTCGCTCAGCAATATCCCGCACCCGAAGTTTTCCCACTTCGCCATTCACGATTCCCTCACGGGAACAATTGTGAATTTCGAATAGTGAATAGTGAAACAATTCATTCCGCGCTCCCGTCAATTTTCGCTGTTTTCCCTGGTGTTTTGCACACCCCCCTTCACCATTCAACATTCACAATTCACTATTTTGCACCCCAACTTTTACCATTCACCATTCACCATTCACTATTTTTCCCCTCCCACTTCACTATTCACCATTCGAAATTCACTATTCCGCCACCGGCGGCACTCCGCCAACGGCGGCAGTGCTCCCGCGAATCTGAAGCGTCGGCTGCACCAAAACGTCCTCGATCGATTCATTTTTGATCAGTTGGAGCAGTGACCTGGCTGCGCGCTGCCCAACTTCAAACGCCGGCACACTGAACGTTGTGAGCCTTGGCTGCAGCAGGCCGGCGGCCTGCAAATCGCCGTAGCCGATGACTGAAAGTTGTGATGGGAGATCGATCTTTTGCATTTCGGCCGCCCGAATCAAACCCATTGCCTCCCAGTCGGTCATGCAGACGACCGCGGTCGGTCTGGAGGGGTGATGCAGGATTGCCGCAAGTGAAGCCAAACCCCCTTCGACGAAGACCCCTTCCCAATCAAACTCGCTGTGAATCGCGTGCGTGAACACGAGGGGCTCGCCTCCAGCGTCAATCATCGCCTGACGATACCCTTCGTAGCGGTGCCAGGCGTCGGCATGATTCCCCGTACCCGCGTCCTTGGCCTTGTCATAGCGATCGTGCGTGAACATCGCGATGCGCCGGTGCCCCAGGGAAAGGAGGTATTCGGTTGCCTGCTTGCCGGCGGCAAATTCATCGATATTCACCGCTGGCGCTCCCGCTACCGCACGCCCGAAGATCTCCACAACCGGAGTCTTCCCGATGGAGTCGAGAGAGGAATTTCCGGCCCCCGTCGAACCGTCGGCCGAGCCGTTGGCATAGAAACCGGGGTTGATGATCATCCCTTCGACCGCATGATCCTTGCAGAGCTGATAGCATTCCAGCTCTTCATCCCGCGAGTTATGGCTGACAAACATCGCGGAATATCGAGCCTCCCTCAGTTCGCGCTGAATGCCGCGCATCACCTTCGCCATCAGCCCTGTGTTGGGCTCGAAGAGGGAGACACCGATCAGGAACGAGCGTCCCAGTCGCAGATTGCGCGCGGAAAGATCGGGCCGCCAGTTCGCCCGTTCAGCGGCCGCCAAGACCTTTTGCCGGGTTTTTTCGCTGTAGCGGGCCCCGTTCCCGTTGAGGATCATGCCGACGGTGGAAACTGACACACCCGATAATTGCGAAATTTCCTTGGTCGTTACTTTCATCTGAGTGACATCTACGGTGCCAATCCCGGGCTCTGGCTACCCTATCTTAACAGAACCCTTCGCACCTCAACTAATTCTTTGATCATTAAAGCCGCGCCGTAGCCCCTTGTCAACAAAATAGTGACGATCTAAAAAAAATAGGACGATATTATTGTTGACACGGCGAACGCAGCTTTGTAATCTTCCGCATACCAAGTTGAATTGTCGCGGATTTCGCCCGGCAGGTTCTTATGACTCCAAGCTTCTCAAACCACAGTCTGTGCCGCAGAGCTCTGCAAATGATCGAATCGCGGGCCTGCGAAGGGCTGACCGTCGAAGGGCTTGCCGCTGGCTTGCGGATTTCGCGCTCCACGCTGGAACGGGAGTTTGAGGCGGAACTGGGCAAAACGCCGGCTCAGATGCTCAAGGTGGTGCGTTTGACCCGGGCATGCGAACTTCTGGCGGGAACGGATTTACTGGTCAAGCAGATTGCCGCGCAGGTCGGCTTTAACCAGCCATCGAGCTTTTGTAATGTCTTTAGCAATTATTTTGGGCAGTCGCCCAGCGCCTTCCGGCGCGCGGCCAGCACCCGCCCCAAAATTTCTGAAGCGCCCCGGAATTCTGGCGAATCTGCGGCGAATAACTCAGCGCGACATAGTGACTTAGCGTCGCCGCGCAATGCAATCGGCCGGTGCTCTGGCTCGGGCGAAATACTCGAATCCCGCGGAGTGAGCTATGGGTGGAGCTACGCGTAAAAGCCTTGAATGACGTAAAAGCGAAACGGTTTTCGCTGGCGAAGCGACGATTTGACGTGATAATCATGGGAGAAGTCAGGAGTCAGGAGCAAGAAGCCAGAACTACGAAAGCGCGTAGCTGCTGGCTCTTGACCGCTGGCTCCTAACTGCCTGGCTACCGGCTTCTATTCGGTACTGATGTTCGGAGCGGCGGCGGATTTTGGAAAACGGGTTGATTGGGAGAAATCAGATGAATGAAATCACCGGCGGAATGAACCGTGAATCGGGCAACCAAAAGCGTACGCCAAAATCAGCGCGTTTGGGAACTTGGGCAAAAGCCGGAAACCTGTCGAAGATCGCGCACAGCCGGCTTTTGCGTCTGTCGGCTGCGGCGGCAGCAACTCAACTTCTTCTGGCGCGCACCGCGCACGCGACCACTCTGTACCTCGACGGGAACGGCGTATCACCGGGTGCGGGTGACGGTCTCACTGCCGGCGGCACTTACACTTGGGACCCTGGCACCACATCCGATTGGACGACAAGCTCAACCGGGAACGGCACCACACAAACCTGGGGCATTAGCGCGGGCGGCGGCACGAGCGCTGCTACTGCCGTGCTCGGCATTTCGGGTGACAGTGCCTCCCTCGCCTACACGATAAATGTAACGGGCGTCGGTATTGGCAACATGACGGTGAATACGTCGCCGACCATCAACGTATCAAGCAATTTCGCTCTTGGGTCCAACAGCACATGGACCGTCAATTCCGGTTCTACATTGACCGTAGACGGCAACAATGGCAACGGCAACGGCGCTGTCAACCTCAACAGCCAGACTCTTACCCTGGCCGGAGCCGGCAATGTAACCATCGGCGGCGGCGACGGATTTACCAACAGCGGCTCCGTCATCGATAACCTGACTGGAACTCTCGTCCTCTCCGCAGCCGCAAATAGCGGTTTCACCCAATTCACGCTCAATTCCGGAACCCTCGATTACAACGCCGGGCCTGCACTCGGCGGTGCGACGTTCGTCATTGCCGGCGGAACGCTCGACAATACCTCCGCCGGCTTGATTACCACTAACAGCGACCCTCTCACGATCTCCAACAGCTTCACTTTCACCGGGACCCAATCGCTGAACCTCGGCAGCGGGGCCGTCGCCCTATCCAACTCCCCCACGATCACGCTGAATGGCAACACTTTGACGATCGGCGGAGCGATCGCTTCGACCGCTTCCGGACTCACGATAGCGGGCAATGGCAATGGCACTCTCGTGCTGTCCAGTGCCAATAGTTATTCAGGAGGCACAACGCTCAGCAGCGGCACGCTGTCACTCGGCAATAACGCGGCTGCGGGAAGCGGCACGATCACTCTTACGGGAGGAGCGCTGACGAACAGCGCGAGCCTTAGTGCCGTCGGCAACGCCCTGTCCGTTGCATCATCCACCACGACAAATGTGTTCGCCAGTACCTCCGGTAACCTTATTCTCACCGGCGCAGTCACCGGCAACGGGACGTTCCAGAACAGCAGCAGTCAGGCCAGCTCTCTATCCGTGAACGGAAACATCAGCGGATTCACCGGCACGTTCATTTACAACGACATTAACGGCGGAAATAATTTCGACTTCCAGGGATCGGGCAACGCCCTCAACGGCTCGGGCGCCACTTTCAGCGTCAACGGCGCAACGACGTCAAGTCGCGCACTAAACTTAGGCTCCGCGTCCGGCCAGACCTTCCAGATGGGAGCCCTCACCGGCAACGGCGGCATCATCACCCCGGCCAGCGGCGTGACCCTGCAAGTGGGCGCGCTCGGCAGCACTACCACCTTTTCGGGCGTGATTACGGGAAGTGGCAATTTTAGCCTGGTCGGCGGAAATTTAAGTCTGGCAGGCTCAAATACTTATACGGGCACAACAACAATCAGCTCCGGAACCTTAAACCTTGGAATCGCTCAAAACGGCAGCACGTCTGGCCCAATGGGCACATCGGGCACGATCGTTCTTGCCGGCGGCATCCTCCAATATTCAGCCAGCAACCAAACTGACTACTCCGCCCGATTCAGCACGGCGGCGAGCCAGGCTTACAACGTCGACACCAACGGCCAGAGTGTGACGTTCGCAACGGCATTGACCAGTTCCGGCGCAACGCTCACGGAACTCGGCTCGGGAAATCTCAGTTTGACGGCCGCAAACACGTATTCAGGCTCGACGACCATCAGCAGCGGCACGCTGCAGATCGGCGGCGGCGGCGCCACCGGCTCACTCTACTCGCCTACGGTAACCAGCGGCGACCTGACTTTCGGCTCCTCGGGTGCAATCGTGGACAATGGCGCGCTGGTTTACAACATTGCCGGGGGAAACCTCAATGTCAACGCAAGCATTAGCGGCTCGGGAACGGTGAGCGTCACCGGCAATCAGGAAGTCAATTTCGCCAATGGCACAGCAATCAATACCACCGGGTCGCAGACCTACTCCGCCACGGCGACCTCCGGCAGATATTACGGTTTCAATCTGGCGGACAACTCGACCGTTACCCTCACGTCGTCGGGGAACATCTCGATGACCGGCATGCTGGGAACACCGGTCGGAAACACGGGCAATCTTACCATTAACACCAGCAGCGGAAACGGCAGCGTCACCCTCGATACCCCGACCGGAATCAGTGGCGTAGACTACGGGTTGAATTCACTGACCGTCAATGCGGGCACGGGCAACATCACGCTCGGGACGTTTAACAGTTTAAATTGGGGCGTCAGCGGCACCAGCACCATCAACACGATTTCTTTGACGGGCGGCACGATCAACTCCACCGCCAACCTGACCGCCTTCGGTACCCTGACCGTCAATAACTCCGCCGCTTCGACGTTCAGCGGAACACTATCCGCAAGCGGTGGGGCACTCGTGAAAGCCGGCTCAGGAGTGTTAACGCTTTCAGTTGCAGATACTTATACAGGTGGAACTACGATCAGCGCCGGCACTCTCTACCTGCAATCCACCCCCGCCAGCGGCACGATCAGCGGCACCGGAACGCTCGAACTCGGGAACAACGTCACGTTTAACAACTCCGGCGCAACGACTGTCGCCATGGGCGCTGGCGGCTTGGTTTACGTTCCTTCGGGCGCGACCGTTACCGGGAGCAGCGGCTATCTGGGAATCTGGAACACAAACGACGCCTCGTTGACCGTCAACGGCACGATAAACTTTGTCGAAACGGGCAGCCACACCGCGGGAGGCACCGCCCAGTTTGACGCGCTCAACGGCAACGGCACGATCACCATGGGATACGTAACGGTTCGGAACCTCCAGATCGGCGCCGCCAACGGCAACGGGACATTTTCCGGCATCCTCGCCGACGGCGGCGCTGGCGGCGGCACGATGGAACTGACCAAGATCGGCACCGGCTCGCAAATCCTTTCAGGCAATAGCACGTATTCTGGCGGCACTACGGTTTCGGCCGGAACCTTGCGTGCCAATAACTCCAGTGGCTCGGCAACGGGCAGCGGCAACATCACCGTCGCGGCTTCATCCCCAGCATCGAACTACGGCGGAGCTACGCTCGGCGGTAGTGGAATTGTCACCGGCACCGTCACGCTCAACAGCGGCGCCGTCGAGCAAGGCGGCATCATCGCCGCCGGGGCCAGCAGCTCGACCACCACCGGCATCGGCACGCTCACCACCGGCGCCGAGACCTGGCAGAACGGCTCCGTATACCAATGGAAAATCGGCAGCAGCGCGGGAACCAGCGGCACGACTTTTACCGGCATTAACGGCACGCCCGGAACCACGTATGACAATCTGGTCATCGGAACAGGAACGAGCGGCCAACTGACGGTTCCCTCCACCGGCGCGGCGGTAACTGTGGAAGCCATGGGCGCGCTCACCGGCGTCACCCAAGGAGCCAACGGAACAACCTACGATTGGGCGATAGCCCAGATCGGAACGGGCACCACCGCCACCATCACCAGCGGCGCCGGCACTATTTCCCAGAGCAGCACCCCGCTGAATTCCGCTATCTTCGCCTTGGATACCTCATCGGCATTGACCGTCGATGGTGCAGCTGCCTCGCCGAGCAGCTTCTCGCTCTATTTTGAAACGGTCGGCAGCAACAACGACCTGGTGCTCCAATACAACGCCGCTCCCGAGCCGGGAACGGCGATGCTGATGCTCGCCGGCGCCGGTCCGCTGTTGATGCGTCGCCGGCGGCGGGCGTTACGTTCAATGTGAGCTGCTTGATTCGCTCGTCGTGCCGATCTTCGCCGCCGCCGTGCTCAGCGGCGTGAGCGAGAGATTTTCGATTGATCACGTGCAGAGGCCCTGTGCGAGAACGAATTCAAATGAGCCGTTTTTATCGAACTATCAACAGACCTGCGGCTGCCCGGGGTTTCACGCTGGCGGAACTCTTGATTGTGATCGCAATCATCGTGGTGCTCCTGTCGCTGCTCCTGCCGGCCGTAAACAGAGTGCGCCAGGCGTCAAGGTCAGCGGCGTGCGCCAGCAATCTGCATCAATTGGACACCGCATGGATGTCGTTCTGCGCTGATAATAAAGGCTTTTCAGTTCCATATAATTTACCGAACGGTCCTTGGGTTACGCCTCTGAACCCCTATTTGAACGCCAGTCTTGCAAACCCCTTTGCCCGAATGTGCCCGACGGCGGCGGATGTGCCGCCGCTTCCCTCCAGCGGTTATACAATCGGCCAAGTCAGTTCTCCATGGATCTGGACCTATCCAGGCGGCGTGTGGATATCCGGCAGCTACACTTTTAACGGTGCTCGATATTCGACCTCCTCCGGCACGGGGTATCCGATCTCGCTGCCCAAGCTGGCCAGCGGCTTTAATCCGGGTGCTACGCCGGTCTTTGCTGACGGAAGTTGGATTGACTGCTTCTGCAATCCGGCCACGGATCCGTTGCCACCGAATTTCACCGGCGGAACCACTTCCTTAGGAGGAATCGGGCGATGCTGCTTGGACCGGCATTTCGGCGGAGTGAATGTCGCGTTTGGCGATGGCACCGTCCGGCGCGTTCGGATTGTTGAACTGTGGACATTGGACTGGAATGGCGCCAAGAGCTACAGCCAGAGTGTGCCAACGGCCATCGAGAATGCGATGCCGGCGGGATACCAATGATGCCAGTTGTGGCGTGACGAACCGCACTCCTTGAAATCGCCCCGCCATTGAGGATTTTCGATGCGCCAGCTCGGCGCAAAGGCGCGAAGTTATTTGTCGGATACCTGCAGAGGTAAAATGGAACTGCGCGTTCTGATAAACACTCATCGCACCCCCGCCATCGCCGCAAGTTGCGCGATCATTATCGTGGTGGCGCTCTTGTGCCTTCACCAGCTTCGCTCCGGCGGGCGGCCGCCTCTCCCGGTGATTGCCGGGCGCGCCTTCTTCACGACCGACGACGGCGCGACGTTGTTCGCCGACTCGATCGATCGGGATCCGCCTTTTGATCATGACGGCAAGCCGGCCGTCAGGGCGTATGTGTTTGCGTGCGGCAACGGCGCTCATCGCTGGATTCAGTATCTAGAGAAACTGAGCGACGACGGAGCAAAACAGATGGATCTGATCCGGAACAGCCCGCCCGGCACGGCGGCGGGCCTGGACGGTCATGCGTGGCTGGTGAAGCCGCCCGGTTCCGGCGCATGGATACCGCGATCCGATGGGGCGTCGCGGGCGATCATGAAGCCGGCCTGCCCCGATGACTCCGATCCGGCAACCATCCGCGAGGTGAATCCTCGTTAAGCGATTTGTCCGCGTTCGTCGCGGCTTCTGCCATTTGCCTGGAGCTCAATATGCGAAAGAGACACGGTTTTACGCTTGTCGAAGTGCTCGTCGTGATCGGGATCATCGGCGTCCTGCTTTCGCTGCTGCTTCCGGCGTTGGCGACGGCCCGCCAGCAGGCGCGCTACATCCGCTGGCAGGCGTTCAGCCGTGACATGTCGATGGATCCTCATATCGGGCTGCTCTACAATTTTCAAAATGATGCCGGACAGACCACGATTACGAACATGGCCACGGGCAACGCCGATGACCCGAGCTTCGTGCCCTCCACTTTGAACGGGCAGTTATTGGACTGGACCAACTCGTTTCAGACGCCGACGGCGGCGAGGGTTACAAGCCTTTGGTCGAATTACGGCCGATTCAAAGGCAAGCCGGCTGCCACCTTTTCCAACAACGGCGTATATATATCGGTCGGCCAGGTCGGGCTGGAGGCCGAAAGACTCGCAGCACTTCTCAAGAAGTCCCAGCAGGTCACGGTCATCATCTGGGTCTACATTCCACCCAACCAGACCGGTCAGGAAGCGTCGGCGCTGTTCTGGGAGCAATCCCCGGGCAACAACACCAATTTGCGCGCCCTCAATGTTCACCTCCCCTGGTCCAACGCCGTTTATTGGGACGCGGTGTTTAACACCAGCGGCTTGGATCGCGCCAGCGTCGCGTTCACCCAGGGAGCAGACAGTCCGTGGAGTTTGTGGTGCTTTACCAAGGACACCAGGGCCGGGACGATGAAGATCTACCAGAACGGCGTGCTTGTTCAGTATCAGACCGGCATGACGCAGCAATTCCAGAATTTCGACTCCACCCCCCCGACAAATAACGATCAGGGGAACCTGGTGATCGGTTATTGCCCCGGAACGGCGGGCATGCTCGGAACCATCGACGAAATAGCGATTTTCGATGCTGATCTTTCGGTTGACCCTGTCGGCGGCACCGGACCGACAACCATCGGCTCGGTCGCGCAGCGATTCGCGGACATGTACACCATGGGAAGCAACTGAGGCGGCGAGGGAAGACCATTACTTACTGGGGAGAAGCCAGAAACCAGAAGCACGAAGTAGGAAGCAAGAAGCCGAACGCAAGCAAGTAGAAAGCAAGGCAAAGCTTATGAAATCTCACACCACGAGAAACACTTCGACCGGGCTCAGTACAGGGACTTCTCCCCTCCTTGCTCCTGGCTCCTTACTTCTGGCTCCTCCGCCGCGTCGACGCGGCGGGTTCACGTTGGTCGAGATGCTGGTCGTGATCGGCATTATCATCGTTCTCCTCGGCATTGCCCTGCCGGCAATACACAGTGCGCGCCAGAAGGGCCTGCGGACCCGCATGGCCATGGACCTGCAGGTCATCAGCCAGGCGCTGGAGGCGTATCGCCAGGATTTCAAGGATTATCCCCGCGTCGATTACTCAAATGCCAATCTGACGCCCGGCACGCTGGGGGCCGTCACACTCTGTTGGGCTCTGCTGTCTCCCGGTCCCGCGACCGGGAATGGAAGCGACGGCGCCGACGGGCCCGGCTTCCGCGTGCGGGGAACCCAGGGGCAGATCTACGGGCCATACATTCAGCCGGGAAAATTCAAGATTTCAGGATCCAACGACTGGAATTCCACGATCAACGACGAGAATGGCAACCCCTATCTCTATTTCCCGCGATCCGCCGGAGCGAACATCAACGTCGCCAACGGATATATCGGGAATTACACATCATCCCCGCCGACTCCCAGGCCCATGTACAACTTCGGCGACAACAGCGGCGTCACCAGCCCCAACGGCAGCGCATTCACGCAGCAGATGATGGAGACACAGATGGGCGATCTGGACAACAATGGCGGAATCAACGGCGCCGAAGTCCCAGCCACCACGGCTCCCTACATCCTCTGGGGCGCCGGCGGCGACAGCACGTTCGGCCCGCCGCCGTATAATACCTCGGCTGCGTCCGATGACGTGACGAATTTTAACTAGTGAGAAGCAAGAAGTAAGAAGCCAGGAGTAAGAAGGCAGAAGCAGGAGCAAACACCATGGAACAAGACACTGTGCGAAAGACTCTGATCGAGAAGCCAGGACTCCGGAGTCGCGAGCCAGGAGAAATACGGCCTGCGTACGCTCATCTGCGCTCCGTCCCGCTCCTAACTTCTTCTTCTCTCCCCGGCCCCCTTCTTACTTCTGGCTCCTTACTTCTGGCTCCTCCGCGTCGTCGGCGCGGTTTTTCGCTCACCGAATTACTGGTGGTGATTGGAATCATCGCCATACTCATTGCGATCCTTCTGCCGGCGCTCGCTGCGGCCCGCAGGCAGGCGCGGACGACAACGTGCGTTTCCAATCAGGGGCAGATTGCCAAGGCGCTGCTCGCCTATTGCACGCTGTACGACGGTGCGGTGCCCCCTTACACCGGATCGGGGGATTGCCTGTTGAAACTGGATCTCCAGTACGTGCTCGAGCCGACCTGTCCCATTTACCGCAACTGTCCCGAAACGGAGCCTCCGACAACTATTGTTCCATTGGGAAGTTCGGCGCCAGGCGACGCATATCATCAATATGTCGGTGTGGACGGGGTCGCCGGAAGCTATGGCGTGAATTTGGTGGTCGATAGCTCGACGGCAAACAGCGCCGGGATTCCTGGATTGCCGACCATAAGGGTCAGCCGGCTGACCGACTCTCCGCCGGTCGTCTATACGGCGGATTGTATGTGGACGGGGTTCGTCGGCGACAGCGTCACCGTTCCGACTACAAATGCCGGGCTGATCACATCTCCGCAGGAAGTTGTCACTGGCGGCCAGACGGGCACTTACGCCGGCTTGATCTCTAACGGCACCTATTTAAATCACTATGTTTCCCGCTGTTTCATCGATCGCCACCATGGCTACATTGTGGTGAGCATGACCGATGGCAGTGCGCAGGCAATTCACCTGCGTGATCTTTGGGGCGGTGTGCGGATGAATCTCCAGGGCATCGATCGCCGGAGCCAGGTGGCGGCGTTGCCGCCGGGTCAGTGCTTTCCGACGGGATACTGAGGGGAAAAAGGCAGGAGCAAGGAGCCAGAAGAAAGAAGTCAGGAGAAGAGAGCGGCAACGCTGCCTCCTGAGTATTTGGATCAGCCCGACTTCTTACTTTCACTCCGGGCTTTTGTCTTCTGGATAGGGGGAGAGGACCGTGGCGGCGATGGTTGAACGAACCGAAAACCGATTCAAGCTGAAGTTCCCCCTTCTGGACTCGGACTTCTGGGCCTTTTCCCATCTACTTTCTATTGTCACCTGCTCCACTGTCTCGCGCCAGCGGGGCTCCTGGCGTCTGGCTCCTGCTCTGGTGCTGCTTTGCCTGATGCCCTTCACGGCACGCGCCGCCACTCCCGCCCAGGTCGACACGGCGATGAAAAAGGCCGTCGGATGCATCTACGCGCAAGAAGCCAACGGCAACTGGGAGACAGTCGCCACGCCGACTACCGACGCCGGGGCTGTGACTGGTCTCCAGTGGACGGGTATGACTGCGATCTCAACCTATGCGCTTCTCTGCGCCGGCGAAAGCGAGACGGATCCGCGCCTGGTGTCGGCAATCAATTTCCTGTCCGAACATCCGTCGGGAGGCGTCTATGCGGCCGCGAGCCGCTGCCTGGTCTGGAGCCGCATTAAGCTGACGCCCGCGATGCATGTCGCGGCACAAAAAGATGTGGATTTTCTGCTCAAAGCAGTGCATTCGGCGGGGGAAGGCAGGGGGCTCTTCTTCTATACGCTTCCCAGCGGCCCCAACGACCCAGCCTACGACCACAGCACGAGCCAGATGGGAGCCCTGGGCCTGAGCGTCATGGCGCCTCGGGGATTTGAAATTCCCCAGGAATTCTGGCGTTTGACAGAGCAGGCATGGCAACACCATCAGTTGCCGGACGGGTCTTGGGTGTATGGGCCCGGCTACACGAGGGGAGTGGCTTCAATGACCGCCGCGGGGATCGCCACCGCTTTCATAACACAGACGATGCTGCATGACAGCACCGATTGCAAGGGGAACGCCGGCGACCCAACCATCGAAAAAGCCTTGAAATGGCTGGCTGATAATTTCGACGCCACATTCGATCCGGCGAGGGAAACAGCCGGGCTTCATCTGGAACAGTACGCGCTGTTCGCCATTTCGCGAGTGGGCGTCGCAAGCGGGCTTCGCTATTTCGGAAAGGTGGACTGGTATCAGCGCGGGACCGACTATCTGGTAACCACGCAGCAAGCGGATGGGAACTGGATCTCCTCGCGACCGGCAAGCGCACAGCTTGGCCTGCTGTTCCTCGCATACGGAAGCTCGCCGGCCGTGGTCAGCAAGCTCGAGTACGCGTTATCTCCCGAACATGGGAAGCCGGCCGTTGCCCGATGGAACCAGCGGCCGCAGGACCTGTTGAACTTCACGGATTGGATGGGCCATCAGCTCGAGCATCGCTTCAACTGGCAGGTGGTGAATCTCGTTTCGACTCCCGAGGCGCTGCATGGCGCGCCGGTGATGGTCATCGCCGGCAGCGAGGCGTTGAACTTTTCCGATGACGACGTCGCCAAGCTCCGCCAGTTCGTGGAAGACGGCGGGATGATCGTCGGCAACGCCGACTGTGGCAGCGCCGCATTTTCCAAGAGCTTCGCGAAGCTCGGAAGCTTGATGTTTCCCGGCTACGAATTTCGCGAGCTGCCGCCGACGCATCCTATCTACACCAACGAGCAATACGGCGCGTCAAAATTCAGGCAGCCGCCGCACCTTGAGGGGCTGAGCAACGGCGTGCGCGAGCTGATGCTGCTTCCCAGCGCGGATCTGTCCCGCGCGTTTCAGCATCACAACGAAGCGCTGGCGCCGGATTTTTATCATCTCTTCGACAACATCATCCTCTACGCGATGGACACGTCCGGACTGGAGCACAAGGGCAACACCTACCTGGTGAACGAAGACCCTGCCGTGCCGGTTGCGCGCACGATCAAACTCGCCCGCCTCCGATACTCCGGCAATTGGGACCCCGAGCCCGGCGGCTGGCGGCGGCTGGCGGCGGTGCTGCACAACACTCAGAAAATCGAGATGAAAGTGGAAGCCGTGAAGCTCGGTGATGGCTCGCTGATAACTCCGTCGGTGCCGACGAAATCGGCGATGCGTCCGACGGAAAAAGAGATTCGTCAAATGGCGATGAAGCGTATCCCGCCGGCGGATTTGTCGTCCGCGATGCTCGAAGGCCCGGAGAAGGCCGAAGCGTTGATCAAGGCGAAAGTCGCGGAGATCAACAAGGAACTGGATGCCGCTGACGCGGCGCGGGCGGCCGGCAATGCGAATTTCAAGATCGCGCATCTCACCGGAACCGAGGCGCTGAAGCTGACCGATCCCCAGCGCGAGGAATTGAAGAAATTCGTCGAAGCCGGCGGCACGCTGGTCATCGACGCCGCCGGCGGCTCGACCGAGTTTGCCGCATCCGCCGAACAGATGTTGCGCGACACATTCGGATCGGATTCCGCCGCGCTCAATGAGCCCCTCCCTCCCGACGCGCCAATCTACCGGCTGAAGGAACACGCCCTGGAGGAAGTGCGGTACCGGAATTTCGCGCGAAGCCGCATGAGCAGCACCAAATCGCCTCAGTTGCGCGGGATCCGGATCAACGGACGGCTGGCGGTCATTTACAGCCGCGAAGATCTCAGCGCGGGCCTGGTGGGGGAGCCAATGGACGGCATCACCGGATACACGCCGGCGACGGCAACCGAGCTGATGACCGACGTGATTTTGCAGGCCGGGGCGTCCGGGACTCTCTCCCCTTCAACACCGCCCCACTAGAGCAAGGCCATGGTCGAAAGAATCAGAATTATCCCATGAAGAAGCTATCTACTCTTGTCATCGTCGTCGCGACGGTGCTGTTCGGGCCCTTGCCGTGGTCAATCGAGCGGGCTTCGGCCGAAACAGGCGTGTTGCCGCCGTTTCCGCCGGCCGAACAGAATCTCGTGCTGGACGCGCCGATTAACAGTTGGGACGAAGCGATTCCGTTGGGCAACGGGCTTACCGGCGGGCTGCTCTGGGGCGCGGGGAACTCGTTGCATCTGGGCCTCGATCGCGGTGATCTGTGGGACGAACGCCCAAACGCGGAAAAAGAGTGGTGGAAACATCGCAACTGGATCGCGGGCGGCGATTGGGACGGCCCCTACGCGGGAGCAAGTCCCACCAAAATCCCCGCCGGCCAGCTTGAGATTACCCTGGCTCCAGGACAGACGGTCAAGACGTTTGAATTGAACCTGGCAACCGCCGAAGGAATCGCAAAATTCTCGGATGGGACGGGCCTTCGGGTATTTTTCAGCGCGGTCGATCCGGTCGCTTTGTTGCGATTGTCCGGCCCGGAACCGCTCGCAATCGAGGTATTGAGTCCCGTTGCCGTCTGCAAACGCGGCAACGGCGGGAGCGCCGGCCCCGACAGTCATTCACTGGGCGCGCTCGGATACCCAGAGGCCAGGAATGGAAAGGACGGACGAGCTTCGTGGTATGTGCAGGATGCCGCTGATGGGTTGCGGTATTGCGTGTGTTGTGAAACCCGCCGGGCTGGCGGCGAGACACTGGCCGCCCTGGCCATCACCTCAACGAAGGATTCCGCCGATCCGCTCGCCCTGGCGCGCGGGCGATGCCGCAATGCACTGGACGCCGGCTATGACAAGATGCTCGCGCCGCATAGCGCCTGGTGGAACACATTTTGGAGCCAATCCTCTATCAGCGTGCCGGAACCGGCGATTCAAAAATATTACGTCTTTGCCCGCTATCTCTACGGCGCCGGTTCACGGCGGGGTGCACCGCCGATGCCGCTGCAGGGAGTCTGGTCGGCGTCGAACGGCAGTCTGCCGCCATGGCATGGCGACTATCACAGCGACCTCAATACACAGATGACGTACATCGCGTATCAGGAATCCGGCAATTTCGAGGAGGGATTGTCCTATTTGGATTTTCTCTGGAATCTCGCGCCGACATTCCGCGCCTTTGCTCGTGATTTTTACCATACGCAGGGGCTGGCGGTACCCGGCGTGATGTCAGTGGCGGGGCAACCTCTCGGCGGCTGGGGCGCGTATTCCTTGTCTCCCACCATGAGCGCGTGGAACGCGCATCTGTTTTACCTGCACTGGCGATACACCGCCGACGATGTGTTTCTCAAAACGCGGGCGTACCCCTGGTGCAGCGAAGTGGGACGGTGCATGGAAGGCTTGCTCAAGCCCGATGAGCACGGCGTGCTCAAACTCCTGCGATCGTCTTCGCCGGAGATCGGAGGCAACGCATTTCGCCCGCCCAACACCAACTATGACATCATGTGTCTGAAGATGCTGTTTCTCGCACTCCAGGAAATGGCCGACGGCTGCGACAGGCCCCCCGAGGCGAAACATTGGGCGACATTGGCGGCGAAACTGGGTGATTTTCACACATCGCCTGACGGTGAGCTGATGGTCGATTCGACGAGCCTGTTGCGCGAAAGCCATCGTCATCTTTCCAACCTCATCGGGCTGTATCCCTTCAACCTGATCACACGCGAGGGGGATGCAAAGGACAACCAAAGCATCACCTCGTCACTGAGCCATTGGGATTCGCTGGGAACCAGCGGATGGTGCGGATACACCTGGGCCTGGATGAGCTGTCTTCGCTCCCGCGTTGGTGATGCTGAAACCGCGATTCGCGATCTGGACGTTTTTCAGAAGGCATTTATTCTGCGCAACGGCTTTCATGCCAATGGCGATCAGACACGCAGCGGCTTTTCCGGATTTACGTATCGCCCCTTTACTCTGGAAGGAAATTTTCTCGGTGAACAGGCGGTGCAGGAAATGCTCCTGCAGAGTTGGAGTCCGACGCCGGGTAAGCTCGACACCCAGGTCATCCGCATCTTTCCGTCCATGCCCTGGCGCTGGCACGACGCATCGTTTAGCGATTTGCGCGCCGAAGGCGGCTACCGCGTCTCGGCCCGCCGGGAAAATAACGCGACGGTCTGGTTTCGCATCGTCGCCGGCAAAGACGGAGTCGTGCGAATCTGCGATAACTTCGCAGCCGAGCCGCTGACCTGGAGTTTGCCAGGCGTCAGAAAGACTGGGGAAAACTTTGAATTCGCGATGAAAGCCGGACAGGCGCTCGAGGTCAGTCTTCCCGTCCCGCCGGCAGTTCCGGCTCCCCCCGCGAATCTCGCCGAGCCGGTCGTGATCAGCGAGGGATCGGGTATATCGCAGACAACGCTGCCGATGCGGATCGGCGCCGCGAGCGATGGCAGCGCCGCTTTCGTCGGGGAAATCGCGCAGCCGCTCGTCTACAGCCGTCCCCTGACTGCCGATGAGATTGCCGCGATGGCAAGCCCTGCTGCAAAACCCGTGACTGCGGAGTGTGTTGTTGAGTTGGATCCCGGGCATCGCGCAAATGACACCATCCCCAACGCCGCGGTTCCCAGGCTCGCCGCCAAAATCGCCGGCAACGTTCAAATTGATCCCGGCACTGCCGCCTTCCCGCTCGATGCGTTCGTACTGGACGGAAAGAGCTGGCTTGAAATTCCCAATGATCCAGTCCTCGCTGGGACGAAGGGTCTGACACTCGCCGCCTGGGTCAAACCCGCCGGCAGTCCGGAATATGGGCAGCGCATTCTGGACAAGTGCCCCGCAGGAGTCGACGCCGGATGGCGTCTGGACACGCATCCATCCAACTCGCTTCGCCTGTTCGGCAGCGGCGGACTGAGTTTTCCGGCGAAGATGCCGCCGGGCCAATGGACCCACGTCGCCGCAACTATTGATGGAAAGACCGGGAGCCAAACGCTCTATATCAATGGAAAGAGCGTGGTGACCAATGGAAATTAGACGACTGCAGAACCATGCGATCTGTCCTCCGGCGGGCACGATGGTCCGCGGCATGTTCGTTGCGATATTGCTCCTCTTTGCCGGCCGCGCGTCGGCGGGGGACTTGAAGCTCTGGTACGCCCAACCCGCCCAGGACTGGATGGCGGAGGCGCTGCCGATTGGCAACGGGCGCGTCGGCGGCATGCTCTTCGGCGGTTTGGACAGCGAGCATGTTCAGTTCAACGAAGACACCTTGTGGACGGGCGATGAAAATGACACTGGCGCTTACCAGGATTTCGGCGACTTGTTCATCGACCTGTCTCACCAAGGCGCGACCGATTATCGCCGTGAACTCGACCTCTCTGACGCCGTCCACAGTGTGAGTTATGAACTGAACGGCGTGCATTATCGGCGCGAGGCATTCTGTAGTTTTCCGGATCAGGTGCTTGTGATTCACCTCACCGCCAACAAGCCGGGCAGGCAGAGCGGCCTGGTGCGCCGGGTGGACGCCCACAAGGGTCAATTGACCATCGACAAAAACCTCATCTCCTTCAAGGGCGCGTTGACTAACGGCCTGATGTACGAGGCGGAAGCGATGGTGGTCAGCCAAGGCGGCACGTTGCACGCGGAATCCGGCGGCGTGCGTTTTGAGAACGCCGATGTGGTCACCGTCCTGCTCGACGCGGGCACGAGTTACCTCCCTCAATCCGACAAGAAATGGCGCGGAGAAGATCCCCACCGCCGTCTCGTGAGGCAACTCGACGCGGCGGCCCGCAAATCGTTCGACGTCCTCAAGGCGAACCACCTGGGCGACTACCAGCATCTCTTCAGTCGCGTCGAGCTCAATCTCGGCTCATCCGATCCCGCCGTGGCTTCGCTCCCGACCGACAAGCGGATGGCGGCATACACCGCCGGCGGCGCGGATCCGGAACTGGAGGCGCTGTTCTTTCAAATGGGGCGCTATCTGTTGATCGGTTCCTCCCGCATCGGCTCGCTGCCGGCCAATCTTCAGGGGATTTGGAATAACAGCAACTCGCCGCCGTGGCGCTGTGACTATCACGCGGACGTGAATGTGCAGATGAACTATTGGCCGGCCGATTTGACCAACCTCTCAGAGTGCTTTGAGCCGTTGTTCGACTGGGTCGACAGCGGCCGCGCCGTGCATAGGCGTCAGACCGCCGCCCAATTCCATACCCGTGGATGGACCACTCGTGGCGAGAATGGCGTGTATGGCGGCTCGACCTGGGAATGGGTGCCGGCGGCAAGCGCCTGGCTTTGCCAGGATTTGTGGGACCATTACTCCTATACCCATGACCGAAAATATCTGCAAAAGCTCTATCCGGTCCTGAAGGAGGTGTGCGAGTTCTGGGAAGACCGCCTCAAACCGCTCCCGGATGGAACGCTGGTCGCGCCCATGGATTTTTCCCCCGAGCACGGCCCGGTGGAAGATGGAGTTTCATTTGTTCAGCAGCTCGTTTACGACCTGTTCACCAACTATCTTGACGCATCGACGGCACTCAACCTCGATTCGGAACATCGCCAAAAGATTGCCATTCTGCGTGCCCGGTTGCTGGCTCCCAAAATCGGCAAGTGGGGCCAGCTCCAGGAATGGATGGTGGACCGTGACGACCCCAACGACAAGCACCGGCACGTATCGCACATGATCGCCTTATACCCGGGGCATCAGATCTCGCCGCTCACGACGCCGCAGCTTGCCGACGCCGCGAAGGTGTCGCTCAACGCGCGCGGGGATGAGAGCACCGGCTGGGCGATGGCCTGGCGCATCAACCTTTGGGCTCGGTTGCTGGATGGGGATCACTGTTACCGGCTGTTGCGTAATCAACTGCGGCTGGTGAAAGACGAGGGGACCAATTATGAGGCTGGAGGCGGCACCTATTCCAACCTGTTGGATGCACACCCGCCGTTCCAAATCGACGGGAACTTCGGTGCTGCCGCCGGCATTGCCGAGATGCTCGTGCAGAGCCAGACGGGGGAAGTGCAGTTGCTCCCGGCCCTTCCCGGCGCTTGGCCAGCCGGATCGGTAAAAGGGCTTCGGGCACGAGGGGGATTTGAAGTGGATATCGCCTGGCACGATGGAAAGCTCGCCGTTGCAACCATCCGTTCCGCGCTGGGCGGCACGTGCCATCTGCGCTATGGTCAAACGGAGGCGTCAATCCAAGTGCCGGCCGGCGGAAGTTGCCGCGTGAACGCAAGACTCAGTGATTGAAGGACACGATAAGTACGAAGATTTATGAAATTATTCATTTTGCTATTTTTTGTTTCCATTTTCTCGCTCTGGCCGGGAATTTCCGCGAAAGCCGCGGATGTTGTACGAGTACCGCCCGTTCATTCCGCCGTGGTGGAAGATTCGAACATCCGCATCATCTTCGATAAATCGGACGGTCTTCCGTACAAGTACGAATTGCCAAGGGTCAGGGATTTCTATTGGGGGGAAGATGCGGGCAACAAGATCGAGGCGGTTGTCCGAAAGACGGCGGATCGCTCGGATACGACTTCGCAGCCGACCGTCGATTCCATCACGGCTTCCGGTGGAGGTGCTCGCATCAGGTATAAGCTAGCGTTCAATGGGGCGGATGCCGGCACGTTTGAGATGCATTATGCGTTGCACGCCGCCACGATATTCGTGACCATCGAGCATGTCGTCGAAGCGCGCGGTTTTCATTTGATCGAAGTGCGTACGCCTGATTTGTTGACCTTGCGGCAGGAGGATGGCCTCAGTTGGTTTGTCTACAACAATTCCGCCGGCAAACTCGTGGACTTGGCCTCGGCCAAGCCGGGTCAGATTGGGGACGACAATAACTACTTTGGCAGTTACCCCAATATTTCGATCCTTCCCATTGTCGCAATGGTTAAGGAAAAATCAGTCTGCACCGTTGAAATTCAGGGCTTTCGCAACAAAACGGTTTTAGATGTCGTGAACCGCAACGGCAATAACCGGGCGATGATCGGATCGTTTACGCCTCATTATGAACGGGGAGGCGCCGGCACGCCCGATTTGCTGGTCGATCCGAATCCCATTTGCCGGATCGATTTCGGGGGAGATTACGACGGCAACGGCGAGGTCAATTGGCTGGACGCGGCCAAAATGGTTCGGGATCGTCTGCCTCCGATCCCCAGCCATTTTTTCGATGATAAATATCCCTGGATCATCATGGGGCAGGAAATGTTAAGACCCAAGCCGGCGGCGACTTTTACGGAGATGGAAACCCTGACCAAGCGCATCAGCAATCTGATCGATCACAATCCGCAAATCTGTTACATCGCCGGGTGGTGCCAGGGGGGTCACGACACGGCGTATCCGAATATCACGAAAATCAATGAAATGCTCGGTGGAGAGCGGGGATTTTTCAATTTCCAGAATGACGCCAGGCGGATGTACAACGCGACGGTTTCTTTTGATGACAATTACGACGATCAGTACAAAAATGAGTTTTCAGGGCGGTTTTTCGATCTCGGGAATATTGCCAAGGATGCCAGTGGGAACCCGATCACCTTTAATGCATGGAATGGGAGAGATACATCATACATAACCGGAATGGCGCATTACATGCGAAAAAATGGACCGGGAGAGGCCAGGATCGACTTCACCGCCACGCATTATGGTCTTGAGGGGGCGCTCCTGATTGATGGCGCAACATGGAGAACTATTCAATCCGATTATGATCCCCAGCATCCGGCGAGCACCTCAACGAATCTGCTTCAAGGCAAGTTTCGGCTCTTTGACCGCTATTTGCAGAAGCACAAAATCGCGGTCGCTTCAGAGCTCCTGCGCTTTCCGGCCCTCGGGCATGTCGCTGAGGTTTGCGATGGTCCAGACACCGACGGAGGAAGCCAGTACGGCGGAGCCGGCATCAACATCCCTTTTATGGCCGTGGCCTTTCAGAAGTCAATTTATTATGGCTTCCCTGGCGGCAACCATACCTACATCGACCCTCCGCAAGCGCTGTATAACAATGTCGTGAGGCATGGGTGGTTAACAAAAGACGCCCCAGACACCCAGATCACCGATATTTATTATCTCAATTATGTTCCGTGGTTTAAATTGCATAATCTGGATGTTCTTTCCTTCGAAACAGGAAATATTAAAGAGACTCTGGCTGACAACTCGTCCTTCATCTGGCACAGTCCGACCACAGGAAATTTGGAAGTTACTTATCAGGGCAAGACGATCATTCGCGGGTACGACATCACCTGCCCGGAGGATGATAACCGGATCGCGTTTTACTCCGCGACCGGTGACAAGGCTCTGTCTTATCCATTGCCGAAAGGCGTCAACATCTCAGGCATTAGAGCGATGGCTCTCTATGGCGATCACAGGGATTCGGTCCCGGTATCGACGGCAAACAGCCTGATCACGGTGAAAGTCGAAAAGCAGGTGCCGGTCATCGTGTACCTTGAGGCCGAAAAAGAGGGGGTTCACAATTAATGCTGCAGCATTCCGCACCGAAGTATTTCCCTATGCTGATCGCGTTGTTAACGCTCGCCGTCCCGGTGCGCGTTTGGGCACAGTCCGCCGTGCGCGATGATTTTCCCAACGGCCACAGCACCGGCGTTCTCTATCAGCACTTCACCGAAGAGGAATGGAACAATTCCAACTTCGCTTCGTCGGAGGCGATGAGCACATGGCAGGACCGCCGGTATGGGATGTTCATCCATTTTGGCATCACTGCCATGGCGGAAAAGGATTTGTCATGGGGCAGCATCACCCCGAGGTATTTACCCGACCAGCCCGGCATCATGGCCAATGGCCAGAAGCGCACGGAGGACTGGACCACATGGCCGAGCAAGATGACGCTGGAGAAATTCGACGCCAGGGAATGGGTGAGGATTGCGCAGCGGGCGGGCTTCAAATACATTGTGGTGACGACCAAGCATCATGAGGGGTTCCACATGTGGGACACCGCTTTTTCGGATTTCAAAATTACCAACACGCCATTTGGCCGGGATTATCTGAAGGAATTAACCGATGCCTGCCATGCGGCCAAGATGCCGATTGGGTTCTATTTCGCCCAGCGCGAGTGGTACAACCCCGACTACCAGCCGGTCGATCCCAGCAAAGTTACGATGCACGGGAATCAGTGGACGCTCAAGCCGGGCCAGGTCAGCCCGCTGGGGCCGCTTCACGCAAAATACATCCAATATGAGAAAAAGGTGGTCCGCGAATTATGCACCAAGTATGGGAAGGTCGACATTTGGTGGTGGGACGCCAACGCATGGGACGGGATGTTCACGAAGGAAATGTGGGACTCGGAAAACGTGACCCGCATGATCCGAACGCTCCAGCCTGGAATTGTCATCAACAATCGTGCTTCATTGCCCGGCGACTTCGACACGCCGGAGGGTCACCTGGGCGATTACCAGGATTGGCGTCCTTGGGAAAGCTGCATCCCCCTCTCCGATGACTGGTGCTACACCGGGAAACCCGCCCACTCGTTTGAGGCCGTAGTGCATCTGCTGGCGGGTGCCGCCTGCGGCAATGGGAATCTCCTGTGTTCATGGGGGCCGCATTGGAACGGCGCCTTCGATGAGAGCCAAATGCAGCGGCTCTTTGAGATCGGCGACTGGCTCAAGGTGAACGGCGATTCGATCTACGCGACGCGCGGCGGTCCGTGGAAGCCAGCGGCGTGGGGCGGTGCGACACGACATGGGAGCATGGCCTATATCCATCTGTTCGACCGCCCGACCGGCAATCTCGTTCTGCCCGCCATTGCCGGTCGCCGTGTCCTCTCTGCAAAACTGCTGGCAAGCGGTGAAGCCGTGACCTTTAAACAGAACGAGCGGCAGATCGTTCTGACCATTCCCGGACAAGATCCCATTCATGGCGATTTGGTCGCGGCCCTGCGGATGAGCGGCCCGCTCGACACCTTTCCGGCGATTGCCATCCCGTAATCCGCGACGCCACCGAATTGGAGTCCGTAATCTACTGGCCAACCTGCCGGCGCAATGAAGGGGCCCCGAACCAAGCGAGTGATACATAAAATGACCATTCTGGAAAAAAACAAAACCTGCAGTTCCACAGTGACTGAAACGCACGTTACCGCCGCGGATCATTTCGCGACTTATGTGCTGCGCAGCCAGGAACTCGAGGTATCCGTCGTGCCTGCGCTGGGCGCAAAAATTACCACCCTTCGCAATCTCCGCTCCCGGCGCGAATGGCTGTGGTCCGCGCCGGACGGACGGGGATTGCGCAAAAGTCGTCCCGGCGATGCGTTTGAAACCGGCAGCATGGCCGGTATCGACGAATGCGTGCCGACGATCGCGCCCTGCCGGCTGGGTGATCAGTGCCTTCCGGATCATGGCGAGGCATGGGCTCGTGCCTGGACGGTGTGCCAGTCCGCGTGGGCCGAGGGGCGCCTGCGCACCACCCTCGACCTCGCGTGTCTTCCGCTGCGCATCGAGCGCGAGCTCACCCTCGAAGCCAACGTGCTCACGCTCCGTTACCAACTGAGCAATTTATCCGATGTGTTGCAGCCCGGCTTCTGGGCCTTTCACCCGCTGTTCGCCCGTCACGAAGGCGACCACATAGACCTTGCGCCGAGGGTTTGTGCCGTGAAGGTGGACTCACAACTTGGCCTTGGCTTGAACGCGGGGGCGATAGTTTCCTGGCCTTGCCCGCACCCCGGTCTGAATTTGTCAACGTTCACCAGCGCGGACGGCGGTGATTGGTATGCGAAGCTATTCGTCGACGGTACCTATTCCGGGGGTGCCACGATTGCTAACGCGCACACGGGCGACCGCCTCGAAATCAGCTTCGAATCCGATCGGGCAATGCATCTTGGCATATGGATCACGCGCGGCGGATGGAACGGGTTCGATCACTTTGCCCTGGAGCCCACCGCGCACGCGGGCGAAACGCCGGCAGCGGATGATCCATTCGGGCAACTGCTGCCACCTTACACCACGCGCACCTGGCAGGTCCGATTGTCATGCGCGGTTAACGAAAAGAACCTTCCCTTATGAAAACTTCTTCCGTCTTTTGCCTTGCTCTAGTCCTTGCTGCTGCCCGTGCCTCTGGCGCGTCGATCGGCATTGAAAATGACACGCTGTCGGTCAGTTATGACGACGTTTCGCGATCATTTTCCATGGTCGAAAAATCCAGCGGCAAGGTCGTGCTGCGCGAGGGAGGTCTGCTGCAACCGGCGGCAGATGCCGCGAAGGCCGTGGCAACAGCTGACCGTGCGTTCGGAGCGGGCCGCGGGATTCAGATCAAATATTCCGATGGCGCTGTTTCATCGCTTGAGCTGTATCGGGGCCTGCCGTTCCTCCTGGTAAGAACCACGCTGCATAACATGACGGCATCTGCTGTCGATATCGCCCGCATCGTGCCGATGACAACCGAACTGGATCTGGACAAGCCCGCCGGCGAACTGAAGACGCTTGGTACGGGAGGGTTGCTGGCTCCTGACCAAAATCCCGGAAGCTACCTCTTTTTGACCTGCGCCGATCCCGAAACCCGCCGCGGCATCGTCGCGGGATGGCTGACCGAGAATCGCGGGAGCGGCATTGTTTTCTCCGAGGTCAAGGATGACCGGGTCAGCTTCAAAGCGAGGATTGATTACGGCCATCTGCCCATTCCCGCCGGCCAAACCGCTCAACTGGAAACTTTCGCGATTGGCGCTTTCGACGACGCGCGCCTTGGGGAAGAGCAGTTCGCGGACGCGATTCAAAAGCAATACGCGATCAAGTTGAATCCTCAGGTCGCGACGTATTGCACCTGGTATGCCGAAGGGCCGGGCCACGGCGGGGCGGGCAACGAAAAAACCACCCTCGAATTGGCCCAGTTCGCGGCGAAGGAACTGAAGCCCTTTGGACTGGGCGTCGTTCAAATTGATGACCAGTGGCAGGATGGACCCTCGATAGACGGACCAAGGAGAGGCTTTGAACGGGCGCGTCCGGATGGGCCCTATCCGCACGGCATGACGCCCCTGGCGGCGCAACTCAGCAAGCTTGGCATGCGGCTGGGGCTTTGGTGGCTGCCCTTCGGGCGTAACCACACCGCTCCCGATTTCAAGGAGCGTCAGGATTGGTTTGTGACGAACCCCGATGGCACGGTGTTGCGCACGCATTCCTTCGGCGGCACCTGCCTCGATCTCACCAATCCCAAGGTGCAGGCACATTTGGCCTCAATTGCCAGAAGCTATCGCCAGTGGGGCATCTCCTATTTCAAGATGGACGGGTTGTTTACGGGGCTGGCGGTGGATCATGTTTACATCAACGACGGCTACAAGGAAGACAATTTCGGCAATTGCCTGCCGTTCCACGATCCGGCGGCCACTCCTGTACAGGCGTACCGCTCGGGCCTGATGCTGCTTCGGCGGAACGCGGGCGACAGCGTGTTTTTTTCGGGATGCTGCGCCAGCCAGAATATGCGGTCCCTTTGCGGCGCCATCGGGCTGGTCGATTCGATGCGCGTCGGCCCGGATTTCAACCACGACGGCCAGGGAACAAAGACCGGCCCGTTGCGCGCCTCGCGGCTCTACTTTATGAACGGAAGGGTCTGGTGGAATGATCCGGACCCAACAAAGGTACGCACGTCGAACGCAAATTGCGAAGGCGATCCGGCATGCAACGGGGCGGTTTCCCTGGAGCAGGCCCGCCTGACATCGTCGTGGGTCGCGCTCACCGGCCAATTCTTCCTGGTCAGCGACTGGCTTCCCTCGCTGCCGCCTGAGCGCCTCGAAATATTGAAACGCACCATGCAGCATCACGGCGCCACTGCGCGGCCGGTCGATTACTTCGACACCAATCTTCCAACCACATGGCTGGTGACCGACACACACGGCTCGGTTCGTCGAGACGTGATTGGAGTCTTCAATCAGGAAAGCTCCGACCTGCACGTCGATTACACGGCCGTTAAACTCGGCCTGGACCCGGCGAACACCTATTATGGATTTGACTTTTGGGACAACCAGCCTGTACCGCCATTCAAGGGCGAGTTCAAAGCGGATGTCCCTGCGCATTCCTGCCGTGTTGTCGGCGTGCGCGCGGTTGAGGATCATCCAATCCTGGTGAGTACCTCGCGTCACGTCACCCAGGGCATTGTGGATGTAACGGGCGAATCATGGAGCAAGGATACGTTGTCAGCTACCAGCGAGGTCATCGCCGGCGACCCATACGAATTGCGCATCATGGGCCTCAACGACGGCGGTCACCACTGGGCGTTGGTCTCGGCCGAGGCGGGTGCAGAGGAAAAAACCGCCGGGGTGAAGGTGTCGGTAAAAGAGGATGCGAATCTCCTTCGCGTCACGATCCGATCCTCGGTCACCCGCGCCGTGGAATGGACAATCCAGTTCCAACCCCAGCCGCTCATGACAGGCGAGAGGCCCATTACCCATTTGGAGGCAAGCCAAAACGGCTCTCTGGACCCCGTAACGCTCAGCTGGGAGGGCGGCGCAATGTTTTACAATATCGTCCGCGATGGGAAACCCATCGCGAGCGCGCACTATGGATTGAGCTATACGGATGAAACCGCAGTGCCGGGCGCCACATGCCAGTATGTGGTTACGCCTTGGACGCAGTCCGCACTACCGGACGAATCTGGCGCGAGCCTGAGCGTTCAATGCAAGCCGCTCGCGCTGGGTTCCCAACCTCCAGTCCCGGCGGTAAGCCTTATGTCGCTTCCACCGCTGAGTGCGGTAGTGGGCTGGGGTGCCATGCAAAAGGGCAAGTCAATTGAAGGACATCCGCTGACCCTCGGTTCAAACATTTACGCCGATGGAGTGGGTTTGCATGCCAATGCCGAGGTGGTTTATGACCGAAAGCCGGAATGGAAACGTTTCGTTGCAATAACGGGCATCGACGAAGAGGTGCGCCAAGAGAATCAATCGAGCCTGATCTGCGAGGTCGTTTCAGAGGATGCATCGGGGGAGTGCATCACGCTGGCGAAGTCTCCGGTTCTCAGATTCGGCAAGATGGAACAATGGTATTTCGATCTGAAGCTTCCAGATTCTTGCCGAAAACTTCATCTGGTGGTGGATGATGCCGGAGATGGAATCGCCAGCGACCATGCTGACTGGGTGAACGCGGGATTCCTGGAAAAATGAAGACCGTAAAGCGGGCAACGTGGTGTACTCTGCCCCTGAAAAGGGGAGGCTTTTGGTAATCGAGGAAGGCATTCGATGAAACGTACAGGCAATATGAATTCACAGCAGTTTATAAAATTCGGAACATTTGTCTTGGCCCTCGTTGCGCTTGCGGGGGTAGCACGGAGCGAGATCCAGTCCGTCAAAGTGCCCAGCACAATTATGCAGCGAGAAATCCCCGCAACCATCACCTTGCCGATGGGTTATCAGGATTCGGATCCGCCGCGACCCGTCGTCTACCTGCTGCACGGCGCCGGCGACAACGAACGCGGTTGGGCCGAACGCACGCCGGTGCAGGAGATGGCAAACGTGTACAACGTCATCATCGTGACTCCTGCCGCCGGACTCAGTTGGTATTTCGATAGTCCCGAGGACAAGAATTCACAGTTCGAGACGTTTGTTGCATCGGAGTTGGTGAAATACGTGGATGCTCATTACCGCACCATCTCCAGGCGTTCGGGCCGTGCACTGGCCGGAAATAGCATGGGCGGCCACGGTGCGATGTTTTTGGCCATACGCCACAAGGATGTTTTCAGCGCCGCGGCGCCGATAAGCGGCTGCATGGATATTCGTGGCTCCGATCCGCAGATTGGAGCCTTTTCAGAGAGGTGGGGCATCAAGCAAGACCTGGGCGCGATTGAGGCGCATCCGGACCGTTGGAACGAACTGACCGTCATGAACCAGGTAGACAGCCTCAAGAACGGCGAGCTGGCTATTTCCATCGATTGCGGCACCGGCGACATTTTCATCGACGTCAATCGAAAATTCGACGCCAAGCTGACCGCGAAGGGCATCAAGCACGCGTACGCCGAGCATCCGGGCGTGCATGATTGGGATTACTGGAAGCTGGCACTCCCCCGGCAGATGGCATTTCTCGGAAAGCATTTTCTGGAGGGACGTGACGCTCCGATGGTCGATGCACCCGCGAACCCGTACATCGTTCCCGAGGATGATAAGGCGGCCGAGTTTGCCCCGGGTCTCAATCAGAAATAGCAGCTCCGCCGTTCTGGATAAATTCACCGGAATGCCTTCATGAAACATCGTCTGATCAATGCGATCGCGGTCCTGGGAGTGATCTTTGGATTTCGTACGGCAGGAGCGGTCGAGCCTGCGCCGGCCATGCAGACTGATTGGCTGGTCAATCCGGTGCCTTTCAAGGCAGCCGTGAAATACGATGGAACCCGCCATGAACTGACGCTTGAAAACGGTCTCACCAGCCGCACGTTTCGACTTGCGCCCAATGCCGCAACGATCGATTACCGGAGCCTCGTTACCGAAGAACAGATGCTTCGCGCCGTTGGCCCAGAGGCGAAGGTGACGATCAACGGCACGGAATACGCCGTCGGCGGATTGGAAGGTCAGCCAATTCAAAATTATCTAATGGCTGACCAGATTGACGATTTGCGGGCCGATCCTTCCGCCTACCGGTTTGAGGATTGGAAGGAAGAACCGATGGCGCCCCGCTTCGCGTGGAAGAAGCGGCCGGAGTGGTTGAGCAAGGACCTGCCGTGGCCAGCGCCGGGGAAGACTGTGGTTCTTCGGTTTATTCCGCCCGCGCAGTCGCCCTCCAAAATGGCCGGGAAGATATTGTTCGAAGAGACATTCGTTGGAAAGATCGATCCGTCGTGGAAGGTGCGAGTCAGCGATAAGAACTCCAGATCATCATTCTCCAACGAAGGAAAACCCGGTGAGATTTATACCCCTCCCGACACCGCCGTGTATGGCGAGCGAACGTGGCCTGCGAACGGAGCGGCCATCCAGGTAAAGCTCGACACCGGCGACGATGCCCAATCCAATGCGTGGGGGCCGGGCATCGCGCTGGTCACGCCGGATCGGACCATAACCTTTATCGTCAGGCCCAATCAGCAATGTTTCGACATCAATGACTCCGTTCAACAGGCCGCGTTTGATCGAACCAAGCCGGTCGACTTGCGGATTCGCCTGGATGGCAAGGTCGCTCGCTGTGAAGCGTCGCAGGATGGCGAGAACTTCAAATTCATCGGAGCCGCGGATTGCCCGAAAACGCCGACCGCGATTCGTGTCGGGAAGGTCGGCCGGGGAGGGGTCGACTTTTCGAGTGCGAGCGGGACG